>Ga0116172_10001283_pt1 | contig 23353 bp, 15 predicted proteins | sample AD_UKC083_MetaG_FD_89799 | JGI IMG/M metagenome (GOLD analysis project Ga0116172, IMG submission 89799) | Active sludge microbial communities of municipal wastewater-treating anaerobic digesters from USA - AD_UKC083_MetaG | ecosystem: Engineered > Bioreactor > Anaerobic > Digestate | place: USA... | reverse complement strand
TGCGACCGCTTGGCGCCGGCCTGCTTCTTGAGGCCATAGACGCGCTTGGAAGCGGCACGGCGCAGCCCAAGCCCCAGAACGAATCGGAGGCCACCTACTGCGGAAAGATCGACCACGAATTCGCCCGAATTGACTGGAATGCCAGCGCCCTCGAAATCCACAATCGCGTGCGGGGTCTAAACCCGCGCCCGGGGGCCTGGACGGAATTTCGCGGTGACCATATAAAGATATGGAGGACAGCACCGGCCTCCGTGGAGCTTCCCGGCGCGATGGAGCCCGGGCTCCTCGCCGTACAACGTAAAAAACGGCTCCTAATCCATACGGGCGACGGGGCGCTCGAAATACTCGCGCTCCAGCCCGAGGGTAAAAGGCAAATGGACGGCCTCTCGTTTATCAACGGCCACCGGCCCGCGGAGGGCGAGCGTTTTGCGTAGACGGGCGCGTTACACGAGGAAGGCCGATGTCGCGGCGCGATGACCGGCGAAAGGACTCCCGGCGCCATAGGAAAGGCGGGGCGGACGTTTGCATGGACCCGGAAGCGATAGCATCACACGAAAAGCACAGGGCGCGGGAACTACGTTCGACGTCGTGGTGGAGAAAAAAAACGGCCGCCGGAATATGCCATTATTGCGGCGCAAGCGTACCGCCCTCGGAGCTTACCATGGACCACCTAATACCCATCTCGCGGGGCGGGACCTCCGAACGCTATAATATAGTCGCCGCCTGCAAGGACTGCAACAACAGGAAAAAAAATCTCCTGCCGGCGGAATGGGACGAATACCTGAAATCGATAAAAATACGCACTTCCTAAATTTATTTATTGAAAATGCCGTTATTTAATATATCATACCAATTCGACGGTTCAGCTTCGACGCGGACATTCCGCCGCGCCCTTGGCCCGCCTGGCGGGACGGGGTGAGCGAATCTGAACAATAACGATCGAACGCGACCAGGATTTAAAGGAAAATAGAGAAAGACACCATGACCTCCAGTAATGGCAGCTCGAAGGGCGACCTGTTTAAAAAGGGACAGCTACTGATCCGCCAGGGGGAAGAGCCCCGCTATATGTATTACATGCACAGCGGCGCGCTCGAGATCCTCTCGGCCCCGCCGGAATACGAGGAGCTCCATACCGACATTCTCCTATCGAAGAGTAAAAGGGTCGGGACCATAAAGGAGAGGAACCTCATTTCGGGACTCAGCATACTTTTCGCCGAACCTTATAAAAAATCCATAAGGGCCATCGAGGACTCCTACGTCTCCAAATACCCCATAAAAGAGGGCGGCTTCCAGCACATAGTGATCGACAATACCCCCCTCGCGGCGGACGTGCTTTCCAATCTCTTCCGAAGATTGGAGCTGTCCATTCCCGACGCCTCCCGCTACGCCAACCTCCACCAGAACATCGCGCGCATAAACGACAACCTCTGCCTCATGCACAAGGAGCTCCGCCAGGGGACGCTTCCGGAAAAGCTCGAACAGAGGGCGAGCGCGCTTCATGACACATACGTGCTGAACGGCGGGAGCTTCCCCGGCAGTTTCGACGCGAAATTTATTATTGCGGACAACGGAGGCGTGCTTCGCAAGAAATACTCGTTTCCGGGCCTCCCGATGGAGACCATCCTGGACCTCAAGCAGTGCAATTTTATCAACAAATTCCTTAAACTCGACGTCAACGTGCTCATAGGAATCGTCAAGCGTGACCCGTCCATCGCCACCTACATGTTCGAGACTATCTCCGACAACCTCCTTAAAGTCCTCGACCGCATAGAGGCCATTCATACTCTGATAGACGAGGAGCTTTCGGTTCTCTTCGGCCCGGAGGGGAGCTGGACCAGCGTGCTCGTCGACTCGGGCGCCTTCGCCGCATGGCAGCGAACCGGCAGGCTCTCGGCGGATTTCCTGAAGAATTTCCTCTCGGTCGCGGTGAAGGTGCACTCCTTCTTCGAGGAGCTGTCCGGCAAAAAACTCTCCGAGGTGTTCCCGGGATTCAAAAAACTCCACGAGCTCTACGTCTCCCGGAAGGACGAAGCGGGCGCGGGAGACCGCCCCGCCCCGCGCAAGGTGAGCTCCCTCGGCCGGGAGTACAACAACTCCATACAGCAGATATTCGAGTTCTCCCTAATCGACAAGGAGTTCCAGAACAATTTTCTAAAAGTACTCAACGACTTTCGGAAAATGCAGAATCCCTTCAATACTGAGCCCGAGGGCCGCAAGATACGGCGCTTCATCACCAAGCTATATCTCGATCTTTACAAACAGGTCCTTCTTCGCAGCCATAGCGAGCCGGTCCTCCCGCCGCCCGTGCGCCTGATGCTTAACTTCGGCTTTCTCGACGAGACCATGCTGGAGCAGGAGCAGATAGAGGAGCTTCACGAGATCGCGGCGCGGCCCGGGGAACCCTCCGGCCTGACCATCTATCACGAACACGAGTTCCTCAAGCGAATCCACGACGGCAAGGAGAATCCGAGCATCACCGAGATGGGGCTCTCCTACGAGGCGCACCTGCGCGAGGAGGAAAAGCACAAGAAAAAGGCCAAGGGCGGGAAGGTGGACGCGGACGAGGAAAACATCAACAAGATGATATTCGAGATCGACCACCGCCTGCTGAACACCATCACCGTTTGCTCCGGTTCCACGGCCACGGCCTTTCCAATCCTGACCTCCATGGTAATGCGGGGCAATCCGGCCAATTTTTATATCTCCAAGAAAAAACTGGAATCCACGGTTCTTGCACTCAGGGAGATCGACTTCTCGGCCTACTATCGGGAAACGGTTGAAAGGATAGGCGAGGCCCGGGAGATCATCCAGGACGAGGTAATACCGAACTTTATCCTGCTGCCCTCGTTCGGCACCAAGACCATGCTCTGGCAGGAGCTTGACGGCACAAACCGGAAGACGCGCGGGAGAATCGTCGTGCCCATCCTCTTCATGGGGGACATTATGAAGAGCCTGGCGCACACGCTGGCCTGCTTCCGATGGGAGCTCAACCGCTCGCTTAAGGGGGCCATGTGGGCGGACCCAGTGGAGGGCGGCCTTACCGGAGTCTATTTCGATTATGTGAACTTTTTCAAGAAGAACCCCAAGCTATCCACGGAGGCCAAGGAGAAGATAGCCGAGCGATTCAAGAGCATTCGAACGAACCGAGACCGCTTTGCCGAAGACTACGTCATGTGGGTGCTCTTCGAGAAGGACGGCATCATGAAGCTGAATACCGTGGTCCGCGAGATGTTCTATCGCTACATTCCCTTCAGGAAAGAGGTGCGCGAAAAGCTCGAGAACATGCCGGCGTTCAGCGAGATAGCCACCAAGTACAAGAACATACACACCAGGGACGTAACGGGCTTCCAGCGGCGCTTTAAAAAATACACGGACGAAACCGGCCGGCTTCCCGAGGCCATTCAGCGCTTTATGGATTTTCTTGACATGTGATGCGCCCGCCGCGTCCGGCGAATCAATACAGCAGATGCTTTTTCCGCAGCCGGTCGAACCGCCTTTGGCCTTCGGCTATCCGCGCGGCGAACTCCGAAAAGGGCCTGCCGGCGTCCATGTTTTCCCTGAAAAGGTCGGTCCCCGCGAGAAAATCGACATGGTAGCGGCCGCCTCTGTAGTCCCAGCGAAACTTGGGATAGGCGGCCTTAATGGCCGAAATTATTTTATACGAGACCTCCATCGGGCTGAAGGCCCCCCCCATGTAGAAGATATGGACGCCGCCGCAGCGCATACCCGCATACTTCGAGAAGGTCGGCGAGAAATATACCGGACGAAACCGGAAATTTGGAAGACCCAGGCCCGAGAGTAGCCGCGCGAGCTCACGCGGCTCTATCCACGGCGCGCCGATGTATTCGAAAGGCTTGGTCGTTCCACGCCCCACGGAGAGGTTGACCCCTTCGAGCATCACTACGGCCGAGTACACGATTGCCGATTCATAGGTCGGAAGATTCGGAGACGGCGGCACCCAGGGAAGCATCGTCTCGTTGAATAAAAGGTCACGGCGGTAGTTGGCGAGCGGCACCACTCGAAGCCTCACGTTACTAACATGCGTGGCCCCGTAATACCTCGCCGCCTCACCCAGGGTGAGGTTGTAAATGAACGTTGACGGGAAGGCGCTGATGTGGCGCGACCAGAAGCCGTCTTGAAGATAGGCCCCGTCGATGCCGAGAAAGCCGAGCGGGTTGGGCCTGTCGAGCACGATGAGCTCTATTGCGGTCCCCTCGAGCGCGTCCATTACCTGCTTGAGCGATGAGACATAGGTGTAGCAGCGCATCCCCATGTCCTGAATGTCGAAGATTACGGCCTCCGAAGGCCCGAGGAGAAATCGCAGCATCTCCATGGAGAGATGGTGCAGATTATATACCACCACATTGAGCCGCTCGTCCACCCGGTACAGCCTATTGTCGTAGTCGTTTTCGTGGCCGTACAGGCCGTGTTCGGGGGCAAAGGCGAGCACAATCTCCATGCCCGCCGCGCGAAGCAGGTCTATGTTCTTACTTAGATTATAGTCGACGCCTGAATGGTTGGTCACCAGCGCGATTTTTTTGCCCCTATAATTCGCGGCATCCCGCGCCAAAAAGTTCTCGAGCCCCGTAAGTACGCGCTTCTGTCTCCTGACTGGAAGGTTGTAGGCCCCCTGCGAGGCGCAATCCAAAAACAGGAGCGCAACCAGGAAGATGACTGGCGGAATGGCGATTTTTCTCAACGGCCTGCACCTCGCGCTTTTGTTTATTCCGATACCCGGTCCAAGTTTCCGAAGTATCATTATGTATATCGATCCACGTCAAGGATTTCGGTAGCCTGTTTCGCCCGGGAAAGCCGGCTACCCGATATTTACTTGACAGCCCTCCGTGCAGCACTACGCTCTTTCGGGGGAGAGGTTTACTCCGGCGGACATGAAAAAAATGGTACACGGGCGTCGCCCGGCGGGAACGACAATGCTTCTTAACATAGTGGCGGGACTTCTTATACTATCATCGACACAGTGCGGGACGACCAGCGAGAGGGAGAAGAGCATTCTCGATTTTTCCAGAAGCGAAGCGGGCAGATACCGTCACCTGCTTATAGACCCCGGACAGTACACCACGAACGGCGCCCTCTACCACGAGAGATACCAAAACCACCTGATCGGGATAGCGCGTTCCCTCTCCTCCGAATACAAATTCACCATACTCAACAACAGCATAGGTTTCTACTTCGATAAAAAACTAAACCAGCGCGACCGGCTCTACCTTGGCCTCGACATGGAGGTCCCGCTCGACGAGACGGCGCACGCCGGTTCGTCATATCAGCACATAGCGGTGACCGCGCTCGAAACATATCTTAAAGACGTGCTCGCAGTAATCAATTCGTGCACAAGCATCTTCGGAGAGAGCGAGATAATAGGGATGGTGGTGGGTTTCCACTGGAAGATACGCGAACAGCGCCACTCCATAACTATATGGATCGACGAGCGCGACGTGGTCCGCTACGAAAACAAACAGCTCACCATGAAGGAGCTGATAAGCCGAAGCTATATTACGAACACCGAAGGCAAGCTCATCCGCCTTTTATTATAGACTCGAGCTCCTTTACCAGGGCCCGCAGCTCCATCATGGAACCAATGCTTATGCGGACGTATTCCGACTGAACCGGGCCGGTAAAATGGCGTACCAGCACCTTCCGCGTATAGAGCTCCTCGTAGATCTTTTGGGCCGGCACATTCGGGTGCCTTACGAACAGAAAATTCGCCCTCGAAGGCACGATGAAAAACCCCAGATCCTCCAGGCGCTGCTCGAGAAACTCCTTGTTGTCGCGCACCATGCCGACGTTGTATTTAAACCCCTTCCGGTCCGCAAGCGCCGCAAGCGCGCCCGCCTCGGCGAGGCGGTCCACATTGTACGAGTCCTTGAGCTTTAAAAGCCCGCGGACGATGTCGGCGTGCGCCACAGCGATGCCCACCCTGAGCCCCGCGAGGGAATAGGACTTGGAGAACGAGCGCGTAACGACGATGTTGTCGAACTCGCGCACCAGCCCGATCGCCGTTTCCCCGTAGAAATCCACGTACGCCTCGTCGACCACCAAAAGCCCCTTGAATCTGGAGGCGAAAGCCTCGAGCGCTTTGAGGTCAATGCCCTTTCCGGTGGGGTTGTTCGGATTGCACACGATGACCAGCGCGTATTTTTTCTTCAAGAAGTCGGCAAAGTTTAGATCGAGGTTTTGGTCGAGCGGGATTCTTTCATATCGCACTCCGTTGGCCTCGGCCAGGGTATAATAGAGCGAATAGGACGGATAGGGGAAGGCCGCAAGCGCGTCCGCCTCGATGAACCCGCGGAGGAGCAGGGTGAAGATCTCGTCGGACCCGTTGGCGACGAACACGTTATCGGCCGAGAGATTGTTCTGTTTCGCGAAGGCCTCGCGCACGGACATGGCCGTTGGGTTCGGGTAACGCCGGAGGGAGGCGTCGGCCGCCTTCCTGATGGCGTCGAGGACGGAGGCCGGGGGTGAAAACGGGCTCTCGTTGGTATTGAGTTTGATGAACTCGTCGAGGTTCTCCGGCTGCTCGCCGGGTATGTATTCCGCCATATCCTTAAGGCGCCTGTTCCAGTACTTCACCCCTTTCTCCCCTCCGCCCGGTTTTCGTTATACGCCGCTCTTTATGCGCGGAAAGAGCCCCCGCCCGGCGCCATGCTCACGACCTGTGCGCGGCGCCGACTAATTCGGCCGCGGCCGCTATGCCCCGCTCCCTCAGATAGGCCTCGAAGCCTTCCACGCATTCGATGGCCGCGCGCGGGTTGACCATGCCCATGGTCCCTATCGACACGGCGCTGGCACCGGCCATGAGGAACTCGAGCATGTCCTCGAGCGAGCCTATGCCCCCAATGCCGATGATGGGTATCTCGACCTTCTCGAAAATCTCGTAGACGATCCTTAGGGCCAGGGGGCGAATGGCCGGGCCGCTCAAGCCCGCCACGCGGTTCTGGAAATGGGGCCTTCCGGTCGCAGTATCGATCTTCATGCCGAGGAAGGTGTTCACAGCCGAGACCGCATCCGCGCCGCAGTCCTTGGCCGCACGCGCGAATTCCGCGACATCGGTGACGTTGGGCGAGAGCTTGACGATAAGCGGCGCCAGGGTCGCCTTTCGGACGGCGCTTACAAGCGCAGAGAAGGTCGAGAGATTGCGCCCGAAGGCCATGCCCCCCTCCTTAACGTTGGGACAGGAGACGTTGAGCTCGAGGGCCGCTATGCCCTCGGTGCCGCCGAGGACGCGGCAGAGCTCCACGTTTTCATCGACCGAATGCCCCGCTATGTTCGGTATCACAGTTGCGCCCCGCTCTAAGAGAAAAGGGAGCTTCTGTGCCAGAAAAACATTTAGCCCAACGTTCTCGAGTCCAATGGAGTTAAGCATGCCCGAGGGCGTCTCCAAAACGCGCGGGCCCCTGTTCCCGCGCCTCGGCTCGATAGAGAGCCCCTTGGTAAAAATTGCCCCCAGGCGCGCTATGTCGTAGTAGCCCGAAAGCTCCTCTCCGTAACCGGCCGTCCCCGAGGCGACGGTCACCGGGGTTTTAAGCCTCAAGCCCCCTATTTTTACCGACGTATCGATGCGCCCACCTCCGACCCCCTGTACAGGTCGTGCTATAACAGCGCCGCGCCGCCATGCAGTCAAGGAATAAAAAAGGGCACCGCAAGCGATGCCCCCAGATGACGTTAAATCGTATGTATAAAAGCCTTTAACCTTCCTCCACGGGAACCAATTCCCCCGGGCCTCCCGGCACCCATCTTTATTGTATGATTGTAATATCTCTCCCGCTCGTTTCTGTCAAGAAAAATATTTGCGCACGCGGCGATTCGCCGCTATATGGTCCCCATGCGCGCCATTTGGCGGGCCTATTTCCCCCACCCAGGAGACGCCGACGATGCGAACGATTCCACGCCTGGCCTCACTGCTCCCGGCCATACTGACTTTAATAGTCACGCCCGCCTGCAACAAAGGCGAACTCTTTACGTTCAGCAGGCCCATGTTGGGGACGATGATAAACATCAGCCTTATCGCGGATACACGTGAAACTGGGGTCAGAGCCTCCACTGCGGCGTTTTCCGAGATAGCTCGCATCGAGGCCCTAATGAGCCCGAAACTTGCCGATAGCGACATCGCGCGCATCAACCGCGAGGCTTCGAGGGTGCCGGTTTCGGTATCCGGCGAGACCTTCGAGCTCATCCGCGCCTCCATAGGGGTGTCCCGGGAGACCGACGGCGCCTTCGATATAAGCTTTGCCTCGCTTGGCGGACTATGGAGGCTGGGGGACGATAATTTCCAGCCGCCCGAGCCCCGTCTTGTTGCCCGGGCGCTTAGGCTTGTCGATTACCGAAAGATCGTGCTCGAGGATAAGGCCCGCCGGGTTTTTCTGGCCCTTCCGGGCATGAAGCTCGGGCTTGGTGGAATAGCCAAGGGCTACGCCCTGGGGTGCGCGGCCCGGGCCCTCGGCCGGGAGGGGGTCAGAGCCTTCATAGTCGACGCGGGAGGCGATATCCTGGTCGGCGGCGACAAGCTCGGCCGACCCTGGCGCGTGGGCCTTATGCACCCCCGCGAAAAGGAGATAATCCTCGCCCTTTCGCTTGGCAACGGCGAAGCGGTGGTGACGAGCGGCGATTACGAGCGCTTCGCCGTTTACCGTGGGGAGCGCTATCACCATATTCTGGACCCCAAAACCGGCTTTCCCGCAAGGGGGCTTTCATCCGTAAGCGTGATAGGCTCTGACCCCGTGAGGGCCGATGCCTACGCCACGGCTCTGTTTGTCATGGGAGGGGTCAGAGCCCGCAAGTTCGCGGCCGCGCATCCAGAAATAAAGCTTATTCTTATCGACGAGGAGATGCGTATCGCGGCCTCCAGGAGCCTGAAAGGCCGGATTTCGCCGACGGGAAGCGAGGAAATCGAATGGTTTTAGGGGGGGATGGGGTCAGAGCCTCGGTAAGACAGTTTTGTCCCGAAATTGGGGTCAGAGCCCTCTCCGAATCGACACCAGCCCCGGGAACCAGGGGGTCAGAGCCTCGAACCCGAACCTTCGGGTCATCGACGCGCCTGTCCGCATCGCCTGATTAATATTTGACGTGAATACAGGGAACATATAGGCTCTATGAGTATAAGAAGAACGGCATCATGAACAAACAGAACAAACAGAACAAAAAGACCCCTTCGGCGACCCGCACCGTGCAAAGAGATATCGGCGCCGCGATGGTTCGCAATCTTGAAAAATGCGCATCCCTGACCTCCACCCTTTTCGCCATGAAGACTTCGCTCTATCAAACCCTGTATCCGAACAGCGATAGAGAAGAAATCCGAAGCTTACTGCTCCGCGATATTCTCAGGCGCAAATCAGGAAGGTGAGAAGTGCCGCTTTCGGACGATCCGCTGATCAGTGTGTCAGACCTCTTTTTCAAGCACGGAATTAAATTCTGCGTGGCAGGGGGATGGGCGGTCAGTATATGGGGGGCCGTCCGGGCCACGGAGGATATCGACCTGGTCGTCCTGACCGATCCCGGCGATCATGAGGCAATTAGACGGATTCTCGAAATCCGCTACCGCGTCATCAGTCATCCCGCTTTTTTCTTCGCCGGCACCCACACCCCGGTGTGGCGGAATGTCCTTACAGCTCCTGACATAGACGATCACTGTGTGCTCGACATCATCATCGCGACCACAGACTACATGAAAGCGACAGTTGAACGGGCGGTATTCATTGAATATCGCGAGGTTTCCCTCCCCATTATCGCCCTCGAAGATCTTATCATCCTCAAGGCGATGGCTGGGAGGACCCAGGACAGGGCCGATATAGAAGCGCTCTTGAAGGGGACCATGCCGCTGGACACTGAATACCTTATAAGAACCGCTCGGGGGCTCGGTGTCGATGTCGGGTTTTTATCAGGGTAAATAGTAAACGACTGGATTTCGGGCCCTCTGCCACAGAAACGCACATTCGGATTTTCGACCTGGTAACGACGATAGGCTCTGACCCCGTGAGGGCGGACGCCTACGACACGGCCCTGTTCGTTATGGGAGGGGTCAGAGCCTCAAGGGAAAATCCCAGTGACATGGCTTTGTACTGGGGATGTGGGGCCAGAGCCCCATTGGAGTCGATTTGCTCCGGAATTGGGGTCAGAGCCCATATCGCAGGGGAAAAACGCTGCTCCGTTACGGGTTGGCTTGAGTGTCGGAATAGATGTCCGCTCGTCCATTTCGATAATCATACCATAGGAAGAGACCGCCCCACGGTGCCCCGCCATCATTATAATTCAGCGTTTTTAGCGTAAGCTCAGAGGATGTCCACGTTCCTGGTATTCCGATCGTTACTCCGTCATAATCAAACGGCACTCCCACCACACCGTCGGCATCCCAGAGCCGTACACCGGCCCCATCGACCGCCTGGGCCATAAGTACGTAGCCTATATAGGGACCGTAAAACCGTTCATCGAACCAGCTTACAATAGCACCCGCCGCGTTATCGGGGGTGATGGATAGGCCCGCCTGGTACGCATAGGTCAGTACCGAAACGATGGGCGTTTCGCCATATCCCGGAGTATTGTCGCCATCGGCGGAATCGAATTTCTGGATGAAGATTTCACTCCCCCGCGAATACACAACGGTAGGATAATTGCCGGTCGTCGAAAGGCACATCGCCGCGTCGTCCACATTGGCTATCGACGAGGTCCAGTCTATACCCATAACCGAAGAAATACGCCGGAGGTATAGAGTAGTGCCGTTTTTATACAGCACATAGAAATCACCATAGTTATCCGAAACCGTGTCAATGAGCGTAGAGGCCGCCGGAGTCAACTGCACCCCGAGACCACCGTTGGCCGCGTCATCGGCAGCGTTTAGAACGCCATTACCGTCTATCCGTTTCCCATAATACGTATACGTGGGACCCGCTCCGCTCTGATACACGGCGAAAGCACCGCCGTTAAACGCCGCACCGAGGTACCCGCGGTTCAGCAGTCTGACATTCGCCTGAGTTCCGGCGGCACCGCTGATGGTAAACTCGCTACGGAAAACGCTCCCGTCGCGAAGCCGGATCACGACACCGTAAATATCCCCGCCGCGCTCATAGGCGAAAAGCATGCGCGGCTGAAGGACCACATAGAGCTGCCCGGCGGCGGTGATGAGGTCGGTGTTAAGGGTAAGCTGTGTCGCGGAATTCACCGTCACCACATACGCGTCCTGAGAGGTGGTTATATTGCGGACCATGTCGCCCTCGCGAACAGGGTAATTCGCCGAGGTGAAGCTCGCGTTGGTGTCGTTGAGCGTATTGACCACGCCGTCGCTGGTTGTCACACCGAGTTCTATGACCCTGTCGGTGCTCGCGAAAATGATGAAACGATCATCGACGGTGTCGAAGATGTCCCGGTTCAAAGTAAGCTGAGTAGCCGAGTTAACCACAGCAACCGAGGCGTACCGGTTATCGCTGATGTTGTACACTATGTCGCCCGGCTCGACGCCTTGGTCCCAAAAATTCGCCACCGTTGAGCGGAGCTCGCCCGCGACAACCGAGGTGGCATGGCCGGATTCAATAACGCTGACAGTCTCGGCCGGGTCGGCGAACCTGAGTATCCAGTAGGTATCCAGGTTGCTGATAACGCCCGCGCTCATCGCGAGCGCCCTTTCCCCATAACCGGCAGGGCGGGCTCCCACTGTGCTCACCAGCGCCAGGTTCGGCGCGACACCATACGTCGTCAGGTTCACCACCACGTCGTTGACGGCGACACCGTTCGTAACATATGTTGCGACGTTATCATAGAGCGGATTGGCCGGCGGAGCGTCGGCCGTGTACGGAGTTGCCCCCGAAAGAGTCACATCGGGATACATGGTCACGGCAACTCCCGAGCCGATACCGATGTTCCAATCCAAAAGATATCGATAAAAAGGATTGTCCGGAGGCGGCGGATGCGTCGTACACCAGTCGCTGAAAATGTCGTAGTCTTCGGTTCCGGCCGGGAAAAGGTTGGAGCCGAACTGGAGTATCCGGTTGGACAGAACGGCGCTTACCGTTGCTCTCGTCGTATCCGTAACGTTGGCTGCAAGATCGCCGGCGTTCACTCCGGCGAACGGAGCGGTAATATCGATAAGAAGATTTGCCCGCGATGCCGTGCCGGCGGCGATCATCGGGTTTTCCAATACAATGTAATTGTGGCCGAGAGTCGGAAATATATCGAGATTCAAAGATAACACGGTTTCAAGCACCGGATCCGCCGACACGGTCGTATTGGTGAACGTGTTTAAATTGACAACATAATCCCCCGTCACTATTCCATTGGCCCTAAATGTCGCGGCCGAATCAACAAGTTCCCCCGCTAAAACCGTCGTTACCGAACCACTTCCAAGGAGATAGTATACCTCGTAGTTTTCAGCCATGGTCAGGAATATGTCGGCCGACAGGTCGAGTTCGTCGGCATAGACATTGTCAACATACGCATAGGTGGAATCATCGGTGTTAACCACCACGTCTCCCACACCGACCGCACCGAAGGCCGCGCTGGTGTCGACGAGGAAACCCGAATAGTTCGCGGTTCCGGATGCTGCAAGCGTATTGGTATACATTGTTCTTCCGGTCGTCCTGGCATAGCTGCCGCCACTTACCAGAAGCGCATCGATAGAATAGGCGGCGCCCGGGGCCGCCGCAAGATGCGGCGTAAAGACTCGATTCAGCGCATTAGTGTGGCTGGTGCCACCGTCCATAAGGTGATTTGCGGTGGTGAATGGATAATTGGTTGCACTATTAATAATAACGTAGCCGTCTCCGGACGCGATAAGCCCGGCGGCCTGGCCCAGCACGTGACGAAAGTTCTGCCCGGTCTTATTGACTGTTGTAATTGAGTTTGTGGCCGTTCGGTCGTACACATAATAGCCGGTAACCACGCCGGCGACCGATAAATCTTCATCGAAGTCATAAAACGCATTTGCGGGTATAAACATCGTCGCGGATCCGGGTGCGGTTCCCGCATTGGGATACATCCGTGTAACAAATCCCGCATACACGTTATTGTTCCCCTGGGTTCCCCAGATAAGGATTGCCGAAGGATTCGTCCCGTTACCGACCGTCAATCCGTCATCGGCCGCGCTGCCCGAACCGGGAGTGCTCCCCCAGACAGGATCGAATCCCGCGCTGCCCGCATTATTGTAAATCCTCTTTGCATAGATAACCGGTGCTCCCTCAAGGGTTATGATCGCGCGACCCAGATAATCACTGAAAATACGCGGATTGGTCCGATTATTCATCGCCGAATCGATCGGATCGCCATCGGCGCTCCACGAAATCGTTCCGGCTGCATTAAAGTACATTCCATATATATTGCTGTCATTCGGATCCTTCCATACGGCAAAGCTATCGCCGGCGGGAACAAGCCGGGTATTGTTCTGCAAAACGACGAGACTGGTCTTAGACGAAGGTGCCGTGTCGCTCACCACCTCGTCATCGGTAATCAGGGGATTCGGATTGTTCGCCGTGATGTAATACGTTGACGAAGTAGCGACATCGCTCGTTACCCGGAAATAATACTTCGTCGCGTTGTTGAGTCCGGCGATATTCATCGAATGGACGGTCTTAAGCGGTGTTGCCGCCTCGTTCGCTGAGGACCCATAAGCGATGGTGGTGCCCCACTGGACGGTGGATCCTCCGACCGGTTTGTTCGTGACCCAGTTTACGGTAAGTGAATTTTCGGTAACATTGGTGAACCATACCGATGAGATGGTAGTCGCGCCCGCCGTGTTGGGATCCGCCTCCACCGTAAAGGTCCAGGTATTGTCCGCGCTCACCACAAGGTCGCGCCCACCGAGGTCTTCAATGCCGCCGGGACCGACAGTGTCATCCAGATAGACCGTATACACCTGGTCATACGTCAGGGTATTCAGCGAAAGATACCATGTTTTCTCGTCGGGGCTGGAAAAGAGTATATGCGGCGCGGCCGCCGGCGCAATTGTAAAGGTGGCGGCTGTTACACTCGTCACCGGCTTGTTGAAAGAAACGACGACATAACCCACGCCTCGGCTGAAGGGACCCGGGTCTATGGGATATCGGGATGCCGCGATCACTACTGGATCGTAATCTGCTATCGTATCCGTACTGGTGGTGAACTCCGCTGCATCGTTGGGACCGACAACCCCGAGGTCTCCACCGGAATCGCGTATTGCCGTGGGATCGATTGTTATCGTATAGGTGGAATTATACGCAAAATTACCCGCAAAGGGAATCCGCACTCCCTTGCCGCCCGAAAAGCTGGTCGGCACGCCGAACGCGGGAGCCCCCGGAATGACAATGTTCCCCGCCGTTATGTCGGCCATGTTGACCGGCTTTGAGAACATGATCACGACATCGGTGTCAACAGGGAACCGATCGGTCGCGGGGAGCGGCGCGTCAGGATAGATGGACTCAACCTGCAAATGCTCGGTCCCCGGGCTCGAGCCCGGAACGGTTCCTCCCGTGGCGCTGAGATCGACGTTGGGCGCCTCCGGCGCGCAGGCGTGGAAGAGCAGCGCGATAATGACCGGGAAGAGCGGAAACAGGGCCGGCCGGCTGTGGGTGTTTCGGATCACATCACCCCCCTGTGTTCGGAGAGCGGTTCACTATATGTTTTTTTAACCAGACCATGGTGTTTTTCTTTACATTTTAGCCATTGCAGCTTGTATTAATCAGTGCATATGAAGGCCATGGCGCCGCCGAGGGCCTTCATAAAAATTATGGGCAGTTACACAAACTCGGTTTTTCCGCCCTCCGAAGGCCGGGGGGACAAACCTAACTGTCGAATTTACCAGCAGTTGCATTTTAAAGAAAACTTAAAAATAATAGTTTTAGGACTTCCCTAATATAGTATAATATAGTACAGAAGAAACCGGTAATAAGGCAATAATAATTAAGACCATGCTCCGCAAAAAAATAAGGCTTTCAGTCCTACTGGCCGCCCTTAGCTTAAGCCTTCTCATAAGCGAGAGGCCGGGCCGCGGCACCATCACCTCCATCACCCTGACCCCGGCCAACCCCACAACCATGTCCAACGCGCTCGGCTATTACCTGGCGGGCAAGGCGTACGTATTTACGGTTAACGTGGTCGATCCGGACGTCACCGCCTGGAACCAGATCACCGATGTCAGAATCACTATCGCCAACGCACCTAATATTGTCGTACGAAACACGGCCGCGTTCGGCTTCGGAGCGTCTCCTCTTGCCGCCGATACTGCATTCGCCGTTACGGTGGACTCGGGGACGGTGAATGCTTCCGGACTCGTTACCGCCGGGAGCACCTACAACAACTTTACCGCACAATTCACCATAACGTTTAGATGGGATACCCCGGAATCCGCCTGGGCCGCGGCGAGAAATGTCATCGGATCCGCCACCACCAACAACCCGGCCGTGAATACCCTCACCGATACCCGACCGGTATCCTACGGCGTCGTTTCCACCATCCGGATCGTCGGTTTCGCCCAGAGCGGCGACGCGGCCGACGGGCGGTTAAACCCCTGGCACACGGCGTTCAACGTTACCGGTACCATCGCCTACAATATACCGGGAGCGGTCGCCGCCGACGCGGTGCATCTGGTCGCCGATGCCGGCGCGGGTGAAATCAACGTCATCTCTCTCCTACACAGCGGCGGCAGCGCCATTGCGGACGACGATAATGATGAGACGAGCCTGAACATACCCGTACCCGCCGAATGGATGAACGACACCCCGGGCTGGGTTAACGCGCGGGGCAACCGCACCTGGTCGATTCAGACTACGATGAACACCCCGGGAGGTCCGGAAACATCGGCAAATACGCTCGCCATAAACTGCGACCGTATTCAGATTACCAATATTCAATTTTTAGCCGGGGGCGGGGTTAATCCACCGCCCCGCTACTACCGCAGTGTCAACCTGCCGGGAACCCAGGTGCGGGTCACCGCCCAGCTTGAATTTGCCGGAACACCAATGGTCGGAAACACCACTATTAGAGTCGGCGAATATACCGGCGCCGATAATCCAACAGGCGCTACGAGTGATGTAGTCATAGCCAACGGCCAGACTATCGGTGTGGCCGCCCTTACCTACCCCCCCGGTGCGGCGACGCCCGCCGGCGATACCACACCGCTTCGCTACGGCGCCATCCGCGTATTCGGCGGAGCCTACGACGGCGCGGCCATGGGAGCGGTAGGGCAATACATCACCACATTCGTGCCGGCCCTGCCTAATCCGCTGAGAATCACCCAGCCCGCGTATCCAACATATATAATTTACTGGGACAATGAGGATCCGCCTGGAGATAATGGAGCGGAATTCACTCCATTCGACGCTGCCCAGCCAACCGCGACCAGCCTCACCTTCACCTGGACGGCGCTTGATCCGATGACATATGACGATCACGATTTTTACAGTTATAGAATATACTATCGAGAAAACGGCACCCTGCCATGGATAACAATCGATCGAAACACTGCAGGCTTTGCGGCGCTTGCCAGCATCGCAACGAACACGGCTTCAATTCAAGGACTCGTGCCGCTAACCACCTATGATTATTTTATATCCGCGGTCGATGTTTTCGGCAACGAAGTCTATATCCTTTCTCCCGCGAGCGTCATACATGGAGCCCCCGGACCGAACTGGGGCGAAGTGCAAACGCTTGCCTTGAGCATTCTGGCCGAGATTACCGACGGTACAGTAACCTATCCCGATATCTCTTTCACCAACAATTCTAATCCATCCGCTCGCCCGGTTCGCGCTACCGCGATCCGCGTAAAATTCCACATCTCCGGAACCGCCGACACCCTGCCGGAATCGGTCAACATGATCATCGCCCAGGAACCTGGAAACGGAGATCTGATCAGCGGAGGCACCGTCGCCCCCGGAGCCATGCCCTGGTACCGTATAAGTTGTAGTAAAACAGGCCCCAATATCTGGACTGGCTACATTCCCGAAACCAACCCTTTAATCGCAATCGGTACGGACGTTCGATTTATTATTGAAATGATCCGCGGAGCTTCAATTACATATGCGGACCACAATTCTGAACTTGAAGTACCCGCTGGTTCTCCTCCGGTAAACCCCAACGACTACGAGTGGAACTTCAGCGTAATAACCCCAACCACCTTCCAGCCCTGGCCCACTCGCATTTTAAACAATGTAATTACCGACAAGGACCCTGTGGCCTACCCGGCCTATTATCTCTCAGAAGACGCCTACGTTACCATTAAGGTCTTCGACATCAAGGGGCGACCCGTCGCCACCTTGCTCGATAACGCCTTCCGCAAGGGCGGGCAGAACATTAAAGAGGGCGGCTGGCGCGGCGACAACAAGTCCAACCGAAAGCTCGGCGTGGGTCTCTATTACGTCCAGATAGAGGCGAAGGCCGTGTCGAGCGGCAGGGTTATCCTCAACTCCTTCCAGAAGGTGGTCATGGCGCGTTAGGTTTCCGGGCGGGCCTCCCCCGTGGGGGTCAGAGCATGCTTTAAGGGGCGGCCTCCAGGGTTTCCGTGGGGTCAGAGCCTATGTTCAAGGGGAGCCTTCGGAGGTCAGAGCATATGCGGGTATTTACCGGCCTAAAAATGGGGTCAAAAATGGGGCCAGAGCACCGGGTTAAAGGTCAGGAAGTTAGCCCAAAGGGGGTCAGAGCCTTCCTGGAGAAGCCAAAAGCCACTTTTTTTAAAAAATGCTCTGACCCCCAGAAAAGTTTTAATTTTCCCCTCCCATTAAACGTATTACAAGCGGAAGCAGGTTGAAATACCGCGTGGAAGGGGACATGGATGGCACGAAAACGGAGAATCCAGCAAGAAAACCTCACTTATCACATTACCTCGCGCTGCATTGAGTGGCGTTCGATGATGGACCACGACCTCTTCAAGCACCTGTTCATGGAGGTTCTTGCAAAAACGCAAAATAAATACCGGTTCGAGCTGAACGCATACCAGATTATGGACAATCATATACATCTCGTAATAAGGACGCTTCCAGATGAAGCGCCGATATCCAAAATCGTCCAATATATAAAAGCCCGTTTTGCCGAGATCTATAACAAATGGACCCGACGAATCGGCCCGTTCTGGAACGAACGATATCATGATACAATAATCGAACACGCCCGGGAACCTCGTTATTATCTCCTATGGCTGCTCTGGTATCTTGCCTTTAATCCGATAAGAAGTAAGGCAACCGACAGCCCCTTCAAATATCCCTATTCCAGCATACACGCATACGTGGATCCAGGAAAAACTCCCCCAATAAGGGTGGATTTACACAGATATTTCATGGAACTGGGAGAGAATTTAAAGGAAAGGATGAACAGGTTTTCAATAATAGAGGATGCTTATAGAAGGCGCCTGGCCATCATTATTTAGTCAAGGTTCCACTTATGGCATAAAGGCAGGATTATCCAAAAGGGTTTTCCCTGCGGAAATCCGGTAGATACAATCGGTCGCTTCCCATCTCCTGTATCCAACCGTGCCGGAACCCGAGCCTGTGCAACTCTTCCACAACCTCGAGGAATTCCTCCTCCGAAACCGTCCTTCCCAGCCTCGCATGGCCCTCGACCCGTGGCGTCGGATGGTATTGAGACATCAGGGAAATATGGACCGAAGGCGAAAGCTCCTCGGCGATGATTCGGAGGCAGTTTTTACTGTTTTCGACATGCCCCGGTAACACCAGATGGCGAATAATAAGGCCCGATCGGGCGGTCCCATCGGGACGCAAATGCAATCCGGCGCCCTTTTGGCGAAACATCTCCCGGAGGGCTCTGACCCCCGCTACCGGATAATCCCTCACTCCGGAGTATTCCAAGGCCAAATCCGAATCCGCATACTTAAAATCAGGCAGGTAAACGTCCACAAAGCCCTCCAGGGACTCAATAGTTTCCTTTTTATCGTAAGCGTTCGTATTCATAACAACGGTATAATCTTTTCCTACAAGCCTTATCGCCTCTATTATTCCCGTCATCTGCGGGATCACATGGGATGGAGAGACGAACCCGAGGGCTCTGACCCCATTTTCATCCATAAAACCAAGTATTTCCTCAACCACTTCGGCCGGTTCCCTCATCGAACACGGAATGGCGTTGTCGCTGATCTGAAAATTCTGGCAATATATGCATTGCAGGTTGCAGTGTCCGAAAAATACATTGCATATTCCGGTTTTACCGACAAGCACCGGCTCTTCTCCCGTATGGAGGCATATCGATGAAACAGGGAGACGATTGTCGGTTTTACAAAATCCCCTCCCAAGCCTCCGGGGCGATAAACACCCCCTGGGACAAAGGTTGCATGGCGCGGCGGCCGTCTCTAACTGAACGCCTTTACACATTATGAACACCGTTCATTGTATTTCGCATAAGATAAAAAATTCTGAAAAAATGAAAAATTTCTTGAAAATTTTAACAAACCATCCCCCTCTGGAGCGATATCGGCAAACATGGATCCTTTCACAATCGGTTTTTAATTAAAAAGTTCAATTCGCATAACATGGTTTAACCGCATTATAAAGACCGTTCAAGCTTGCCCACAAGGCGGCACGGGTGAAGTTCGGCGAAAGTATCAGACGTACAACCCATTCAGTCATGAGGTCACAATGGCAGAAGAACCCACCAGTGACGTCTCCGGTCAAAAGGACCGCGACGACCCGTCAGCGGAACTCGATATTGTCACTTTGCCCGAACTTACAGATCTTCCCATCGAGGAATTTAAAATTGAAGGGGAGATTCTGATTACCGCCAGTTCTTTTTCGCCGGGGGCATTCTGCGCGAAGAATCCATTTCTGTCCGACCGGCGATCCTAACGATTGAGCGAACAAAAGCGGCTATGATCGCAGGTTGAACATCGGCCATGCTTCCGCAGAAGCAATCCGCTTTACCTGGGCCCGCCGTGGACTCGGTCGTATCGGCAATTTTGGGCTCAAGGCGCATAGGATTTCAAGAACTTATCCTTCGCCCCCTCCCTTAGCGCCAGTTTTCATAATGGACCGTTCGACACTCACATCGTACCAGCATACCATCCGGTAAAACAACCGTAGCCACATCGTCAAATACACCTCGCCAATCTAACCCCGAAACGCACCCCATACCACAGAGGCTCCCTGCCATCAGACATTGAACCTGAAGCTGATGATATCTCCATCCTCCACCACATAATCCCTTCCCATAACATGGAATCTGCCCGCCTTCTTTACGGCCTCCTCGCTCTTCAACTCGGAAAGGTCAATATATTTCATAACCTCCGCGCGGATAAACCCCCTCTGCATGTCCGTATGCACGGCGCCGGCCGCCTCCGGTGCGAGGGCCCCCTCCCGCACGAGCCACTGCCTGACCTCGTCATCTCCCACGGTAAAAAAGGAAATAAGTCCAAGCGAGCGCATGCAAAGCCTCGAGAGCAGATTTATCGCGGGTTCCGGTATCCCGGCCTCCCGCATGAACTCCATCCGTTCGTCGGCGGACTCCAGAGATGCGATCTCCGATTCGAGCTCCGCGGATATACGCATAATGTCTACGGCGTCGTCACGATATCTCCCGGCCAGGAAATCGACGACATCGCTCCGTGAAAGGTCCGATTCCGATACATTCAGCGCGATGATCATTTTTTTAAGCGTAATAAATGGATAACCGGATATGAGCTTTCGCACCTCTTCGTCAAGATCCAGAAGCCGCAGGGGGCGGTCCCTTTCCAGGTGTTCGCGGAAGTCCGTTAAAACCGCCTCCTCCCGCCTGGCCTGCTCTTCGGAGCCCTTCTTCCTAACTTTTTCGAGGCGCTCGAATCTTTTTTCGATGAACAAAAGGTCATGGAGAATGAGCTCGGCGTTTACCGCGTCTATATCCCGCTCTGGATTCACGCTGCCGCTTACATGATATACGGCATCGTTCGAAAAAGCGCGCACCACATGGCAGAGGGCGTCCACATCGGCGATGTCCCTGAAAACATCCCCCTCCCTGATCGCCGCCGCCTCCAGCCTCGGGAGCAGATCGATATTGACACGGGCCCGCACGGTTTTTCGGGGATTATACATTCCCGAAAGCACATCGAACCGGGGGTCGTGGATTTCCGCCACCCCCGTCACCGTTTTCAAGGAGTCGGCGGGTTGGTGGATCGACTTCATCCCCGTTAAGAGCTGGAACAGCCTTTTCTTCCCCGTCTGGGGCAAACCGATGATTCCGACCTTCATTCGTTCATTCCCCGTACTTCATGATTGAAAAACCGGCGGCCCTTTGCATACCCGTCATTTAGCGGCATCCTCCGGCAATGCCACGGAATATGGCCCCGGCCTCATGGCGGAGGCGCTGCAGGGGTCATGACGACCGCCCGGTGAAGAAAAGGCGATGCGTCACGCTTTTATCCAGATCGTAGAGTTCGTTTATATGGGGCGGCATGCCGGCATCCTTATGGATGTTTCCCTTTATGGTCTGAATCATCTCTCTAAGCAGCAACAGGTCGGATCTACGGTTCAACTGGCCGTCTTCGACAATTCTTTTAAGATAAGAAAACTGGTATTTGCGCAGATTGACCTGCAAAAAGAAACGTATGCCATATATTTTTAATATTCTTTGCAAGGGATAGCTGCCGCTTTTCGACACGAAATCCTCATAACGCTTCGAATCTATGGCCCTCGAAACCGGCTTTGCCACAGCCGGACCCGGCGCGCCGCCAGCGGCTTTACCGGCACGCCCCGCGCTTCCGCCGTGGCCGACAGGCAGACTGGCGGAGTCGAGCTCCCGTTTGAAATGTTCATCCTTCCACTCATCGGTATATTCCGCGAAGTTCTTTTCGAGAAGCCGCTCGAACTCCTCGAGCATTATCGCCTTGTTGGCAAGCTGGCCGATCATGGTATTGTTGAGGCTCCTCATAATCGGAAAAATCTCCTTCACGATCTGATGGAAGAGGTAGCGCTTCTGAAATTGCTTCTCGTATTCTATCATAAGCTCGCTCTGGAAATAGTTCTTGAGCCGGCGAACGGTGTTGATATCGGCGACTACGTATCCCTCGACCCTCGGCGTTCCCCTCGCGCTGTCCTCAGCCACAATTTCCATCGAAAAAATCCTATGCGAATTAAGCAACACCCGTATGGCCCTCCCCACAAGGTCCGCCTCTATGCCCAGTGAAGAGGTGATGTATTTGGTGAAGTCGTCGGAATGCGGAATGGCGCGCATTCCCATAAGCGCGTTCTGCTTGTTTATCTCCCGGTATATCTCTTCTGTTATATCGAGTGCCATCCCCTATCCGCCCCCGCCCGGCCCCGATGAACGGGCCGTGGAAAATAATTAAGTTTTATTATTGACACGAAAAGCGCTTTTCGGTTGTAGTAATCCCACCTGACGAACCGGGGTGTTAGCTCAGCTTGGTTAGAGTGCCTGCCTGTCACGCAGGAGGTCGCGAGTTCGAGTCTCGTACACCCCGCACGGTTAGCTGCGACAAGGGGCCCCGAAAGGGGTCCCTTGTTTATCCTCCGGTCCTCGACATCCGCCTGTTCCGGACAATCGCCATGCATCCGTCTCCGGCCTCGAGCGGATTGGCCAGCCGGTGCGCCTCCGGTTTCGCGCTTACAGCGTCCATTATAATGGCCTCCAGGGGATCGTCATCGTCGCTTAGCCTGAGTACGGTTTTAAGGTCGTACTCCACAGCGGAATGCAGGCAGGTTTTCAGCATCCCATCGCATGTCAGACGCAGTCTGTTGCAGCGCGAACAGAATTTATGGGTCATGGGGGGGATAACCCCTATTCCTATCCTCCCGAAGCGCCCGGAGAGATCATACATCATCGCAACATTCGTATCGTTATCGCCGCTTCGAACGAGGTTTCCCATAGAGCCCAGATGCTCCACGAGCCTGTCCGAGGGGACGAAACGGGAGGTCTCGTACTCATCCCCGAAGGGCATGCGCTCGATGAATCTCAAAGTGACGTTTTTCCCGGCGAAGAACTCGATAAATTCGCCAAGTTCGTCGAGAGAGCCTTCATGAAGCACAATGTTTATCTTTACATCGAAAAAACGCCGCTCTATCGCGTGCGTAATATTCGAGATCACCCTATCGAACTCGTCCCGCCCTGTTATCGCACGGTATCTCTCCGCCGACAGAGTGTCCAGGCTGATATTAAGCTTTCGAACGCCATGGCGTTCCAGATCATCGAGCGCCTCATCCAGCAGAATCCCGTTTGTCGTAAGGCAGAGCTCAAGGTGTGGATGGCTTCGGGAGGTCTCTTCGACAATCCCCATAAATCCCCTCCTTACGAGGGGCTCACCGCCTGTAAAACGGACCTTGCGAACGCCCAGGCGCGCGAAAATACCGATAAGGCGCGCAAATTCCTCTATCCGTAACACCTCATCGTGCGGCAGAAACTCCACGCCTCCGGGCGGCATGCAGTAAACACAGCGCAGATTGCATTTATC
>Ga0116172_10001279_pt1 | contig 23370 bp, 24 predicted proteins | sample AD_UKC083_MetaG_FD_89799 | JGI IMG/M metagenome (GOLD analysis project Ga0116172, IMG submission 89799) | Active sludge microbial communities of municipal wastewater-treating anaerobic digesters from USA - AD_UKC083_MetaG | ecosystem: Engineered > Bioreactor > Anaerobic > Digestate | place: USA... | reverse complement strand
TATATCGGATATGTCCAGTAAGACTGATGCCTAAACTCCCCCTTCTTTTCCCCGAAGAGAAGGGGGCCGGGGGGATGAGTTGGGAAAGCTTCCGGCGGCCTGGAGTCTTTCTGAACAGCGCACGATCGATCATACAACTTCGCCCCTCCGGCGCTTGAGGAGAGCGAGGGGGGATTGTTAAGGGGGGAATTCGCTCAAATTCCCCCCTTAGCTTATAAGACCCAGCCGGGCATGGGGCCCCATAGCACACATGGGGTCTCATGCGAACCCTCGTTTTTCCGCGCTGAAAAAGAAAGAACAGAGCCCCTCGATGCAGGGAGGCCTCACCCCAGCATGAGGCCTCATGCGAACCGCCTCTTAGCGTAAGTACGAAAGATAATAGAATTTAAATAAAGAAGACTGCACTACCACGGCGAAGCCGGACAATCGAAGCACGTTCTCGACTATTAAGACGAAGGAAGGGCTTTATTTATCGGAAAAAAACTACCGGTTACGCGTAATGCTTTTGAGATCCGAACGGCTTTTACCCTCCGCAAAGCGGAGGACTTCTCCGGCATGATCGAGCATATCGAGTATTCGAATTCGGTCTTTCTCAGGAAGCATAGGCCGTTTCCGCTTCCGCCAGCACCCTGTCGCGGAATCGAGGATTCAAAAAACCTTCGGTGTTGAGGTCGACCCTGCGGCCGAGAATATCCGAAAGTTCCATCTCTATATCGAAAAACCCAAGGCCGACCTTTACTCCGGGTTCGAATTCCACCAGCACGTCGATATCGCTATCGGCGCCGAAATCGTCACGCAGAACCGAACCGAAAAACGACAGACGGCTGATACGGTTCCTGCGACAGAAGTCCGCGATTTTTTCCCGTGAATAATCGATTCTTATTTTCATGGGCCGAAATCCTCAATCCCTTATCGAAATCCCCACAAAGCCTTTCAGGTTTTCTGAGAGCAGGTACTCGCCAGGGCCTAAGCGCTCGAACATCGCGACTCCGTCGTAGACGAAGGCCACCGAATATCCCCTGTTACCTATGAGGTAGTACTTCGCCGAGTCGTCGGCCGAGCTTATCTCGAGAGTCGCGCCGCGTTCGGTCGCGATTACCCGAAGCGAAAGCTCGCCCCCCGCCAGAGGCAGCCGGTAATCGGCCACTGCCGCTCCGGGAGAGCCGAGCACCGGAGCGCGAGCTTCTGCCTGGAGATAGGGGCTCGGACTCGGACTAAGGACGCCGGCGGCGATCGCGAAGGCCACCGAGGGCATAGGCCTCGTGTCTTCGGCGGCGGCTTCGGCAATGGCGTCCTCGCAGATATGGTAGTCCTCGAAGAGATAGCGGCAGGAGTCGCATTCTGCCATGTGCGCCATTATACGTTCGCGCTCGGCCTCGTTTTCTATGCGCCCCTCGGCGAAGGCCATAACGCTCTCGCCCATGTCGTGGCTGCAGGGAGGGGCGGCGATGATTTTCTGAAGTCGGTTCTTGTCCATTACCCCTCCTCAGGCGAACTCCATGTCGGGGTATAGCTTTTTGGCCTTCGCCGTAATTAGCTTTCTGGCCTTCGTATAATGCTCCGAAACCGTCGATTGCCGAAGATTAAGGGCGCGGGCCGCCTCCTCCTGCGTCATCCCGTCAATGGCGATCATGATGAAGACCAGGCGCTGTTTTTCCGGAAGCTTAGAGGCTTCGTCCTTGATAAAATCGAGCGCCTCCTGCACCTCGATATCTCGTTCGTGGCTGTCGCGAGCAGAGGCCATCGGCGCCCTTTCATCGAAATCTTCAGTTTTATTTCGATTGGGGTCGACCCGTCGCAGGTGGTCCATGGTGACGTTATACACTATCCTATACAAAAAGCCTTCCATGGAGGATTCGCCGCGGTAGGAGCGCAATGCGCCCTCGAGGATTTTGATGTTAACGTCCTGCCTGATGTCGTCGAGGTCCAGTGCGCACAGTATGCCGTAGTATTTGCGCGAAAGCCCGACGACGATCCTCTCGATGAAGGCGCCGTATTCAACGATGGCTTCCGCCGGGTCGAGGTAGCCTTTCGGTTCCTTTGAATGGTCGAATCCCATCAGTGGAAAAATGTCCTTCCAGCAGTGATGGAATACCGTATACATCGCATTTGTCATCCGTCAATCCTTTTACAGCGGCCCGGTCGCCACTTCTTCCGGCTCCGCACCCGTAAGGCGCCGGGACGCGCTTTGCTCTTTTAAAGGCCGACCGGCCCTTCGATCTTTCGCTCCCCGTAACGGCAATGCCCTTGCCTCTCTCCTCTTGCCCGGGCGTCGATTACGGCGCAAACGACGCTGCATATATGGCTTACATGGCCCCTGCATCACATTATATGACGTTCCGTGCCGCGTTCATATCGGTAAAAATTCAGTTTGCCCCGCAAAATGCTTGAATTTTCGTGTCGGGGCATCCAGCATAAGGGCGGGACGTTCAATGACCGGAATCTTAAAGGAAGCACCCCATTGACCGAGCAGAGGCCGCCGCACGCCGTCGATCCGGAACTCATCAGGCGCCTGAAGGCCGCGAAAAGCAGAGAGCGCTTCAGGCTGTATTTCGACGAGGTCCGTCCGCGCATAACCGAGCTTCTTCGCGAACAGCTCGGCGAGAAGATGAGCTCGGGGCTGATTCCGCGCTACGAGCGGCTCGCCCTCACCCTGGGGCATAATATCATACCCTCGCTTATAACGGCAAACGCCCTCTCCCCGGCCGAGCTCATCGTGTTCCAACCGCCGCGCCACGAGAAGCAACTCCGCGAAAAGCTGCTCCCATCGCTCGACGCTTCCATCCCGCGCGAAGGCATCCGCATCATCCAGCTCTCTGCGGCCGACCACGACGCCAACTATTCGCTCATACGAGGCGCGCTTGCCGAAAACCCCGGCCGGGGCTACACCCTTTGCGACATCACCGGAGGCAAAAAGATACTCTCCATGCAGCTCGGCCTCATCGCGCGTGAGTTAGGCCTCGACCTTTGCTATATCGACAGCGAGTCATACATAGCCGGCTCGGACATCCCGGAACCGGGCAGCGAATCGCTATACATCCATTCTCCGGACCGCGAGGGGCCCACCTCCATACGCATGGAGGCCGTGCCGCGCCTCACCATCACCTGGATCCGCTCCCACGGCGAAGCCTTCTTCAACTTGGACGAATACGGAACGCCCTACAAGTTCCACTTAAACGGCCTTAGCGGCTCGGTCGTCGAGACGGTGCGCACGGAAATCGACAGGCTATACGAGCGAATAAACGCCAACATCCTTAGAGGGCTTAGTTCCGAAAGGGAGCTCGACGAGCTCGCTAACCTGGTGCGCTCCATGATGATGCCGCCCGGCCTTGACGAGCGCATACGGGAGGCCCGAAACGGGCTTCGCCTGCACCTCGACACGGAGCTTGCGGGCATTCCCTGGGAGGTGGCTTTCAACAGGCTGTACGGCACCCCGCTTCCGCTTGCGCGCATGTTCAACCATACCATCGGCTACCGGCGTCCGGACCCACACCTGCCAAAAAGCGCGGGGGCCCTTGTTATACTTGGCTCCGGCGAGGGGATTCCGCATTTCGATAGGATTACGACCTGGCTCGAGGAACGGGCCAAAACTTCCGCCTACAAGATTAGAAGCGTACGGGCCGAATCGCGGGGCGGGCTTTTACGGGAGCTCGGCACGCGGCGCTACGACGCAGTGCTCTACTTCGGCCATTCCGAATACGGCGACACCGAGGAGGGCACCGGCTGGCGGTGCGAAAACGGCGAGATATTCAACTGCGCCGACCTGCGCTGCCTGGAGTCCGCGCCCCCGGACCTCGTTATATCCAATTCATGCCACAGCGCGCGCTCCATGCCCTTCGCGCCCCACTCCTTCGCATGCGGCGCGGTCCGCGCCGGGGTGCGAAGCTACATAGGCACGCGATGGTTTTTGGAGCTCGAGCGAAGCCGCCTGTTTCTGGAAAGCGTTTCCGAAGATATGCTAAACCGACGAATGCCCGCGGCAAGGGCCTTCGCCCGCGCGCTCGAGGCGCTCTCCCAACGCTTCGGCGAGCGCGACATCTCCATGTACAATTACGTGTATTACGGAAAGTGAGAGCCGAATAGTCTTAAACTTGCGACCCATTATCGTTGGAGGGTCCGGACCGAACCGGCGGACCTTTGTGTAAATCAGCGGCTCGCATAAGATTCCCGTACCACCGTGGACAATGCATGTATCATCCACGATGGCACGAGCACGGAAATCGCAGTCCAATAATCCGAAGTTATCGATCGGCAAGGCGTTTGGAGGTTATCCCGGGTTTGTATGTAATAATGCTCACCACATACATCAACACCGAGGAAATCACAAGTGCTCCAAAAATGGGTTCAATATTATAGGGCTTGTTCAATCCATATAGCGCCACCACCACTATCATACCGCCTATCATACTGAAAACCGCCCCCCTGGGCGTGGCTTTTTTCCAGAAAAGAGCGGCCATAACTGGAACAAAGGCGCCCGATATGAACAGAGCAAACGCCAGAAGCATCATATCGAAGATCCCTCTCATTAAAAGGGAAAAGCTAACGCCCAGGATACCGATTACAAGCACCGACAATCGGGCGACCAAAAGCCCCTGACGCTCGTTCATGTTAGGCTTGAATATACGCGCTATGTCGGTCGAGCCGGTCATACCCGCCACCATCAAAACGCTCGCGGCGGTTGACATCACTACCGCAAGTATGGCGGCCAGGGAAAGCCCTACCGCAACGACCGGGAGGTGCTTGCCTATTATGACAGGAATAACCACATCCGAGGTGCCATATGTTTTCACCAGGTCCGGATAATGATAAAAGCCGGCTATCCCCACAAGTATTATTGCCACACTGTAGCCAAAGTACAGAACCGTTGAAACCAGGATACTCTTAACCGCAACCCCTTCATTCCGTGCGGAGGAGGCCCTTTGCCAGAGCGAGACATCTATAAAACAAATCGGAAGCAATGTCAGAAACCAGCCTATCATGGTGTGGACCGGAGCGCCCCTCATGAAATCAAACATCTTTTCGGGAACCCCGGCCGCTACCGTTGCAAGCGGCGTATCTCCGAATACAAACAAAGGCATCATTATGCCGAGAACGGACAATAAGAGGAAAGCCTGAACGATTTCGGTATAGGCTATGGCGAACATTCCCCCGGCGAAAGTATACGCTATCATAACGCCGCCGGCAATGAGTACGGCCGTGCCATAAGTCACACCGAACACATCCCCTATAACGGTAAATACCGTGCCCAATGCCGCCACTTGCACCCCGAACAGGGCGATAAGGCCCAACATTAGAAAGATGGCAACGACTATCCTGGTGGTATTTCCATAACGCTCCCGCAGGACCTCCGGGATGGTCCAGAGCTTTATCCTCCTGATAACTCTCGCTATGAACGCAAAACCGATTAGGCCGAGCGCATAGGCGATAACGCTCCACAGCGATGCTATCCCGATATTGTACGACAGCCCTCCGACCCCCAGTGTCGCGCCGGAGCCTATGGCGGTGGCGGTTATCGCGCCGATAAGTAGCGGATAACCGAGGCTGCGTCCCGCCAGTGAAAAATCCTGTTCGTTCTTCACCCTGCGATAACTGATTACGCCAATCGTAAGAATGAACAAAAAGTAAAGCACGATCACCACTACATCGATCATCCCAACCATTTGAGACCTCCTCGTTCAGCCAAAATCCTGCAGCCTAATTTTTATTTTTAAGAGTAAACTGTTGTCTCCTATCTCCATTTATTCAGTTTTGCGTCGTAACTGCCGACCGTTAAATCCTGCTTTTCCGCGATGAGCTTGTGTTTTTCCACTCTCATATTGGGTGTCATCGGGAAACTGTCCCGATACTCTATATAGCGCGGAACCTTGAATTTCGCCAGGTGTTTCAGGCCGTATTCGATTATCTCTCCAGGGCCGATGGTGTCTTTACTCTCCCCTTCGCGGGTGATCACATACGCCTTTACCTCTTCACCGGTAAGGTCATCCGGCACTGGAACCACGGCAACCCTTAACAGTTTGGGATGAGACTCCAGGATGTACTCAACCTCGGCGCAAGAGATGTTTTCACCGGCTCGTCGCACCATATCCTTTTTCCTGCCGGCCACATAATGATAGCCGTCAGGGTCGCGGATAAACAGATCGCCGGTGTGAAACCAGTCTCCGTCAAAGGCGGCCTCGGTAGCCTCCTTCTTTTTATAATATCCCTTAAATAAACCCGGCCCTTTTACGAGGAGCTCGCCAGGTGTCCCCGGAGGGACTTCTCTGCCTTCATCGTCGACAATACGCAGTTCCCGGTAAGGTAGGGGCTTCCCAACCGAACCCGAACCTGTCATGTGGGCGTCCTCCAGCGGCACAATGGTGCAGGCGCCTATCTCGGTCATGCCGTACGCCTCGCGCGCGGCCACATTAAAACGCTCCTCGAATTTTTTATGCAACTTGGAGGGAAAACCGAATATAAGCACGAAACGCAATTTATGCTGCCCGTCATCCGGTTTTTCCGGCGTCCCGAAGATAAGCTGCGCAGCCTCGGCCAGCGAGCAGGTCACATTGTGGCGATGAACCAGCGGCATGAATCCCGATGCGCTATAACGCCTGGCCAGAATCATGGTGCATCCGATGGTAAGAGCCATGGCCAGCTGCCACTGTGGATCCATATAGAAAAACGACTGTACGCTAAGGAAAACATCCTCACCGGTGATGGTGAAGCTTGACTGGCTGGTCACCCAGGCCAGCGTTAGCCAGTATTCATGCGTAAGCATACATCCCTTGGGAAACCCCGTGGTCCCCGATGTATACTGAATGTTCATAAGCTGGTCCCTGCCGATTTGCGGGCCCTTAAAGGTATCGGATGATGTCCTGGCCGCCTCATCAAGCCGCGTTACCGCCCGCCCCTTGGACTCTCCAATGCTGAAAACGGTCCTTATCCCCGGGCACTTAGCCCGCACCTTATCGAGAACGGGAAGAAATTCCGAAAAGATGACGACCGCACTGGCGTCCGAATCGTTGAGAACGTATTCCAGATCGCCCGGTTGGTATCTTATATTCAAGGGAACCATTACGGCCCCAATTCTGGCCAGGGCCAGCCAGACAAGTGGAAAATCCGGAATATTGGGAAGCATTACGGCCACATGGTCATGGTTCTTGACGCCGGCCCCGGCCAGAGCATTCGCATATCGGTTTACATTTTCGTGGATCTGCCTGAAGGTCAGGGAGGAGTCGTCATACTCGAAGTGCAGGGCCTTTTTATCTCCGTATCGCGCCGCAGCGGTCTCGAGAAGCGAGCCCAAATTGTCCGCAAGCCCGGGTATGCTCATGATTGTTTTCCCCCATCAATCCTGAAAAGTTGTGCGGCATTATGGTAAAGCCATTTCTCCTTGACGGCGTCCTTCAGCGGCAGTGCCCTTATCTCCTCAACACCCTGCTTCATCGAAAGCATCGGCCACCCGGAGGCAAACATTATCTTGTCCTGCAGCGTGCTATTTCCGTGTTGAAGCAGGGTTTCGTACCCGGAGTTGGGCCTGCTGAAATATTTAGGCCGCACGGTCGATGTGGAAACGTATACATTTGGATGTCTCCAGGCCACCCCCATAAGTTCGGACACCCACGGCCACCCCGGGGTACTGCCCACAATCTGCAAATCCGGAAAATCTATCGCTATGTAATCCAGGTAAATGGGTCTGCATATGTCCATAGGGGCATGACGGCTGAAATGCATCGATGATTCGATGAAAACCGGAACCTTCAAATCGAGGCATTTCTCGTAGATGGGATAAAAGCGCCGATCGTGAGACGGTATTTTATACTCGTAGGTCCAAAAATCGACGCCCCTTAGTCCAAGATCTCGGACAGCATGGTCCAGCTCCTCGACCGCGGCCTCCCCCTTGAGCGGGTCTACGCCGGCAAGGCCGATAAACCTGTCGGGGCGCTTTTTTACTATATCCGCGCAAGCCTCGTTGGTTATTTTCAATCCGTAGGTAGTCTCTATATCGCGAGCACGTATAACGGCAATATCAATCCCCTCCCCGTCGAGCATTTGAGTAAACGAGTCAACCGTCCAGCCCATGTCCAAAAGCGCTTTTAATTCTTTTTCGGGATCAATCCCGTAAACCCGTGCGTAATTATCCATATATGAAGGATTGATGAAAAACTCCTTAAATGGTGGAGTAACAGCGCAATCGATTACTTTTCCCTGCCCCATGATTCATTCCTCCCTTAATCCGATTAAATATCAGGCGGCTTCTTCTTGCGAGCCCTACTTTATTGCCCGGGATATTGCCGCCAGCACAAGAGCTTTCCGGCCATTTCGATGACGCCTTCGGCCGCTCGCCGAAGATCAACGGAATGCTCGTTGAATATCCACTGGATCATTATACCATCTATTGCAGCCTGGATAATCGATGCCGTCAGGCCGCTGTCCACATGGACAAACTCACCGTTTTTTACCCCTTCAACGACAAGGCGTTCAAAAAAACCAATACACTTGTCATATACCCTTGCGTTAAAATCCCGCTTGTCATTTTTGGTTGATATAGAACTCCACAGATCTACGAACGCGACAATGGCCTGTCTGTTTTCCGCCATATAGCCGAAATTGGCCGAAATACCGGCGGCGATTTTATCCATGCATGTCTCTTCCGCTGCCGCCTTTTTGAGGATTTCATTCTGCAGATCCTCCATTATTCGATCGATCACCCCGCAGATCAGCCCATCCTTGTTCTTGAAATAATATGAAATAATGCCCTTGCTTATACCGGCATCGCGGGCAATATCCTCCAGCGAGGTACGGAGATAACCGTTTTCGGCGATGGTCATAATCGTTGCATTTACGATCTGTTCTTTCCTTATTTTTTCTATCAGCGATCCCATTTCTGCTCGATATAGCCTGCCCCCTGTTGGGAAGTGAATCTATTTACCCACTACAAACTGACCAGTTGGATTATATCTTGGCCAGCCGGTCAATAATGTCAACCAAAAAATGTCAGACAATCATATAATAATTTGCGCCACCCGAACCTTCAACCCGCAACCCCCTTCCGCTCCGCCACCGCCCGTACTCCGCTCATGCGCGAGATTTTAAACGTGCGCTCCTCCCCGCGCAGGCGGCAGAAACCCGTCATATAGGTCTCTCCTCGGTACGACAGGAGGCGAAGCGGCCTCACCCAGCGGCGCGTAAGCTTGCCTTGCCTGTCCTCGTATTCGAAGGCAAGCCAGTGGTCTTGCGAAATGGCTGCCTCTATGACCGATGCTGGTTTCGATGGGCGCGAACCAGGCCCCCCCCTGCCCGTAACGGCCGCGGGGGCTCGCGGGACGGAGCCGGCCGAAGAAGCGGGCGCCCTGCGGCTCCTCTCCTTCGCAGGCGAATTCGCTGCCGGCCTGGCGGACTCTGAAACACGCTCCGCTGCCGCCTTTTCCCTCTTCTCGCGCTCCAGGCGCTCGCGCCTCAGCGAGCGGAGTGCGAGCTCGCTTTTTATCAGCAGGCGCACAAGGAGGCCCAGCGTGATGTACAGGGCAAGCTCGCTCCAGGCGATAAAATCGAAATTCGGATAGGTGGGAAGGTATATTCCATACCGGTTGATCCAGTGGTCCGTCACCGAGGCTACGAGGTCGAGCCCGCCTTCCGCCGCCCCTTGCGCGGAGGCATAGATCGAGCTCCAGCCCGGAAACGCGTTTTCGACGACGCAGGCGATATTGAATACCATAAATCCCGCAAGAAGCCAGTGTCCCCTTTTCATACACCCTCCCCGGGATTGCGGACCATCAGTCCGCATCCGGCCCTATATAAAGATAACAGCGCGCATCGGGATTGGATATCCTCACCGTGCATGGAGCGCCGAATCGGGCGTGCAGTGCGTATTCATCCATATCGCCGCTCTCCGTCCCCATATAGAGGTGCGTGATGGGGGCCGCAAACCCGGGCTCTATGCGCCACTCGAAATTCGTTACGTCCGAAAGCGGAATGGACCGTCCCATCCCGGCGCGAAAACTGTACCCGTAATCCTTTTTTAAAATATGAATGTCGGTAACGCCGGTAAGTACAATGTCGTTGCGCGTCTCGTTCATCCTTCATCCTCCGTGATTTGGGCCCCTCACTGGGGAATCCCGATGTTGGTGAAAATATAGACGGACGCGGGGCGCGGATTATCGGTTTTTTTCGTCCGGCGCGCCGCGCGACAAACCGAGCGCACCTCATCAAACATAGGAGCGGCCTTGGGCCGGCCGCCACTCCACAAAGGGCCGGCCTGGTCCAGCATTTGGGGCCGTCAGGGGACAGAAGCACCCCTGACGGGATTTCGGCCGTGCAGGCGCAAAAAGTTCCCGCCCATAACGGCGGCCGCTTTAGTTCGATGATATGATCGATTCTAAATTACGAAGGGTGCCTGCGAAATGGTACACTTCGAAGGTCGATGTTCGAAAAATTCGAGGTTTATAAAAATACGTGATGACGGATCAGCGCTCGAAACGATACGCAGACATGCTCTCTTCCAGCATCCGAATCATCGTCTCTCTAAGCTCCGGAGGCGATACAATCTCCACGCCGCTTCCATACATAAATAGCTGCTTACAGAGAAAGCGGTCATCGGAAACGGTAAAGGATGCGCGATAGTGGTTTCCCCCGTCCGGACATATTTCCGGCTCCAGTATGGAGAGGTTCTCCTCCATGATTTCGAGGAGCTTTTCGTGGAAGCGGAGGACCACCGCGTATTTCGGACCGATAAACGAACCCAGCGAATCGCGAAAGATCTCCTCGACCGGCGGGGCCTCCTCCTCAAACTCTTCATCGAGGACGGATAGAGCGTTAATGCGGTTGAAAATGAAGAGGGCCGTTATGTCATGCGACAGGCTCTTGCATACGAGGTACAGATTATTGTTTCTGAAGACGAGATGATAGGGATGCACCCTGTATCGCTTGGACTGGTTTGCGAAGGCGGGGGTATAATCGAATTCGATCTTCCTCTTCAGCAATGCCGCAAAATATACCCGCGCCATCATCCACAGGCCGTCCTCCGGGTGGCGCGCTATGAGCTTTTTAAGTATGATGTCCCGGCCGGTGTCTCTCGTCACGAAACTCGAATAGACGGCCGCCATGCGAAGCTGAAAGTCCCCGTCGAGCGGAAGGCTGAGCCCGGTGTGCCGCTTTCCCTTTTCGGTCCTTACCTTTATTCCGAACTCGTTAACCAGATACTTCTGAATATAGTCCCGCACCGCCTTGTCGGAGATGGGGTCTTTCGGCTCGTCCATGGAGAGGAGATCCGCAAGGCTCCATGCGTTCCAGTGCTCGGTGTCGTCGGATTTTTGTAGAAGGGCGAGCACGTGCAGGCAGCGCTTTATGACGCCCAGCCTGGTTTCGGGGTTGGGGATGATGGCTTTTTTCATTCGGGCCTCCTGTTTTACAGGATAACCGGCCGGCTTGCCAAACGCAATACATTTTGCGGCTTAACGAAATTCCGAGCACAGCCTCTTACGCAAGGCCCGGCAGGCCCTAAAAGGCCGTTACTTGCGGGTTTCCCCAAGATAGACCGCCGGGGTATAGGTTTACGGCCCGGATGCGCCCATATTGAACCCATACAGACAGCCGTTTGCGGCGCCCTGCGTGTTTCCGGCTTCGTACCGGGGCGCCGCCCTCTTTCCCCCCGGGAATGTACGGCCATCCACTCGGCCCCGGCCCTAAGGCCGGGCGAATACATCGGGAGGCGGAATGAAAAAGCGAAAGTGATGAGGTCTTAATCGTTTCCGAAAAGCGTACAGAGAGCGGCGGGGCGCGTAGACACTATGACATCGGCAAAAAGGTCATAGCCTCGCCTCCCCAAGAGCCCGAAAAGGCGGGCGGGAATCGCCACTGGATCAACCGCCCGGGGTCCGCACCCTCGATGCCGAGAAAAAATTGACGAGCGCGATACCGGCCCCCAGCAGAAATACGTACTGGTAGCCGAGCGTAAGCCAAATCCATCCGCTTACAAGCGCGATCCCTATGGAGAAGAAGTGGTCTATGCTGACCCCCATGGTGAGCGTTTGCGAAACGTCCGCCGGGTCCAGGGCGATCTTCTTTATATAGGTGGCGCGGGCCATGCCGACCGACATGAGGAGCTGGTCCACCACGTAGCAGGCGCAGATTATGTAAAGAGCGGCCGTTTCCTCGAAGGCGTCGCCCGCAAAGCCGTACAGAAGGCACACGACAATGAGCGCCGCGGCCTCGGCCATCAGGATGCGGCGCTCGCCGAGCCGGTCGATGGCCCGTCCCACGAGCGGCTTGAAGAAGATTCCTATCACCCCGCCCGTGGCCAGAAGCGTGGCCACCACCTGCGTCTTCTGGTGGAAGACCGTAACGAGCACCCATGGGGCGAAGGTTATGAAGAGCTGCTTGCGCGTGCCGTAGAGGATGTTGAGCCAGTAGAAGAGGCCGTACTCCTTTCTAAGCAGAAAGCGCGTCTTCGCCGGGCGCGGTTCGTCGGGCGTCATGAAGAAGATGAGGACCGAGGCGGCGAAAAAACCCGCGGCCGCGAGCGTGAACGAAGAGACGAAGGTAAAACCCAGGTAGTTGAAGCCAACGAAGACCGCCACGCCCCCCACTATACCCGCAAGATTCGCCGAGCCGCTTAACTGGCCCAGGCGGCTCCCCGCCTTTCCGTCGGCCGCGAACTCCATGCCTATGCTCGAGATCAAGGGGAGAAACAGGTGCTGGCCCGAGCTGAAGATGAAAAGCCACATGAGCATTGCCGGAAAGCTCACCGAACGGAAGCCAAGCAGGATGATGCCGAGCGCCATGAGCGCGTTTGCCAGGGCCGCCAGACGGCGGCTTCCCATGAAGAAGAAGAGCGCCGAAAAGAAGATGACCAAAAAGCCCGGCATCTCGCGCGGGAGCTCCATGAAGCCCCGCTGGAACTCGCTTATGCTGAACGACTCGGCCAGGAAGTTATTGAGCGTGGCGTCCACCACGCTCTGTGAGAAGCCCGCCACGGCCACGGCCGCGAAGAAGAGCGCGAACTGGCCCGAATGCTTCGACAGGCGCCTTTTTATTCCATCCATATCCATACACCCCGCAGCCGCGCGGAATCGGCCCCCGGCCCGCTCGCATAAGGCCGGGCCGGGCCATGACGCTGAACCATCGGGCCGAAGCCCGTTTTGTCAATGGAAAAACGGCCCGCGCATTCCTTCCCATCACCCCCTCAAAAAAAATTATGCGTTCTGCGCGTTCGTGCGCAAAATGTCTTGCGTTTTTTACGCCACTCTGTTTCTCAATGTTCGTCGCTTGCGTCAACGGCGGCCGGAAAGCCCGGCGCCGCATTCTCGCTAACGCGTAAAAGGACCGCCACATGGCCGCCGATAACCCCTGCCTCAAAGAACACGGGCCCTTCATCGCCTCCGGATGCCTCCAGTGCGCCGGGATCCGGGAGAGCTGCTGCGCCGAAAGCTACGTGCCGCTTACCATGGCCGACCTAAACGCCATTCTCGACCTGGGCTACACGCTCGAGGAGGCCGCCGAGGCCGGCGAATATTACGAGGAATACCTGGAGGACGCCGAGCCCTGGTGGCGCGCCGGCATGACCGAAATCGACGGGCGGCTTTTCCGCCTCACCACGCGCAAGAACGAGCGCTCGCAATGCGCCTTTCTCCGCGAAGGCCGGGGCTGCGTGCTGGGCGAACGGCGCCCGCGCGTATGCAAAATCTACCCCTTCTGGGTCGACGGGCAAGGCGAGATCGTGGTGGAACCCGGCGAGGAGGAGTGCTGCCTTATTGCCGGTAGCGCGGCGTCGGTAGAGCGCGGCATCCGCATGATCGACGAAAGCCCCGCGAGCATCGTGGAGCATTTTATGGCGATTAAGCGCGACTGCGAGGAGAACGGGGAGCGGCGCCGCGAACTGCTTTTACGGCTGCTGGGAAAAAAGGAGGCGATTACCGCATGAGCTGTCCGCCCGGCCCCGCGCGCGGGCGCGCACGGGAGCGCCGGGCCTTCGGGGAGCGCTTACTCGCGCTCCCGGTTCTGCTTCTTCTCCTTCTTCGCAAGCTTCTTTTCCTTGGCGCTCTTCTGCGGTTTCTTCTTCGCTTCCTTCTTGATCTCACCCGCTTTAGGCATGGCATTCACCTCGCGTTTGGCATAGTGTTCCGCAAAAGATACACGACGGCCCCCGGCCTGTCAACGGATGTTTGCGCCTTGCGGCCAAAAATTCACTCGTGCGGATATACGCCCATGGAATCCGGATGTCGTCTCGGCGGGGCACATCCCCCTATTCTTCTTGATTTATCGGCGGCGCGGCCACCCCTCAGATATCGAGGAGGTTTTTGGTCGAGAAATTGGGCTCGGACGTGCAGTTGATGCCGAGCTTGCGAAGCCCCGCGTCGTCGCCGGGCGACGGGATGTGCGTCATGTGCATCTCGCATCCCTTTAGCTCGGTGAGCTTCTCCATGGCGACCAGCGCCGTCGGGTTGGTCTCGGCGCTTATGCTAAGCGCTATGAGCGTCTCCTCCAAATCGAGGCTAAGGGTCTTCGAGCCAAGGATGTCGCCCTTAAGGCGCATGATGGAATCGATGATGTGCGGGGATAGCAGATGGATTCGGTCCGGTATGCCGGCAAGCCTCTTTACGGCGTTAAGCACCAGGCTCGGCGCGGCGTGCAGGAGCTGCGAATTCTTGCCGGTGATGATCGACCCGTCCTCCAGCTCTATCGCGGCGCCGCAGTAGATGCCCTCGTTCCCCTTGCCCTTCTCCATGGCCTCCTGCGCGGCCTCGCGCGCGGGGATGTACACGGGCCTGTTCTCGGGGGCTATCTCCAGCTCCTTCATGAGGAGCTCCACCCGTTGTACCGTGTCACGCTCCGCAAAACCCATGACGTACTCGCACGAGTATCGAAAATAGCGGCGTATGATCTCCTGGCGCGCGGCCTCCTGGACCACCCGGTCATCCACAATGCCGAAGCCCGCCCGGTTGACCCCCATGTCGGTGGGCGATTTGTACGCGGTTTTCGCGCCGCCTATCTTCTCGAGAATGCGCCTTAGCACCGGAAAGGATTCCACGTCGCGGTTGTAGTTGATGGCGATCTCTCCGTAGGCCTCGAGATGAAAGGGATCGATTAGATTATAATCGGCGATGTCGGCTGTGGCCGCCTCATAGGCCAGGTTTACCGGGTGCTTTAGCGGGAGATTCCATATCGGGAAGGTCTCGAACTTGGCGTAGCCGCTGCTTCGCCCGCGCTTATGGTCGTGATAGACCTGCGAGAGACATGTCGCCATCTTGCCGCTTCCCGGGCCGGGACCCGTCACCACCACGAGCGGGCTGTTTGTTTCTATATACTCGTTCGCGCCGTAGCCCTCGTCGCTTACCACAAGGTCCACGTCGGTCGGGTAGCCTCGCGTAAATCGGTGGGCGTACACCCGCACGTTCTGCCGCTCCAGTTTCCTTCTGAAGATCGCGGCCGAGGGCTGGTCTTCGTAGCGGGTGATGACCACCGCGCATATATCGATGCTCCAGGCCCTGAGGTCGTCTATAAGCTTGAGCGCGTCGGCGTCGTAGGTGATTCCGAAGTCCGCGCGCACCTTTTTGCGCTCGATGTCGCCGGCGTAGATGCACAGGATGATGTCGGCGTGGTCGCTGAGCTCGCGCAGAAGGCGCATCTTTACGTTCGGATCGAAGCCGGGGAGCACCCTCGCGGCGTGATAATCGTATAATAGCTTCCCCCCGAACTCCAAGTAGAGCTTGTTGCCGAAGGTGCGCGCCCGCTCCAGGATGGCCTCTTTCTGCTCGCGGAGATATTTCTCGTTGTCGAATCCCGTCTTTCTCATGGCTCCCGCCGCTGGCTGGTTTTTGCGTTCGGCACTGGTCGGACGCGCGGAACACCATACTGTACACCAATGCCCTCGCGTTTCAAGAAAATTACGCGGCAGGATGCGATTCCGGTTTATTCGGTCCGAATGGGGCGCGCATAATTCGCGGGTACGGAGAAGAGCGGGAAAATGGCGCCGGGGAGGTCGTCTTTCCCCGCAAAGGCCTTATCCTGCGCCAGGTTCCGGCCCCTCCTGAAAGGCGGTCGTTACGGCCCTTCCGCGACAGAAGCCTCACTTGATTATTACGGAATACCTGGACTTAAGCTCCTCTATCAGCCTGCCGTACGCAGAGTTCTTTTTTTCCTCGAGCGCACGCTCCCTGAACGCTGCGGCCTCCGCACCGCCGCCTCCCGGCATTCCGGCGAGGTCCGCAGGGGCAAGCGCTATGGGTCCAAAGACGACCTTTTCGAGATACTCCCGCGCGATAAATTCACCCTGCACCCTCTTGATGAAACTCATATATTCGGAATCCTTCCGCATCTCGAGCGCGTCAATCCGGTCTTCGAAGACCCTGGCCATCAGCATCTCGTGTACGGCCTTTTCCCTTTCCGTCGCGCCTCCCTTACGGACGCGCAACGAGGTCCCTATGCCTATAAGCTCATCGAGATCTCGGTAGAAATCGGCCGCACGGTACTTGAAACCGATTTTTTCGATGCTTCCCACTATGGCTTCCGGGGACGCCGAGTTTATCCCCTTTTCATGGGTCACAACCCTGTAGGCGGCGGCCATCTGGTTCAGGTTCCTATCGCGTTCGAGCTCGGGGCGCACCTGTTCGAAAGGGGCGTATTCATCGTCCCTTTTTTCTTCCACCATTATAAGATGGTAACCGTGCATGGTCCTTATGGGTTGTCTGGTAAATTTGCCGGGGGCAAGCGCATAGGCCGCCTCCTCGAAGGGTTTTACCATCCTGTCCCTGCCGAAAAAACCGAGGTCGCCGTCATCGGCCGAGGACGGACACTCCGAATGTTCGCGGGCCAGCTCGCCGAAATTACTCCCGTCGGGCTTCAACTGCCGCGCCACATCATTTATCATTCGTAGCGCCTCCAAGTCCGAATGTCCACCCGACCCTGTACGCACCAGGATGTGGCGGGCGCGAACCTCTCCGTCTATTTTAAATGTTTCCCGTTTTAGGCCGTAATCCGCAAGCAGGGCGTTTTCCGAAACCGGATAACGCCTCGGAAGGTATTCGTTTAGAAAATACCGAAGGGAGAGGTCACGCTCAACGGGGGCCCACCGCTTCAGGACATCGGCGCGGGTGTCGAACTTTTCATCCCGCACCTTCAAGAGGACCAGCCGCTGTTCGATCATACCCTCCAGCATGCTTTGTTTCAGCTTTTCCTCGCCCACTCGTTTCAAGAGATCGGGGTTGATTCCCGAAAGGTGTTTCTTTACCTCGGACTCGAGAATCGCCTCCCCTTCAACCAGTGCGACGGTACGGTCCGTACAGCCGTATAGGCCTGCGGCGAGTATTGCGACCAATATCATTCGTTTCATGTCTTTCCCCCAGCTCCTATTTTGCCTGTTTCCACGGCCATCTCCCCGGTGGGCCGGGCCGCAGCCGCAGGCTCCCCCCTGTCTCCACCAAGACGCCGTATCTCGCGCAGCGGAGAAAGCCCTCGCGGGCATGCCCGCTCGCACAGGGTGCACCCGGTGCATAGCGCGAGTATCCCCTCTATATCGGCCTCGGTACCCGCTTTTACCGCCGCCATGACACCCGCGGGCCCCGCAAAGTCCGGGCCGTATTTGCGCACTACCGGGCAGGCGGCATTGCACTGGCCGCACTCCATGCACAACAGAACCTGTGCGCCCCCGGTGCGCGCTATGCGAAACGCCGCGGCCAGAACGATGATGAACGGCACCACCGAACAGGCTATGTAGAAAGAATATACAATCAGCTCGAACATCAGCGCCTTCCTATTTCCGTCCCTTGTCGGGGGGTAAAATCGATCCGGTGGGACAGTTCACAAAGCACCGTCCACAGCGCGGGCACTTGCCCCTCCTGAACACGGGCATTATATGGCCATCCGGTTTAACCTCGAGGGTAATGGGTATATTATCGCCCTGGATGACGCTTTTGCACGCCTCGACACAGCGCGTGCATAGCGGGTACAGGCACTTCTGCACCCCGAAGGCCCGGTCGGCATCGTGGGCAGCAACGATCGAATCGAACATATCGATCTTCGGTTCATATCGGTCCATCTTCTTTAAAAATTCCGCCGCTTCCACGCTCGAGCCCTTTATGACCGCCCTGAAATCCGCGTAATCACCGCGGCGGACCACCACCCTCCGATCGTAGACCGGTTTTAGTATGCCTAAATACACACCGCCCTCGGCGTGTGCATACACAATGACGCGCCCAAGAAGCGGGTCCTCCCGCAGCGCCAGCTCCACCCTGTCGTCATGATACTCGATGTCGCAATGCATTGGCGGCGCGATGACCGGATACTCCCCGGGATACACCGGGATGACCCGGTGATGGCTTACAAGCGCAACTATCAGCACCGCGAGTATAATGGCGAGCAAGATGGTCAGCGGCCTTCCGGTCATCACTTCCCCCTGAACACTCCGTCTTTTTTCAAGTCACGCGCAATCGTCGAAATTGGGAGAGATAGCGGGCATGCCTTTTCGCAAGCTCCGCAATCGAGGCAGAATACCGCGGCGTCGCGCGCCCTTACCCTATAACTTATCACTTCCATGTCCGGATCGAGCCCTATCTTTCCCAGGGCCGCGGCGGGAGTCGTCTTCTCGCCGTTTGCGATTATCTCCATTCCCGGGTCGATATCCATGGCATCGTGCAGCTTTAACCTCACGTTGGTCGTATAAATATACACGTTCGGATCGGACGAATAGGCCGCGGCTATGAACCCCTGAGGGTCTATTCCAAGAACGCAGACGGGGTTGCATCGTTTGCAATTATAGCACAGTACCGACCACGGATAACCGGACTTGAAGGCATTCACACCGAGAAGGGCCAGATACGCGAGAATGATTATGGCCCCCACGGAATTTATTATGACGAGCTTTCTTTTCATTTCAAAACACCATTAAAAGCGCCGCGACCGCCGCCCCTCCGGCGATCCCGCCGGGATTGTAAAACCTGAACCCGAGCGCCGCGTTTATTGCCGCGGCCGAGCACACGCCGGCGGCCAGGGCCATCAAGCCCATCCGCAGGCTCACGCCGGTCGCGTGCACACCGACACCGACAACTATGAGGGCCGCGACCGGTACGCCGATCAGTATGGCCAGCACCTGGGGAAGGCCGTCGTTGAAATTCTTGAGCCTAAGCCCCCCCCGGCCGAGGGAGCCTATGCCGCCCAGCGGAGACGGGCCGCAGGAGGCCGCCGCGCATAGTATAAACGCGATCAACAGCGCCGGTTGAACGGACGGAACCGCGGTAGCCTCCGCCAGACGCTCGCCGAACATAAGAACCGCGGGTATCAGACTGACTGCCAATATCCTTCCGCAGGGCATCGGGAAGATGATGGGAAGGTATGCAAGCAAAACCGCCACCCCGGCATAGCCCAGAGGCGTGGAGGAGGCGGCAAAGTCGAGAAGGCCAACCAGCACCGTAAAGCCGCCGAAGGCGCCTAAAACCCCGGCCGCAATAAAACCCGAAAGCATGGCGGTAAGCGGATGAAGCATTATCCCGCCCACCAGATCGTTAATAGAGACTCCCTCCACCAACATCACCACGATGGTCAGCCCCACCAGAATGGTCTGCAGGGGCACCGGAGGTTCGAAGGCCACAGTGGCTCCGAGAACGATAATAAATATGATGAGTGAAAAAAATCCATGTTCGGGCACGGGCCTGTTTTCCGCGTCAGCGGACACCCGCACGGGCAATGGGGCCTTTTCGCGATAAAAATATTTTACGAACAGCATGACGAGCGCGCTTATAATGACTATAGCGATCGACTGGGGGTTCGAAAAGGACCCGGCCGGATAGCGCCCCATCCCCTCGCCGAGCGCCCCTATGCCGCCGATCAACGAAGGCCCGCAGGAGGCCGCCGCGTTTATCACCAGGCCGAACACCAGCATGGCCGGCACGGCCCTGTCCTTGTTTTTGCGGGCGATCTCCTCGCCCAAAAGTATCGTCACCGGCAGGAGCGGGGCCACCCAGATACGGCCGCAGGGCATGGCGAAAATTGTGGGCAGGTTCACCAGAAGCATTACCGCGAAGGGGGATCCGTATTTTAGGCGCATAACGCGCGAGACGAGGCTCGCGGCGGCCTCGAAACCGCCGGCCGCCCTCAGGGCTCCCGCGAATACGAATCCGGCTATGGTCGCCGTAACCGGATGGATGCTCGTATATGAAATCAGATCGCCCCAATTCAGCGGGGCACCCGACAGTATCCCAACAAGAGCTATAAGCGCGGACGCCGCCAGAAGGGCGCTCTGTATCGGCAGGACGCGCTGCGGTATCCATCCCCGGATCGACGCGACGAGCGTTAGAAGAAATATGCCAAGAGCTATGGCGCCGATCAAATTCATTGGGTTTCGCCTCCGCCGTTATCAGCCGATCCGTTCAGTGCACAGTCCCGCCGCGTGCAGTCTCCGCAGGATTCAAATCCTCCGTCGGATTTCTCCCTCTGCCTGTAGCTGCGAAAAAGAGCATAAGTGAGCACCGCAAGCAACAAGAGAGAAGAAATTTTATATAATACCGCAATCATTGTCCCCACCTACGACATCCACCAGACCATGATGGCGCTCAACACCCCGCCGAGCAGGCCCCCGATACTCCAGGGCTGAATGGAGAACGCGGCATTGAACAGGGCGCCGGCAGCCGCGCCACAGGAGACAACCGCCGCAATTTCTTTCCAGAACATGTTGGATACAAGTTCGGAACCGCGATCGGCTTTCGCACTGCCCTGTTTGACTTCCGACATATATTCACCTCCCCAATGCCTGTGCGGAATCGGAGTCGGGCCGTTTAGTGTGCTCGTCACTCTTCATGTATACCATCGAGCTTTTCCCATATCCCAAAATATCATCGAGCCATATCAGAAGCCGGTTGCTGACCGCCGAGCGGCGCGCGATCAGCCACGTGGCGGCCCGATGGACGAAATAGTCCTGTTTGTTATACGGGCACGAACCCATGCAGGCCATGCACTTCGGATTAGAAACGAGAAACTCAAAGCATTTTTCGCCGTCCAGGGGCCACTTAAGCACACCGTTGACCGAAGTCGGTTCTCCATAGGGGATCGCCTGCACGGGACAGCTTATGGCGCACTTGTTGCACGCCGAACAGAATTCTATGATTCCCATATCGACCGGCACATCAGGGACCAACGGCAGATCGGTCGTAACGACGCAGAAGCTTCCCCTCGGACCGATTTTCTTGTTTATGAGCATTCCGTTTTTGCCCATCTGTCCCAGCCCGGCGTCGATGGCTATGGGGATGATCTGCACCTCGCCGGCCCGGTTGTGCAGATGCGCACGGGCCGGATATCCAAGCTTACGGATATACTGGGCAAGCTGCACCGCGGCCGAACCGCCCTCGCTGAAAAACTCCATTGTCTCCCGCACTTCCCGGACAACATGCTCCGGGACCTTCAGGCTGCTCTTCTTCATTATTCCCGAGAGCTCCGCCGCTATATCCTCGGGGAGCGCCGAATAATAATCCTCATAGGGAAGCGGGGCCGAGGGGGAGGCCAGCCTGTAGTTCATCCCGACGCCTATTACAATCGCGAATTTGTGGGAGATGTTCACAGGCTTTCCGTAATTGTCATGGCTGAACACGTAATCCGGATTTAGTCTGGCAATACCGACAACGTGGGCGCCCAGGGAACGGGCGTCATCCTTTATTTGTTGGGTGAGCACCGCTGGGTCTATCACCTCCACCCGCTTCGGGTTTACGGGGCCGTCGCGGTGAATTCGATGGGAGATGCGGCCGACACAGATGTCATATATAGTGAGGGTAAGCACATCGCCCGCTTTGTCCTGAATGGGCTTGACGAAAAAACCGCCGCCCGGCTGCTTTCGGGCGTCATAGCGGGCGTGCCTTGCTTTTTGTTCCTTGGGATCGTCGACAACCGGCTTCGAGGCGGTTGGCAGAAGCAAAAGGGCAGCAAAGAGCCCGCAGCATACCGGAACGGCTGCCAGGATTCTTTGCGCCTTCGTCCCCTCGAAACGTCCCTTTCGTTTGGACTTTATCAATATAAAAAGCCCCACACTCCACAACAGGAATAGTCCAAAAAGGAAAGTCACCGCGCGCGTCTCGTGCTCGGCGAGCGATATGCCGGAATAGTAAAACAGGAAGGCCCCCACCAGCAAGCCCGCTACCAGAACGAACAGCTCGCTCCATCTCCATCTTATCCCGGTCTTCATACGTACCTCCGTCGGGGAATTACGGCACTCAACTTATCCCAAAAACCCCTGTAACAAAATATCCCGTCCTTCATCAAACAAATCGGAGTCAGCGGCCCGCCAAACGAAGGTTTGGCGGCGCCGCCCGGCGTTTGCCCGCCGGGCGGCATTTAGACCCGTCGGGACTTTATAGACAGACCCCAACATGCGTGAGCGCCCGCCGCACGCTCACGCCTCCTTCTTCTTGGGCTTGAAGAAAACGAAAATCGCCGCACCTGGAAGCGCCAGTATTATGAAAAACTGAAAAAAGCGCCAGGCCGCTATGGGTGTCGCGATCAACAGCGAATCGATCAGGGCCCAGAACGCCAGGAACAGCAATCCGGCTTCGATTGCGAGAAGGAGGAACTCATACCATTTGAATTGAAACGCTATTTTAATATCCTTCATGGTCTTCACTCCTTTTCCCACATTTTAACGGCCTGCTCGTAGGTCACGACGCCCTTTTCGTACTTGGGATCCCGGACGTTTCGCGGATAGACGTCCTCGTCCTTTTTGTTGAAACCACCGGCAAAGGCTTTGCCGGATTTCAACAGGGCCATGGCCTCTTCCTTGGATATGGACTTGCCCGGGCCTTTAAGGGTTTTAGGAAGTTCTCCTCCCTCCCAATCCCAGTGGACGTTGCGATGACGGCCATTGGCGTCGAAGAAGCGCTCGGGAATCTTGCCCCACTTGATGCCCTTGTAGGATAGACCCACCTTGCCCATCTCGGCCCCTTCGCCCGTCGACCACTCTTCGTCTGGAGAGCGTTCGTCTTCGGTAAAGATGTACCTGCCCATATAGTAAGGGAACTGCATCTTGAAGCCCTTCTCCTCGGTGATCCAGCGCGCAGGCCTGTTCTCGCCGAACTTCCCGGCGTCGGAGGAGTAATCGAACTCCAGCCAGTCGTCCAGACCTACGCCATTTATGTTGCCAAACAGTCTCGGCGCCAATGGCGAATGCTTGACCATGTACATGCCGAACTTATGGAAGAGGGTGCTGGGCTTATTGTACGGACACACCCTGAGGCACTCGTTACAGCAGTTGCCGTTGAGGTTTCCGGCCCTGAAACGGGCGCACTTGTCCTTGTCGACATGCCACATCAGGACTCCGTTTTCGACCGTCGGCTCTCCCATCGGGATAGCGTTGACCGGACAGGCGCGGGCGCAGCGGTCGCAGTGGCTGCAGAAGCGCGTTACCCCGAGCGAGGTGTA
>Ga0116172_10001267_pt1 | contig 23508 bp, 17 predicted proteins | sample AD_UKC083_MetaG_FD_89799 | JGI IMG/M metagenome (GOLD analysis project Ga0116172, IMG submission 89799) | Active sludge microbial communities of municipal wastewater-treating anaerobic digesters from USA - AD_UKC083_MetaG | ecosystem: Engineered > Bioreactor > Anaerobic > Digestate | place: USA... | reverse complement strand
TTATTCCTTTTTCGGAATTAACGCTCTACTCTTTATTGTACTACTTAAATTGTACTTCTTCTTTCAATATGTCAATGAGCTTTTCTCTTTCCCCCTTCTCTTCCGAAAGGGGCTGCAAAGATAGAGAGAATTTTGGAACTCCAAAAAATATTTCAAGGTTTTTGAGAATATTTTTTCTCGGGTGAAAGAGGGGATTCGAACCCCCGACCTCTAGAGCCACAATCTAGCGCTCTAACCAACTGAGCTACGATCACCATTTTGGGACTGCAAAAGTAAAACAAAAAACAATACCGCCAAAAAAGAAGTCACACATCCTTCCAATTATCAATAACAAAAAAGAAGTGATAACGTTTTTCACCCTCTTTTGTCTCCAGGGGAAGCATCACAGAGACCTTTTGACCAATATTTTCCTTCTTTTCATAAAAAAGGTAATTGATTTTCCAGAGACTGAAATTGGTGGGATCGTCAATGACATTGTCAACAGGCAACAGGAAATCATCCAGCAGGGCTCCCGGTGCCAGGAAAGTGGTGTCCTGAGGCATGGTTCTTTGAGCAAGATCCACTCCGTTGTGAATAACTCTCAGCGTGTCGTTGCGCTGGTTTATATACATAGCCTTCTCCCAGTCTATTAATAAGGTGTCGGGCATGAGATTCATCAGCTTAAAGGCAAACCGGGTATTGGTAAGAACCAAGTCTATGCGAATAGACAAATCTTCATAGATATACTCGGTGGTGCCGTCGGGCAAACCCCTTGTGGAAAACATCAGGTTCTTTGTTTCGGACTCCGGCACACAGAGCACATTTTCCATCTGAATGGAATAAATGCCCAATCCTGGCGTTCCGCAAGAAGCGAACGTCCACAGGGCAAACAACGCTCCGATAAATTTAACGGTTATCCGCATACAGGAACAAAGATACACAAAATGGCGGATAATCAGTGCGTAACCAATTTCCTGAGCCATGAATAAATTTTCATGGCGCTGTCATCGGTGTTATAGCGAACCCAGTCGCCATACTCATTCAGCATTACATGCCGGTAACGGTCCTTTGACCGGTCGTACCAATAACAGGAGTACGTCTGCTCTCCCATATCGGCTCCGTGTTGCTCGGGCTTGCTGAGCAAACCCCTCGAGGCTGAATAAACGAAAACATTGTAATATGACATCTCCCGTAAAGAAACCCGCCCAACAACCGAGTCGCAGAAAGACAGATTTTCTTCCAGATGGTATCTGGAAATATATCCCGACGAATCGGGATAGTTCCATTTTTCGGGGTTTTTATAGGCACGGATCCAGCCGTTTTCATCAATCATCCAGCCTGAATGAACCGATCCCCAGGCATGATTTTCATATGAAAAATGATAATACCCGTGAGAAACACACGGACATAGTCCAAAGTCCAGTTTGCAACAACTCATGCATACAAAGAACAAAAGCAAGAAGACAATCCTTTTCATATAGTTAAACGTATTTTTTGCATACAAATTTTCAAATTATATTTGAACTTTAGAAATTTAAATCGTCCATGAACGAAAATAAGACTGTTGTCATTATAGGAGCCGGCGTTGCCGGTATAGCCACCTCGGTTTTTCTGGCAAAAAAAGGTTATAAAGTAAAAGTGTATGAGAAGAACCCCTCTCCGGGAGGCCGTTGCAGCCATTTGTCCCTGGAAGGGCACCGGTTCGATCTGGGCGCTTCCATTTTCCTGATGCCCGATATTTACAGGAAGGTTTTCGCGGCCATGGGGCTCGATCTGGATAAAACGCTGGAGACAACACCTCTCACCGATATTTACACGTTATATTTCGGAGACGGCACCCGGTTCTCATTTACAACGGACCGGGAACGGATGAAAGAACAGTTGGAGGCTATTGAGCCGGGCAGTTATATGCGGTTTCAGACATATGTATCAAGAGGGTACGGGTTCTTCAAAGTTGCCTTAACAGAATTGCTCGGCCGTAATTATTACAACATCTTTCAATTTATTACCTTCCGGAATCTTGCGGTTTTGCTGAAGGTAAAAACGTACCTGAGTCATATGTTTTATATCTCGCGGTTTTTTAAAGACAGGCACCTTAAAATTGCTTTCACCTTTCAGAATATATATGTGGGACAAAACCCGCTGACTGCACCTGCTTTGTTCGCCATGTTACCTGCCGCCGAGTTAAGCGAAGGTTCTCTTTATCCCAAAGGCGGCATGTACGGCATTGTAGACAAATTACTCGAAACGGCCCGGGGTCTCGGAGTGGAATTTTTCTGCGATGCGCCCGTAGTCCGCATAGACACTGATAAAAAAAGGGCGACCGGAATTACCCTGGAAAACGGAACATATATTTCGGCCGACATTGTTGTGGCTAACGCTGACCTGCCTTATGTTTACCGGGCGCTGCTCCCCGGCAGGTGCCACACAGCACATCTGGAACGACTTAAGTATTCCTGCTCTGCCATCTCGTTCCACTGGGCACTGGACAAACAGTATCCCCAGCCCGGATTGCACGGTGTATTCATGTCGCTCGATTATGAAGGCAACCTGAATAAGATTTTCCGGGACAAGAGCGTTACAGCCGATCCGAGTTTTTATCTTTATTCGCCCGTAACCATTGATTCTTCCGCTGCACCCGAAGGTCAGGACTCGCTGTCCGTTGTGGTCCCCGCAGGGCATATTCACCGGAAAAACGAAAAGGAATGGGCCCAAATTAAACAGATGGTTCGGGCAGGCGTTATTGCACGCCTGAAGAAAGAAGGAATGGAAGATATAGAGGAACATATAAAATTCGAGATCTGCTACCTCCCAAAAACATGGGAAACCGGGGTAAATGTTGTCAGGGGATCTGTATTCGGCAGCATAAGCCATAACATTTTCCAAATGGGCTTTTTCCGGCCGCATAACCGTCACGCCCGTTATAAAAACCTCTATTTCGCCGGAGGAAGCACCCACCCCGGCAATGGCGTTCCCCTGGTACTCATGTCGGCCCAGTTAACTACCCAACGGATTGAAAAGGAGATGAGCAAATGAGCAACGTAAATGAAATTTATCTGGATGTATTCAGGTCGCTGGATTTTCACCGGATCAAAGACCATCCCAATATTTTAATTGCCGCCAATTTTTGGGACGCGGAAAGATATCAGGCCGCCAAGGCTGCCTATAAATTTATGCGTGCCATTGACGACCTCATTGACGACTATAAAGCCGCCCACAAAGTGATAGCGGAAAACGAAAAAGACCGGTTTATTAACGATGTGCAACATTGGACTGACATCTTAACCGGACAAATACCTACGGATCCCCGCTTTAGTGAACTTCCCGGAACTTTCGCGCGTTTTCTTATTCCGTTCTGGCCCATGGAAGCTTTTGCACGCTCAATGACTTACGACATTTTAAACGACGGGTTTCCTTCACTTAAGGCTTTTCTTGATTACGCCGAGGGCGCCTCCGTCGCACCGGCTGCCATTTTTGTGCATTTATGCGGTCTTCGGGAAGAAAACGGAATGTATCTGCCTCCGTTATTCGATGTCGGACGTGCTGCCAGGCCCTGCGCTGTTTTCAGCTACCTGGTTCATATCATACGCGATTTCCGCAAAGACCAGTTAAATCATCTGAACTATTTTGCAGACGACCTGATTGTCAAATACGGCATGGATCGGAACGTTCTCTACGAGATGGCCTGCGGATCCCCTATCCGCGACGGCTTCAGGAATATGATCGGGGAATATTGTATTGTCGCGGATGAATACCGCCGCAAAACCTATGATATCATTCAGGAAATCGGGCCGTACCTTGAATCCCGGTACCGTTTAAGTCTGGACATTATTTTTAATCTGTACCTGATGATATTTGAACGCATAGACGTGGAAAAAGGCTCTTTCTCGACCGGGGAACTCAATCCTACGCCCGAAGAAGTAAAACAAAAAGTTTACGAGACCATCCTGGCTTTCAAACCATAGGAATCACCGCGCACAGTCTTCCGTTTGCACGTCTTTACAGACCGGCAAAGGCAAAAGGCTCGGCCTTCACAAACATCCCGGAAGCATCCACAGCCCCGGTCCGGCTGTCTTCCACGTTAAGCATCAGTACCGGGGCTCCCGGATTGAAATCGATCTTTTTCATATCCACCATAAACACATTCGGGGCGGTAACTGTTTCGAAGTAATACACCAAGTTCTTATGGTCTGCCACCGACCTCCACCGGGTAGAAGAAATATTAGGTTCTTTTTCCGATGCTATGCCAAAGGGAACTGAGCAGTTGCGGATAACACTCCACGTAGCGGCAAGGGCTGTACGGATATCCGGGGTTTGAGGAATAGCCTTAATATAAAAAGCCGCTCTGACAAAACGGTCAGCGGCCCGGTTAGTGCCCGGCAGGAAGGTCGTACCGCCAATCTGCTCCCAATACTCCCTTATGGCCAACTGCTTCTCAAACACAGGAGAATTTGTCATGACATTGTAAGATCGGTGGTGATGCACCACCAGTTTACCTCCAATATATTCCAATATGGCATTATCTCCCCGGGCATCGGAGACGGAAAGATGCAGGGTGGCCATGAGCGTTGTTCCCGGAATAAAGCTCGACACCAAAACAGGCTCGCCGCTGTTGAATGCCTCGACGACCTCCCGGACAGTAGCATAATTATCCAGAACATACTGTACCCAGGCACCCACCGATAAAGACTTATTGTTTACGTCATAGGCAGGAAACTCAGACTCGGCAAGCCACAGGATATTTGCAACCAATCCTTTCTCATTCATGCCGTCTGCCGATGAATTTCCAAAAGAACTCGTCACCACGCTGCCATATTTTGATACCCACTTAATGGCATTGGGTCCGGCAGCTCCGTCACGTTCCATACCTCGTGGAAAGATCCACAAAGCAGCAGGTATGTCTGTTTTCCAATCCATGGATCTGGCAGTAATAATGATGCTGTCAGGTCCCTGATAAACCACACGGGTACATGCTCTGGAATGATTTGCAAAGAATATTTGACACACCAGAAGAGCAACAATGATAAAACTTTTTTTCATGATAAGAGGTATTTTGGTATAAAGATAAATTAAAATAACCTTTCTCTGAGAGCAGAGGCGACATGCCCCAGATAAATGGCCAGAAGACATATCAATATACTGGAAACTACATAAAGTATCGCCTGGAGAAAGTGGCCGTTTTTCAACAAAATCATATTATCGTTAGAAAAAGTCGAAAAGGTCGTAAAACCTCCGCACAGTCCCATTGTCAGAAAAAGAACCATCTGGTGATCCCTAAACTGCCCGTTATCTGCCAAACCATAAAAAAGCCCCAGAAGAAAGCAGCCTAAAACATTTACAATAATTGTCTTCAAAGGGAAGACATATTGTTTCCCGTTTTGTTCAATAAAAACAAATAACAAATAGCGAATGGCACCACCCACTCCGCTTCCCAGTCCCACAAAAAGGATATTTTTGAGCATAGCTGATGCAGTACAGATTCAACAAACAGGAGTCATCAGCTTTTCCAAGCGTTTACGGCTAACTCCATAGCCGATGCAAAAGTAACTTTTTTTTTCTATTTTTATGAGCCAAATAAAATTATGCAAAATGAAAAAATTATTGACTCTTCTTTTTTTAAGCCTTTATTCTCTGACAGGAGTTGCTCAGGATGCCGGTAAAATTTCAGGTATCTGGTGGAACGAAGACAAGACCACTAAGATCAAAGTGGAACTGAAAGATGGTAAATACATTGGAACCATTGTTTACATGATTCCGGAAAAATATGTAAACGGGCAACCGCCCAAAGACGATAAAAACGCAGATCTCCAATTGCAAAAAAGATCGCTCATTGGTCTGCAAATCCTTTCCGGCTTTGAGTACGACGCAAAGAAGAAGGAGTGGAAAAACGGGACCATTTATGATCCGGCCTCGGGTAAAACGTACGATTGCTTTGCCCGTATGGAGGGGAACGACCTCATGAAATTAAAGGGATTTGTTGCCGGAATCCGCATGCTGGGGCGCACTTCCGAATGGTACCGTGCAGAACTGTAAAGCCCCATTTCCAAAACCCGCCAGACCTCTCAAACCCGGAGTAGTGCGCAAAGCGGTTCAACACGAAACACAACAGGCTGTATATCTTGCATATAGAAACAGCCGCAAAAAAGTTGCGGCTTTTTGCTTCCAGTGTGACCCAGGAGGGATTCAAACCCCCGACTTTCAGAACCGGAATCTGACGTTCTATTCAGCTGAACTACTGGGCCCTGAGCATTCCCCGTCTTGTATCCCGGGTATGCAAAGATACACAGATTATTCCACAATGAAAAAAAATGTATCTTTGACCGTATGAACGCATACGTATTCCCGGGCCAGGGAGCCCAATTTACAGGTATGGGAAAGGATCTGTACGATTCAAACCCCAAAGCAGCAGAGTTGTTTACCAGAGCCGACATGATTCTGGGTTTTTCACTCTCAAAAATTATGTTTGAAGGCACTGCCGAGGAGCTTAAGCAGACTAAAGTTACGCAGCCGGCAGTCTTTGTACATTCCGTTATAGCTGCATTTTGCGCAGAAGAGTTTAATCCGGAAATGGCAGCAGGTCACTCACTGGGAGAATTTTCAGCACTTACGGCTATCGGAGCGCTTTCTTTTGAGGACGGGCTTAAGTTAGTCAGTGCACGCGCTATGGCCATGCAGGCAGCTTGCGAGGAACAACCCTCAACCATGGCAGCCGTCCTGAATCTTCCCGACGATACTGTCGAAGAAATATGCGCACGAATCTCTCAAACAGAAGGTGTTGTTATTCCCGCTAATTACAACTGTCCCGGACAGCTGGTTATTTCCGGCACCATTGCCGCAGTGGAAGCCGCCTGCACCGCATTGAAAGAGGCAGGTGCGAAAAGAGCCATGGTTTTACCTGTAGGAGGAGCCTTTCATTCACCGTTAATGGAAAGCGCCCGCAAAGCCCTGGAGGCCGCCATTGATAAAGCCGAAATTGTGAAACCTGCATGTCCCGTCTATCAGAACGTCGATGCCCGTCCGCATACTAACCCCGCAGAAATTAAAGCCAATTTAAAAAGACAACTCACTTCTCCCGTTTTGTGGTCACAAACAGTGAAGAACATGATAACCGACGGAGCCACCCGATTTACTGAATTCGGACCCGGTAACGTTTTGCAGGGTATGATAAAAAAGATTGCCCCTGAACTTTTTATTTAGTACCTTTGTAGCCTCATTTTTTAAAGCTGTCATGACTGATGCACAGTTAATTGTCACACACTTCTGTATCCCGGAGCCTGTCACAAAAGTGGCTGCTCTGGGAGAAGGTTATATAAACGATACATTTTTGGTTGAGACCGCAGGGACACAGAGATATATCCTGCAAAGGAAAAATAAGACTATTTTTTCCAATGTCCCAGGTATGATGGATAACATTGCACGTATCACTGAACACATCAGGAGCAAAGGGCAGGAAACCCTGCAGTTGCTTGCCACCGAAGACGGTAAGTGGTTCTATACGGACAACGACGGTGAATACTGGGCCTGTTGTGTCTTTATTGAGAATTCGGTTTCCTATGAGTGCGCAGACACGCCCGGCCTCATCCGTTCGGGAGGTATGGGGGTAGGTCAGTTCCAAAGTTTGCTGGCAGATTTTGAAGGGACCCTGGAAGAAACCCTGCCGGGTTTCCATAATATCCGATACCGTTTTGAGCAGTTTGCCGAGGCAGTAAAAAATGATGCCGCCGGGCGCCTTGGAGGTTGTTCGGGAGCAGATCGCGAAGAATTCGAAGAAAGTGAAACGGAATCGGGAAAAGGAAGCCCGGAAGAACCCGGTGTTAGGGAACTGAGGCAACTGGTTGATGAGATATGGCGCAGAAAGCCCGTTATGATGGATTTTTACCGCCTGATTGAAAATGGCGATATTCCCAAACGTATTAGCCACAACGACACCAAGCTCTCTAATTTTCTGTTCAGAAAAGACGGCAGCGTTCTATGCGCTATAGATCTGGACACGGTAATGCAGAGTTCTGTACTTTACGACTACGGCGATGCCATTCGTTCTTACAGTAATACCTGCCCGGAAGACGAGAAAGACCCCGGGAAAGTAAGAATGGATCCGGAACGGTTCACCGCCTTCACTGAAGGCTACCTGAGCGAGGCCCGCTTTTTGAATGAAACGGAAAAGGACCGGCTGGTATTTTCTGCCCTGTATATTACTTATGAGCAGTATTTACGTTTTCTTATGGATTATATAAACGGCGATACTTACTATAAAATTCGTTACCCTACTCACAACCTTGTGCGAGCACGTGCCCAGCTGGCTCTGTTAAAGAGCATGGAGGTACATTATCATCTTATGCAACAAACTGTTAAAACAATTTTAACCAATTTTTAATCATCATTTTAATTCCATATTGTTATGGCTAAAGAAAAAAAATTCATCACGTGTGATGGGAATTATGCAGCAGCTCACATAGCTTACTTATTCAGTGAAGTTGCGGCTATCTACCCTATTACGCCCTCTTCCACTATGGCAGAATATGCCGACGAATGGGCGGCCTACGGGAAGAAAAACCTATTTGGAGAGACTCTGAAAGTGGTTGAGATGCAAAGTGAAGGAGGTGCCGCCGGCGCCGTACACGGCTCATTACAGGCCGGTGCATTGTCCACTACATTTACGGCATCGCAGGGCTTACTGCTTATGATTCCCAATATGTATAAAATTGCCGGAGAATTGTTACCGGCCGTTTTCCATGTGTCCGCACGTGCCCTGGCAGCCCAGGCATTATCCATTTTTGGCGACCATTCAGACGTAATGGCCTGCCGTCAGACCGGTTTTGCTCTTTTGGCATCGGGCGGTGTTCAGGAAGCTATGGATATGGCAGCCGTTGCCCATCTTTCCACCATTAAATCGCGTGTTCCCTTCCTTCATTTTTTTGACGGATTCCGCACATCTCATGAGATCCAGAAAATTGAACTGATAGATTCCGATTCTCTGAAGGAAATGATCAGTGCCAAGGCTCTGGCTTCGTTCCGTGAACGCGCCCTGAACCCCAACCAGCCCGTTACCCGCGGTACTGCTCAGAACCCCGATGTATATTTCCAATCCCGCGAAGCAGCCAATTCATTTTATGAAGCTGTTCCCGATATCGTTGCACGATACATGGGCGAGATTTCCGAACTGACCGGCCGTTCGTATCTGCCGTTCAATTATTATGGTCACGAACAGGCAGACCGCGTGATCATTGCTATGGGATCTGTATGCGACACCATAAAAGAAACGGTTGACTACCTGAATGCCCAGGGAAATCGCGTAGGTGTTATTTCCGTCCATCTTTACCGTCCTTTCTCGGCCAAGTATTTCCTGCGCGTTATGCCAAAGAGCGTTAAGAACATTGCCGTTCTGGACAGAACTAAAGAACCCGGAGCCCTGGGAGAACCACTTTACCTGGACGTTAAAGCCATCTATGCTGAAGATCCCAACGCACCCGGTATCGTGGGCGGTCGTTACGGTCTTTCATCCAAAGACACCACGCCTGCACAAATTCTGGCTGTTTTTGAAAATCTCAGCCGCAAAGAGCCCAAAAACGGCTTCACGATTGGCATCATTGACGATGTCAGCTTCAAATCGCTGCCCCAAAGAGAAGAAATTTCAATGGCACAACCCGGCACATACGAATGTAAATTCTTTGGACTGGGTTCTGACGGCACCGTGGGAGCCAACAAGAACACCATCAAGATCATTGGTGAAACCACCCCCAAATATTGCCAGGCATACTTTGCCTACGATTCCAAGAAATCAGGCGGATTCACCTGTTCGCACCTCCGTTTTGGCGATAAGCCCATCAATTCCCCTTACCTGGTAACTACCCCGGATTTCGTGGCCTGCCACGTACCTTCCTATATGCGCAAGTATGATATGCTGCGCGGGATTAAGAAAGGAGGCACCTTATTGCTCAACAGTCTTTGGGATGCAGAAGAAACAAAAAAACAGCTGCCCGATTTTATCAAACGTACCCTGGCAGAAAAGAAAATCAATCTCTATATCATCAATGCCACCCAGATAGCCGAAGAGATAGGTCTTGGCAACCGTACCAACACTATTCTTCAGTCTGCTTTCTTTAAGATTGCCAATGTTATACCTTACGAACTGGCAATTAAGGAAATGAAGCATTTTATTGATAAGTCATACGGCAAGAAGGGAGAAAAGATCGTGAAAATGAACTATGCAGCTGTAGACCGTGGCGGTGAGATCGAAAAAGTGGAAGTGGACCCCGAATGGATCAATTGTTCCGCCAAGTTCGAAGCAGACACCCATAACCGTCTCGCCCCTGAATGGGTAAAACATGTTGCCGATGTGATCAACGCACAGAATGGAGACGATCTCCCTGTAAGTGTTTTCAAAGGCTACGAAGACGGCACCATGCCCATGGGAAGCTCGACCTTTGAAAAACGCGGCATCGCCACTTCTGTTCCCGAGTGGATTCCTGCCAACTGCATTCAGTGTAACCAGTGTGCCTACGCTTGTCCTCACGGAGTAATCCGTCCGTTCCTGATGACAGAGGAAGAAGCTGCAAAGGCTCCCGAATCTGTAAAACGTACGGCAGGTATCGCCGCCATGAAAGGTTATACTTTCACCATGCAGATAAGCCCGCTGGATTGTACCGGTTGCGGTAACTGTGCCGATGTATGTCCCGCCAAGACAAAGGCTCTTGAAATGAAACCTCTTGAATCACAGCTGGCAGAACAGGCTAACTTCGATTACATGCATGCGACCGTCGGGTACAAAGATACCATTGCGCCCAAGGAACAAAGCGTCAAGAACCTCCAGTTCGCACAGCCTTTGTTTGAATTCTCTGGTGCCTGCGCCGGCTGCGGTGAAACTCCTTATATCAAGACAATTACACAGCTTTTTGGAGATCATATGATGGTTGCCAATGCCACAGGATGTTCTTCCATTTACGGAGCTTCGTATCCTTCATCTCCTTATACGACCGATAAGAACGGCCGCGGGCCTTCGTGGGCTAACTCCCTGTTTGAGGACAATGCCGAATTCGGTCTGGGTATGCATGTGGGAGCTAACAAGATACGCGAAAAACTGGCCAATATGATGCTGGCCGCACAAAATGACGAAAACGTAAGCGCAGAAATAAAGGGACTGTTCACAGAATACCTGACTGTTCGTGATGATTATTCCAAGGCAGTGGCATTGGTAGATAAGATCGTTCCGCTTATCAGCAACACCAAGATCCAGCCTTTGCGTGAGATCTATGAACTGCGCGGGTTCCTTACTCCGCGTTCACAGTGGATCTTTGGCGGCGACGGTTGGGCATATGATATCGGGTACGGTGGTTTAGACCATGTTTTGGCCAGCGGCAATAATGTTAACGTACTGGTTCTCGATACCGAGGTTTACTCCAACACCGGCGGGCAGTCTTCCAAATCCACGCCTACAGGCGCCGTGGCCAAATTTGCCACATCGGGAAAACGTATCCGCAAAAAAGACCTGGGGATGATGGCTATGAGTTATGGTTATGTTTATGTAGCACAGGTAGCCATGGGAGCAAACAACCAGCAATTGCTTAAGACGCTGAAGGAAGCCGAGGCTTACAACGGGCCTTCTTTGATCATTGCATACGCGCCGTGTATCAACCACGGTTTGGTTAAGGGGATGGGCAAATCCCAGGCCGAGGAAAAACTGGCCGTTGAATGCGGATACTGGCAGCTTTACCGGTTTAATCCCGCGTTGTCCGATCAGGGACAAAATCCGTTCACTCTGGACAGCAAAGAACCTGACTGGAGTAAGTTCCAGGATTTCATTAAGGGTGAAGTCCGTTACAGTTCGCTGCTTAAGACCTTCCCAGATCAGGCTGCCGAATTGTTTGCCCTGACCGAAACGTATGCCAAACTGCGTTATGAAAATTACAAACGTCTGGCTCAATAAAATCTGAACCAATTACAAGAAAAAAGCTGCCCGGTTATTCAGGCAGCTTTTTTTCTAATACCTTATTAGCTTTAACGCCCAGTTCCCTGAGTTTTAACGCCTGCCCCATGAGGTTGCCGTTTCCCTCTCTTAGCTGTTTCATTGCAGCTGTGTACGCTTCCTGCGACTTGGCCAGATTACTCCCAATAGACTCGAGTGAATTAACAAACCCCACAAACTTGTCGTAGAGCAAGGCCCCTCTTTCTGCAATCTGCATGGCATTCCGACTCTGCATCTCCCGACTCCAGAGATCGGACATCAATTTGAGACAGGCAATAAGGTTTGTGGGGCTTATGAGCAGGATCCGCCTGGAATAGGCGTAACTCCAGAGATCTGAATCGGTTTTTATAGCTGTCAGATAGGCCGGTTCCACAGGAATAAACATCATGGTAAAATCAAGAGAACCGTCAAAACGATCGTATTGTTTGGAGGCCAGCTCATCGACGTGACGGCGGACAGACAGCAGGTGATCCTGCAATGCGCTGTCCCGGTCACCGGACGTTTCTGCATTCACGTAACGGTCATACGCAAGCAGCGATACTTTCGAATCCAGTATGATTATTCGTTCTCCGGGCAGATGAACAACCGCATCGGGATAAAGCAGCTTCCCGTCGCTGGTGCGGAAAGGTTCCTGCATGGTATAGTGTACGTCTTTCTCCAGCCCGGATTGTTCCAGAATTCTTTCCAGCAACATCTCACCCCAGTTTCCCTGGGTTTTATTCTGCCCCTTAAGGGCATCGGCCAGATTATTTGCCTGCGCACTTACCTTATTCGTCTGTTCTATGAGACCTTTTATTCGTTCTTCCAGGTAGGAACGCTGACGCGTTTCCTCCAGATGGGTGTCTTCTACTTTTTTGCGGAAAGCCGTCAATTGTTCCCCTAAAGGCTTAAGCAACTGTTCCATGTTCTCCTGGTTGCTTAATGCAAATTTCCGGGAATTATTTTCAAGGATGCGGTTGGCCATATTCTCGAACTGCAGAGTAAGACGTTCCTGCATTTGCTGCAATTCTTTCTGCTGAAGTTCAAGAGCTGTCTGAGCCGATGCATACCCGGCCCCGAGTTCACGGATCTCCCTCTCTTTTGTATTCAGTTTCCTTCCAAAGTAAAGGATCGCCATGAGAATTCCGGCAACCAGGCCTGCCAGGAAAAAGGTAATTGCGAGAACAATATCCATAAAACAAAGCTACAAAATAAAAAAATAGATTAATTTTATCTTGTATATTAACTTAAACTCAATAAATATGGAACTACTGATCGAAATTCTTTTGTTCGTATCCGGACTGACCGGTTTTGCCGGAGCACTTATCCTGCTCGTTATGAGCTTAGTTCTGCAATAAATCACAAAACAAAATTCATTACTATGGAAACCTGGATCTTTTATCTTCTTATTGTCCTGATTGTATCGGGCTTTTCCGCCGTAGTCTGGGGCATGCAACTTTTTGGCTGATAAAAAAAGCGCGCCTTTCGGGCGCGCTTTGCTTATTTATTTTTTCCATAGCCTGGTCATATCTTCCAACGTTTTGCCTTTTGTTTCGGGAACGAACCTGAGAACAAAAACAGCGGAAAGTAATGAGAAGACGGCATAAATGAGATATGTTCCTCCCACACTCCACTCGCTGAGTGAAGGGAACGTAGAGGACACCACAAAATTAGATATCCACTGTGCAGCTACGGCAATGGCTACGGCCTGACCCCGTATGGTATTGGGAAAGATCTCGGAAATAAGTACCCAGCATATGGGTCCCCAGCTCATCATAAAAGAAGCGGTATATATAATAATGAACACCAGGGCAGCTATGCCAATGACATCTTTGAACGAAAGAATGCTCAGGGCGATCATGCCTGTCATCATACCCACAGATCCTATCACAAGCAATGGTTTGCGGCCAAATTTATCCACGGTGAGAATAGCCACAACGGTAAAAATAATATTTACCACACCCATGACAACCGTCTGCATCAACGAGGCGTCTCCGGATGCTCCCATATTTTCAAAAATACGGGGCGCATAATAGAGAACTACATTAATTCCCACAGCCTGCTGGAAAAACGAAAGGAGGATCCCTATCATCACAACCGTAACGCCGTAGGAAAATAACTTATCTCTTTTCTCCGCAACAGTCTCCCGGATCTCTGCCAGAATTCCTTTTGCCGTTTCTACGCCGTTAATACGGGAAAGCACACGCAATGCTTTGTCGTCCTTTCCGGACATAACCAGGAATCGGGGTGTTTCGGGCACAAGTAACAATAAAAAACCGAAAGTTGCAGCCGGAAAGGCTTCACTCACGAACATCCTTCTCCAGCCAACGGCAATCATAGCCTGTTCAATATCGCCGGGAAGACTTGTCCGTATAAGGTAGTTAACAAAATATACCACAAGCATCCCAAAAATAATGGCGAACTGGTTAAATGAAACCAGCCTTCCTCTTATGTTGGCGGGAGCCACTTCTGCAATATACATGGGACATAAGGCCGAGGCAAGACCCACCCCTATTCCGCCGAGAACTCTGTACGCATTGAAAGCCAGCAGGAGGGAAAAGCTCGGCTTACCGAATTCAAAGAAAAGAAACTCGGGCCGATAGGACCCCATAGCCGAAAGAAAGAATAACACCGAGGCAAATATCAGGGATTTGCGACGCCCCCAGCGCGAAGCAAGCAAACCCGAAATGGCACCGCCAATAACGCATCCAATCAACGCACTCGAAGCCGTAATACCATGCCATGCTTTTGAATATTCAAAATCGGTGGCCTGTGAGAAGAATTGTTCAAGCGCTCTTTCCGCCCCGGAAATAACGGCCGTATCGTAGCCGAAAAGCAACCCGCCGATGACCGCAATGAGGGTGATACCAAAAAGGTATAGCTTACTGCCAGATTGATAGTCTTTCATCAGATACCGAATGCTATATGTACATGCTTACGATAGATTCGTACAGCTCCTGCTGTCCGCTTATCTGCTTTGGTTCACCTACCTTGCAGCCGTACTCGTATATAGCCTGGAAATCAAGGTTTCCTTCTTCGTATTCTTTTCCAATGCCTGTATCGAAAGATGCATAACGTTCTTTGCGCATTTTCAGATAGGGAGACTGCTCAAGAATGGCAGCTGCTGCTTCCAGCCCGCGGGCAAACGTATCCATGCCGGCAATATGCGCAATGAAAAGGTCCTGGGGATCGGTGGAATTTCTTCTGATATGAGCATCAAAGTTGACTCCGCCGTTATTCAGACCGCCTGCCTGTAAAAGCACCAGCATGGCCTGGGTAACTTCCCAGATGTCAATGGGGAATTGGTCTGTATCCCAGCCATTCTGGTAATCGCCGCGGTTGGCATCAATCGAGCCCAGGATTCCGGCATTGGCAGCACATTGCAGTTCGTGTTCAAAGGTGTGCCCGGCTAAAGTAGCGTGGTTTACTTCAATATTGATCTTAAAGTCTTTGTCCAGACCGTAATCTTTCAGGAACCCAAGAATGGTTTCAACATCAACGTCGTACTGATGTTTTGTGGGTTCCATGGGTTTGGGCTCAATAAGGAAAGTTCCGGTAAAACCTTTGGCCCTGGCGTAATCACGGGCACGTTGAAGCATAAGGCCCATGTGATGTTTTTCCCGTTTCATGTCTGTGTTAAGCAAAGACATGTAGCCCTCGCGACCGCCCCAGAATACATAATTGGATCCACCGAGTTCAATAGTAGCATCCATTGCGTTTTTTATTTGTACTACGGCACGGGAAAGAACGTCAAAATCGGGATTGGTAGAAGCCCCGTTCATGTAACGTTTGTGTCCGAATACGTTGGCAGTACCCCAAAGAAGCTTTATTCCGGTTTCTGCCTGTTTTTCCTTGGCATAAGCAACAATTTCTCTCATGCGTTCCTCATATTCTTTCACTGTCTTTCCTTCCTGAACCAGGTCAACGTCATGGAAACAATAATACTCAATGCCCAATTTCTGCATGAATTCAAAACCGGCATCCATTTTTGCTTTAGCCGCTTTGACAGCATTAGATGATTCGTTCCATGGATGTGCCATGGTCTCGTCTCCAAACTGGTCCCTGCCCTGAGCACAGAGTGTATGCCAATAGGCCATGGCAAATTTGAACCAATCTTTCATCTTTTTGCCGTATACCACTTTTTCAGCGTCATAATAACGGAAGGCCAGCGGATTTTTACTTTCCTTTCCTTCAAACTTAATCTTCCCTATTTCGGGAAAAAATTCTTTTGTTGCCATATAATTAGTATTTAAATGTTAGAGATTGCTTTTTCCAATTTATTCTTCCAATTCTGGTATGCCATTTCGAGCGGTCCGCGCCAGGATGTTTTGGGTTCTTCACTCCTGATGCATTTGAGACCGGCAAAACAAGCTTCCCTGCTTTCGTAATGACCTGCTCCCCACGCAGCCCCGCGTGCAGCGCCCAGCGAACCGTCCGTATTGTAAAGTTCAATGGAGGCATCGCACAAAGTGGCCAGGGTATTCCGGAATACAGGGCTCAGGAACATATTGGCTTCGCCGGCACGAATCACCTTGGGAACAAGCCCCATATCTTTCATTATATCCACACCGTAACGGAAAGAAAAAGCTATACCTTCATGTGCGGCACGAAGGAAATGCGAGCGGGAGTGCCTGTTCAGGTCCAGTCCGTTAATCTGTACCCCTGTGAAACGGTTTTCCAGGATGCGTTCCGCTCCGTTCCCGAAAGGAAGGATGCTCAACCCGTCACTTCCGGCCGGGGCAAGTGCCATCAGTTCGTTCATCTGCGCATAACTCAACTCGGGCGAGACATTCTTTCGCATCCAGGCATTCAGGATACCGGTGCCGTTAATGCAAAGAAGTACTCCGTACCGGGGATTTCCGGAGCTGTGGTTTACATGCAGGAAGGGATTGACACGTGATTGTTTGTCTGCCCTGGGTGTGTCTGTAATTCCGTATACTACACCAGAGGTCCCAGCCGTTGCAGCAATTTCACCACTATCCATTACGTTGAGCGAAAAAGCATTATTCGGCTGATCCCCTGCCCGGTAAGAAATAGGCGTCCCCTGGGGAATGCCCAGACGGATTTCAGTTTCACGCGAAGTGTAACTCTGTATGCCAAGTGAAGGTTTGTGAACCGGAAGATAAGAAGAAGGTATACCGTAATAATCACTTACGAATTCAGCCGGGGTGTCAGTGGTAAAATCCCAGAGTATTTGCTCTGAAAGTCCCGATCCGGTAGTGCAGATTTCGCCCGAGAGCTTGTAGGCAATATAATCTCCCGGCAGAAAAAATTTATAAGTCCTGGCAAATATTTCGGGTTCATTTTGTTTCACCCAGGCCATTTTTGACGCAGTAAAGTTTCCGGGGGAATTCAGCAAATGCGTCAGACATTTTTCAGGGCCTATCTCCCTGAAAGCCTTTTCTCCGGTTTCTACCGCCCGGCTGTCACACCAGATAATGGACTTTCTGAGCGGCTTCCCGTTTTTATCTATACATACCAGTCCGTGCATCTGATATGTGATGCCAACAGACTTAATTTCTTTGAGTGGATTGGTTGCAGCAATGCGGGCAATGGCATCGCACACATAGGTCCACCACATATCGGGATCCTGTTCCGCCCAACCCGGGTGAGCAGCCTCTATGGGCATTTCAGACGAGGGCAATGTTACAGCGGCCAGACATTTACCCGATTGGATGTTCAGAAGAGACACTTTTACCGATGAACTGCCGATATCAATTCCTAGACTTGTCATATGTTAATAATTCCAGTTAATGAGTTTCAATTGTACCTTTTTCTTTTCCTCACGGAGGAATTTGTTCTTGTCAAAATAATAATATGCCGCCGGTTTATGAGCCACCTTTACTTCCTTGTCTCCGGTTGGGACAATGAAAGAGCATTCTGCAATCTTTTTACGGAAATTCCGGCTGTCCAGTTTTACACCCAGAATTGCCATAAACAAAATTTCCAGTTCTCTGATAGTAAATTTTTTGGGAAGCATTTCGAATGCCACCGGGGAATGTATCAGATCTTTATTCAGGGTCTTAAGCGCTTTGGAAAGTATTTCCTTATGATCCATGGCTAACCGGTCAATAGTCGAAATATCCTTCCACTCCGCCCCTTTGGCACTTGTATAAAAAACGGTCCTGTGATCGAGCTTAAGTAATGCATAATAAGCCACCGTAACCACGCGTGTAGTGTTAACGTGATAATACCGGTTAATCCACTCAAGGTCCTTATCTCCTACCCGGGATGGATTGGAAAAAACAGATAATTCTTTAAGAAAAACAGCATGCAGGCCTGTCATTTCTTCCAGAACCCTGTAAGCAGCCGAAGGAATATCTTCGTTCTCAAAGATCAGGCTGCCGGGTAATTTGTAATCCAATGTGTCGCGCCTGACAAGCAAACATTGAAGAGTTTTGCCGTCAAATCCAAAAATCACGCAGTCTACAGAAATGGAGTGATTGGTTTGAGCTGTCATTCGTGGCGATTAAATGTATGAATTCAAAGTAACAAATAAATAAGTAAAAAAACAAACTTAGTGTAAAAAATACGCTAAGGTAATTCAGAAACAGCGGGATTTTCTGGCGGCCACAGATAGGACGGCCTGTCAATAACATGCCGGGGAGCAGTATATTCATTTATCTATAATCCGATAATTTCCGCTCAGGTGCATAAGGCCGAACAAATACAACAAACCGTCATAATAAGGATCAAAATAACCGTCGGGATACGGTTCAAGCCGGGCATTCCAAAGAGCATCCACAAACTTCCAGCTTTTACGGGCAGTTCCCATTAGGGAAGCCGAGGCCGATGTGGCAACCAGTCCGAGGGAATGGCGCAGCTTTCGGTATCCGCCGGCCCGGAGGATCACAGAAGGCAGTGTTCCGTCCGGGTTAAACTGATCCTCAAACCGGTCCAACCCTCTGAAATAGAGAAAATCCTGAAAACGTCGTGCATAATCTTCCTGCCATTCGGAATCTTTGGCATACCATGAATAATCCATGGCAATATTCATGGGAACACGCCAGGAATCATACCGGAAAGCCGCCGGCAGCCAGTGAGATCCTTTTGGCAAACCGTCGTATTCTGTCAAATCTGTGTTCAGCCCCGTAAAGGGATCACAGGCTCTGTGAAGAAAAACCCTGGCGGTATCTGCGCATGTACGATAAAATGCTTCACGGCCGTCTGCTGCATATTCGGCCCAAACTTCATAGAAGGCAGGTAAAAAATATGAAGGATCGGTCCAAAGATAGCCCGTGCCGTCGGGCGTGAAAGTTATCTTTTTTTGCGCCGTGTCTATAATATTGTAAATACCTCCGGTACCATCTTTGCTGAACATGGCATCGAGCAAAGCACGGGCGTCTGCATAATAATCAATACCGGTATCATTGCCCCAGCGGTTCGATGCAAAAAGCAATGCGGTAACATAATATAACTCGCCATCCGAGGCTGACCCCTCTGAATTCTGTTTTCCGGTTACAGGGTCGACACTCCAGGCAAAGTATCCCTTACGGGGACCATCTTTATGTTGCATATACCGTTTTGACCAACGCCACAAACGGTCAAACACGTCTTTTTTGTTCCATTGCACGGCTATCATCATGCCATAGGACATGCCTTCGGTACGTACATCAAAATTTTTCAGGTCAGATACATATCCCAGGGAATCTTCCACCTGAAAATAGACCCTTTCGGGGCCTTCAAATAAATCGTAGTAAGTGCGTGACAGCTTGGCATCTATCTCTTCCGTTGAATAACCGGCTTCCAGGAACAGGTTCCTGTACCGGCCCGTTTCCCGGGCTCCCTGCCGCCACGGAACAGGCTTGCCTCTCTCGTCTTTTACATCCCTGTGTATCTTCTTTAATTCCGGATTATTCAACGTAACCTGGAAAGGCGAGACGGGCCAACCCGTCTTGCTCTGCAGGTTGGCATCCACCGGATTGTTCCCCCAGGCATACCTTACCGATACAGGCGTAAATCCATCGGGAGCCCGTACAATAATCTTTTTTCTTCCTTTTATGACGGCCTTGGCTCTGTGAAAAATTCCTCTATGATCCGATACCACAAAATAAAGCGGCTCTTTCCCGTCTTTTGTCATAAGACCTTCACTGGCATGTTTAAAGGAAATAACTACTGATTTCCCCCGTCTGTACACCTTGTTCGGGACGGGAGACAGAGATGCTTTTTTGTTGCCGTACGCAAGGTATTCTGCACAGGCAGCCACTCGATGTGCCAAATCTTTTTTATTGAGTGGATGGATATCATTCCACTCTCCCAGATCTATGGCAACGGTCAGTGCCGTATGTTTGGTTTGTTGCACAGCGAGCCGTTGCTCATCACGACGCCAGGCCCATTGACTTTCTACCGGCCATTCCTCACTGTCTTTCATAAAATTAGGCAACTGAACTACAATAAAAGGCAATCGTTTATCTCCAAAATCTTCCCGCCATTTCATTATCAAGGCCCTCAGCATTTGGGCGTAATCCCTGCGATCAATGGAAGATTCTCCCTGGTACCAGACAGCTCCTTTGACAGTATAGCCTGCCAGAGGAGCCAGCAGGGCATTGTACAAACCCGTCGGCTGATAATGCCATGTGGTACTGCTATGCAGATTGAAATCGATATTCCATTGTGAGAGTTCGGATCCCTTTTGGGCATACCATGAATCGCCCGCGAGCGCAATTTTCCCGGCCCCGTCATAAAACGGATGCTTTACCCCGAGATATAGCGCATAATCCTTATCCTGTGTAAAACCGCCGGGGCCGGCCAGGTTTTCCATCTTAATAAGGATTTCATTCTTTCCTTCCTTAAGTAACCCCTTGGGAACATTATATATTCGGGGCGGGTACTGGTACGCAGTGAACCCGATCTCTTTTTTGTTAAGATACGTATGATCCGAATCCACCATGGTTCCCAGGATAAGCGTCCCCGCAGATCCCTCCGGGCCGGACTCGGCTTTCAGTAATTGCTCTTTTGTAAGATAGAATTCTTTTTTGAACCAGACAGAGCCCCTCCCTATGGAAAAAGGGCCGGAGGGAGTAGCTTCGGGCTGGTTCCAGAAAGAGGGAACATGGTAAGGAGTCCATTTATCAGAAAGACCATCGATGCCGGGATCGGGGGTAAAAAACGAGCGAAATTTTGCAGCGTTGGCCTGTTCCGCTTGTTTTACACTGTCTACATATCCGTCTTGTTTCAGCCGGGTGATAGTCTGTTCATAATAATCCTTTCCGTCAGGCCCGGGAAATGTTCTGAGTGTCGCCTCGTCCAGCCAGGCATCAAGCGGGGATCCCCCCACGGCATTTACGATTAGCCCTATAGGTATCTGATACTTTTCATAAAGGTTTTTGGCGAAAAAATAACCCAGGGCGGAAAATTCCCTGGCGTTTTCGGGAGTACAAACTGTCCATTGGCCTGTGGACAGGTCCTTTTTTGGGCTATCAAAAGCATAGTCAGTGCGGGTCCTGAATTCCCGGATATTCGTGTTGGTATAAGCAGTAACCTCATGGGGATACCTTATGGCAACACGTCTGACCTGCAATTCTATGTTGGATTGTCCGGAAAACAGCCATACATCACCTATCATGATATCTTCAATAACAAGGTCGTTGATTTCCATACGGTAAGGTCCGCCGGGTTCCATTTTGGGCAATGATATGCTCCAGCTTCCGTTGCTGTCTGCCGTAACGGAGCGGGTTTCCTGTATAAAGCGCAGAGTCACCTTTTCGCCGGGATCGGCCCAGCCCCATATGTGAATCTTTTTATCCCGCTGCAACACCATACTGTTACTTATCACCCTGGGCAATGTGACCGTTGCCGAAAGGGGAAAACCCGCCAAAAGGCAAACAATCAATAAGGCAATTTTCCTGGACATATATTCATATCAATTAGGTATAAACACATTGTCTCCGACAAGCCTTACACTTTGTACTGTTCCTCCTGTTTCTATGAGGACTTCGCCCGGCTCAACAACCCATACCTGGTTATCGTCCAGCGAAGCCATCTGCTCGGGAACAAGTGTAAATCGCACGAGTTGACTTTCTCCCGGCTTAAGGTGAATACGTTTAAATCCCTGAAGAGATTTCACGGGTACCGGGAAAGAAGCATCGGGCAATGTAACATATAACTGCACCACTTCGTCGCCTTCCATATGCCCCGTATTGGTTACCTCAACGGTCATATCAACCGGGATGCCACAGGGAACGCTTTCAGGCAATTCAGTAATCCGGTACGAGAATTGGGTATAACTCAATCCGTATCCGAACGGGTAAAGAGGCGTGTCCCTGAAAAACCGGTAGGTTTTGCCCTGCATGTCATAATTATCAAACGCCGGGATCTGGTCTATGGACCGGTAGAAAGTAACGGGCAATTTGCCGCCGGGGTTATAGTCGCCAAAAATAATGTCGGCAATGGCAGTCCCTCCCTCCTGCCCGGGATACCAGGCTTCCAGAATGGCCGGGAGGCTCTTGATTTCATTATCGAAACTTACTGCGCTTCCGTTGAGCAGGACAAGAACCGTAGGTTTATTCAGCCTGGCGATAGCTTTAATCAATTCAACCTGACTGTCAGGCAGTTGAATATCCTCCCGGTCACCGTCTTTAAAGCCTTTGACCCTGACCTTCATTTCTTCTCCTTCAAGTGACGGGCTCAGTCCCATGCAAAGAATCACCAGATCGCTGGCTGAAGCAACCTGTATGGCTTCCTGTTTAAGCTGTCTTCCGGGTGCATCCCACAATAAACGCATAATGGCGTATTCGGTTTCTTTCTGGTAGTACCTCAGCGATAACGGGTAAGGCTTTCCGGCCTGGAGGTAAACGAATTCGTAGACCTTACCGGGATGATGATCCTGGTTTCTGCTTATAAGTTCTTTCCCGTCAAAGACAAGCGAGAAACCCGGGAAGGATTCGGTCCCCAGTGCATAGTTCCCCGATTCGGAAACACATATTACACCGGTCCATTCCACAGAGAAATGTGCGGGATCCATACCGGCGAAAGGAGCTTCGTTCCACCAGACAAAGTCCACCAGGGAATCTACACGGCTGTGTACCGGATCGCCCGCCCATTCCGGGTTGTTGTAATATTTTGCAGACAGACCGTTCCTGGACATAGAACTATCTGTGAACAAAACACGGGAAGGAACGGCCGTAAAATACGGCAAACCCCCGGCCAGTGCGCATCCCTGTGCATAGATAACGCGGGCTCCGGACAATTTTTCCATGATCCCCCTAAGAGGAGTTACGGGATTGCGCGAATACCCGTTGTAATTCCCCAGCAAGACTTCTGTATCATCGGCGTTGGGTCCGATTACGGCTACATTTTTTACCTCTTTGGAAAATGGGAGGATCCCATTATTCTCCAGCAGTACCATGGATTCCCTTGCAGCTTCAAGAGCCAGAGCGACATGCTGCTCACTCTCAACCACGTCCATGGGAATTTTACTGTATGGAACATGTTTTGGGTTGTCGAACATGCCCAGTTTAAATCGGGCAAGCATCAGCCGTTGTACGGCCGTATCTATGGCTCCTTCTGTGATCAGTCCCTGACGTACCGATTCTGTCAGATACGGGAAAGTCACCCCGCAATTCAGATCGGTGCCGGATTTGACGGCC
>Ga0116172_10001263_pt1 | contig 23536 bp, 23 predicted proteins | sample AD_UKC083_MetaG_FD_89799 | JGI IMG/M metagenome (GOLD analysis project Ga0116172, IMG submission 89799) | Active sludge microbial communities of municipal wastewater-treating anaerobic digesters from USA - AD_UKC083_MetaG | ecosystem: Engineered > Bioreactor > Anaerobic > Digestate | place: USA... | reverse complement strand
GCTGTCCACATGCCAGGGTATTCCTTAAGGCTTTTGCGCAGTGTGGAGGCAATGACTATTTCTTCCCGGCTCCCGTTTAGAGAATCGAGGACCGACATGTCTTTTTCGGCGGCAACTCCCTTATGAATAAGTAACGTTGCGTCACCGCCGTCGTCAACGATCATATGGGGCCCCAGACCGTTAGGAAATCTTAATGCCTGCAGGGTACACCACCAATAATCTTCCAGTGTTTCCCCTTTCCAGGCAAAAACGCTTATACCTGCTTTGGCCATAGCTGCAGCGGCGTGGTCCTGGGTGGAAAATATATTACAGGAGGCCCAGCGCACCTCGGCGCCCAGTTCTTTAAGAGTTTCTATAAGAACGGCTGTCTGGACAGTCATATGAAGGCTGCCGGTAATACGGGCTCCTTGCAGTGGTTTGTCTTTGCCGTATTTTGCCCTGATGGCCATTAAACCGGGCATCTCGCGTTCGGCCATCTCAATTTCCTTTCTTCCGAAATCCGCGAGGAGGATATCCTTGACTTTATAATCCATTATTTTTTGTTGCAAAGGTAAGCAAAATTCAAGACGCTTCTCAAATTTGCAGCGCATCCTTAAGGAGCCTGTATCCCGGAGCGCTTATCCTTACCTGGTGCCCGTTCTTCAGGAGAATCAGCTGTTGTTGTCCGTACCGCTCAATGCGGCTTATACTGGATATATTCACAATAAACGAGCGGTGAATACGTATAAATTGAAACGGGGAGAGTTGTTCCTGGATGCTTTTCATGGTCTGTTCTTTCATCCAGTGTCCCTCCATGGTATAAAACGATATATAGTCTCCGTCTGCCTGGATGTACAACAACTCATCAATGGGGATTACCTTAATTCCGGTTCCTGTTCTGACGGAAATTCTGTCAATTGAAGAAGATGCCGTTTCGGGTGCAGGAAGAATACGGACGGGTTCCTTAACAGAGGACTTGCTCAGGGCTTCTTTCAGAAGTACGGTTTGCTTCCAGATCATAAAAACGGCAGAGAACAGACAGACAATTAAAGCTCGTACCCATAGCCCCGATACAAAGTGATTATAATAGAAAGAGGGCGTCAGGAAGTAGAAAGCAATGGCCTCGAAGCCTATTACTGCCCCGATGAAAAGAATGCACTGTACGTACCAGGGCATCCCGTATCCCTGCATCCTTTGCAAAAAGATTCCCACCGGTCCGGCACTCAGCAGACAGGCTGCAGCATCGGCAAAAATAGATCTGACCGAAAGTTCCTGAAACCTGCCCAAAATAAAAGTGTATATCAGCGATGCCAGTATGACAACGCCGATATACACCAAAGTCCGGTATTTACTTAACCTCTCCACCGCCGAAAACGCATTCTGCTTCTATAATGAGTCTTTTGTTGTTATCCTTATTGTTTACCGGGTAGGCACGTTTGTCGTTAAAAGCCCCAAAAACGGAGTCAGAGCGGATCTCCACATACCAGTCCTCGGGTACGTATATGGTTACTCCTCCAAATACCGTGCTGATTTTAAGGTATGTACTGCCTTCATTGAGGTCGGTACGGCGAAGGTCCAGTGACATGCCTCCAAAGACCGTTTCAATGGATCCTCCTTTAAAATACGGATCCAGAAAGACCTGATCCGAGCCGCTAAAAACGTGGCTGATACGAACGTATCCGTTTCCCGAATTATGGTAGCTTGTATGTCTGCCGTTCCTGCCATGTTCTTTGTCGAATGTGTTTCCGCATGGTTTACCGGAACGGGCCCTGGCAAAAATGAGAATTCCCACAATGATTAAGGCGACCGGCCAGATAGTATGCCAACCAAGGCCCGAGATCCAGTCGAACCCATAGAATCCTGCAAGGGATGCAATGCGGGGAAGTATAAAGAAAAACCCGATGGCACACAAAATGATCCCCTGTGTGATCTGCCGTTTAGCCAGCGATACCAGACCAATGGCTATAAGAAGCATTTGCCACGATATGATAACATGTCTCCATTCATAAGACATCCATCCGGCATGATAGGCGGTAAATACAAGCCCGATGGTTATTAACATCAGGCCAAAAACGATTCCTCCGGTAGGGAAATGTTGAGGCCTTCTTTCATAATTTTTTTCTGGTTGTTGATCAAGAATTTCCATAATATATAAATTGTTTTGTGAATGATTTCCGGTGCAAAACTAGGCGCCAGATCATCCGCAATCAATAATAAATCGGTGAACACCGGTCAATATCCCGACGAACAAACGGATTAAGGGGTCTAATATGCGACGCCCATGGCCTGGCATATCTTCTTTGGGATCTCGGTGTTATCCATTCTTCCCCCAAAAAGATTGCTGCCGGTTCCTGTGGCATATACCGGAACAGGGATGCCAGTATGGGCCGATGTCGTCCAGCCGATTTTTGCCATAGCGTTCATTTGGCTGACAAGGAGGGCCTCGTCTTTTTTTCCGTTGGCGAACAGCGCATCTTTCGACTGGCTTTGTGGACCCAATTCGTTGAAGAGCATTACATACTCGCTTACCGAGCCCAGCGCCAGTCCTCCGGTTTCATGGTCGGCAGTAACCACAATGAGTGTCTCGTCGGGATGTTTCTGTGCAAAAGCAATGGCCACCTGCACGGCGTCAGCCATATCGAGAACTTCCATCAGCGCCGTTTTCCCGTCATTGGAATGACATGCCCAGTCTATTTTTCCCCCTTCACTCATAAGGAAAAAACCTTTTTCGTTGTCCAAAAACTCAATGGCGGCAGCCACAATCCCGGCCTGCGTGAGATCCCCTTCTTCCCTGTCAATGGCATAAGGAAGGTCTTTCAGGTAGTTCCGGTCTTTATTTTGGAGCAAGATCATTTTTTCGTTCTTATCTTTTAGCTCGTTAAACTCAGCGGCCCCATAGGCAACCGTATAACCGGCCTTTTCTATCAATGTAAAGACAGATTCCTGGTTATCCTGTGCACCGGATGGTTGCAAAAAGCCTCCGCCCCCGAAGAAATCGAATCCCGAAACCGGAAGTTGGACTGCAATGGAATAGTAATCGCTTCTGGCGCCGGCATGCGCATAGAAGGCACCCGGGGTGGCATGGTCGAGCGTAACGGTACTGGTAACGCCCACCTTATAGCCTGCATCCTTTATTTTATAGGTTATGGCAGTAAGGTCCGACGTGTCGGGCCGTACGCCCAGCATACCATTATTGGTCTTCTCGCCTGTAGCCAGGGCAGTTCCGGCCGCAGAAGAACAGGTAATGATATTGCTGGCGCTATAGGTTGTGGCTGTCCCCAGGACCGGAAACTGCGAAAAATTCAGGGGATAATTTCCTATTTTCCCGTCTTGCGCAGCCTGGTATGCTTCTGCCAGGGCAACCTGACCCAGGCCCATGCCGTCACCAATAAAGAAGAAAACATACTTTGCGACAGGTGTTTTTTCCTGACAGCCTGATAAACAGATAAGAAATAATAATATGGATAAAAAACGTCTCATTATAAAAAAATATGATGTAACAAAAGTAAAAAAAAGAGAGCCAATGTCAAGACACGGCTCTCTTTTTTCTTTAGATAAAAAATCAGAATGATGTGTTTTCAACCTTTTTACGTGTCGAATACATGATCTTAAGTGCAGAACAACGGCGAAGCTCTTGCTTTACGTCAGTTACGATACCCATACGGACACTTTCATCTACTTTTAGATTTACTGTCATAAAAGGACGGTCTGCTTCCGACATGGATTCGCGGGCAGCTGCCACAAAGTCACGGATATCTTCCACAGTACTGAAAGAATCGTTCAACTGGATGCGGGCATCGGTTCCGTATTGAGCCTGATAGACCTGAAGAGGAGTTCCTATGTTAATGTAACTGGCCAGGTCCTTACGCTCCAATTTGGCAATTTCGGTGGCCTCAGGTACTTTAACCATAACAACCCGTTCGGTCTGACGGAAACTAACACTGACCATAAAGAAGAACAAAAGCATGAACACAACGTCGGGCAATGAAGCCGTACTGATAGGTTTTAAGCCTTTATCACGTTTGGTTTTGAATTTTGCCATAGTACTTGTCTCCTATCTTCTGGTTTTAGTTACTTCTCTGGGCTCTTGTTCGGATATGTTCTGAGGAATGGCCTCGCGAGCAATTTTCCGTTGAGTTTCGTCCAGCGCAGCGTATTCCTTTCCCCAATGTTGCATGGCGAATTCGTCCCGAACTTCATTGAACGCTTTCATTAATTCGTTTTGCACCTGTATATAGGCTTCATAAGAAGTGCCACGGTCATTCTGAAGGGATACAACGGCTCGGGATACCATGTAGGGTCCGAAGCCTTCGATGTCCTTTTCCCTTTTTTCCGGAAGGTTAGGCAGATTCGCAGGGTTGGTGATGAATTCCTTGACTTTATCTTTGAGCATGTAGGTCTCCATTGGCTGTCCTCCGGCAAACAAACGGTCACTCCTGTTGATCAGTACCACCATGATATTCCGTTTGTTAATTTGCTCGGCTTCTACTTTTTGATTTTCGTCCGGCATAGGAGGGAGAAGGCGTTGAATTCCTTTATCCACGTCCATGGAAGTCGTCACCAGAAAGAAAATAAGCAGCAGGAAAGCAATATCTGCCATTGAGCCTGCATTAATTTCCGGTGTTGGTTTTGCCATAATATAATAGTTTTACTGAATTATTTTTTTCTAAGAACATTAAATACAGAACCGCCAACAATGGATATTAATGCGACTCCAAGAAGAAGGTAAGTTACTAAAAGGCCTGTCTCGGTTAACTTCACGGGAGAACCTTCATGAACAGCTCCCGAGGGCAGTACGACCGGAGTAGCAGGGGCAAGAAGATATGCACCTCCCAGGACAACAACAGTCCCGACAAGGATTAAGATGACGGACTTGAAATTAATCTTGCGTTGCCTGAAGGTTAGTATAGGCAATGCAATGATTAATACAATCGCAAGCGCAAGGATAGCATATGCCAAATCAAGAAAGGCATATGTCCAGCCCTCCACGTTATCCCCGCCTATATTGATATAATATAAAACGGTCATAACCAGGCTGACAGCCATAAGGGCAAAAAGGGTTATTTTCGCTAATTTATTCATTGTTGCGATTTATTTTTCGTATTTTACCAACATATCAATGAGGGCAATAGAGGCATCTTCCATCTGAACGGTGATCTTCTCAATTTTTGACAGCAGGTAGTTGTAAAAAAGCTGGAGGATAATAGCTACGATCAAACCACCAATGGTTGTGATCAAAGCGACTTTAATACCACCGGCAACAACGGTCGGAGAAATATCGCCTGCAGCTTCGATGGCGTCGAATGCAGCAACCATCCCGACAACAGTACCAAGGAATCCCAACATAGGTGCAATAGCAATGAAAAGCTGGATCCAGGAAAGGTTCTTTTCAAGGAATGTCATTTGAACACCTCCATAAGAAGTCACTGATTTTTCTACGGCTTCAAGACCCTGATCTGCACGGGAAAGGCCCTGATAGAAGATACTGGCCACTGGGCCACGGGTGTTGCGGCACACTTCCATTGCGGCAGAAGCACCTCCGTCTTTCAGTGCAGCGTCAATCTTAGGAAGGAATTTTTCAGTATTGGTCTCTGAGAGTGTCAGATAAAGGATACGCTCAATAGCAAGGGCAAGGCCAAAGATCAAACACAATAGGATGGAGGCCATGAAACCAGGTCCACCTTCAATGAACTTAGTTTTAAGTTGTTGGTGAATGGCCATTTCCACCTGCTCGGTATCACCGGTGGGAGTGGCTGTTTGAGCTGCAGCGTACTGGGCAGAGATGGTGATGAACCCGAGTACTGCCAATAATACGAAAAGTTTTTTCATTTCTGTTGAATAATTAGAGTTAAGAATTTATAAGTTGTTTAACGTTCATAAAGCGGAGAAGGCGGGATTCGAACCCGCGAAACCCTTTTGGAGTTTACGCACTTTCCAGGCGCGCGCCTTAGACCACTCGGCCACCTCTCCTTTGTTACAAAAATCAAAAAAGTAGCGCAAGTTAAAGAAAAAAGTTATAATCCAAACATTTGCTTTAAAATTCGCCGTTAAGAGGTTGTGAAAGAAAATATTTAACTTCTTTGTTTTCTGAATATTGTCCTGTTAATAACATAATTTTGGCAATGGCGGACTCGGTTGTCATGTCGTAACCGCTCAGTACTCCAATCTCTTTGAGGCGGATACCGCAGGCATAAGTGTCCATGGCCACGCTTCCGGCAGGGCATTGAGTGATGTTCAGAATGATGATTCCACTGTCAATGGCCGAGGCCAGTATCTCCAGTAACCACGGGGCAGAGGGGGCATTTCCCTGTCCGTAGGTCTCCAGAATGACGGCCCGGAGTCCGGGAGCGTTCAATACCGCCCGGATGATCCTTTTTTCTATTCCGGGGAAAATCTTAATAATAGCCACATCGGTCCCAAGCTTTGTATGCACGCGAAGCGGCTTGCCCCATCTTTCCGGGTACCTTATATGTTTCTTATTGTATTTGATATGAATGCCGGCTTCTGCAAGCGGAGGAAAATTGGGAGAGCGGAATGCGCGGAATTCTTCTGCGTTGTACTTAAACGTCCTGTTGCCTCTGAACAGCTCGTCCTGAAAGAAAATGCACACCTCGGGAACCAGGGCATGTCCTTCTCCGTCTACGGCCGCTGCGATCTCTACGGCCGATATGAAATTTTCTTTTCCGTCGGTCCGGGGAAGTCCTATGGGAAGCTGGCTGCCGGTAAGAATAACGGGCTTCTCCAGATTTTCGAGCATAAAACTGAGCGCCGAGGCGGTATAGCTCATGGTGTCGGTTCCGTGAAGGATGACAAAACCCCTGTATTTGTCGTACTTTTCTTCTATCAATAGGGCCAGCCGTACCCAGAATTCAGGAAAGATATCCGATGAATCTACCACAGGGTCAAAAGAATAGGTTTCCATGCGGTATCCGAATTTTTGTAATTCCGGCACTTCTTCCAGAACATGCTCAAAACGGAACGGAACCAGCTCTCCGGTGACAGGGTGCGCTTTCATGCCTATGGTCCCTCCGGTGTAAATGATGAGTAAGGCAGGTTTATTCATTGCAGGGTTTTAGGTTGAACAAAGATAATGCATTTTGGGTTGTCCGGCTGTCAGTTTCCTCAGGAGATAAACCCTTTATCTCGGCCACTTTGGCCAGAATATACGTCAGGTAACTGCTTTCATTGCGGTGCCCGCGAAAAGGCGACGGGGTCAGCCAGGGAGCATCTGTCTCGAGGACGATTTCCGTCAGTGATGCTTTTTGCAGCACATTCACAAGGTGTGTGTTTTTGTAGGTGATCACTCCGCCTATACCCATAAGAAAATGGCCGTAACGGTTAGCCTCTGTAAATACTTCCGTGCTGCCGGACCAGGCGTGTAATATTCCCCGTAGCCCTAAGGATCTGGTACGTCTGAGCGACTCCAGTAACTCCGGAAAAGCGGAACGACAGTGAATGATTACCGGCAAATCCTTTTCCGAAGCCCAGCTGAGCTGCTCTTCAAACACTTCTACCTGTTCTTTCAGGAATTCCCGGGACCAGTAAGCGTCTATCCCGATCTCGCCCACCGCAACGGCGTCGGGCAGGGTTTGCCGGGCAAAATCCAATTCTTCGCGGAAATTTTCGTTAACCGAAGTAGGGTGGAGGCCCGAGGCCGAATGACAGAACCCGGAAAAAAATCCGATACATGCCTGTTGGGCCTGCCAGGTGCTTTGATCAATAGCCGGTAGAATGCAGGCCGAAACGCCTGCGGCACGGGCGCGTGCCACCACTTCTGCCCTGTCGGGGTCAAAAGCCTTGTCGTACAGATGGGTATGGGTGTCTATCATATGGGCAGGATATATTCTTTATTTGGAAGACATCTGATCAGGCCCCTTACTTCCAGCTGGGTAAGCAGCGAAGAAAGCAGGGGGAGCTGGATTTCCAGTCTTCTGAATATTTCATCTATACTTCCGCCGTTCTCTTTGATATCGGCCAGCAGGTTTTTTTCCATCTCAGAAAGGGAGTCAAAGAGGCTTCTCTGTTGAATCCCTCCGGAGCCCGGAATCTCCCAGCCCAGGGCATCGGCAATATCCCGCGCAGAAGTAACCAAAGCGGCTTTATTTGTGCTTATGAGCCGGTTACATCCTTTCGAGCAAGCGTCCGAAGGACGACCGGGTACGGCTAATACATCCCGGGAATAACCGGCCGCGAAATGCGCGGTGATCAAAGCGCCCCCGTTCTCTTTGGATTCCACAACCAGAGTTGCATCGGAGAGGCCGGCAATAATGCGGTTACGTTGCAGAAAATTGTGCTTGTTACTGACTGTCTTTGAGGGGAATTCAGACAATACGGCCCCCCTTGCCGTGATTTCTTTGGCCAGATTGCGGTGAGTTGCCGGATATATTTCATCTACACCGGTAGGCAAAACGGCGACAGTGGGTAACCCGTTATCCAGAGCGCTTTTATGGGCTGTTGCATCAATTCCGTAAGCAAGTCCGCTGACTATCAGAGGATTGAAACCAAGCTGGGCAAGCCCGGCAATAAGATCGGCGCAAAGCGAGCGGCCGTAAGGGGTGGCCGAACGGGTGCCTACCACCGATAACACGGATGAATGGTTCAGGTCCAGGTCTCCCACTACATAAAGAACGACGGGAGCATCGGGACATTCTTTGAGCCTTTGGGGATACTGCTCGTTAAAGACAGTGACCAGGCGGATCCGCTTGGAACGGGTCCATTCGTATTCACTGCGTGCTTCGTCCATCAGACCGGGAGATTTCAACTTTTCAGCCATAGCAGAAGAGATGCCGCGGTGTCCCGAAAGACAGGATGCGGGCTGCTCAAATACCGCCCCGGCATTTCCATAATAATCGATCAATTGCCTTGCCGTCCCTCCCTGGTAACGCAGACAGAGGTTCAGGGCACAAATAGCCAATTCTTCTTCTGCACAGATCATTCTCCAAATATAGGGGAATTGAATCAGATAATCAACAGCGCGTCACCGTAAGCACCAAAATGATATTTTTCTTTTATGGCTGTATTGTAAGCGTTCATTACCATATCATATCCGCCAAAAGCGGCTACGAACATAAGCATGGTGGACTGAGGCATCTGGAAATTGGTTATGAGCGCATCGGGAATACAAAAATCATAGGGAGGGAAGATGAACTTGTTGGTCCAACCCTCAAAAGGTTTAATTTCCTTCTTTGTGGTCACAGAAGTTTCAACGGCCCGTAAAACATCTATCCCTGTGGCGAAAATCCTGTTGCCATTAGATTTGGCATTGTTTATCATCTGAGCGGTGCCTTCAGTGATCACGACCGGTTCTGAATCCATTTTATGCTTGGACAAATCTTCTACATCCACAGCGCGAAAATGGCCCATTCCAACGTGAAGTGTAATTTCTGCGGAGGCAACTCCTTTTATCTCCATCCGTTTAAGCAGTTCTTTGCTGAAATGAAGCGCTCCGTCGGGGACTGCAACGGCTCCTTCCACTTTCGCAAAAATAGTCTGGTATCGTTCGGTATCAATGGGTTCCACTGTTTTACGGATCCATTTGGGCAGGGGCATTTCTCCAAGCCGGAACAACGTGGCCTTGAAATTTTCATAACTTCCGTCGCAGAGAAAACGAAGTGTGCGACCCCGGGACGTAGTATTGTCAATAACCTCGGCCACCAACGCATCATTTTCACCAAAGTACAACTTATTGCCTATCCTGATCTTTCGGGCAGGATCTACCAGAACATCCCATAATCGCTGGTCTTTGTTTAACTCACGTAAAAGGAATACCTCAATCTCGGCACCTGTCTTTTCTTTATTTCCGTAAAGCCTGGCCGGAAATACTTTTGTGTTATTAAAAACAACAACATCCTTTTCACTCATATAGTTGATGATATCCTTAAAGATCACGTGTTCCAGAGTACCGGTCTTTTTGTTAAGAACCATCATACGCGATTCGTCGCGATTTTTTGAAGGATACGAAGATATCAGGTCGGCAGGAAGATTGAAATTGAATTGCGAAAGCTTCATAAAATGCAGTTAAATAAATGAATAACAGTAAACGACGTTTTATACGTAAAAAAATGAAAAAAGTTTCAATTAATTAAAAATTTCTTCAAATTTTTCTAACGTTAAGGCATCGTTTACATTAAAGGATCCCGACCTGGTTCTTCGCAATGAAGTAAGATGGGCGCCGCTTTCCAGGCCAATTCCTATATCTCTGGCCAGCGCCCGGATATAGGTCCCTTTGCTGCATGATATGCGCAGGGAAAAAGAGGGCGGAGTAAAGTCCAGGATTTCCATGTCATATATATTAATAAGAGCCTGCTTTAGCTCGGGGAGTTCCATGCCTTGTCTTGCCAGTTCATAGGCACGCATGCCCGATATGATTTTTGCAGAGTAGACCGGAGGCATCTGCATTTGTTCGCCACGAAACTGTATCAGGACCTTGTCAAGCATGTCCCCGGTTATATGTTCCCAGGGATACAGCGCGTCTATCTCTTTTTCCAGATCGAAGGAAGATGTGGTAGCTCCCAGCTGTATGCGTGCAATATACTCCTTAGGCTGAGACTGGTAGAATTCAGATTGCTTTGTGGCCGGTCCTACACATACCAATAACAAGCCTGTTGCCAGTGGGTCAAGAGTGCCGGCATGTCCGACTTTCACTTTCTTTTCCTGCCAGCAACGCTGGAGACGGAATTTAATTTTACGCACCACATCGGCAGAAGTCCATGTAAGAGGTTTGTCTATACATATGACCATACCTTCCGGGGCATTAAACCCGGGCTCTTTTATAAGAAATAAGGGGGTGTTTTTATCCAGAATAAGCATGGAGCGTGTCATTAACTGAAGAGAGGCGCGGCCATATCTTTGGCCGAGAGGATCATTTTTTCCTGAGATAACGGCCACCGGATGTCCAGTGCGGGTGAATCGTAACGGAAAGCGCCTTCGGCCTCAGGGGTATAGGGAACATCCGTTTTATACTGTACCAGTGCCTCCCGGCTTTGAACACAAAATCCATGGGCAAAGCCACCGGGAATAAAAAGCTGTTTTTTGTTTACGTCACTCAGTTCAATGCAGAAATGCCGTCCGCATGTAGGGGAATCCGGGCGGATGTCAACCGCCACGTCAAATATCCGGCCTTTTACCACACGAATGAGTTTAGACTGGGCATAAGGTTCTTTTTGAAAATGAAGGCCTCTTGTTACGCCAAACCGGGAGAGAGATTCATTCTCCTGTACGAAATCAACAGGTCCAACGTAGGTCTCGAAGGCTTTCCTGATGAAGGTTTCCATAAAATAACCCCTCTGATCTTCAAATACTTTTGGGGTAATGACCCATATGCCTTCTATGTCTGTTTTCTCAAATTGCATGCGCAAAGATACTTTGAAAAAGTAACATATAGTGTTGTACTTCCCATAACAAGGGCCAAAAAGAGGAAAATATAAGACGTTCCCAGGAATCCGGTTATAAGGGCAAATGCTCCCGAACCGGCCAGAATAAACAGGAAAGACAGTTGATTGGAGTACGCAAGCATATGTCCCAGAGCCCGGCCCGGGACTTTTTCTATAATGGCCGAGTCAAAGGGAACTTTGAAAAGACCGCATAGAAATCCCGTAACAAACAGTATCAGTCCAAATACGGGCCCCTTAACAGGATATACAAAAATAAAAAGGAACAGGATGCTGATCCCGGTTCCGGACAGGGTAACAATCCTGTTCCGGTTTCTTTTTTTAGACAAAACACCCGAGACGAAACAACCGATGCCCGTTCCTATTGCGGCAAGGGTAAGTACTATGCCTGTTTGAAAATCAGTCATTTCCAGGTTTCTCCGGCAAAAAACAAGAAGTGTCATCTGTACGATCGCAGCCATGAACCAAAAAACCGACAGGGCCACAATTGTACTGTTCAGGCCGCGGTATTTTCTGGCTTCCCGGATGCTTCCCAGCAGGTATTTTATGGGCCTTACGGTATCTGAATCTTCAACAGTAGGTGATTCTTTGGCTTTGATAAGCAGAGATCCGGCAAATCCGAGCCCCGAAACCAAAAGGAACGTCATCCCAAGTTCCCACGAGGAGAGGGTGTCGGCAAAGAATGAAGCAAACATGGTACCGCACAACATTCCCAGGAAGGAAACCATCTCCATGTTCCCTGTTCCAAACGGTACATTTTCCTGTCCGCCTATGTCGCGGATAAGTCCGTATTTAGAAGGGGAAAAAAGACAGCTCTGGGTTCCCATAAGCAGGATGCAGGACATCACTATCCAGACATTTTCCAGGATAAAACCCGCAGTGGCAAAGATCATAATCATGATCTCCACGAACTTGGCGACCCTTACCACCTGAATTTTTCTGAAAATAACCGCCCAGCGTCCTGCCAGCGGAGAGAGAAGCACATAGGGCAGAACCAGAGATGCGGCTGCAGCAGACACAAGCATTGCTTCGTACTTCAGACCCACCCAGGCGACCGCAATAAAGCAGGCCAGTGTCTTCAGGTAGTTATCGTTCAGTACACCTAAAAAATTGGTCAGAAATAAAGGCCACCACCGGGGTTGACGTGTCATGCTACAGGTGCTTTATGGCATAATGTAACCGTTCCAGTGTTTCTTTTTTTCCGATGACAGCCATAATGTCAGCCATGCCAGGCCCTTTGGGAGCCCCCACAATACACAGGCGCAGGGCATTCATGACGGCTCCCGTTTTCAATTCTTCTGCCGCGATCCATGTATGGAGCGCTTCTTCAATTTCGTGGATTCCAAAAGGTTCACATCCGGAAAGGACATCATATGCCTTTTGCATAAGAGCCGGTGTTTCTGCTTTCCAGTGTTTAGCCTGCTGTGCCTGATCAAAAAGGCGGGGCGCCTGAAAGAAAAAGGAGGAGAGATCCCAGAATTCATGCACAAAGCAGGCTCTTTCACGGATAAGCGAGACAATTTGAGCGGCTTTTTCCGGAGTCGCATCAATGCCCCTGTTTTTAAGGTCGGATAAATAGTGAACTGCGAGAGACTCGTTGGAGTGCATTCGCAAATATTGTTGATTGAACCATTTAGCTTTTTCGGGATTAAAACGGGCCCCCGATTTAACAACTCTTTCAATGGAGAAAGCCTCAGTAAGTTCCTGCATTGAGAATAATTCCTGTTCGGTCCCGGGGTTCCATCCAAGTAATGCAATAAGATTGACAAAAGCTTCCGGGAAGTATCCTTCTTCGCGGTATCCTCGTGACTTTTCTCCGGCAGGTCCGGTCCATTCCAGCGGAAAAACTGGAAAACCAAGCCGGTCGCCGTCGCGTTTACTCAATTTACCTTTGCCGTCGGGTTTCAGAAGCAGAGAAAGATGAGCGAATTCGGGTTGCTCTTCCTGCCAGCCGAATGCCTGATAAAGCAGGTAATGCAGCGGAAGTGAAGGAAGCCATTCTTCACCGCGGATGACATGCGAAATCTTCATAAGCCGGTCGTCAACTATGTTGGCCAGATGATAAGTCGGCAGACCGTCCTGCGCTTTCCAGAGCACCTTGTCGTCCAGTGTCGAGGTGTGGACTTTCATCTCGCCCCGAATCATATCCTGCATATGTACTGTCTCATTTTCCGGAATTCTGAATCGTATAACCCAGTGGTCGGTTTCATTTATTCTGCGCTCTGTTTCCTCTTTGCTCATATGAAGGGAATTGTCCAAAGAGTTCCTTACCTTATAGTTATAGGTAAATGTTTCTCCTTTTTCCTCGTATTCTTTTCGCAGGAGTTCCAGGCTTTCGGCGCTGTCAAAAGCATAGTAGGCATTTCCCTGTTCAATAAGCTGTTCTGCATATTGCCGGTAGAGGTGTTTTCGCAGGCTTTGCCGGTAAGGAGCGTGCGGATGTCTTTGCGTAGGTTCCATGGCTACTGTCCCATTGGGAAGGACGCCCTCGTCGGGCACAATGCCGCACCAATTAAGCGCTTCTATAATATAAGCTTCGGCTCCGGGAACAAAACGCTGAGAGTCGGTGTCTTCTATTCTCAGGATAAAATCACCGCCGTGTTGTTTGGCAAAAAGGTAATTGAATAATGCGGTGCGTACACCACCCATATGAAGCGGCCCGGTGGGACTGGGGGCAAAACGCACCCTTACTTTTTCTGTTCGCATATCAGTCTTGTGTTTGGTGTATGTATGCATTATCGGGACTCAGTCGTTGCTGTCCGTTCTTCTCTTCTATCTTTACGGGAGACGGTTCATACGTTTCGGGAGTGGAAGTCTGCTGAAATTTCATGTTTTTTCGTTTGAAGGCCGGTACATTTTCCAGTTCCACAATATTCTGTCCCGGATCGAGAATCAGGACGGGTTTGCGTTGTACCTGACCCGATGTGCCGGTTCTTACCGGTGACTGGGGAGGAGCCGTGACTGGTGAATTTGTTGTAAATACACTTCGGCTGTTGGAGATCCTGAATTCTCCGTTATCGGGGAATGTTTCATCTCCGGTTGTCGTACGATCTTCTGTATGGACTGTCTGCGGCATATCCCCAAGGTATACGGACTCTTTGGGCATTCCTTCTCCATCCCTTGAAGATCCGTATACAGCAATGGGGGGAAGCGAATGGATGCTAAATCCGGTAGCGATGACTGTAACCCGTATTTCGTCTTTTAACGCAGGATCACAAATGATCCCTCTCTTAAAATTAGAGACACCTCCCGTGTAATCTGCAATATAACTCATTATCTGGGAGAGCTCCGTCATTGAAAGCGCTTTTTCCTTTCCAGAAGTGATGTTAATAAGCACGTTACGTGCCCGGGTAAGGTCCGCATCGTTTAAAAGAGGCGAAGTAAATGCCATGTCCACGGCTTTGAGCGCCCTGTTCTCTCCGGATCCCGTTCCGGTCCCCATAAGCGCCATGCCGCTGTCTTTCATTACCATTTTTACATCGGCAAAGTCAACGTTCATGAACCCCGGACGGGTAATGATCTCGGATATACCTTTGACGGCTGTGTTCAAAATGTCATCCGTACGCTGGAAGGCTTCAAAAATGGGCAGATCGCCGTATGCGTTATATAGTTTTTCATTATCGATGATGAGCATGGAATCGGCATGTTGCTGCATTTCCTGTATCCCATCCAGGGCTCTTTTCAGGAAGTCTTTGCCTTCGTCCCTGAAAGGGAGCGTGACTACCCCTACCGTGAGCAGTCCCATTTCTCTCGCAATCTTTGCAATCACCGGGGCGGCCCCCGTACCGGTGCCACCTCCCATACCCGCGGTGATAAAGACCATTTCTGTGCTTCCTTCAAATAGTCCTCTTATACGTTCTTCGCTTTCGAGGGCGGCCTGACGGGCTACCTCGGGGTTACACCCCGCACCCCGTCCCCTGGTAAGCACATTGCCCAGCTGCAATTTGTCAGGTACAGGGCTCATATCCAGTGCCTGTGAATCTGTGTTGCATATAACAAAGTCCACATCGGTCAGCCCCGAGCGGTACATATGACTCACGGCGTTGCCACCTCCTCCGCCCACACCAATCACTTTTATGATGGACCTGTTATTTTCCCAATTGGTAGGGATCAATTCCTTTTCTTCCATTAATATTATGCCTCGTTATCTTGTTCTGTAAAATACTTTCCTATACTGGTAAAAATGTTACCAATGCCTCCGGAACTTTCCGTCTTTTCCTTTTTCACTTTAGGAGCTTTTTCTGTCTTATTCTGTTTGGCGGGTATTTTTGTTTCCACACCCGCAAAGATGGCTTCTAAATCCATTTGCTGTTCCGTTACCGGACCGCACACGGGTTCAAATCCCTGCATCAGCAGACCCACGGCACAGGAATAGGTTACGCTGTTAACCTCATCGCAATCATCAAATTCTATGCCCCGGGGACGTGCAATTCGTGCATCGTATCCGGTTTTATACTTGATGAATTGAGACAGATGGGTTAACAGGGCACCGCCTCCTGTCAGTACTATTCCGGCCGGAAGTTTTTCTGCGTAACCGCTTTGCCTGATCTCGTAAACCACGGCTTCAAGGATTTCTTCCATTCGGGCTTCTATGATATTGGCAAGGAACCGAAACGGTATCTCCCTCGGCTCACGGCCTCCAATACCCGAGATGACAATAGACTTGTTTTCCGGGGCCAGATCTACATAACAAGAGCCGTACTGGATCTTCATCTGTTCTGCCTGACGCAGCGTGACTTCACATCCCTGGCGAATATCCTCTGTAATAACATTGCCACCGAAAGGAATTACGGCTGTGTGTCTTATGATATTGTCGTGAAATATAAGCAGGTCTGTGGTGCCTCCGCCAATGTCCACCATGGCCACACCCAGTTCTTTTTCGTCGTCCTGCAGCACCGCAGAGGCCGAGGCCATTGGCTCCAGTACGAGTTTTGACAGTCTGAGACCGGCACTTTCTATACATCGCCTGGTATGTTGGGCCGATACCGACTTACCTATAAAGAGCCGGTAATTGGCTTCAATGCAACCGCCGCACATACCGGCAGGATTAGGTATGCTTCTGTACTCATCTACATGGTACGACTGCGGAACCACATGGAGTACCTCTTCCCCCGGATCGACACGGGAGTTGAACATATTCCTGCGCATGTTATCCACTTCGTCCTGCGTGATCTCCTCCATTTTATTACTTCTGTTGATTGTACTGCTGGCCGCCTTACACCGGATGTACTGGCCTGCAATTCCAACCACGACGTCATGCGCGGGTTTGCCCGTTCTTTCTTCCAGTTCACTCAACAAAGGTCTGAGAGAGTTCAGGACGCTTTGATTGTTGATTACCTCTCCTCTCATTATTCCTTGCGAAGGGGCTTCACAAGCGGCAATCACCTTATATCCGTCGGGCGTTCTGGTCCCGGCCAGACATACGATCTTGGTGGTGCCTAAATCTATTACTGAGATTGTCTTTTCCATGGGCATATATCTATTACGGTTTTTTACTTGGTTCTGTTTTTCTGAATGTACATACGATCTGATCGCCAAAACGTGCATCTATCGTATCGTACATTACTTTGGCATTGAGTGGTACCAGCACCCGGTAGAATTCATAAAGCTTGTGCATTTTGTAGGCATGATTCTCCAGGCTTCCTATCATCAGACACAAATCTTCTTCAAGCGGTACAATGTGAATATCGTCGGAACGGTTCACAAAAACTCTTTTGACCTGACGGTTCCAGAACGGATGTTCACCAATATAGTTGTTTAGGCTGTTTAGTTCCAGCATCCAGTCATCGGAGGGAGCAATATACCCCCTGTAATTGGCGGGGTACCGGAAGGGAATATCTCCGGTGACAGTCAACACGGGCATCCTGTAGGGGTTGACCATGGGAAAAAGGTATTGTTGGTTCGAGACAAAAAAACTGCCTTTTGGGGTGTCCATCCTGAAGATCGGTTTATGTTGAAGGAGATCGAGCCGTAATGTGCCGTCAATAGTTCTTACGGCGTTACACTTTTTTACCGAAGCAAATGATTCGAGTTGTTTTTCCAGGCGTGTGAAATCTATCTCGTCAAAATTTTTACCCGGCAGGGATATATGTTCCCTGTCCAGATAAACCGCAACTTCACCTGCTCCTGTCAACGGATTCCGTACACTGTCTTTTACAGTGATGATCACATTCTGACAACGCGCAGACTCGCCCCGTGCTCTTACCAGAGTGGCGGCAAAATAAAAATAGGCCCCCAGAGCTGCCGTCAGCACGGTTATTCCCAGAATATATCCTATTTTCTTTAACAGGGTCATGCGTTCAGTTCTTTGAGTGTATCGGTTATTGTTCCGGTCAGGCGGTCTATGTTCCCGGCTCCCAGTGTGAGCAGTACCGAGGGTTTCTCCTTTCTGAGGAATCCTTTGACCTCAGAAGGTTCTAGTATCATTTTATTTTTTCCCGGAATTAATTTCAGGATCATTTCTGAATTTACTCCGGGAATGGGCAGTTCCCGGGCCGGATATACGGGCAACAAAATGACCCGGTCAAGCAGGCTCAGGCTTAAAGCGAATTCGTCTGCAAAATCCCTGGTCCGTGTATAGAGGTGTGGCTGAAAGATACCGGTGATTTCTCTATCGGGAAACCATTCTTTCACAGAGTTGATAGTGGCACGTATTTCCTCCGGATGATGTGCATAATCATCTATATAACAACACGTTTTGCTTTGATATTTTATATCCATGCGTCTTTCCACTCCTCTGAACGATGCCAGAGCCTTCTTTACTTCCATAGGAGCTATTCCGTAGGAAAGCGCCATGGCTGCGGCTCCTACTGCGTTTTCTACGTTTAGCCGGCCCGGAATTCCCAGGCGGCAATCGGGCATGCATTCTCCTTTGAAATGTAAGTGAAATAACATGCTGCCATCTTCTTCCACACGGTAATTGTCGGCATAATAGTCGCAGGGCACATTCGCCGCGTAACGGTAAACCGATACATTGTCCCGCAGTCTGAGCTGCAGGTCCACGTTGTGTTTAAGAATGAGCGTTCCGCCGGGTATTATCTGCGAGGCAAATTGAGAGAATGCTTCCTTTACTGCTGCATGGGTACCGTAAATATCCAGGTGGTCGGCGTCAGTGGCCGTTATGAGTGCGAATTCCGGAAAAAGACGAAGGAATGAACGGTCAAACTCATCGGCTTCTGCCACCAGGGCAGGATTCCTGCTCAACAATAAGTTGCTGCTATAATTCTTTGATATACCTCCCAGGAAAGCGGTACATCCCTCGCCGCTGCTTTGCAGTATATGGGCGAGAAGGGTAGAGGTGGTGGTTTTGCCGTGTGTCCCTGCGATAGCCAGGGTACGGTGGTTTTCGGCAATATGTCCCAGGGCCACGGATCGCTTAATGATCCTGAAATCGTAGTGGCGGAAAAACTCCCATTCTTTATGTTCTGCCGGGATGGCCGGCGTATAAATGACCAGTGTGTTTTCTTTATTGTTGCATACTTCCGGCGGAATAGACGAAGGATCATCCGAATAATGGACGGGAATTCCTTCGTTCTCCAGCTGACGGGTCAAAGCAGAAGGCGTAAGATCATAGCCGCTTACGAAAGCACCTGCGTGTTTGTAGTAACGCGCCAGGGCGCTCATACCTATGCCTCCTATTCCAAGGAAATATACGTTTTGTATCATTTTTCTAATATTATTTCTGCTATTTGTGAGGCTGCATCAGGGCGGCTAATTTTTAATATATTGTACGAAAAGAGATTTATTTTCTCAGGATCTTTTATGAGTTTCAGTGCAGCAGGCATAAGTTCTGTCTGTGCGTCGGCATCACGGATCAGAAGTCCGGCATCTTCTTTTACCAGCGCCATGGCATTATGTGTCTGGTGATCTTCGGCCACGTTGGGTGATGGCACAAAAATGCAGGCTTTTCCGGCTATACACAGCTCAGAGATGCTTCCGGCTCCGGCCCTTGATATAACCACATCGGCCACTGCATAGGCAAGGTCCATACGCGAAAGAAAATCATACAAAAACACAGGGATTCCTGTATATGTATTCATTGCAGCCGTAGCGGCTTCTTTGCCGGACCGTCCGCATTGCCATATCACCTGAATGCCGCTTTCTGCCGCAAGGGGGAGAAAGTCAATCATACACCGGTTAAGGGTAGCGGCTCCCAGGCTGCCGCCTATGACCAGCAATGTCTTCTTATGCGGATCGAGCCCAAAGAATGCAAGTGCCGAGGCTTTTTGTTGCGCATCTGCCAGTCTGATTTGGCTGCGAATCGGATTCCCGGTTAGCACTATCTTTTCGGCAGGGAAAAATTTATTCATGTCCGGGTAGGCAACAAAGATTTTTTCTGCCTTTCCGGCAAGCATTTTATTTGTTTTTCCGGCAAATCCATTCTGTTCCTGTAAATAGTAAGGTATCCTTCGGCGACCTGCCGCCCACAGAAGCGGTCCGCTGGCATACCCTCCTACACCAACGGCTACATGGGGCTTAAAATCCCGGAGTATTCTGCCGGCTTCCCTGATACTTTTCAGGAGTCTGATGGGTAACGCAAGATTGCTTATTAATGCAGACGGTGAATAACCGCGCTGCAACCCGGCAATGGGCAATCCCTTTATACGATAACCGGCAGACGGCACTTTCTCCATTTCCATTCTGCCGGTGGCTCCGACAAAAAGGATCTCGGCGTCCGGCTCCAGCTTCTTTATTGCATCGGCAATAGCAATGGCCGGATAGATATGTCCTCCGGTCCCGCCTCCGCTAATGATGATCCTGTGTGTTTCTTTATTTTGTTTCATCTTGATTTTCAATACTGTATTCAATATCTGTATTATCTGACGTGCCGGATTGCTCGTCCTGAAGGGCACGGCTCACCGAGATCATCATTCCAAAAGAGATACTGACGGCCAATACGGATGATCCGCCGGAACTGATCATGGGCAGTGTCTGGCCGGTTACCGGCAGCAATCCCACATTCACAAGGATGTGAATGAGCGCCTGAGTTACAATGAGGATTCCCAGTCCGCAGACCAGCATGGAAGAGAATACCTTCCTGCAGACCTTGGCAATGAGTATCACACTGTACAACAGCCAGAAGTAAAGCCCAATTACAAATACGCCGCCAATCAGACCGGTCTCTTCCACTATGATCGAATAAATATAATCGCTGTTGGACAATGGCAGGACATGACGCAACGTCCCGTTTCCGGGAATCTTTCCTGCGATTCCCCCGGTGGCTATGGCTACTTTTGAATAGATCACCTGGTCGTTCTCGGGTTCATCTTCTCCTGTTGATTCTCCTAGCCCCAGGAAGCTCATGATGCGCTTCTCAACGGTTTCTATTCGTGATGTGCTCAGGTGGTTTTCATCGTCGTTTCTGATGGCGCGCTGTAACGCATATATGCCGTATGCCAGCCCGCCAAGGAGTAAAACAATCCCTGCGGCTTTTGCGATATAACTAAACCGGATATTGGAGATCAGGAGCATTATAAAAATAGTGAAAGCCAGTATGGACCCGGTGGAAAAACCTTCCCAGATAATAGGAATAATAAAAATTACCGCAGGAGTGAATAGCCTGATCATGAAATCTTTAAAAGATTTTATCTTATCTTCTTCCAATACTTTGGCCACAAACATTACCAGGACAATTTTGGCGAATTCCGACGGTTGAAATGAGAACCCCAAAAATGAAATCCATCGGGTACCTTCGTTCCGGCTTTCTCCGGCAAATAGCGTGATTATAAGCACTATAAGTGCTCCCAGATAAACAAGATAGGATAGTGTTCTGTAGACACGCAGGGGTATCAGATGACATATGAATATCACTACCAGCCCGGCAATGATAAAGTTCATTTGTTTAATCATAATGGAGAATGTGGTAGTGTTCTCCATAACGGCTATCCGGCTCGATGAAGAGTATACAAAAACCAGCGACAGGAGAGAAAAGACAATCACAAGCGCCCAAAGGGATTTGTCTCCTTTCAGCCTGACGGAAAAACGGCGGTTTTCTGTTATGTTCTCTTTCTTTGGCATTATAGTTTTCTCACCGCTTCTTTAAATTGATTGCCGCGATCTTCGTAATTTTTAAAGAGGTCAAAACTGGCACAGGCGGGAGAGAGCAGTACGGTATCGCCCGGGACAGCCAGTTCATAGGCTTTGTTCACGGCTTCTTTCGCAGAATGTACGTCGTAGATAACCGGCACTTTATCTGCAAAATCACGGTGCAGTTTTGTATTATCTGCGCCCAGGCAAATAAGTGCTTTAACCTTATTTCTTACCAGGTCGAACAAGCATTCATAATCGTTTCCTTTGTCTGTGCCTCCGACAATCCAGACAACAGGGGTGTCCATGCTGTCCAGCGCGTACCAGACCGAATTTACATTCGTAGCCTTGGAATCGTTAATATATAATACACCGCGCACTTTGGCCACCTTTTCCAGCCGGTGTGGAATGTTTTTGAATGAACCCAGGCTTTCTTTGATAACCGGGTTGCTGATATTCATTATTTTGGCAGATAAAGCGGCTGCCATGGAGTTGTACACATTGTGTTTTCCCTGTAAGGCAAGTTCGTTGATGAACATTGTAAATTCATCTTCGCCGTATTTTACGTGCATCTGTTCCCCGTCGGAATAGGCGCCCTGAGGTATAACTGTTTGTTGGGTAATGGGCAGTGTTTTGGCTTTCAAAACAATCTTGTTCAGGTGATCCACAGTGATTTCATCGTCTTTACAAAAAATGAAGCAATCCTCCTCCCTCATGTTCTGTGTGATCCGGAATTTGGCTTTGATATATTCCTGGAGATCGTGGTGATATCTGTCCAGATGGTCCGGTGTGATATTCAGCAGTATGGCTATATCTGCTCTGAAGTCGTACATGCCGTCGAGCTGGAAACTGCTTAGTTCCAGAACATAAATGTCATATTCCTGTGTGGCTACCTGGTAGGCAAAACTTTGCCCCACATTACCGGCCAGTCCCACATTCAGTCCCGCATTTTTCAACAGGTAATAAATCAGAGATGTGGTGGTAGTTTTGCCGTTGCTGCCTGTTATACATATCTTCCGGGCATTGGTATATCTGGCGGCGAACTCAATTTCGGAGATGACCGGTATCCCCTTTCTGTTCAGGTCTTCGATCATTGGAATATGGTCCGGAATACCGGGACTTTTGACAACCTGGGAAGCGCTCATGATCAAAGGGAGCGAATGCTGTCCTTCTTCATAGGCAATACCGTGTTGTTCCAGCAGGGAGCGTGCCCCCGGCTGCAGAGTGCCCGAGTCCGAAAGAAATACGTTATAGCCCTTCTTTTGAGCCAGGACGGCGGCACCTACTCCGCTTTCGCCTCCACCTAATATAACCAGTCGGTCGTTCATATTGTGTTATCTGATTTTAAGTGTTATAATGGTTAATACAGCCAGCAGGATACTGATGATCCAGAAACGGACTACCACTTTGGGTTCGGCGGTGGGGTCCTTGGGTTTTTTAAGCAGGATTTTTCCCGGAACGTCCGCCCGGTTATAAATAAAATGATCGTGTAACGGGGCGCGAACGAATACCCTTTCTCCCGCCACGACATCTCCTTTATGATACCTGCCTTCTTTTTTAAGTGCTTTTGTAGCCCTGATACGTGTGCGGCGGTACCAGAAACGCTGAATAATTACCGATGCGCTTTCGGCCAGAAATATGCCGCACAGGATGAGCAGTAACAGTTCTACCCTTATAATGAGTGCAAAAACGGCTTTAATGCCACCCAGTGTCAGACTGCCCACGTCGCCCATAAATACCTGTGCCGGGTAGGTGTTGTACCATAGGAATCCAATCAGGGCCCCAATGAATCCCGACATGAATACAACCATCTCTCCCGAGTTTGGTATATACATGATATTAAGGTATTTAGCGTAAACAATATGTCCTGAAAGATAGGCCAGAACACCCAGCGTGACGCCCACGATGGCCACCGTTCCGGTAGCCAGACCGTCCCTGCCATCCGTCAGATTGGTTCCGTTAGAAACGAAAGTCACAATGAAGATAGCTACCAGGATATAGATAACCCAGCCGATTTTTGCTCCGGTTTCACCTTTTACAGGAGAAAGCCATGAATAGTCAAACAGATTGTCTTTCAGAAAAGGTATTGTCGTTTTAGTGCTTTTTACGTGCTTTACATAATGCGGGCGGTTGTCTACGAT
>Ga0116172_10001259_pt1 | contig 23563 bp, 18 predicted proteins | sample AD_UKC083_MetaG_FD_89799 | JGI IMG/M metagenome (GOLD analysis project Ga0116172, IMG submission 89799) | Active sludge microbial communities of municipal wastewater-treating anaerobic digesters from USA - AD_UKC083_MetaG | ecosystem: Engineered > Bioreactor > Anaerobic > Digestate | place: USA... | reverse complement strand
TGTATATACAAACACCTTATTTTTTACCTAATGACAGCATATCCAATGCATTAGAATCTGCAGCATTATCTGGAATAGACGTTAGAATTATGATTCCAAGTCGTTCTGACACCCGTATATCATTAGAAGCTTCTTTATCTTTCGTTAAAACCATGCTAGCTGCTGGAGTGCGTGTATATCAATATCAAGCAGGTTTTATTCACGCAAAAAGCATTGCTATTGACAATGAACTTGCAATTATCGGAAGTGCAAACATGGATTTTAGGAGTTTTGAACAAAACTTTGAAGTAAGTGCATTTATGTACGACTCTGACAAAAGTATGGAACTACGTAATATCTTTTTACACGATATGAAACAATGTAAACGTTTACAATATACACAATGGAAACATCGCCCAATAACTCAAAAGTTGATACAATCATCAGCTCGATTATTCAGCCCGCTCTTATAGCAAAAAACTGTACCAGAATTTTTTTAGTTGGCTTTATGGGCACTGGAAAAACAACATTTGGGAAAAAACTATCCCAAAAAATTCATTTTTCGTTTATCGATACAGATTTATATATCGAAAATAATTTTCATAAAACCATTAATGAAATTTTTGCTGAAAAAGGAGAAGAAGGGTTTCGCACAATTGAGACGAAAATATTAGCAGAAATTGCGGAAATTGAAAACGTAGTAATTGCAACAGGAGGAGGTACCCCGTGCTTTAACAATAATATGGCATTGATGAATAGTAAAGGATTAACCATCTATTTAGAAACACCCACTCCTGATATTGCACAACGTTTGATTACAGGAAAAACAAAACGACCTTTATTAAAAGATAAAACTTCTGAAGAAATAGTGGAATTTATAGAAGATATACTACCTAAAAGACGTACGTATTACAAAAAAGCCGATCTCACTATTAATGTGGTTGAAAATTAGAAGAGGAAAGTCTTATAAACTCTCCTCCTCTGTCAATTATATGTTAGCTCCCTTTAGGCAAGAAATGTTCTAATGGAAGTGGCAATAGAAGCTAATTCATCATCTGTAAGCTCTAATTTTGTATTAGAAAAATAGATATCTGATTCTTTTGTCAACGGAATTAAATGAATATGAGCATGTGGCACTTCTAAACCAATTACAGCAACACCAACCCTTTTGCATGGAATAGCCTTTTCAATAGCTTTTGCAATTTTTTTTGCAAATACATGTAACCCACTCAGCACATTATCTTCCAAATCAAAAATATACGACACTTCCTGTTTTGGAATCACCAATACATGCCCCCTCACTAACGGACGAACATCTAAAAATGCTAGATAATCTGAGGTTTCTGCTATCTTATGACAAGGAATTTCTCCTTGAACAATTTTACTAAAAATACTAGCCATAGTATATCTTTTTAAAAAGAAATATTTATTATTTCCAATCGTAATACACCAGAAGGAACTGTTACTTCGACTATCTCTCCTACTTTTTTTCCTAATAATGCCTTAGCCACTGGAGTGTTAATCGCTATCTTTCCTTCTTTCAAACTTGCTTCTTGCTCAGACACAAGAGTATAAGTAAGCTCCTGGTTGTTTTTCAAATTACGTATACGTACTTTGTTTAAAATCTGAACATAATCTGTATTTAAATCTTTTTCACTGATAATACGAGCATTTTTCACTGTTTCTTTTAGCTGAGCAATTTTCAATTCCAGCATTCCTTGAGCCTCTTTTGCCGCATCATATTCAGCATTTTCAGACAAGTCTCCCTTGTCACGAGCCTCTGCAATTTGCATCGAAATGTTAGGGCGTTCCACCGATTCCAAATGATTTAGTTCATCCATCATTTTCTTGTACCCTTCTTTGGTCATGTACGTAATACTCATAATAAAATAATTTAGATTAAAAAAATAGTCCTTTAACGTATTTACATAAATAAAGAGAATCTCGAAATTAATCGAGACTCTCTGTTGTGTTTGTAATTACTTCGGCAAAGATAAAGCTTTCTTTTCAAAGAAAAAAATATTTCATCGAATAAATCTTTGAGCTAAGAATTCTATTCGTACTTCCTGTTGATAATTTCGGCATACACAATTGCCTTTTTCAAATCCTCCTGATGTAAGGTAAAATCATTATCAGTACTAATTTCGACAACATTATGTAGTTTTTCATCTCGAGGCAGTTTTTTTTCTGATATCGTTGACATATCAGAAAAACTTGTGTTGTTTAAATTAGTCGCTTGGGAAGATTTAGTGTTATTAACATGTGGTTGTTTGTTTTTATTTTCAGCCAAAAATGGTTTTGGCTTATGCACAATAGGAGGGACCTGTGCTACTACTTCTTTTTTACTCCCCAACTTACGTATTATGAATAGAATAAAAACAACGATAAAAATAATGGTGGATATTGACATTGTATTTGTGTATAATGAATGTGTACTACAAAGATAATAAAAAATTAACTAGATACCAAAAATTAAAAGGAGAGCCGCTGCCCTCCTTTTAACCTAACCTAAACCTTAACTATGAAAAAAATCATTGTTTCTTTTTCTTGATACAAAGAAAAGCATTTGTTTTGAATTACGCAAACGTTTGCATAGTTTCTAACGCAAACGTTTGCGTTTTTAACCTTATTTAACGTTTATTCGTTGTTTTAGCTAAATATTCCAAGAATATTCACTATAAAAAATAAAAAACATACCTTTGTACCCTAATTATTTCGGACATAAAATGAAAAACCAAAAAAAATTATTTATAGAAACATACGGATGTCAAATGAACGTTGCAGACAGCGAAGTTGTAGCATCAATTATGGGCATGAGTGGATACGAGCTCACAGACAATATAAACGAAGCAAATGCCATCTTCATTAACACCTGTTCCATCAGAGACAATGCAGAACAAAAAGCTTTTTCACGCCTTGATTACTTTCAATCGTTAAAAAAGAAAAGAAAAGATATCATTATTGGAGTGTTAGGCTGTATGGCTGAAAGAATTAAAGAAGATTTACTTGAACGAAAAGTCATAGACATGGTTGTTGGTCCAGATGCGTATCTTGATTTGCCTAATCTGATCGGAGCGGTAGAATCTGGAGAGAAAGCTATAAATATTGAACTTTCGACAACCGAAACATATCAAGATATTATACCACAGCGTATTGGACATAATCGAATTAGTGGGTTTGTGTCCATCATGCGAGGATGTAATAATTTTTGTTCTTATTGCATTGTTCCGTACACACGAGGCAGAGAAAGAAGTCGCCCTGCTGCAAGTATTATTAACGAAATGAAAGATTTAGTAGCCAAAGGTTACAAAGAAATAACATTCTTAGGTCAAAATGTAAATTCATACCTTGATTCATCTGAAGACAACAAGTACACGTTTCCAGATTTACTTGCAATGGCTGCAAACACATTCCCTGATACAAGAATCCGCTTCACCACTTCTCACCCAAAAGATATTAGCGAAGAATTAATTCGCACTATTGCCACATACCATAATTTATGCAAACACATTCATCTACCTGTACAATCAGGTAGTAATCGTATATTGTCCTTAATGAATAGAAAATATACTCGTGAAGAATATTTGCAAAAAATTGCTATGATAAAACGCATTATCCCAGAATGTGGTATAACCACTGATGTTTTTACAGGATTCCATTCTGAAACAGAAGCCGACCATCAAGAAACGCTTTCACTTATGCAAGAAGTTGGATTTGACAACGCCTTTATGTTTAAATACTCCGAACGAAGTGGCACATACGCAGCTAAACACCTCGAAGATAATGTTCCAGAGGCAATCAAATTATCGAGACTGCAAGAGGTTGTTGATTTACAAAACAAACTTTCCAAAGAAAGTAACCAAAAAGATCTTGGAAAAATTGTTGAAGTTTTAATCGAGGGATATTCAAAAAAATCACGCAATCAGCTTTTTGGAAAATCCTCGGAAAATAAAGTCGTCGTATTTAATAAAGAAAATAAAAAAATTGGCGAATACGCCAAAATACAAATTAAAGATGCCACGGTAGCAACACTTTTAGGTGAAATTTGCGAGTAATAGTCTAAAAATTAGGCAAAAATGAAAACTTTATTGAAAAAAAAGAAAAAAATAAAAATATTGTTTTTATATTTGTCCCCTGAATAATTAACTAAAACACGTTATATGAAAAAGTTATTTACATTTTTGATAGTTTCTGTGTTAACGATAACTTCGTTATCAGCCGCAGACTACACTCATTGGTCTGTTTATATCGATGGAGGAGCTTCTCAGTTTGACGGAGACGTTTCACAAAGATACAATCAAATAAACCCTGGAGCAGATATCCATTGGACAGCTGGATTAGGTGTTGAATATACATTTACTCCATTTTGGGGATTGGGCGTAGAATACCAATATATGCCTTATTCTGGTTACTCAACTTCAACAAGTCAAGGATGGTGGTCTAATTACGGAGAATTTGACTTTGAAGGAGGATCGCATCAAGCACATATATTTACTTCTTTAAATCTAACTAATTTATTAAATGTGTATAGAAAAACATGGAGGTTTAATGTCTATGCAAACATTGGTTTAGGTGCTTCTTTCTATAATGTGTCTCAATCCAATATAGTACCAGCTAGTATCCCTCCAGGTGGTTGGACTTTTGCAAGAACTCCAAAAGAAGTTGAAGATGGACGTTCGTTGTTAGTTCCTATGTCTTTGAACTTTGAATATAATATTTCTAAACCATTAGCAGTGGGTTTAAATGTTCACTATAGAGCAACAAACAAAGATAATTATGAAGGAGAAGCCTACGTTAGAGGCGTTCAAAATGATAATTTCTTATTAGGAACTGCTAGTTTACGTTATAAATTTGCTTCTGGTCAAAAAGATGGTCATATCAGAAACATAACTGCTGATAAATTTAGACAAGAAGAAACTAAAGAGAGAGAAATTCTTGACAAGCTTGATTCATTAAACAACAAGGTAGATGATCTTGATAGTGTTGTTACAAATGATTTAACTCCACGCATGAACGAGGTAGAAAGATTACTTTCTGACCAACCAGATGCTGATGGTGACGGAGTTCCAGATTGGAGAGATAGAGAACCAAATACACCTGCAGGTTCGTTTGTAAACTATTGGGGAGAAAGCCTTCCTTATGAAGTATTGAAAGCTACTGAGTTTTACGAAGAATTAGCTAAAATGCAAGAGGAAGAAGTTGATTACGACATGTCTGTTTACTTTGCATTTGATAAAAAGAACTTGACAAAACGTTCTATCGACAATATTGCAAAAGCGGCTCAAAAATTAAAATCAAACCCATTATTGAAAGTAGAACTTAGAGGATATGCTGACTACCCTGGTAGCCACAACTACAACTTACGTTTGAGTACTTCTCGTGGTGAAGTTGTTAAGCAAGAGTTAGTAAACAAACATGGTATTAATCCTTCAAGAATTACCTTGAATCCACAAGGAAGAATGACCAATCCACCAAATGCTAACCAAAAGAACAGAAGAACTGACTTTGTGTTCAGCAAAATGAAATAAAAAGATTGTAGTCTTTAATTAATAGAAAAAGCCCTGAGTCAACATGACGTCAGGGTTTTTTTAACAATAACAACATATAATGGAAGAAAAAGAACATATTCATTACGACCAATTTGCAAAAAACTCGGGTATTAAATTAGTCGAAGCAAAAAATGGAGAAGCAATCGCAAAAATGGAAATAAGAAACATGCATCTAAACGGCTTGAATCTGGTGCATGGTGGAGCCTTATTTACCTTAGCAGATTTCACTTTAGGGGCAGCCGTCAACTCTCTTGGAGGAGCTCATGTAACGATGAGTGCAAGTATTCACTATGTAAAATCTGCCAAGGAAGGAACACTTATTGGAATATCTAAACAGGTTTCTGCAGGTAGAACTATCGCAACATACGATGTAGAAATACGATTAGAAGAAACAAATGACTTAATTGCAATCGTTAGAGGAAATTCGTTTAAGAAATCTTAGAAATATGAAGAATTCTTGTAGAAAAGCATAATTATAGTAGAATAAAATATGTAATTTTGCAGGAAAGAAAACAAACAGTTGAATTTATGGAACATACATTGCAAATTTATAACACACTAACTCGAAAGAAAGAAGTTTTTATACCCATTCATAGCCCAAATGTTGGCTTGTATGTATGTGGACCAACTGTATATGGCGATGCTCATTTAGGTCATGCACGACCCGCTATTACTTTTGATTTACTGTTTCGTTACTTAACCCATTTAGGCTATAAGGTGCGTTATGTACGCAACATAACAGACGTAGGACATCTTGAGCATGACGCAGATGAAGGAGAAGATAAGGTTGCAAAAAAAGCTAGAGTAGAACAAAAAGAACCCATGGAGATTGTTCAATTCTACCTAAATAGATACCGCAAAGCCATGGAGAAATTGAATGTATTGCCACCAAGTATTGAGCCACATGCGTCTGGACACATTATGGAGCAAATTGAATTTACACAAAAAATTATTGATGCAGGTTTTGCCTACCAAAGTGAGGGTTCGGTATATTTTGATGTAGAAAAATACAACAAACAGTACCACTACGGAAAATTGTCAGGAAGAAATATAGAAGAACTTCTTGAAACAACACGAACACTTGACGGGCAAAGTGAAAAACAGAAAAGTGTGGATTTTGCCTTGTGGAAAAAAGCATCGCCAGAACATATTATGCGATGGAAATCGCCATGGAGCGATGGTTTTCCGGGCTGGCACATGGAGTGTTCGGCTATGGGCACGAAGTACTTAGGAGAAGAATTTGACATACATGGCGGAGGTATGGATTTAGTTTTTCCTCATCATGAGTGCGAAATTGCACAATCGACAGCCGCTTTAGGCAAAGAAACTGTACGTTACTGGATGCACAACAATATGATTACTATTAATGGGCAGAAAATGGGCAAATCGCTAGGTAATTTTATTACATTAGATGAGTTTTTTGGAGGTTCGCATCCACTGCTTTCACAAGCATTTTCAGCCATGACCATTCGCTTTTTTATTCTTCAAGCACATTATCGTAGCACCGTAGATTTTAGCAACGAAGCATTACAAGCTTCTGAAAAAGGACTTAACAAGTTGCTTGAAACGTATGCACGCTTGCAAAAAATAACTCCTTCAGCCACATCTACTATCGATGTATCTGGTTTGCGAGCTAAATGCGAAGAGGCTATGAAAGATGATCTAAATACACCGATAGTATTATCACATCTTTTTGAAGCCTCAAAAGCCATTAACACTGTGGCAGATGGAAAAGCCAGCTTAAGTGCAAAGGATGTAGCAGAACTAAAATCAGTATTCAAGTTATTTGTTGAAGACATACTGGGATTACAACAAACGACCAAAGACAATACTCAACATGAAGCATACCAAAAAGCAATTGACTTGTTGCTTGAGTTACGATTAGAAGCCAAAAAAAACAAAGATTTTGCCCTATCAGATAAAATCAGAAACGAATTAACAACTCTTGGTTTTAGCATCAAAGATACAAAAGAAGGATTTGAATGGTCGCTATAAGAATAAAAACCTTGTAACATGAAAAAGATACAAAATCCATGGACAATTCTAGATGGCTACAATTGCTTTGCTTGTAGTCCAGCAAATGAGATAGGAATAAAAATGGAATTTTTTGAAGAAGGAGAAGAGTTGATTTGCAAATGGGAGCCTTCAAAACACTATGAAGGATTTACCAACGTATTGCATGGAGGTATACAAGCCACCTTGTTAGATGAAATGGGAGCTTGGGTGGTGGCTCGCAAATTACAAACGGTTGGTTTTACGAGTACATTAACTATCAAATACCATAAAACAGTCGTAATTAACCAGCCTTATATTTATATCAAAGCCAAACTAACAGAGGTAAAACGCAATTTAGCATTTATTGAAGCTCATATTTATAATTACGAGGAGCAATTGTGTGCCTCAGCAGAAATGTGTTATTTCTGCACCTCACAAGAAGCAGCATCTTCTTCTTTTCACTTTAACGGATGTTCGTTAGAGGAGTAAGCTATGCCGGTACTATTTTTTCTGATATATTGCTAGCATTTGTGTACTTAAGAAGCAATTCTCTGGAAAAATCGAGTGTTTGTTGCACAGAAGTAATTGAGCCATCAAAACCATTTACTATTAGCACAAGATGGTGTGTATTGAGAGAAATTTTTGTACGTTCGTGATCGCTAGTAGGAGTTCCGATTGGTCCTTTTTCATCTCGATACACGGGTAATCCTTCGATATTTAACAACCCTCTTCCTATTGCATAAAATTCTTCACCAGCTTGTCCAATGCCAAGTTCAAGAGAATTCCCAATAATGCTATCTCTATCAAATCCACCGATGGAATAGCCCGTTTTAACCGAGATTAAATTAATACAATCCACTATGGTTGAAATGCGATACAATGATTCTCCTTTCACTAATCTGCGACAAAGAGCTTCGGCTGAGGGTCTATATCTATTCGGTTCTTTTCCTGTTTTTCTATACGCTTCACGTGTAGCAGCAATAGTTTCTCGTTGGTTTATGTCAGCTAGTTGGTATGTTTGTTTAAATTGCTTAGAATAGTCCTCAATATCTGTCCATAATTCATCATTATAAGACGTATTAGACACCTTACATTGCAACAGACCAATAACAACATGTGGCAATAAAGATGCGATGCTACTACTAATTTGTACTGAAAGGTTCATACTAAAGCTTATTTCAATGCCTCTAACATACGCTTAATAACAGTTTGTGCAGACACCTCCCTATTAGCGGCTTGAGGGATTACAATTGATTGAGGGCTTTCAATTACATCGTCCGTAACAATCATATTGCGTCTTACGGGCAGACAGTGCATAAAATAAGCATTATTGGTAAGTGCCATCTTTTCGGTATCTACTGTCCAATCTCTATCTTTAGACAAGATTTGCCCATAATGTGGATCTTGAAAAGCTGACCAGTTTTTAGCATAGATAAAATCAGCCCCTTCAAACGCTTTGCGTTGATCGTATTCTACACGAGCACCTCTTACAAACTTTTCATCAAGCTCATACCCTTTGGGGTGTGTAATAACAAAATCGACATTGGCTTCGTTCATAAAATCGGCAAACGAATTGGGTACAGCTTGAGGCAAAGCCTTAGGGTGAGGAGCCCAGGTGAGCACAACTTTTGGTCTATCTGTTTTTTTGTATTGTTCAATGGTAATTAAATCGGCAAAAGCCTGCAATGGATGCCCGATAGCTCCCTCCATGCTAAATACGGGTTTGCCAGAATATTGGATAAATTGTTTTAGAATGGTATCTTGACAATCAAACTCTTTGTTTTCAAAACGAGCAAACGAACGAACACCGATAATATCGCAGTAAGAACCCATAACGGGAATAGCTTCTAAGATGTGCTCTGTAGTATCGCCATCCATAATTACACCGCGTTCTGTTTCTAATTTCCAAGCTCCTTGATTAATGTCGAGTACCATGGTGTTCATACCTAAATTCATGCCTGCTTTTTGTGTACTTAAACGGGTACGTAGACTAGAATTAAAAAACACCATCAACAAAGTTTTGTTTTTTCCTAGTGTGTCCCATTTATAAGGATTATTTTTTACTTCAAAAGCCTCATTTAATGCTTGTTGCAAATTTCCTAAATCTTTTACGTTGGTGTAAGTTCTCATAATGAATGACGAATTGATTAAAACACAAAGGTACACAAAAAACGTAAATTGATTGAGGATTTTTATGTTTTTAAATTCAAATATAATTTATACCTTTGCAAGTAATAATCTGATTTTTTATTCGTTCTAGCGTTATACATTGATTCAGAAAAAATCGAACACTTATGAAATACTTACACGTTTCCATTTTTTGTCTACTATTTAGTTTAACCGTTACTCCTCTTTTTAGTCAAAAATCACCCTTTAACACTACTGCTGCTGAACTTTTTGCAGACGGTAAGTCCTTTTTCTACAATACTAATTATGCTGCATCGGCACGATATTTTGAAGAGTTTTTACAATTTGACCAACGAGACAATGACGAAATGGTGCGTGAAGCAGAGTATTACATTGCACGTTCAGCATTCGAACTTAGAAAAAATGACGCACAAATTAAACTTGAGGCATATCAGACAAAATACCCTTATGCAACAGACGTAGAACTTACGAATCTATATATTGGCATTTTAGAGTACGAATCTGGTAGATTTAAGCAAGCCATTCGTCGTTTTGAGAGCATAAAAACAGATAGATTACGCGAATCGGATCTAGTTAAATTGCAATTCTACAAAGGCTATGCATACCATCAACGAGAAAATTTTGAAAAATCTCGTTTTGAATTTCAGCAAGTACTCCGCAGAGGCACGAATACGCCCTATTACGATGCAGCTACCTATTATTTTGCTTATGCAGAGCAACGATTAGGCAACTTTGATAGTGCTCTTACTCATTTTTTACGCGTCGAAAATCATCCTGAATTTCATACTAGTGCTCCATTTTTTATTACCCAACTATATTATCAGCAAGGAAATTGTGATAAAGTATTAAATTACGGAAAAGAAATTATAAAGAAATACCCTAAAAACAATCGACGTAATGAAGTATTACGCATGATGGGCGAATGTAGTTTTCTTGCCAAAGATTATAGCTCAAGCATACATTACCTTACTCAGTATGAGCAACAAGTAAAACGAATTTCGCGTGAAGATTTTTATATGTTAGGGATAGCTCATTACAACGTGGGTGAATATGAAAAAGCTATTGCAAACTTGTCTAAAACAACAAACAGAGAAGATTTATTAGCACAAAATAGTTACCTATACTTGGGAATGGGATATGTCAAGCTAAACGATAAGAAAAATGCACGACTAGCTTTTGAAACAGCTTCTCGTTTTACCTTTGATAAAGGCATACAAGAAGAAGCCTTGTATAATTTTGCGGTAGTTAGTTACGAACAGTCATTTTCTCCATTTAATGAATCAGTAGTTGCTTTTGAGCGTTTTTTAACCGAATTCCCCTCATCCAAACGCAAAGACAAAGTGTATGAATACCTAGCAAACAGCTATTTAACTACAAAAAATTATGGAGAGGCATATCGTTCTATTCAGAACCTGAAAACTGACAATAAAAAAATTAAAGAAGCTGAAGAGCGTATTTTATTCAATATGGGTATAGTGGCTGTTGCCAATAACAATTACCAACAAGCAACATCGCATTTTGAGAAAATATTGAAGGGTAAATCATACAATGCGGACTTTAAAACTCGTTCATTTTACTGGTATGGAGAAAGTTTGTTGAATACTGGATATTATACCCAAGCTGTAAAGAATTTTCAAACCTTTTTACAATCACCTAAAGCACAAAAACTAGCAGAATACGATATTGCTCATTATAGTATGGGGTACACCTACTATTTGCTGAAGAACTACACAGATGCTGTAACATGGTTTAAACGATACATTGCATTAAAACCAGACAACAACCTCATGGTGTTGGATGCCAATAATCGTATTGGCGATTCTTATTACCAAAACAGACAATTTGCAGAGGCAAAACGTTATTATAATCAAGCCATAGCAACAGGGGCTCAATTACCTGGAGCTGATTATGCTACATTCCAAAAAGGATTTGTTGCTGGATTAGAACGAAATCATAATGAGAAAATATCAACCTTACGAAATTTAATTACTACGTATCCTCAATCAGAATGGGTAGATGACGCTTACATTGAAATTGGTAAAACCTACGTGGTATTAAAAGAAAACGATAAGGCTATTGAAACCTTTGCAGAAATTGAAAAGAAATTCTCCCGTAATCATCAGCTTATACGACAAGCACGCTTACAAATTGCGATGTTGCAATACAATGATGGAAAAACAGATGCAGCCTTAGAGTCGTACAAACAACTTGTACGTACCTATCCCTCAAGCGAAGAGGCTAGAATATCGTTGGAAGCTATTGAGAATATTTTGGTAGAAGATAATCGTGTAAGTGAATATACCGAGTTTGTTAATGCTTTGGGAAAAGGCTCTATCCAAATAGCCCCTTCGAGAGAAGACTCATTATTGTTTAGAGCGGCTCAGCGTGTCTATTCGCGCAACGAAATACCACAAGCAATTTCAAGTTTTGAGAAATATTTAGATACCTATCCCAAAGGGCGTTATAGTACTACTGCTCGCTATTTGTTAGCAAGTTGTTATTATACACAAAAACAGCCTGCAAAAGCCCTCCCTTTATATAAAGCACTGCTATCTGATAAAGAGAATCCAAATCAGGAAGAAACCTTAGCAAGAGCGGCAGAAATAAGCTATGATTTGGGGCAATATGCAGAATCAATGGAATATTTTAAACAACTCGAAGCGATTGGTTCGAGCGAAAATAAAATGGTAGCACGCATCGGACTGATGAGAGCATCGTATATTTTGAAACGCTATGATGAAACAATTACGTATGCCACTAATTTTATATCCTTGCATAGCAACAACCTTGAATTGCTTCGCGAAGCACAACACAAACGTATGTTGAGTTATTTAGAGCTAAATAAAGCACAAAATGCACTGCCAGATATGCAAATCTTAGCTAAAGATACACGAAATGCCTTTGGAGCAGAAGCTAAATACTTACTTGCTACACATTACTACCTAGCCAAACAATATGAATCAGCGGAAAAAGAAGTGTTTGATTTTATAGATAAGGGAACTCCGCATCACAAATGGTTAGCCAAAGCCTTTATATTGCTCGCCGACGTATATATGGAACAGGATAATTATTTTGAAGCAAAACAATACTTATTAAGTTTAAAAAGTAATTATCCCAAAGACGATGTAGAAATAGCATCAGAAATCAATACTCGTTTGGAAGAGATTGCTAAAATTGAGAATGAAAAAGTGAATAATTAATAAAGTTAGTAAGCCAGAATCGTGTGTAATCACAATCCTATAAACAAAATTGTATGAAAAGAATAATCTATATACTACCTTTGGTACTATTTTTAGCCAATACATCGTTGAGTTTTTCGCAATCAAACGTTTCACGAGATGTAACTTTAGAAAGAGAATACAACCCTACAGCAATAGATGCCAAGAAAATTAATACCGTTCCTAAAACAGAAGAATATACTATTGATAAAAAGGATATTACATATACCATTAGCTCTTCTCCGGCAACAGTTGACAAAAGTTTTAACCCTTTAGCAACCGATACGTATAAAGACACACAATTGGGAGAAATAAAAAACGGAGTATTTAGAGCGGGTATTGGTAGTCATTGGCAATTACTAGGAGATTTTTATTATCCTCTTTTACAAGGAGATACCTATTTACTTGACCTTAATGTATCACATCAATCTGCGTGGGGAAAATTAAAAATTGAGGATAATGAACCTACGCGAGCTATGTTTACTACCACACGAGCAGGATTTACATTTGAAAATCAATTTCGTAATTCTCGTCTTGTTTCTGGTATTCATTTTTTGCAGAAAGGGTTTGATTATTATGGAAAATCAAACATAGATACCTCTTTGTGGGTGGGAGATACCCAACGCGAAATAGTAAAAATTAAAGCCGATAGTTTGCTCGAATCAGGCATTGGAAGTTTTACAAAAGCGGGTACTAATTTTCGCCTATTTTCTACAAACCAACAATCTTCTTTTCAACACAATAGCAACCTTTCTTATCAGTATTTTGCATCACATATTGCAGTAGAAGAACATAATTTTTATGTTGGTACAAACCTTAGTGGGTCGCTAGAAACAGGAAGAATAGGCGTTTCGGTTGACGTGGATAATTATTTTTACAAGAAACCACTTGAGCTAAGTGCAAACTATGCTATTAAAGAGACTGATTTTGGCAATACAAGTGTCATTAAATTAACTCCCTACTACGTTTTTGTTGGCAAAAACTGGGACATCAGCATGGGTGCAAGTTTATTTGCAATTATTGGATCCACCCAACGTCCTGTAAGCGGTGCTGCAAACATTGTAGGTAAGGCTGCTTTAGTTCCCGATTTATTTTATCTGTATGGTGGCATTGTAGGGGATATTAAACACAATTCGTATTCATCAATTTTAACAGAAAACAACTACGTGTCGCCCGACGTTAGTTTGCAAGACACCTATACACCCCTAAATATTTACACAGGATTAAAATTAAAAGTGATGGATGGGCTTTTATTTGATGGGTATTTGGGATATAAAATTATACACGACCAGTATTTTTTCATCAACAGAACGGTTAATTACGTAGCTCCTATGCCTATAGGTACACCTGCAAGTGCATACGCAAACACATTTGATGTGGTAACAGAAAAAGATGCATCGCTTTTATCGGTTGATTTATCGCTTACTTTTGACAAAATAGATGGACTAGATGTATCGGTTAACAGTCGTTATAACAAATGGAATGTAAGTCAAAATGCTTTTGCGTGGCATAAACCAACATGGGAAATTGGATTACAAGCCAGCTATCAAATTGATGCTAAATGGAAAGCAGGTATTGCCTATAACTATATGGGAGGTAGAAATGCCTTAGTTGATACAGAAGTGGTAGCCATGAACAATATACATGATGTAAATGCTACTGTTTCTTATAAAGTATTCGATTGGCTACACGTATTTGGATCTTTGCGAAATGTAATCAATGCAAATTACGATACTTATTACGGGTATAAAGCCTTTGGAATCAATGGAATGGTAGGTGCTTCGGTTACATTCTAAAGTACATAGTCCTTTTTTTTTAAGGGAAAGAAGAAAACACTTCTTTCCCTTTTTTATATCAAAATATTATGTATTTTTGCATTTATCATAGTTAGAATTGCAATTTTTACCTATTTCTTACACAAGCAGTATGAATTTTTTGAATTTTGATAAAAATTTGCTAATTAATTTAGAAAAATCGCTCACCAAAGAGATGATTCGTACCAATCGTGCTGGAGCTTATTGTAGCTCTACCTTGGTAGATTGCAATACACGTAAATACCACGGACAATTAGTAGTACCACTTCCGCAAATTGATACTTATAATCATGTACTTTTATCCTCTATTGACGAAACTATTTGCAAACATGGTGCAGAATTTAATTTAAGCGTACATCAATATCCAAACAACCATATTTTTCCGAATGGACATAAATACATTCGTGAGTTTGACTGCAATTCCATCTCAAAAACAGTATTTCGGGTAGGCAGTGTAATAATTGCCAAAGAACGTTGTATGGTATTTTACGAAAATAAAGTATTGATAAAATATACAATGCTTGAAACTCAATCGGCAACCACTTTACGATTAAAACCTCTCTTAGCTTTTCGTTCAGTACATGAACTGTGTAAAGAAAATTCGTTGATAAACAACAGTTACACAGAAATTGCCAATGGTATTAGTGTGCAACTATACCCTACTTACCCAACATTACATATACAACTTTCAAAAAGCAACACCTACGAACATACTCCGCATTGGAACAAAAATATCTATTATGCAAAAGAAGCAGAACGAGGTTTTGAATGTACAGAAGACTTATATGCTCCTGGCACATTTGAGGTAAGCCTAAAGCAAGGAGAATCTGTAATTGTAGCTGTGGGTACAGAATCAAGTGCTATAAAAACACTGAAAACATTGTGGGAAAAAGAAGTAAGTAAACGCAATCCTCGTACAGATTTATATAATTGTTTACGAAACTCTGCGGTGCAATTTTATACACGCACACAGGATAACTGGTATTTATTAGCTGGCTACCCATGGTTTGTAGTACGAGCTCGCGACCAATTTATATCCCTTCCTGGTTGCACTATCTGTATAGGAGAAACAGAAATGTTTGAAAAAATCATGCATTCATCCATACAGGCTATCAAACAATTCATGGAAAAGGGGACACTATCGGACAACATTCAAGAATTGGATTTACCAGATAGTCTTTTATGGTGTATTTGGTGTTTACAACAATATGGAGTATATGTATCCGAAGAGGAGATGATAGCAAAATACGGCGATTTCATCGTTGATGTAGTAGAGTTTATTCGAAGACAAAAACATCCCAATCTATTTGTGCATTCAAAAGGATTATTACATATTAGCGGAAAAGAAGCTCCTGCCACATGGATGAATGCAGAAGAAAACAATCAGCCTATTACTCCCCGAACAGGCTTTGTCGTAGAAATTAATGCTTTATGGTACAATGCTTTAAAATGTTCAGAAACAATACATGAAATTAACGGAAACAGCAAGCAATCGCATATTCTACATTACCAAGCAGAATTGGCAGGAAATGAATTTATACAAACGTTTTGGAACGGCATGTATTTGTATGATTATGTTGATGGAATAGAAAGAAATATGGAAGTGAGACCGAATATGATTTTTGCCACCTCGCTACCCTATTCTCCTCTTACCAAACAGCAACAGAAGTCGATTTTAGATATTTGCACCAAAGAATTGCTCACACCTAAGGGGCTGCGGTCGTTAAGCCCAAAAAGCGGCTCTTATCGACCAAATTACGTGGGTGGAATGCTCGAACGTAACCGAAATTACCACAACGGACCCGTTTGGACATGGACATTAGGGGCATACACAGAAACATATCTAAAAATACATAAAAAAAGCGGAGTGTCTTTTATTGAGCGAATCGTTGTTGGACTAGAGGCAGAAATGAAGAAATTATGTATTGGCACCTTATCGGAACTATACGATGGTAATCCACCATATAAAGGACATGGAGGGATGTCGTTTGCTATGAATGTAGCAGAAATTTTAAGGGTATTGCGGTTATTGCAAAACATTCAACAAGACGAATAAACTATACGAATATGAAAGCATTGATGTTTGGCTGGGAATTTCCTCCACAAATTTTGGGAGGGTTAGGTACAGCGAGCTATGGCTTAACAAAAGGCATGGCTCAACAAACAGATATGGAAATAACGTTCGTATTACCAAAGCCCAATGGCGACGAAGACCAAAGTTTTTTACGCCTTGTTGGAGCCAATCATGTACCAGTAGTGTACAAAGAAACATCGAATGAGTATATTGAGCAGATAATTGGAAAACTAACCCGTTTAGATGATTATTTGCATTATAGAAACAATATTCGGTATGATTTTTCGCGTATTTCAACCAACGAATTGGGCTGTATCTACTTTTATGGGCGTTATCCAGATAATTTGGTAGAAGAAATTAGCAACTACGAAGCAGTAGCCAGCGTACTTGCCCATAGCCTCGACTTTGACATAATTCATTCGCACGATTGGCTTACGTATCCAGCAGGTAAATTTGCCAAACAGATTAGCGGAAAGCCCTTAGTAGTACATGTACATGCTACTGATTTTGATAGAAGTCGTGGCAATGTAAACCCAACGGTATATGCCATAGAAAAAGCTGGAATGGATGCTGCGGATCATATTATCACGGTAAGCAACTTAACCCGACAAACAGTAATTGATAAATACCATCAACCACCACACAAAGTAACAACGGTGCATAATGCCGTAGAACCGCTCGAACATGCCGAAACTGTCATAAAGGCACAACGTTCAGAGAAATTAGTTACATTTTTGGGGCGAATCACCATGCAAAAAGGACCAGAATATTTTGTAGAAGCGGCACATAGGGTATTGGAAAAAACCAATAATGTGCGTTTCGTAATGGCAGGCAGTGGCGACATGATGCATGCAATGATTGATTTAGTAGCCAAACGCAATATTGCCGACCGGTTCCATTTTACAGGATTTTTGAAAGGGAAACAAGTTCATCAATTATTAGCTGACAGCGATGTATATATTATGCCATCTGTGTCGGAGCCTTTTGGCATTTCGCCATTAGAAGCCATGCAAGTTGGAACACCAAGTATAATTTCGAAACAATCGGGCTGTGCCGAAATTTTAGCACATGCTATTAAAACAGACTATTGGGATATAGATGCCATGGCAGATGCTATTTATGCCATCGTACACTATCCTGCTATGTATAAGAGCCTACGAAACGAGGGAAAAGCAGAAGTAGACTCCATAACGTGGGAAAAAGCTGGACTGAAAGTTCGAAAAATTTACGATATGGTTTTACATCAATAAAAAAGACTGAATATGAAAAATATCTGTTTCTATTTTCAACTACATCTACCCTATGCACTTAAACGCTATCGTTTTTTTGAAATAGGTAACGACCATTATTATTATGATGATTTTCAAACAGAAGAAACTATTCGTTTGCTCGTAGAAAAATCGTATCTTCCCGCTAACAAAACTATTCTTGATATCATCCATCATTCTAACAAAGCTTTTAAATGTGCTTTCTCTATTTCAGGATGCACCCTCGAGCAACTAGAACAATACGCCCCTGAAGTAATTGACAGCTTTCGTGAGCTAGCCACAACAGGATGTGTTGAGTTTTTAGTAGAGCCTTACGCTCATTCGTTAGCATCTGTGTTTAATGAATTGGAGTTTGAACGACAAGTGCAACTCCACGCCAAAAAGATTGAAGATTTATTTGGCTATCGCCCAACAACACTGCGTAATGCAGAGCTTATTTATTCGGATGAAATCGGAGAAAAAGCATATCAAATGGGATACCAATCGATAGTGGTAGAAGGAGGAAGAGACATACTAGGTTGGAAAAGTGCTCACTATTTGTACCACCATCCACACAAAAAGAACCTAAAAATATTGATGCGAGATTATAAGCTAAGCGATGATATCACTTTTCGATTTTCCGACAAAAGTTGGACAGACTACCCTCTAACGGCAGATAAATACATACAATGGATAGCAAACGCTCCTGCCGAAGAAGAGTTAATTAATATCTGGCTAGGATACGAAACCTTTGGTCTAAAACAGGATGCTTCTTCTGGCATTTTGGATTTTTTAAAAGCTATACCATATCAAGCAATAGTTCACGGTATTGAGTTTATTACCCCAACAGAAGCAACACAAAAACTTGAGTCCAAAGATTCATTATCGGCTCCTTATACCAGTGCATGGGGAAGTGAAGAAAAGGACCTAAGTAGTTGGACGGGAAACGATTTGCAACAAGAAGCCCTTCAGAAATTATATGCCGTTACCGAACGTGTTCATTTGTGCAAACACAAAACATTGAAAAGAGATTGGCTTATGATTCAATCATCCGATTATTTTAGGTATATGAGCCACAGAAATGCCTATAATTCACCCTATGATTCGGCTTATGATGCTTTTGTTAACTATATGAACATCCTGTCTGATTTTCTTTTGCGAGTAGATGCCGAGTACCCTAGCTCTATTGAAAACGAAGAATTAAATGCACTACTCAAAACAATAACAGAGCAAGAAAAAGAAATTAGTAATTTGACCAAACAATTATACACAAAAAATAAAAAATAATGCCTAACTTCGCAAAAAAATGATGAACTATGTTTTCTCCAGAAGATGAATTACAATTAGCAAACAAAGGCATAGCAAAAGAAAAGCTGGAAACTCAATTGCTCAATTTTGAAAAAGGTTTTCCATATGCCCACTTACAACAAGCGGCTACTCCTGGAAATGGAATTGTTGTGTTAAACAACGAACAAATTTCAGACTATATTCATTATTACGAAAAACAACTAGCTACAATCAAAGCTCTTAAATTTGTACCCGCTTCTGGTGCTGCGTCTCGTATGTTCAAAAGATTATCTGAATTTTTAGAGGCACATGTGCACAATGCCCATTATTTACGTACGTATTACCCTGATGTAGCCGCCTTTATGCATCATTTATCTAAATTTGCCTTTTACGAAGAGCTAAAAACCTGTATTGAAAAAGATGGAGAAACCATCGAAGATCTCTTACAAAAAGAACAATACAACAAAATTATTTTGTATTTGCTTACCCCTCTCGGACTTAACTATGGCAATTTGCCCAAAGCCCTACTATCGTTTCATCGGTATGCCGAAAACACCCGCACAGCATTCGAAGAACATTTAGTAGAAGGAGTGGCGTATGCAAAAAATGTACAGAATGAAGTTGCTGTGCATTTTACCATTTCGCCCGAACACAAATCAGCTTTTATCGAAAAAATGAACCACGTATTACCCATATACGAGGATGCATTTAGTGTAACATTCAAACTATCTTTTTCTGAGCAAAAACCATCAACAGATACCATAGCAGTAAACGAGAACAACGAAATTATTCGGAATGAAGATGGTAGTATGCTTTTTAGACCAGGAGGACACGGAGCGTTGATTGAAAACTTAAACGATTGTGATGCAGATATTATTTTCATAAAAAATATTGACAATGTAGTAGTTGACACCTTAAAACAATCGACCTACACCTATAAAAAAGCCTTAGCAGGCTTACTTCTGAGCATACAAGCAGCAACTTTCGATCTATTAAAAAAACTCGATGGCAACGTAGATGATGCCACACTTAAGATAATAGAAGATTTTGCCAAAAACACCCTATATATTCACGTACCTAGTCAATATGCAGTAGCACCGAAAGAGGAGAAAATTGCTTTTTGGAAAAAATCCCTAAACAGACCGATACGTGTGTGTGGTATGGTAAAAAATGAAGGAGAACCTGGTGGTGGTCCATTTTGGGTGCTAAACGAACAGAATGAAGAAAGTTTACAGGTAGTAGAATCATCGCAAATTGACTACAAAAACAAGCTACAAGAACGCATTGCAGTAAAAGCAAGCCATTTTAACCCTGTGGATATTGTCTGTGCCACAAAAAATATGCATGGAGAAAAATTTTATTTACCCGATTTTGTTGACCCCAAAACTGGATTTATTTCCTCCAAATCGAAAGACGGAAAAACCTTAAAAGCACAAGAATTACCAGGATTATGGAACGGAGCAATGGCAAACTGGATAAGCATATTTGTACAAGTACCTATCAGCACATTTAATCCAGTAAAAACGGTAAATGACCTGCTTAGAAAAGAACACCAAGCCTAAAAATAGACAAAGTCCCGCAAAGGGACTTTTTTATGTAGAATTTAACGGCAATTTTACCACAATTAATTGCAAAATACTTACCTTTGTGGCTTAATTACGAAATTTTATCATTTACAGCAGATGGAAGCAATCAAAAGAAAAAAAATTGTAGAAGCCCTAAAATCCTCATCATTTGGTGAGAAAGTGAATATTAAAGGCTGGGTAAGAACGAAAAGAGGAAATAAAACTGTAAATTTTATCGCCATTAATGACGGTAGCACTATCAATAATATACAAGTGGTAGTGGATATGGAAAAGTTTGGAGAAGAAATTCTAAAACCCATTACAACAGGATCTTGTGTAAGTATTAATGGTATATTAACCGAATCGTTGGGCAAGGGACAATCCGTTGAAATACAAGCTACAGAAATAGAACTTTACGGAGCGGCTGACCCCGACACATATCCTTTGCAAAAGAAAGGACATACCTTGGAGTTTTTGCGCGAAATAGCTCATTTACGTCCACGTACCAATACGTTTGGAGCCATTTTTAGAGTGCGCCACCAAATGGCAATGGCTATCCACAACTTTTTTCACAACAAAGGATTTGTATACGTACATACTCCCATCATTACTGGGTCTGACTGCGAGGGTGCAGGACAAATGTTTCAGGTTACTACCCTCAACTTATACAACCTTAAAAAGAACGAACAAGGACAAATTGACTATACTGACGATTTTTTTGGCAAACAAGCCAGTTTAACCGTATCGGGTCAGCTCGAAGGCGAACTTGCTGCCATGGCATTGGGCGAAATTTACACGTTTGGACCTACTTTTAGGGCTGAAAATTCCAATACGCCTCGTCACCTATCAGAGTTTTGGATGATAGAGCCTGAAATGGCGTTTTACGAAATTGCCGACAATATGCAATTAGCCGAAGATTTTGTAAAACATTGCATACAATGGGCTTTGGATAATTGCCAAGACGATATCCAATTTTTATCAGAAATGTACGATAAAGAACTGGTAGAACGTTTGAAATTTGTGGTAGATAATGAGTTTATTCGATTGACCTACACCGAAGGCATTGAAATATTAGAAAATGCCGTTAAAAACGGTAAAAAATTCGAGTTTCCTGTGGGCTGGGGCACCGACTTGCAATCAGAACACGAACGCTACTTGGTAGAAACGCACTTTAAAAAACCCGTTATATTGACCGACTATCCAAAAGAGATTAAGTCGTTTTATATGAAACAAAATGCCGATGGCAAAACGGTGCGAGCTATGGATGTGTTGTTCCCAAAAATTGGCGAAATCATCGGAGGTTCGCAGCGTGAAGAAAACTACGAAAAGCTACGCCAACGTGCAGCAGAAATGGGTGTGCCCGAAAAAGATATTTGGTGGTATTTGGATACTCGCCGCTTTGGTACAGCTCCCCACTCTGGCTTTGGATTAGGATTTGAACGATTACTCCTTTTCGTTACTGGTATGGCAAATATCCGCGATGTAATACCATTTCCACGCACTCCTAATAATGCTGAGTTTTGATGAAAAAACTCTTTTGAATAAAATAAAGCTCCTAAATTTGAAAAATATTTTAGGGGCTTTTTTTATGGATTAGCCCAATAATTGAAAGAAAATATTTTTACCTAACTAAATATTTTTTACAGCAGAAATTTTTTGTACATTTGCACATATTGGTGCACGGCTATATTTTGCATCAAATAAAAAGTAAAACAACATAGGAATACGTTGAAAATAGCAATAAATTTCAAAAAAACACACAAATAACATGATGGACGGGAAAAGTCTTTCTATTACAGAGGATAAACAAAACGCTTTGCGACAACTTTTTCCAGAAGTATTTAGCGAAGGGAAAATTGATTGGGAAAAGCTGAAAGCCACACTTGGCGAAGATATTACATTTAGTAACGAACGTTATGTTTTAAATTGGGCTGGTAAAAGCGATGCTTTTAAAGTGTTACAAGCACCTACTACAAAGACTTTAATTCCTGCAAAAGACGAATCCATAAATTTTGACGAAACCGAAAACATTTTTATAGAGGGCGAAAACCTTGAAGTGCTGAAAGTACTGCAAAAAAGCTACTTCGGTAAAATTAAAATGATATATATCGACCCGCCTTACAATACTGGTAACGATTCGTTTATTTACCCCGACAAGTTTGCTGAAACCAAAGAAGAATACCAAAAACGTGTAGGCGACAAAGACGAAGATGGCTACATGACCAAGGATGGCATGTTCAAAAAAAACAGCAAAGAAAACGGACAATACCACAGCAATTGGCTGAATATGATGTATCCTCGTTTGTTTTTGGCAAAAAACTTGTTGCGTGAAGATGGGGTTATTTTTGTTTCTATTGATGATAATGAGGTGCATAACCTACGGTTGTTAATGAATGAGGTGTTTGGGGAAGAAAATTATATAGAAAGCCTTAAATGGAAAAGAAAAAAGCAACCTTCTTTTCTTGCAAAACATACAGCTCAAATAATGGAGTATGTATTAATCTACAGCAAAAATGCTCATTTACTTGAGAAATTATCTATTGAAGGCACATCGGATTCAACAAAAAAAGTCGTTAACCTAACAAATCAATATTCTGAAAGAGTTTTTAAACCTGGCGTAATAATAAAGAAAGGCGGAGACGGTATTATTAAAAAAGGTAATTATACAATTAAAACCATGGATATTG
>Ga0116172_10001258_pt1 | contig 23564 bp, 16 predicted proteins | sample AD_UKC083_MetaG_FD_89799 | JGI IMG/M metagenome (GOLD analysis project Ga0116172, IMG submission 89799) | Active sludge microbial communities of municipal wastewater-treating anaerobic digesters from USA - AD_UKC083_MetaG | ecosystem: Engineered > Bioreactor > Anaerobic > Digestate | place: USA... | reverse complement strand
GGCTTTGCCCCAAACCCCACTCACTTTTTTGTCTTGAAACAAAAAAGTAAGCAAAAAAATTCAAGACTGTGCCCACTTCACTCGAAAAACTTACGCTCGAAAAGCTGAAATCGTCCAAACTCACTCCGACGAAATACGTCGGAGCTCAAACAAGGACGATTTTTAAACGCTTTTCTCACTTGTTTATCGGCTCACTGGACAAGGTCAACCCTAAAAGCTTGGCTTATATGTACTGTTTTACAGATATATAAAACAAATGTTTCAATTTTTGTCATGTACTAAAAAAGTTTTTATATAATTTGAGCATGTCATTGTTATATCAAACTCACGTTTGTTTTAAAATTTTATATTGGTTTTTTGTCGGAATCAAGTGTACAACAAACACTTACATTAAGTGGTTTCAAACGTTTGCGTAAATTTTTCATGACTTTTTCGGGAAAAATGTTTTTTCCCATTTGAACGTTGATTAAATTTGGCTGTAAATAAGATTTTATTAATATCCATAACAAAACAAACAAACCATGAAAAAATCGTTTTATTTTCTTGCTACTTTTTTTGTTTTATCTGCATTTTCTGTAAAGTCTCAGGCTCCATCTCAATGTACGGATGTGATGTTGCAGGCTTTTTATTGGAATTCCTATGCCGACTCGAAATGGACTAACTTGACTTTACAGGCCAATGAATTAGCCGAAAGTTTTGATCTTATCTGGTTACCTCCAAGTGGTAATGCGGGTCCTAGTAGTACAATGGGTTACTTACCCATTTATTATTTTAATCAAAATAGTAGTTTTGGAACTCAATCGGAATTGAAAACATTAATTTCTACTTTGAAGAATGCTGGTGCGCGTTGTGTAGCAGATGTTGTCATTAATCATCGCAATGGCGTAACTAACTGGACTGATTTTCCTTCTGAAACTTATAATGGTGTTACCTATGCCTGGGGAAGTTGGGCAATTTGTTGCACAGATGAATGTGTATCACGTGGTTATGAGGCTACTGGTGGTCCAGACGAAGGAGATAACTATGAGGCGGCTAGAGATATTGATCATCGAAATCAGACGGTTCAAAATACTATTAAAGCATACCTGCAATTTCTGAAAAATGATATGGGTTATGCCGGCTGGCGTTATGACATGACAAAGGGATTTCCCGGTTCGTATATTGCCATGTATAATGATGCTGCTGGAGCAGATTTTTCTGTTGGTGAATATTGGGACGGGAATAATAATACATTATGGAATTGGGTTAAAGCTGCTAATTATAAATCTACGACATTTGATTTTGCTTTTAAATATGCTTTAAATAATTTTGCTAATAGTGGTGGCGATTTCACTAAACTGGTATGGCTTTATAATGGGGCAAATCAACCTGCAGGATTAATTTATAATCCTGATTCAAGACGTTATGCCACTACTTTTATAGATAATCATGATACCTATCGTGACAACAACAAATATCAAGGGAATGTACTGGTAGCCAATGCTTTTATGTTGTGTTCACCAGGAGTTCCTTGTGTCTTTTTACCTCACTGGCAACAATATAAAAATGAAATTAAAGCGATGATTGCTGCCCGTCATTCGGTGGGTGTTAATAGCGAGAGTAGTGTGACGGTTAACCAAGTAACTTCCAATTCGTATGTAGCTACGGTGACAGGTAAAACTGGTTCATTAATGGTAAAATTAGGTAGCGGAAGTTATTCTATCCCGGCTGATTATAACTTAGCTACATCAGGTACCAATTATGCAATTTATACAAAAAGCAATTCTACCACTACGCTTAGTGTGACACCTACAGGTGGTTATTATGAAGGTGATGTGACCGTAACATTAACAGCCACGGGCGAAAATGAACCGGTTTATATTTATTATACATTGGATGGGAGTACTCCTACGATTAATTCCACTAGAGTTTCTTCAGGAAGTACTATAACCATCACACAAAACAAAACAACGTTAAAAGCAATTGCTATTGACAGTGAAGGGATTGAATCATCCATAGTTTCGTATGTATATTATACGGAGGCACCGACAGGGATTACGGTAAAATTTAAGAAGCCAGATGAATGGAATGCAGTTTATTTTTATGCTTGGAATGATGTTTCGACTACTATATTAGGCTCCTGGCCAGGGACACAAATTACATCTGATGCCAGTGGTTGGTATTCCTATCTTTTTGAAGGTATGCAGAGTGTTAATTTAGTATTTAATAATGGTAGTGGAAGTCAGACGGTAGATGTAACGAATATAGTGAGTGATACCTGTTTGCAAACCAATGGTATATCAAGTGGGAAATATCTTGTAGTAAGGTCAGAATGTGGAGAGTCAGGGAGTTCTACCAGTGCTATACCTACAATTGCTAAAGAGTTGCCTTTGAAATTTTATAGTAAGGATAATGCTTTATATGTTTATAGCGAAATCGAAGGTAATTATCCTCTGTATAGTATTAATGGGGTATTAATTTGTAATCTTAACATAAAACAAGGACAAAATGCTTTTTGTAACATTCCAAAAGGAGTATATGTAATTAATCACCAAAAAGTGGTAATATACTAAATCATCAGTTCAAATAATAATGTATAATTTAAAATTAGATTTCATGAAAGACATCAATTTAAGAAAAAGGAATTTTTTTAAAAAATTTCTTTTAAAAAGAAGGGAATGGTTTTTATTTTTCTCGTTCTTAACGTGTTTTTTGGTTCCTTTTACCTTAAGAAGTGGAAATAATTTTGTTCGCACAGATTTCCGTGATGAGACCATTTATTTTGTTATCACCACTCGATTTTATGATGGCGATCCAAGTAATAATGTACAATGCTGGGATGGACAAAGTTTAAATCAGGGCGATCCTGCCTGGCGAGGGGATTTCAAGGGTTTAATCGAAAAACTGGATTATATCAAAGCGCTTGGCTTCACGGCAATATGGATTACGCCGGTTGTAGAAAACGCCAGTGGTTACGATTATCACGGATACCATGCTTTCAATTTCAAAAAAGTAGATCCGCGATATGAATCGCAGGATGTAAGTTTTCAAACACTAATTGATGCTGTTCATGCGAAGGGTATGAAAATTATTTTGGATATTGTGTTGAATCATACCGGTAATTTTGGAGAGGCAACTTTGTGTCCCATGTTTGAAAAGGATTATTCTGCTGATTTATCAGACATAAATGCTTCTATGAAACGTATTAAAAATGGAATTTTACCTGATAACTATGAAAATTTATTACCAGGTGATCAATATCAGGCTCGGTTAGCACGTATGAAAAATACAGATGGACAAAATCATGATGTTAATAACTACTGGCATCATTTTGGAAATTTCAACTGGGATGATATTACCTGTCAATGGGCACAAATAGCAGGTGATTGCGTGGACTTGAATACCGAAAATCCACTGGTTTACAACTATCTGATTGATGCTTATGGACAATTTATTCGTATGGGCGTTGATGGTTTCCGTATCGATACAGGTCGACATATCAACAGGCTTGTTTTTAATAAGGTTTTTATTCCGGCTTTTCAACGAATTGCGAATGAATGCGGAAACGACAATTTTTTTATTTTCAGTGAGATATGCACGCGCGATAGAAATTATTGGTACCGAAACACGGCTGCCATGTCAACACCTTTCTATACATGGAAAGATTCCAGAAATTATGACTGGACAGAGGATGCTTCCTATTTTCAAACCACATGGATTAAAGGAACTAGTGATGAATTTTTGAACAACACCAATCAACGTTCTTGTGTACAAAATTATAATGACAATGTTGATACTTCTATTCAGCCATCATCCAATAATGCTTTTTTGAATGGAAATGATTATCACACTCCTGATCATTCGATGCATTCAGGAATGAATGTAATTGATTTTCCGATGCACTGGAATTTTGAAAGTGCTAAGAGTGCTTTTCGTATAGCTTGTGAAGGTGACCATGCTTACAATGATCCTACTTATAATGTAGTTTATGTTGATTCACATGATTATGCACCTGATGGTGCACCTGAAAGTCAACGTTTTGCTAAGCCACAAGATGTTTGGGCGGAAAATTTATGTTTGATGTACACTTTCCGAGGAATACCGTGTGTTTATTATGGTAGTGAAATTGAATTTAAAAAGGGATGCCCTATTGATAAAGGTCCAACTATTCCTTTAAAGGAATCGGGTCGTGCTTACTACGGCGGATATATCTCTGGGACACTTCATGTAAATGATTTTGCAAGTTATACCAATGCCACAGGTAATGTAGCAGTTACCCTAAAACATCCACTGGCTCGTCATATTCAGCGATTGAGTCAAATCAGGATGGCTATTCCTGCTCTGCGTAAGGGAGAATATTCTACAGAAGGACAGCAAAATAACCTCGCATTTAAACGTCGCTATGTGGATGCCACTACTGACAGTTATGTGTGCGTAGCTATTTCCGAAAGTTTTACGTTTAACAATGTATTGAATGGCACTTATGTCGATGCCATAACAGGAGACACAAAAGTGGTATCCAACAATAAACTTACGGTGAATGTTTCAGGCAAAGGCAATATGCGGGTATATGTTTTGAATACTGATAAAACTCCGGCTCCCGGAAAGATTGGCGTTGATGGCAAATATTTGTATGGAACTACACCTGTAATAGAAGATCAGGGAACTTATCCCGACGAGACTGAACCATTGATAGGTTCGTCTGAAGAGCCTGAAACTCCTCAGGAACCGGTTTTGAATATCGGAGAAAAGGCTATATTTTTTGAAAAACCGTCGAATTGGGGCAGTAACATTAATGTATATATTTATTATGACAACAACGGTACGGTCGTAAAGATTACTAAAAGTTGGCCGGGTGATGCTGCAACAAAGCTTGGAAACAACGTTTATAAATATAATTTTGAAGGTGAGATTACCAATTGGAAGGTACTTTTCAACGATGGGAGCAATCAGGCACCATCAAGTATAGGTTTTGATGTAGTCAATGGTGGATATTATACAGTAAATGGATTGCATCACGTTATTCAACCATCTGCAAACGCTGTGGACAATATATTTTCAAGGGGAAAATTTACTGTTTCGAGTGGTCAAAATATGTTGAATATAAACAGTACAGTAGAAGGCGTTTATCCTCTCTATTCTGTCAGTGGAACAGTTATCAAAATGCTCGACATCAAACGGGGTCAAAATGCTTATTATGATATTCCGAAAGGAATTTATCTGATTGATCATCAAAAAGTGATAATATATTAAAAAATATTTTATAACTTATTAACAATTGAAGAGGATACAAATCAATTTTCAAATTTTAATTTTAACTTATGTAATCATGAAAAAATCATTTTTAGTTGTTCTTTTTTTCACCATCGTACAGGCCGGTTTATTGGCTGTTAATCCACCTATTTACATTGCATTTCAGTGGCATATGCATCAACCCATTTATCAACCAGGAGAAACAGTAATTGAAACCCAGAATTCTGGAGTGTTATCGTATAATTTATATGATGTTTTTACTTCCAGAACAGGACCTTACACTACGTGGCCTTCTAATGCAGTTAATAAAATGTTGTCATTTGATCATGCAGGGGCTCAGGTGAGTTTTTCAGGTTCGTTGGTGGAAAATCTGAATGTATTGGAAGCAAATGGTATTGGTTTTTCTAATTGGAAATCAGCATGGCAAAGTATGATTCCTAAAAAAACGAGTTTAGGGAATCAGAGGATGGATATGGTTGGCTTTGGTTATCATCATCCCATTATGCCATTAATTGATAGAGAAGATATTGAAAAACAAATTCAGAAACATAAAGAGGCTTTTGCAGCAAATTTTCCTGGTTTACCCTATTCAAAAGGTATATTTCCTCCAGAAAATGCTTTTGAAGAGCATATCATACCTGCTTTAAAAAATTCTGGATTGGATTGGGTAATGGTAGATAATATTCATTTTGATCGAACTTGTAACAGTTATCCTTGGGGGAATGGAGGTTCTATTGTTGAGGTAAACAAAGCAGATATAGTTAATCCAAATCCTAATGACTGGCAAAAATTAAATGGATTATGGGCTCCACTTCCAGTTTCAGCAGCATGGGGACATCGTCCGCATTGGATGAAATATGTTGATCCGGCTACAGGAACGGAGTACAAAATGATAGTTGTGCCAACTTCTACTTTTTTTGGAAATGAAGATGGTCGTGGCGGTTTTGGCGCTTTGAATTATGAAGCTACAATGAGCCAAATAGAAAGTTATAATACAGATTCTGAACATCCTATTTTGATTGTTTTACATCATGATGGTGACAACCATGGAGGGGGTAGTGAGAGTTACTATGGGTCTAATTTTGATAACTTTGTTAGTTGGTTACAAGCAAATCCAGATCGTTTTGTTTGTACCACTATTCAGGATTACTTACAACAATTTCCTCCAGCCGCTGATGATATCATTCATGTTGAATCAGGTAGCTGGTATGGTGCAGGTGCTGATCCAGAATTTTTGAAATGGAATGGTGATCCTGTAAATGGTTATAGTCCTGATCGGAATAGCTGGTCAGTCATAACAGCAGCGTCCAATATTGTAAAAACAGCAGAGCAAATTAATCCTTCTTCACCGGATACAAAAGCAGCATGGGATTATTTATTAGTTGGGGAAACCAGTTGTTACTGGTACTGGGATGGCACCGAAGATTGGGATAATAAACCTACCCGAGCTGCCAATCTGGCTACAACAGCCGCTATGAAAGTAGTAAATACAAGCTCGGACCTTACTCCTCCTTCTATTTATCATCCTCAACGTGACCCTTATAATCCTGGTGAAACAGAATGGGGAGTTGTTCAATCTTCAGATTTTACGGTTTGGTCTTATGTTTATGATGTGAGCGGACTTTCTTCTGTAAAATTGAAGTATCGGCTCGATAAGGATGGAAAAAATCCATTGTCGAGTAATCAAAACGAGACTTATATTGGAGGTGAAGAAGTGAATGAATGGCAGGAATTGGACATGCTTAAAAAGACGATTGCTTCGAAAGGCTTGGCTCCTTTGTACAAAGCAGATGAATATTCGGCTCAAATTAACGGCATCCGCAATAAGTTGGTAGATTATTATATTGAGGCTACCGATAGCAAAGGAAATGTTGCACGTTCCATGATTTTGCATACGTGGGTAGGCACAGGAGACGGATCATCTTCTACTACGCTTTCTGTTTCACCGGCAGGAGGCTACTACGAAGGCGGTACGACAGTAACATTAACAGCTACGGGCGAAAATGAACCAGTTTATATTTATTATACATTGGATGGAACAACTCCAACTGTCAATTCGAGCAAAGTTCCATCGGGCGGAACTGTTTCCATCACTCAAGATAAAACCACACTGAAAGCCATTGCCATTGACAGTCAGGGTATAGAATCTACTATGTTTACTTACGTTTATTATACTGTGAAGCCGGATGGCATAACGATAAAATTTCAGAAACCTTCCGAATGGAGTAAAGTTTATTTGTATGCGTGGACTTCAACAACGCCTGATTTATTGGGAGCTTGGCCCGGCACTGAAATTCAGGCCGATGCTGATGGATGGTATAGTTACACTTTTACTGATGACATAACTGATGTGAATTTAGTATTTAGCAATGGCAGTGGTAGCCAGACACAGGATGTGACCCAAGTTACAGCAGGTACTTGTTTTAAAACTAATGGTATCTCTGGAGGAAAATATGTAGTTGTAACAACTGATTGCCAAGAGGGTGGCATTACACCTCCGCCGCCTTCGGGTTCAGGAATTACGGTGAAATTCCAAAAGCCGGAGGAGTGGAACAAAGTATATTTTTATGCATGGACAGGAACTTCAACAAATTTGCTTGGAGCATGGCCAGGAACAGAAATTAAGGCGAATGCTCAAAATTGGTATGCCTATACTTTTGCCGAAGGTATTAATTCCATCAATATGGTGTTCAGTAATGGATCAGGCAGTCAGTCTGTAGATGTGACCGGTATTAGTTCGGATATTTGTTATAAAACCAATGGCACAGCCAATGGAAAGTATCTTGTTGTTTCGACCGATTGTTCTTCTACCGGCGTAAATAATCACGAAAAATATTCATTGATTATTTCTCCCAATCCTGTGAAGAATCGGCTGAGCGTGCTGTCAGAAAAACCTTTTACAAAAGTTGAGTTAATATCTGTAAGCGGAAGTGTAATGAAAATTTTTGAAAACGAGCAAACACTGGAAATGTCAAATATCCCGGCAGGTCTGTATTTCATAAAAGTTCATTTTTTAGATCATTCATTTGTTGTTGAAAAAATCATAAAATTATAAAACCTGATAATCTTAACTATATCAATGGCTTGCTGATGTATATCACCGGCAAGCCTTTTTTCGTTAATCCGACTTTCTTCAACCAATTTCTTTGTATTGTGAAATTTGTTTTCGACTCAAGTCTTACCAACATTTTCCTGCTTTTTACTTTTCTAAAAAATAAACAATTCCCGGTAAATGGTTGTTTGAACAAAATTTGATACTTTTGTCTAGTTTTTCCATAAAATAATCGAGCATGTTCAATTTTTTGAAGCAGATAGACAACAAATCCTATCGCCCTGTATTTGGGGCGTTGGATATTTTCAAATTTATCGGCCCCGGTTTACTGGTAACGGTTGGTTTTATCGATCCTGGGAATTGGGCTTCCAATTTGGCTGCCGGTTCGAATTATGGTTATTCATTACTGTGGATGGTAACTTTGTCCACCATCATGCTTATTATGCTTCAGCACAATGTGGCGCATTTGGGCATTGCTTCGGGTTTATGTTTATCTGAAGCAGCTTCTATTTACCTGAAGCCTGTTTATTCCCGATTTGTTCTGCTTTCTGCCATGTTGGCTTCTGTTTCTACTTCTCTGGCAGAAATTTTGGGTGGAAGTATCGCTTTGAACATGCTGTTCGATATTCCCGTGCGAGCCGGTGCTTTGCTGGTAACGGCTTTTGTGCTTATTATGCTGTTTACCAATTCATACAAGGTTATCGAAAAATGGATCATTGCTTTTGTATCAATTATCGGACTTTCCTTTTTATATGAATTGTCGCTGGTACAAATCGATTGGAATCATGCTGTTGCCGGCTGGGTAACCCCAAGTTTTCCCGAAAATTCGATGTTGATTATTATGAGCGTATTGGGAGCGGTAGTAATGCCACACAATTTATTTCTGCATTCGGAAGTTATTCAGAGCCGTCAATGGAATCTGACAGATGACAAAACCATAAGAAGGCAACTGAAATACGAATTTTTGGATACATTAATTTCTATGCTCATAGGCTGGGCTATCAACAGTGCCATGATTTTGCTGGCTGCTGCCACTTTTTTTGAATCGAAAACACCGGTGACAGAATTGGAGCAAGCCACCCATTTGCTGGCTCCGTTGCTGGGGAAAAATGCTTCTGTTGTGTTTGCCGTTGCTTTGCTGTTTTCGGGGATTTCTTCTACCATTACTTCGGGAATGGCCGGAGGAACAATTTTTGCCGGCATGTACAAAGAACCTTACGATATTAAAGACAACCATTCACGATTGGGTGTACTTCTTTCGCTATTGCTGGCAACAGGTGTCATTTTTCTGATTTCCAATCCATTTCAGGGACTTATTATTTCTCAAATGTTGCTGAGCATTCAACTGCCTTTTACCATTTTCACGCAAGTACATCTTACTTCGTCAGAAAAAGTAATGGGAAAATATAAAAACACCACTTTTTCAAAAATACTGCTTTACTTGTTGGGCGTTATTGTTACTGTGTTGAATATATTCCTGTTTATCAGTTTTTTCAAGTAAAAAGTTTAATTTATTCTTTCCAGTTTTTTAGTTCATTGTACAATCGTTGCATGGGTAAACCCATTACGTTGTAGTAAGATCCGTTAATGTATTCCACCCCGACGAAACCAATCCATTCCTGAACGCCATAAGCACCGGCTTTGTCGTACGGTTGAAAATTGTCGAGGTAAAAATCAATCTCTTCAGGTGCCAATCGTGCAAAACGAACTTCAGAAGCTACGCCAAAGGTTCGTTGTTTTTTCATGGTGGTAATGCTGACGCTGGTGATGACATCATGTGTTTTTCCCGAAAGTGTGGTTAACATAAATTTGGCTTCGTTTCGGTCGGCTGGTTTTCCGAAAACCTGTCCCTGATACCAAACAATGGTATCGGCCGTTATCAGCATGGAATTTTCTTTTAAAATTTCGGTGCAAGCTTCCGCTTTTTTCTTCGACAGATACATGGGGATGTCCATTCCTATCAGTTCGGGAGGAAAAGACTCATCTACTTCAATTGGATAAATTTCAAAAGGGATATTCAATCCTTTAAATAAATCCTGTCTTCTTGAAGATTTTGAGGCAAGGATAATTTGGTATTTTTCCAAATGTGAAAGCAACTTGAACATGTTTTTACAGTTTGAAGGATTGTTTTTTGTTCACGTACCGAATTTTCATAATACAATGCTACAAATGTATGATTTTTTTTTAATTGTGAGCGTATTTTGCAAAAATATCGTTTAAATTTGCCGTATGTTAAGTAATTATCTTATTTCGCTGATAAAAGCACAATTGCCTTTTGAACCGAACGAACAGCAAAACGATTTGTTGGAAGCATTGGGGCAGTTCATGATGGTGCATGAAAAAAGAAAAATTTTTCTGTTAAAAGGTTATGCCGGTACCGGTAAAACTTCTGTTGTTGGCGCTTTGGTAAGAGCGTTAAATAATATAGGACAAAAAACCGTTTTACTGGCTCCTACCGGCAGGGCAGCGAAAGTTTTTGCCAATTATTCGGGTTCTCCGGCTTTTACGATACACAAGAAAATTTATCGGCAGAAATCCTTGACCGATTTTCATTTTCAGTTGGCCGAAAATCTTTCGTCGGATGTGCTTTTTATTGTGGATGAGGCTTCAATGATTTCCAATACCGACTTTGATTCGGTTTTTGGTTCGGGTCGGTTACTGGACGATTTGATGGAATATGTTTTTAGCGGTCGCAATTGTAGTTTGATACTCTTGGGCGATACGGCACAACTTCCGCCGGTAGGACAGGCTGAAAGTCCGGCGTTGGATGTTAATTCGCTGGAACCGTATCAAGTGAAGATTTTTGAATTTACATTAACCCATGTAGTTCGTCAAGCGCTGAAAAGTGGCATTTTGCATAATGCGTCTCTGATAAGGGCAAAACTGACTAAGGAAAATTCAGCCCGATTTCCTCCATTTCAGTTGGAAAAATTTGTCGATATTTCCCGCTTAAGTCCGGCGGAATTGACAGATGAAATTCAGAAGGAATATGCAGGCTCAGGAGTGGAAGATACGATGGTAATTACCCGCTCCAATTACAGGGCAAATTTTTACAACAATGGTATTCGTTCTCGGGTTATGATGAAAGAAGAGGAATTGTCGAATGGTGATTTACTGATGGTTACGCGCAACAATTATTTCTGGCCCAAATATTATCCTGAAATTGATTTTATTGCAAATGGCGATATTTTGGAAGTTTTGCGTATTAGAAAATTTACCGAGATGTATGGTTTCCGATTTGTGGATGCGACTGTTCGTTCTCTCGATTATAATTGGGAAATCGATACCCGCCTTTGGCTGGATACCCTCAAGGCAGAAACACCGGCAAAAGTTCAGGAAATGAATAAGATGTTGTTTGAAAAAGTGGCAGAAGATTATCCTGAAATAAAACAGAAACGCCAAAAAGTGAAAAAAATCTATGAAAACGAATTTTTCAATGCACTGCAGGTAAAATTTGCTTATGCCATTACTTGTCATAAGGCACAGGGTGGGCAATGGAAAAAGGTTTTTGTAGATCCTGGAAGAATTTCCGATGAGCAAATCAATGATGATTTTTACCGATGGCTTTACACAGCGTTGACACGTGCTACCGAAAATGTATTTTTGGTAAATTTTCCTGTAAAATTTTTCTCGTAAAAAAGTAGAGATTTTTTTGTTTTTTCTAACTTTTTATTACTTTTGTGGAGAATATAAAAATTATAAAATCTTTTAAATTTATTCTAAATTTCATTTTTGTTTTTGTTACGACTTAACCGTTTGTTTGCGTTCTTTCTCAACATTCCACTTATTTTTTCTTGATTAGTTTTTGTTTGTTAGTAGTTTTTTACCCGATTTTCTTTTACAATTATGTAACTTTAATATCCTACTAAAATGAAATCTTCAGCTTCTCATTTTCTTGTGGCAATTTTTTTAAGCATCTTAATTTTGCCATCATGTATGAACGATGTGGATCTTACCAACATTTCCGACAAGTTCCAATGGAACGGTTCTTTGGCTGTGCCTGTGGGTGAAGCCACTCTGACTCTGGAAGATTTGCTGGCTCAACTCGACAGTCAGAATATACTGATTACCGAAGGTCAGGAAATTCTGTATCAAGATTCCGACAGTATCGATTTCCGATTTAGAGAAATCGATTTAGCGCAGTATTCGCAATCGCTGGTAAAATCTTACAATGTTTCTTCCAGCGTTGTAACCATTCCTGCTAACACTCCAATTCTAACTTTAAGTGATTATGTGAATATTAATTTGGGTTTAAACAATTCTCCTTCTGAAGAAAGAGTTGATAGTGCAATAATCAATTCGGCAGTTTTATTGGTAAAGGTAACTGTGGAAAACATTAACATAAATCCCGGCAATTTGAAATTAAAATTGAATTTCCCCATTGATAAGGTACATGCTACAAACGGTTCTTCTGTAAATATTTCTTTTACTCCTACAGCTTTTAATCAGGCTGAAAATGTTACGATTAGCAATTTTGTAATCAATACCTCAGGGAATGCTACGGGGATACCGTTAACTTTACAACTGGATATTACCACCGGCAGCTTACCCGTGACTGTTGGTCCAACTTCAAAAGTGGGCATTGAACTGAAATTTACCGGTTTTGATTATAAGGTTGCTTATGGTTTTTTCACACCGGCAGTAATTGCTACCAAAATATTGACACAAGATCTGGATTTACCTTCATTCACAGATGACGGTTTGTTTTTGTTTGCCAATCCCAAAGCTTTTCTTACTGTTAAAAGCAATATCGGTGAGTACTTGAAATTTAATGTAGATTATGTGAAAGCCTATCCCAAATCCAATCATTCTCAAGAGGTTTATGCATCTTTCAATGGAAGTCCTTCAACATCCGAATCAATAGGTAAAAAACCGGCAGCTCCGGGTAAATGGGTAGTCAAGCAATTGAGAACCTTAGATAAGGATTATGGCGCTACCGACCGTCTTTTCAGTAATGCAAACAAACCCGATGTATTGGAATACAAATACAGCGTAGGGATTGACAACAGCACAAATGACCACACCCCTGATTTTATAACACCTGATGGCACCATTAAAGTTTTGTATAAGATTCAAATTCCTCTATATCTGAAACCGGGCAGTTATTACGAGTTCAAAGATACGCTGGTAGATGCCGGCGAAGATATCAATTCGGCTTTGGAAGATGTGGAAGTAAACAGCGGATCGATTTTCCTCACCGTTTCCAATGGGCTTCCGGTGAAAGGCAAACTAACTTTGGTTTTGAAGGATTCTTTGGGAAGAGACATTGCCACTACCTTTACAAAAGAATATGATATTGATGCTCCTCAAGTAGATGCTGAAGGTTATGTAGTAGAAAATGGAATTACCCCTCAGAAAATCGAGATTGCCTTAAATAATGAGCAACTCGACGATTTTAAAAATTCAAAAGATATAGTTTATACGTTCAGAATTGACAGTAGAGATACCGAATCCTTTATTCATTTCAGAAAATCGGATTCTTTCAAGGTTAAATTAGGTCTGTTCGTTAATGGCAAAGTTAGCAGTGATTTAAATAACAACGATTAAAAAACCGAGTAACCATGAAAAAGATTATTATTTCAATACTGGCAGGTATATTTTGGATGACCGGCATGTTATCTACGTCAGCTCAGCAGGTGAATTCGTTGTTCTTTATGGAAAATTCACCGCTTCGTTCTTATTTGAATCCGGCTTTGCAACCAACAAGCAGTTTTTATTTGGGATTCCCCGTGTTGGGTTATACTTATTTTGGTTTGGGAAACAATTCGTTGACGCTGAAAGATCTGGTTTATAATAAAAATGGAGAAACTATTTGGTTCTTAAATCCGGAAGGAGATGTGGATAAATTCTACAAATCATTGCGTCCTTCGACTTTGCTCAATACCAATGAGCAATCAAATCTTTTAAATTTCGGTTTTCGTGCAGGTAGCGCTTATTGGACATTTGGCATCACCGAAAAAATTGAAGGAAATTTGGCATTGCCTAAAGACATGTTTAAACTTTTGCTTTACGGGACCCCAGATCAAGAAAACAATTATTTCAATTTTAAGGATTTGAATGCCGATATAATGGCTTATACCGAGTTTGCATTGGGGTATTCCAAAATAATTAATGACCAATGGACAGTGGGCGGAAAATTGAAATTTTTGGCCGGAAATGCCATTGTAACTTCTTCTAACGATTATTTCGATTTGAATGCCGGTATCGATCAGTGGAACATGAAGGGTACTGGTTCATTGAATATTGCTGTTCCCGGAGAAGTAACAATTGGCGATAAATTTGAATCTATGGATTATACTGAACCAGAAGATATGCAGAGTTGGCTAAAACCTTCGGGAATGGGTTTTGGGATTGACTTGGGGTTAACTTATAAACCTTTGGAAAATGTAACTCTTTCAGCTGCCTTGGTTGACTTGGGATCGATTAATTGGAACAAGAACATGAAGAAGGTAGCGTATAATATGGATTATACCTTTGATGGGCTTGCAAAAATCGACAATTTGGATTCCGTAGATATGGATGCTTTTTTGGATACGTTGTCCAATGCTTTTAAAAATTCCTTTACAACCGAAGAAAAAGCAACATCGTTTAGTACATCCCTTTCTCCAAAGCTCAATGTGGGTGCAGAATACGCTTTTGCCAACAACAAACTTAGTGTGGGTTTACTTTCCTCTACCATGAAAGTGAAAAGCAACATGTATCAGGAACTGACTGCTGCGTTCAACATGCGTCCAAGTAATTGGTTCAACTTATCTCTTGCCTATTCAATATTGAATGGGAGAATGAGCAATATAGGTGCCGCACTCGGAATCAGAACTGGATTTATTTACTGGAATCTTTCCAGCGATTATGTTTCATTAAATAATGCGCCTTTGTTGTTGAGTGATGTAGACTCTTCTCTGCCATCAACAAAAGTTCCAATACCATACAATAGCAAAGGACTAAATCTTGCATTGACCGTTAATTTTGTTTTTGGCAATAAAGTCGATAAAGATCATGATGGAGTTGTGGACAAAAAAGATAAATGTCCCGATACCCCTAAAGCAGCGCGTAAAAAAGTGGATTTGAATGGTTGTCCGCTTGATACGGATCAGGACAGTATTCCCGATTATATGGATCAGTGTCCTGATACGCCATTGGCAGCTCGAGGATTTGTGGATAGTAAAGGTTGTCTTTTGGATTCCGATAATGATAGCATTCCCGATTATCTCGACAAATGCCCCGACACGCCATTGGGAGTAACTGTTGATTCTTTGGGTTGTCCGTTGGATACCGACCGTGACAGTGTTCCCGATTATCTGGATCAGTGTCCTGACACACCAATAGAAGCTCACGGATTTATTGATGATAAGGGTTGTTTGTTGGATACCGACCAGGACAGCGTTCCCGATTATTTAGATTTATGTCCGAATACACCGTTGGAAGCCAAAAAATATATTGATAAAAACGGATGTCCAATGGATAGCGATAGTGATGGCGTTCCCGATTATCTGGATCAATGTCCCAATACACCTGTAGAAGCTCGTGGAATGGTGGATGAAAAAGGATGCCCGCATGATACCGATGGTGATGGAGTGTATGATTTCAAAGATGATTGTCCAAAAATTCCCGGCGACAGCACCAATCATGGTTGTCCTGTAGTGAAAAAAGAGGTGCGTACACTTTTCCAAAAAGCATTAAAAGGAATTCAGTTTGATACCGGAAAAGATATTATCAAACCTTCTTCCTATCCTATTTTGGATCAAATAGCGCAGGTATTAAAAGAAAATCCGACTTATTTGGTTGAAATTCAGGGACATACTGATAATGTTGGCAATCCGCAGAAGAATATGGAACTTTCCGAAAAACGAGCTACAGCAGTGAAAAAATATCTTGTCGCCAAAGGTGTTGAAGAAAGCAGGATGACAGCAAAAGGCTATGGCGATACCATGCCGGTAGCTTCCAACAAAACTGCAGCAGGTAGAGCGTTAAACAGAAGAGTGGAATTTATTGTAACTTTTGAGGAAGTGAAATTCGAGTAGGGAATATTTTTCTTCTAAAGTTTAGCTGGATTATAATTTTAAGGCATTTCAAGCGTTACGTTTGAAGTGCCTTAAAATTATCAGAAAGAAATTTAGTATCCTGAGGCAAGCACATCGGCCAGATGAATGCCACGAATGGACAAGTTGTGTTTTTTGCAGAAGCTGTTGATGTTCATAAGGCATGATGCTTCTGTACTGACTATATATTCGGCTCCCGTACGAACACTATTGGTGGCTTTTCGAGCTGTCATGGAAGTGGAAATGGCCTGATTTTTAACGGCAAATGTTCCGCCAAAGCCGCAGCATGTATCACTTTCTTCCATCTCAACCAATTCCAGTCCTTTAACGTGTTGGAGCAATTTGCGTGGTTCATCCTTCAGTCCATATTCGCGTAGAGCAGAACATGCATCATGAAACGTTATTTTGTGTGGGAATATAGCTCCCAAATTTTCTGTTTTTAAAATATTTACCAGAAAATCAGTTAATTCATACAACTGACTTTTGACATCTTCAAATTTTTGCTGCAGCTCAGGTTTGTCCGCAAGTATTTTGTGATAATGATGCAAAATAAATCCAGTGCAAGAACCGGAAGGGGAAACTATGGGCATATCAGAGTTAAAATCAAAAAGAAATTTTTCTGCCAGATAGGCTGTTTCTTTCCAATAGCCGCTATTAAATGCCGGTTGTCCGCAACAGGTTTGGTTAGGGTTGTAATGAACGCGACAGCCCGCTTTTTCAAGAATTTTTATGACGTTAAATCCGGTTTGCGGGTAAAGTTGATCTATGTAACAGGGAACGAATAGTTGAACATCCATGTATGGAAAATTTTTTGAATAAAGTTTTTTGTATTAATACCATAAGTCAACAAAGACGGGAAGATGATCGGAAAATCCACCCTGATATTTCATGCCTACATAGGTACGAAAAGGCTGTTTTCCTAAAAAAGTCCTGTCCTCTTCCAATAAAAATTCGGCTTCAAAAATATGAGCATCAGTTGGAAGTGTTAAAATGGAATTAGTTGGTATCAACAAATTCCCCGAAACAATGATTTGATCGAGTGTTCCCCATTCTCCGTTGTGTTTGTGAGAACCCTTTCCTTTCAGATGAATGGGGAACATCAAATTGTACAAATTATTTTGTAAGTATGGTTCCTTTGGAGGGAGTGCTCTCAGCGTTTCCGACAGGCTCCGATTGGGCGGATAATCGTTAAAATCCCCCATAATGACAATATTTGGTTTGTTGTTGAACGTGAATAAACTGTCCACTTTTGAACGCAATACGGAAGCTACAAAAATTCTTCTTTCTTCTGATTCCAATTCACCTCCCAACCTTGAAGGGAAATGACAAACAAAAACGTGAAGGGTGTCACCGGAAGGAACAATTCCTGAAGCAAATAAAATATCGCGCGTTTTAATTTCAGGATAATGTGGAAAGTTTATGTGAATAGCTTCATTATGAATTGGTTTGAATAAGTAAGGTTGATAAAGAAGTGCTACATCCACACCTCTGGCATCAGGCGACTCATGATGTAGAAATTTGTATTTTAAATTCTTCAAACCGGCATATCGGGTCAAATCTGACAGACATTTTTCGCTTTCCACCTCACATAGTCCTACTAATGCAGGAGTTTCCCACCCGCCAATAGAGCAGATTACTTTACCAATATTGGTTTGTTTCTTTTTATATTTTGTCGTATTCCAAGCCCTTAATCCACTTGGAAGATATTCTTGATCGTCAGTAAGCGAATCGTCCACGCAATCGAAATAATTTTCAACATTGTAGGAAACTATCTTAAAGTTATGTTTTTCCTGACAACAAAGTTTTATTGCAGAGAGTAAACAAATCGTTATGGCTAAAACGATTCTTTTTTTCCCTGATATAAAAGAATATTTCATAGAGGTTTTACTAAAAAAGTTTAAAAACCCGGCAATTATTCATCCTTTTTTACCGGCATCCATTCATAAGCGCCTATGTCGGGAACTCCATCCTGCAAACGATTCACACCATTTAAGTCAACTGGACAGTTTTCAGCAGCAATATTGTAATCTCCCATGTTTCTCAAGGGTGAAACAGAATCGGGCTCAAAATTGAAGTAAGTACCTTTCTTATAATCAAAGTAAATATTCTTAAAAACAGTATCGTTTTTTTCCGACCAGCGAATGTACGTGAATTGTGGTAAGTCCAAAGCTTTCGGTTTCCGAATATAGCAATGGGAAAAAGTTCCTTTGTACAGTGATGGGAAACGGGTAGCAAGAGAAAATTCATTCTCCATACTGCCGGCTATTGCACAATTTATAAAAGTTGTTCGCATGGGAGCAATGCGGTTTAAATCCATAATCATTACAGCGGGTTCTTTATCGCGCAAAATGGGCTGAACAGAACTGTTGTTAAAATAATTTGCTATTGTGCAATGAATAAAAGTATGCTGTCCGCCATTAAGATAAACACAAAAACTGCTGCTGTTGGAAATCTCAGAATTCAAAACTTTTACATTCCCATTTTGAACCACCAACCCATAAAGTAAAAAGTTATGTATCCGGCAGTCAGAAATTTCAAGTTCCGGTAATTGATTTTTGTCCTGATTGGATAAATATATTCCCACATAGCCGCTGTTTAAATTCACATGGCGTAATACATGTTTCCCTTTATTCCAAAGCAAATGAATACCACCCCATTGGCCGGCAACAACATTGTACAATACTGGTGTTTCAAATTTGATTTTGTCAAATCTGTCGCCACGCATGATGATTGGTTGCTCGAAAGTTCCTTTGGCCATTAAATTCCCATATACAATAAGATTGGCGTTATTGTGAAAATAAAGTCTTGTACCTGGAGCCAAAGTGAGTGTCTTTGCACTGTCAACAGCGAGATATCCGAATACAAGATAAGGTCTTTCGGCTGTCAGCGTTGTGTCGTTCACTATGAGTTTGTTCCTGAAAATAACCGCATTTTGTCCTATTGCCTGTAAGGTAATTGTTTTGATATTGCCATTTACAAGAAAAATCAAGGCATCTTCTATCAGTAAAGGCAAATTGTCGTCGAGAGGATCAATGTTGACTTGAACAAAAATATACAAGCTGTCCTTTGCACCAATTTCTATATCGGTAAACTGGTTGTTTTCATTGTTTTTCCCATCCACATTGATTTTAAAAGCAGACGATTTTCCGTTTGCCAGAAAAATGTTTGAAATCAGTATGGCTTTGTTATTGGGATTGTAAACCATAATTCGGGAAGTGGCGCTGCCAACGGTTGTGAATGTGGTGTCGAATGTCAGCGTATCGGTGGAAAACAAAACAGTATCGGCAGGATTGGTGGTAAAATCCTCCTGACAGGCAGATAAAAAGTTGATTATTGCCAAAAAAACAATCAGCTTTGCGAGAAAAAAGGCTGTTTTTTTAAACTTGAACATTCTATCGTTTGTTTTTTAATGATATAGGTTGATCATTACGTAGATTTGTTTATGCAAATTTAGTGTAAAAGATGACTTTATCATAATATTGGTTTATATTTGTGCAACAAAAAAACTTAAATCGTTCTATCATGGCAAGCAGAAAAGAATTGAAAAAACAAATAAAAGATGTTACGGGTCAGCTGGCATTGGAAATTTTATTTCGGGGTACAGTTTTGCAGGTGTTAGAACCCGAAAAAATGTATTCTTTACTTTCCGAAGTTATTTTCATGAATAACCAGTTTATTTCAAGGGTAAATACAGCCAAAGGCAAAAAAGGGACAAATGAAGTAAATGATTTTTATCGAAAATTTTTCTCCGATTGGGAAGAGGAAATAGACAAAATTATTCGGGAGTTCTAATTTTTTTGAACAGCTCCATTTTCCTTCCATATCTTCGCTTCTTATTCGAAATTGAAAGAAAGGGTTATCATTTTATTGGTTAGTTTGGAAATGGAAGTGGTATAAATTTTATCTTCTTCGGTTAAGCCACCCGCATTTCTTTGTTCGAGAGGCGTAAGCATATTGTTGAAGCCAATGGCAAATTTTAGTTCTGGTGCCAATTTGAAGAAACTGAAATACAAGTCACACCCTGCACCAAATTCTATAAAATAATCCATCGGCTTGAGTAAGATGGGCTTTTCCTTGTTCCTGCCAAAATCGAAATATACGCCTCCACCTCCCAACAGATAAGGACGATAATTATTTTTGCGCTCTGCACTGTATTTTAAATAAACAGGGAAACTCAGCGGAATAGAATTGACAGTTGTTGTTCCAGTCGCGAGGGTTGTATCTTTACGATAGGTGATGTCTCTTCCGGAAAAATGCAAAGTTGGATTGAAGCGCAGGTTCCAATATCGAGCCAACCGAAGATTGGTGATGACTCCTACCGAAAAACCCGGCTGCAAAGCCGATACACTTGTGAAATAGCTGTTCCCATTAATGAGTGTGTCTCTTGGTGTTATTCCAAAATCGGCCGTATTCAATCCTAAAGAGAATCCAAAATGAATGAGTTTGTCGTCAGCATAGGGAAGATTCCCCTGAGCATTGACTTTTGGGAAAAACGCTGTATATAGAGATAAAACAAAAATAAAAGCAATAATATTTTTATTTAACATACTGATATTCCTAAAAGGTTGTATTAGTTTCAGCTATAAAAACGATTAAAAGTCAAGATTATTGCTGGCTTAATAGGCGAGGATCACCTACAATTAAAAAAGAAGAAATGACAAGAAGCTTTACAAGTTGGAAAAATAATAGTAATATACAATGATTTGACTGAGGGTCAATCCATCAAATTTTCGGATTCTTCGACCGTAGCTGTCATATAAAGCATTTCCCGAGACTGAAGCCAGCTTTGTTCCGAGTGCATCGTAAAAGTCGTTGTTTTCAACTTTTCCAATTTGTTTCCCATTGCCATCGTACAGAAAGCTTCCGTCGATTTTTCCAATCAAATTGCCTGCCGCATCATAAACAAAAACGCTTTCGACTTTTCCTTTTAGTCTTAGGTTTTTGTCGTAAAATTGCTGCCCGACAAATTTTCCTAAGATTTTACCAGCTGCATTATAGACTTGTTGTCCCATTAATGCAGAAGTAAAAAAAAGAAAGAGAAGAAATAATATCTTTTTCATGTCAAAAGACTTTTAATGATTGCAAATTAATTGAAAATAAATCGTAATTCCAAATAGTTCATATTATTTTTTATTGAAATCTATAGTTATTTCTTTCACAGGTTAAAAAAATAGTTTTGTTTGAAACAAAACTCACTTTAAAATTTTTTGCCAATTGACAATAAAGGTTTAATTTTGTGTGTCAAATTGCTTGGAAAAAATCATGATTTTTAGATTTTAGTCTTTAGGTTTTCAGACTTTTCATAATTGTCAGAACATATCACTAAGCCATTTTCTTGCTCTATTACTCAATCAAATTTGTTTTATGCATAAATCCGGTTTTATTAATATTGTCGGTAATCCAAATGTGGGAAAATCTACTTTGATGAATGCCTTGGTGGGTGAAAAACTATCCATCATTACTTCTAAATCTCAGACTACCCGCCATCGAATTTTAGGAATTGTCAACGAGGAAAATTATCAAATGATTTTTTCCGACACACCGGGCATTATCAAGCCAAAATATGCTTTGCAGGAATCCATGTTGCAATTTTCACGGTCTGCTCTTACCGATGCCGATATTCTGATTTATGTTACCGATGTGTATGATGCTGAACCGAAAGACAGCGATTTTGTTCAGAAAATTAATGCCGACAATGTTCCCTTGCTGGTCTTAATCAATAAGATAGATCTTATCAATCAGGAGAAATTGGAATTGTTGGTAGAAAAGTGGCATGGCATTTTCCCTCGTGGTGAAATATTGCCAATTTCTGCCCTCGAAAAGTTCAACGTGGATTACCTAATGAAACGAATCAAAGAACTATTGCCAGAATCTCCTCCTTTTTTCGATAAAGACCAGTTAACTGATAAGCCCGTACGGTTTTTTATTGGCGAAATTATACGTGAAAAAGTGTTGTTGAATTATCAGAAGGAAGTGCCTTATGCCGTTGAAGTAGAGATAGAAGAATTTCATGAAGAAGAAAATCTGGTTAGAATCGGTGCTGTGATTTATGTTGAAAGAGATTCACAAAAAGGAATCATTATCGGGAAAGGTGGTAAATCGTTGAAAAAAGTTGGCGTGGAAGCCCGAAAAGATATTGAAGAATTTCTCGGAAAAAAGGTTTTTCTCAGTCTTTATGTGAAAGTGGAAAAAGATTGGAGAAATAAAGAAAAAAAGCTCAAAGACTTTGGATATTTGCAGGATTAATCCTATAATTTTGTTGAGGATTGTTTTAAAATTTTCTCTTTCGATTTAAAAACAAATATTTTTTAAAATTGTTATTTGAGTATAAGGTGCTATAATTGCTTTTATGCTTAAAGATTTACGCAAACAATACGACCGATTTACTCTGAATGAATCGAATATTTTAGAAAACCCTTTTCAACAGTTTAAGTTGTGGCTGAGCGAAGCCATAAAAAATGAAGAATATGAGCCAAATGCAATGATGTTATCTACTGTAGATGCCGAATTGCAGCCTCACAGCAGGATGGTTTTATTGAAAGAATTGACTGACGAAGGATTTGTTTTCTTTACAAACTATGAAGGAAACAAAGGAATACAAATTCTTCATAATCATCAAGTTTCTTTGTTGTTTTTCTGGCCGGTTTTGGAACGTCAAGTGCGGATAACGGGAAACGCCGAAAAAATTTCGGAACAAGACTCCGAGGAATATTTTAAAATGCGTCCACTCTTCAGTCAAATCAGTGCGTGGGCATCGCCTCAAAGTCGAAAGATTCCATCAAGAGAATATCTCGATAAACAATTTGAGCACTATAAGCAACAGTTTGGAGCTAAAGTTCCACGACCACCTTTTTGGGGAGGTTTTTTGGTTCGCCCAAAAACTTTTGAATTTTGGCAAGGAAGGCCAGACAGAATGCACGATCGGTTGCTCTATACAAAAAACGATCAACAATGGGAAATTTATAGACTTGCACCGTAAAAATACAGATTTTGTGGCATAATTATTGTTAAAAGTTACTGTGCTTGAATCTTCTTTTTAAATCAAAATTTATACTTTAAAATCTTTTTTCAATTTTAATTTTTATTATTATTTGAGTGTTATAAATAATTTTTTAGAAAAAAAGTCCCAAAAATATTTTGATTTTGAGAAAAAATAAATATATTTGCCGATATTTCTATTAAAAAACATTTGCATTAAAATAATTTTATTAATTTTGCGGTTAATATCAGTTGTTTGAATT
>Ga0116172_10001248_pt1 | contig 23698 bp, 15 predicted proteins | sample AD_UKC083_MetaG_FD_89799 | JGI IMG/M metagenome (GOLD analysis project Ga0116172, IMG submission 89799) | Active sludge microbial communities of municipal wastewater-treating anaerobic digesters from USA - AD_UKC083_MetaG | ecosystem: Engineered > Bioreactor > Anaerobic > Digestate | place: USA... | reverse complement strand
TTCAACAATAAACGGAAGATACCGGAAGGCCAGTGCGCCCTTGCGGACCCAGACCCTCATCAATGGCACCGCTTTTCCGTCAACGGTCACCATGGTCTCGACCTGTTCCATCCTGTCGACATCCCTCAGCGCGAAATCCAGAAAAGTCGGCGCACCCGAGTCCACTCCGCAGGCCAGCACCATCCGCTCTTCCGAATCCCTGTGCTTGTTCGGCACCCCGATGAAGGCAACATGGGTTTCGTTGCACACCTTGACCCGTGTATAGCGGTCTATCTCGAACCGCGGTGCCTCTTCCAGACATTTCCACCCGTCATTCACTCCCGGCCTCCTTGCTCCCATTCGACATCACGTATCCGCAGAATAAAATATAATTCGGATCCGGTCAACACCCCGGACAACCCGATACCTGCTTCAAAACGCACTGCCATTCCGGCAGCCAAGCCTGTCTTCTCCAACCACCCTTCTTGTCTCTCACCAATAAAAAGGACTCCCCGTTTTTGGGGAGTCCGCTGCTTAACAATATCCGGTCAGATCAGAATGTTGACGGTGTCCCGGTGTTCGACGGATCGTACCAGGCTTCCATCAATTCCAGCCAGCTTGTCACCGAACCATCGCTGTTGAATGTGCAGAAGTCCATGTTTCCATATACCTGGGAGCTTGTTCCGTTGCGCTGATCCCGACTGGTATACCAGTCCTGGGCAGCATAGTCTGAAGAGCTGTAGGAGAAGAAGATCGAGAGGCCCCTCTTGACCGAACTGCCCGTCCCCCAATAATAGCTCGTCCCGTATCCCGACACACCCGAGGCAACTGTGGCTGTCTCGCCATAAGCCTTGACCACCGCATTTCCCAAGGCCGTCAACACATTGTTGGCGGCTGTCTTGAGTGCTGTCGAATAGGTGGAGCTGGCTGCAATCTTCGAGCACAGGGACCCAAGATCGAAGTACGGGTACTCCTGGCGGGAATACGTGTCACTGTTATCGTAATACTTGACTGCCGAATTGCGTGTTGATTCGATGGAACTCTTTTTGTTCTCGGTGTACATCGCGACAGCCATGCTGTCGACAGCGGTCTTGAGTGCGGAGATCTGCGAGAGATCGATCGCGGCCAGAGTCTCCCCATCGCCGACGGGATTCGCCTGGATCTGGACCTTGTAGGCATCCACGACCAAGGTCGCGAAATTCACCGGAGTGATGGAAGCCGAGCCGAGATTCCCGAAAATGTATTCGTAATCCCAGCCATCCCCCTGTTCGGTCTGCATCGACCCGACCATATAGCTGGCAAGATTCCTGAACTCATAGGCCGTCTCAACTGTGCTCATCAGACAGGCATCGAATCCGAGGATGCCGAGTTTGGAAGAGGATGTAAACCGCTGAGCAAGAGCTTGCTGAAGCTCGTCGAGATACAGGCAATCATCACCACTGGCATCATCCCAGCAAACGGCCTTGGCCGGACGCTCGGCCGGGGTCCAGTCCCTTGCCCCACCACCATGGTTCCATAACACAACCATGTAGTTGTTGGCCGGGAAGTAGGTCTTTCCATAATTCACAAACCAGGAGAGCGTGGCAGGATCACCCATGTTCTTTTCACCACAGTTCGCGATATGCCCCAAACCTGCACCGTTATCGTCAAGCCGCTCGGAATTGAAATAGGTCATCGAGGATGAATCCGGTCGCACACGATAGAGACGTGTATCAGACCAGTCGCTCCCTGTTGACTCCGTTTTTGCCGAAGTATAGCCATCCGCCGTTGATGAACCGGTTGCCCTGTCAAGGAGGACGATCACATTGATGTTGTCGGAGATGGAGACACCGGCATTGGCCAGGCCCTTTTCCATCTCGTTCATGTCTTCAAGCCCGGCCGCTTCCAGATTGTTGTCCGCATCAAGATAGACCATCACCGTCCAGTTCTTGACCGTCGCACTCTGTGAAGAGGACGAAGAAGAGGAGGATGAAGAAGAAACGCTGGATGATGATGAACTCGTTCCACCAGTCGTGTACTCAAGTGCGTCGATCTTCCATCCGGCCGCTGCAACGCTGGAATCGGAGGTGAAGCGGATCTTGACGGTATCCCCGGCAACCTCGATGGATGTAAAAGCTCCCTTGTTGCCTGTGTACGTGGCCAAGACCGTCCCGAGTCCGTTCATGATGTAGACTTTGTCGTAATTGTTCTCGGTGTTGAACGCTGAGAAGTGCACCCGAACCTTCGATGCACCAGCCTGTGTCAGCGTCGAGGTGACATCCTGACTGGCAGGATAGTTGGATGGATAGTTCGGAGATGTCAGGCTTTTCGCGACACTGACCCAGCCCGACGGAGCAGAACTGCTCGAAGAAACACTGGACGAAACCGAGCTGCTCGATGAAGAAGAGGAAGATGAAGAGACACTCGACGAAGAACTTGTCCCACCGTCATACGAAGTCCAGGAGATATCGTCCACAGCCACCTGTCCGGCCGATGTCGAAGACTGGATCAACTGGATGGTCACACTCCCGCTCCGGTTGACCGTATAAGGGCCAGCTGTCAGCACAGTTGTCCCGGAGGTGACCAATGTGGCAATGGTCGTTCCATTGACCTTGACAAGGAGACTGGTCGCTGTGCTGTAGGCTTTCTTGTACTTGAAAGACAAGGTTCCGACGCCGTTATTGACTGTCACACTCAAAGCCGAGGTCGGGGACTGTCCCTTGCCGAGGACAGCTGTCTTGCCCGTCAGAGTCACTCCGCCCCAAGCCGTCTTTGTATAGGCCCACGACCAGCCACCGACACCGGCAAAGCTGCCGGTAACATAACTCGTCCCTGTTGCCGTGCAAGAATCGAATGTTTCGGTGTAACTCGTAACAGTTCTTGCCTTGACGGCATCATCCTGCGACGTCCGATCGTCGACTCCAGCGACTTCCGGGGCAATGCTGCACGCTGCAAGTGCAGTTGCTGTGATGGCAGCGCAAGCAATACGGCTCCATACTCTCATAGAGAACTCCATTCTGTCATATCAAGTTTGAACAGCTTGGAGCACATTCTCTCACACCCCCGATTTCCGTCAAATAAATTCCGGTTTTTTTCTGTCCAGCGACCAGATGCCACCCAAAGCGTCTTTTTATACTATTTTTAAGGGGAGCCGTCCAAAAAGCGGCAACCATTTCTCCGGGGACCCACAATGGAATTCGAAGCCGTCATCGGACTTGAAGTACACGCACAGCTCAATACCCAGACCAAGATCTTTTGTTCCTGCGCCAACCGCTTTGGAGCCGAGCCAAACACCCAGACCTGCCCCGTCTGCCAGGGGCATCCGGGTGTTCTCCCCGTCCTCAACGGCGAAGCCCTGACCAAGGCTATCAAGGCCGGTCTGGCCCTTGATGGATCCATTGCCCACTACTCGCGCTTTGACCGCAAGAATTACTTTTACCCAGACCTTCCCAAGGCCTACCAGATTTCACAGTATGAGTTTCCCATAGTTGTTGGAGGTGGCGTGACCGTGGTTCGCGAAGACGGGAGCGAACACACCTTCCCCCTGACCCGGATTCATATGGAAGAAGACGCTGGCAAACTCGTCCATCCCGGAGATGACGCAGCCCATTCCCTCGTGGACCTCAATCGGGCCGGAACGCCCCTGATCGAAATCGTCAGCGAGCCCGAACTGCACACCCCTGAAGATGCCGCCATGTATCTCACCGAGCTCCGGGCCATCCTGCGCTACATCGATGTCTCCGATTGCAACATGGAGGAAGGCTCCCTGCGCTGCGACGCCAATGTCTCCATCCGGCCCAAAGGAACCACAACACTCGGCACCAAGGTGGAAATCAAAAACCTGAACTCCATCAAGGGAGTTGCCAAGGCCATTGAATACGAAATCCGCCGCCAGACCGAAGCGCTTCTTTCCGGAACGCCGATCATCCAGGAAACACGGCTCTTTGACGCTGACAGGGAGATCACCCTCTCGATGCGCAGCAAGGAAGAGGCCCATGACTATCGCTACTTCCCGGACCCGGATCTGGTTCCTGTCCTCGTCCCGGAAGAACGGATCCGGACACTGAAAGACACACTCCCCGAACTGCCTCGCGCCCGAAAAACCCGGTTTATCACCGAGTATTGCCTGACCCCGAAGGATGTCGGTACACTCTGTGCGACCCGCGAACTGGCCGATTGGTTTGAAACAGCGGCTCGGGCGGGAAAGAATCCCAAAAAAATTGCCAACTGGATCCAGGCCGAGGTGCTCCGCATCCTGAACAATTCCGGCCAGGGCATCACCGCGTTCCCCGTCTCGCCCGAAAACACCGCAGCCCTGATGGATCTTGTCGAAGATGGTGTCATCAGCGGGAAAATCGCCAAAGATGTCTTTGAAAAGATGATCAGCACCGGAAAATCCGCCGAGAGCATCATCGAAGCGGATGGCCTGCGTCAGGTCTCCGATACAGGCGCCATTAAACAGGTGATCGACGAGGTCCTGGCGGCAAACCCGGCCCAGGTCGAACAGTTCAAGAGCGGAAAAACCGCTGTCAAGGGATTCCTTGTCGGCCAGATCATGAAAAAAAGCGGCGGGAAGGTCAATCCAGCCATGGTCAACCAGATTCTCGAGCAAAAACTCCAGTCCTGACCGTACCCGAAAAAGGGCTGCCCAATAAGGTTGACACACGCAATCCGCCGACACGCCCGGGCCTCCGACGTGTCGGCGGATCAAACGCTTTCGCAGAGTGCCGAAATACAGTTCAGGATATCATGGTTTCTGCGAATGTCCCCCGGAATCGCATCACAACATCATGAAACGCGTATAAGGCCGCGCGTTCAGGCTTGCGAAGCGTCGGCGAAACCTGTTTTTCATAAGATACCAGAACACTTCCTTTGTCACACAGACCCCGAAGCCCCTCAACGCAACAAATCCTGTCGATCCCGTGACAGATCTTCGGGTGCCTTATGCCACCCCGGCACTCTGCCTGAGCCGGGCGTTTGTGGCGGCCTTCTCGTATCCGACCACCACCGGTTTCCCTCCGGCCTTTTCCGGCGCTCCCGCTGTCAAGCCGGGCACAAATCCCATCCCCAGGAGCGTCCGGATCTCGTCCCTCTCGATCAGGGACATCTGGCGGCTCCGGGCAAAAGCTTTTGCGTCATCGGAAAAACCGACCACCGAAAACACCCAGGCATGCTTTCCCCGAAGAACCCGCATCTCGTCGGCAACCTCCTGAAGATCCCTCTCCCCGAGAGCGGAAAGGCTCCTCGAGAAATGGACCAAGACCGTCTCCCGCTTGCCTTCCTTACCCACCACACCATGGACCACAAGATCCCGCTTCCGCGTGACTTTGTCACGCAAAACGGTGATCCCGAATGCATCAAGGATTTTCCCGGAAACGGGCCGGAATTCCTCGATGCTCCCGGTCGCAAAGCGCCCGATATCCCCCCCTGCATACAAATCACCATAGCGTTCCAGTTGTCGGGCAGCATCCCGGTATCCGGGTTCCAGATTGACGATCTCCTCAAGAAGGAGGACTCCCTTCCGGATATCTCCGGATTGAAGCAGAAGACTTGCCATGCGGTAGAGAACCTCCAGCCTTTCGGTCTTTGTCTCCGTCACCTGGAGGACTTCCAACCAGGCATCAACGGTATCTTCCGTCCTTCCCGGCTGCGCTTCAAGACAGGCTGCCAGCCCGGTCAGGCCCTCCCCGCGATACTCCTTCCTGGCGGCCAAACCACGCCAGATGGGTTCTGCAGAAGCATGATTGCCAAATCCGGCGTAGAGCCGGGCTGCCATCAGCGCTGCCGGACCATTTTTCGCATCCAGCCGCAAGACATGGAGCGCGCTCGCCAACGCCCCCCTCAAATCGCCGGCAATCTCCTGCACCGTCGCCATTTTGAGGATCGTCACAATCTCTTCACCCTCGAGTTTGAGAATGTTCTCGTAGCAGGAAACAGCATGCCGGGCCATACCGCGCTTGAGGTACACCATGGCGAGGCGTTCCAGAAGACCGACCTCGCCAGGACAGGCCTTGAGCGCCAGAAGCAGCCCTCCCTGGGCATCCCGCCACTCACCGAGCGCCATCTGGCAGTCAGCAAGAGGGCCGGCAATCTCCGCCAGAGCCAATACCCGCTCATGCCGATTGATCAAATGCACGATCTCCCACTCCCGGGCAGCCTGACCGTATTCTCCGGCAACCATCAAACCTTGACCCAGGAGTTGGTGTACCCGGATGTCCCCATGGTGCCTGTTCTCCAAAAGTCGCAGGCCGTGCAGGGCTTCCGCCGCTTGACCATGGTGCACCATGGATGAAAACCGTGAAAGTTTGAGGGAGAGCCCGAAATGTCTCCAGAGTGTCATTCCTATCAGGGAAACGAGCGCCATAGCACCAATCACAACCACAATCATCGTCCGCCCTCCCGCGTCCGGCATGAGCCATATCTCTGGTCTCATGATCGGCAGGAAAGCAAAAACGGTTTATGGATAGCGTTCGCAGAATGCCCGCAAGTGGGCTGGCCATGGTGCTTCCACCCTGATTCCACCCGCCAGTTCGAGACGGACGGCGAAGAGCAAAAGTTTTTTGACCCCAGCCTCCTTTTTCAGCAGACGATTGAACGGAAAGTCACCATGGCGATCATCTCCGGCCAGCGGATGGCCATTTTTGGCCAAATGAATCCGGATCTGATGCATCCGCCCCGTATCCAACCCGATCTCCAGCAGGGAACAGAGCCCTCCCAGGGGTCGCACCAGTTTCCAACGGGTCACAGCCCGCTTTTTGACACCATGGACTTCAATCGTCTCGTCGATCTCGCCTGATGGATCCGTCGGCACACCCTTGACAACCGCGAGGTAGGTCTTGCGGCTGGCGGGATCAGCCAGAATCTTTGAAAGCCGGGCCGCCGCCTTTCCGGTCCTGCCCACAACCAGACACCCGCCGGTATCCCGGTCGAGGCGGTGCACCAGATGTGGTGGATATCCCCAAATCCCGGTCAATTCATCAACGAGATTCGCACTCACGGCCTCTCCGGGTTGAACGGGCAAACCTGCCGGTTTGTTGATGATCACCCAGTCCTCACCCTCGTACAGGATGTCGATTGTCCGTTGTTTCATAGCCCCCCCGTTCTGTTCTAAAGATAGTCTGAGGAACAGCCGAAGGTCCCTGTACAGGATATACCTTCCCGGAACTGGTGATCATTCACCGGTTTTACCGCAAGGGGGCCGGCCCCGCCGTTTACGCTTGCGTATTCCGGCAAAAACGGTGTATTCTTACACTGTGGTTCCGCCATCCGCGGCGGGGCACAAGCATTGGATGGAGCAGCAGGGACATGCAGGACAAAACGGCTGACATACAGCATGAGGACATACAGGGAGTGCGGGTCATCGAGCTCTGCACGCGGATAGACATCCATAACGTGTTTGCCGTCGAGGAGACACTGACCCAGCTCATCGACGAAGGCCACACAAAGGTCATCATCGACTTCAGCCGGATCGAGTACTTTGGCAGCAACGGAATCCGTCTCCTGATGCTTGCGAAGCGCAAGCTGGATCACCTCGGAGGCAGGCTGGTTCTCTCCAGCATGAGCAGTTTCGTCGTCAAGATCCTCAAAGCAATCGACCTCTACGAGCTCTTCACCATTCTTCCCGACCGGGCCTCGGCTCTCGAGGAATTACAAACCAACCGCTAAACCCTATTTCCGCGCACTCCACTCCTCCCGCAGGACCGAGATCTGTTCCCCGAAAACAAGCGCCGGCCGTTCAAGCCACGGAAGTTTTACGAAATTCCGGACCACTTCCGCGTCGGTCGCTGTTTGCCCGAGAATCCTGGCGAGCATCTCCGAATACTCCGAGCCACAGGCATCGCACCCATGGCACACCAGCCCGGATACATCCTCAAACCCTCCAACCAAATGCTTTCTTCTGCAACCGCCATCGGCAGAAACGAAATCTCCGATCCAGCGGTTCTCCTCCGCCCGTCGTTCCATGTCTTCCCTGATCGCCATGCGCACCCTCTCCCCGGCGCCGATCAGAGGAATGATGCTCCCGCCCCTCTCCATCCGGCAGATCCCGTGGTGCACAAGGAATGCTGCCATCTCTGCCGGTTCCTGCCCTCCGCCCAAAACTCTGAGCCTCGACGCAAAACCATCCTGGGTCCACCCATCCCCCGCCTGGCGAATGAGGGCCAGGAGAACCCTGTTCCGTCTCTCGACCGCATCCAGCCTGACCTGTTCACCGGGTTGTGTTAAAAGAACGGCCAAGGCAGACTGGCCATCCCGACCCGCCCGGCCGGACTCCTGATAGTAGGCATTCCGCCCTGACGGCAAGCCAAGATGAAGCACGGTCCGCACAGCAGGAACATCCACACCCATCCCGAAAGCACTCGTCGCACAGAGAATCCTGATTCGCCCTTCAAGAAATTCTCTTTGAAGATGCATCCTCACATCCCGTCTCATCCCGGCATGGAACGGGCGAGCATCCATCCCGCTGGCCTGCATCACGGCAGCACTCCGGGATGCGCCGAGACGTGTCCTGCAATACACGATCGCACGCCCTTCTGTCTTCCGCAGGATATGAAGCGCCGCCAGCAGCGGGAAGGCTGTTTGATGGCTGTGCCAGGCGATGTTCGGCCGGTCAAATCCGTGAACGAAACAGCGGGCATCCCGCAGACCAAGCCGCCTGACCAATGAAGCGCGCTGTTCTTCACCGGCACTGGCGGTAAAAACCGACAGGGAGTACGGCTCGATCCAGGACTGCAACCCTGCCAATTGGGTGTACATCGGCCGGAAGCTCCCGCCCCAGTCCTCGACACAATGGGCCTCGTCAATCACGAGATGCCAGATACCCAGTCGGCCGAGCCAGGGACCCGCCTGGTGCATCAGCTTTTCGGGACTGGCAAAGATCATCCCGGCTTGCAAGAGTTCATCCCTGGTGGTCTCCCTCCTCCAGACAAGAGCCCGGAGCCCGACTGACGCAGCCCGTTCAGCCTGATCCTCCATCAAGGCAATCAGCGGACTGACAACAAGCGTCTTTCCTGCCCGCAAAACCGCCGGAAGAACGTAGCACAGAGATTTTCCGCCCCCTGTCGGGAGAACGACAAGCCTGTGCCCCCCGGCGAGAACATCCCGCACAACCTCTTCCTGCCCGGCCTTGAATCCCGGATAGCCAAAACGGGTTTTCAGGATTTCCAGCATCTTTGCCATTTCCGGTATTGTCTCTCGCATATACAGAAGAGGTCCGACGAACATCCCGGGTTCCCTGTTTTTGCTGAAAAACCGTACAAAACCGGAAACCCGGGGCCCACAGACCGACAATTTTCGAAATTGGCGAATTTGACAAGCGAGCGCGCTTTGTGGCATCATTCAAGGATGCATACCCGAATTCGATCTGTTCTGGCTCTCGTCCTGATCTGGACCTGTACCACTGTCGTGACCGCAGATTCCGCACAGGTCCGACCTTTGCGTATCCTGGTCGTCCAATCCTATAACGCATCCATGCTCTGGTCCCAAGCGGTCCAGCGCGGCATCGAAGAAACGATTGAAAAAGAAGCGCCGGAATCGCACATCGAGTCTTTCTACATGGACACAAAATTCCATTTTTCACCCGAATACATGTCCAGACTCGCCGATCTCTTCCGCTTCAAATACACGGGGCAGTTACTGGATGCCGTGATCACCGTCGACGATGCCGCCCTGGCCTTCCTCCTTGAACTCCGCCCCTCTGTCATGCCGGCCACACCACTCGCCTACTGCGGTGTCAACCGGCTCAGCAACGATCGCCCGGCTGGCCACGAAGGTGTGCTCGGCATCGTCGAGGATATCGACATTGCGTCAACAATCGATCTGGCCCGCTCCCTCCATCCCGGTCTGCGGACAGTCTACGTCATCAATGACCGGACCATGACTGGCTTGGAAAACCGTCGGATGCTCAACGCGCTCACCCCGCGCTGGCCCAGTCTGAGGTTTGTCTATTTCGATACCCTCTCCTGGAATGGTCTCTCCCAGGCTGTCGCTGCCATCCCCGACGCAAGCATCATCCTCCTCTTGACCCATACCACCGACGCAGCCGGGGTCAGCATGAGCTACCGTGAAAGTATCCGCAAAATCCGTGCCGTAGCCCGGGTTCCGATCTATGGGGTCTGGGATTTCTATCTCGGGCGCGGACTCCTCGGCGGAATGATCACCAGCGGGTTTGATCAAGGACGCAGAGCCGCACTTCTGGCCCTTTCCATGGTGCAGGGAAATCCTGCTGACCAGCTTGTAAGCATCCGGAAGAGCCCCAACCAACCTGTCTTCGATGCTGCCGAAATGGCGCGTTTCCGGATTTCCCGGGATCGTCTGCCCGAAGGGAGCACGGTCATCAACCTTCCTCCGTCCTTTGTCCGGGAGAATTTTCCGGTCGTTGTTGCGGCGCTCTCCTTCATTCTCATCGTCACCATCGTGATCGCACTCCTCCTCGTCAGTATCCGTCGCAGAAAAAACGCGGAGTCGAGTTTACGGGAAAGTGAATCCCGCTACAGAACCCTCTCCAGGGAACTCGAGGAGACCGTCGCCCTCCGCACGAACGAACTTAAACACCGGAACCTCGAGATGCAGCAGCTTCTTGATGAACTGGGCAGGGATGCCCAGGCAGGCCAACGCATCCAGTTTCAGCTCTTGCCCGAGACGCCCTACCACGCCGGAGAATACCGTATCGATCACCTTCTCCATCCTTCACGCTACCTCTCCGGAGATTTCCTGGATTACTTCGAGATTGATGCCGACCACACCGGACTCTACATGGCCGATGTTTCCGGACACGGACTGCCATCCGCTTTCGTCACTGTCTTTTTAAAGAGCCTGATCGACCAGGCACTCGAAAAATACCGGAGCGGGAGCAGTCGCATCATCACAAATCCGGCACGGCTCCTCCTGCATCTCAACGGTGAAATTCTCCGGCAACACATCGACAAGCACCTCACGATTTTTTACGGAGTTCTCGAGCGGAGCACAAACCGCCTGACCTGGGCCAACGGTGGACAATTCCCCTTTCCCGTACTCTCCACTCCATCCGGTACCAGCTTTATCGAGCAAAACAGCCATCCTGTGGGTCTCTTCGGTTTTGCCGATTACACGAATGTCATCTTCGAACTCCCGGAAGTCTTTTCGCTTACGCTGGCGTCAGACGGGATTCTCGAGATCATCAACGAAAACAATCTTGGCGAAAAGGAGCGAAAACTCCTGCAGGCCGCCGACCGGACCAAGGGAGAAATTTCCCCTGTATCCATACTCCGGCGATTAGATTTTGATGAAGGAAGAGCACTTCCCGACGACATAACCATTCTTGTCCTGACAAGGGAGTGAGTATCCAATGCAGAGTGGTTCCTACCAGTACGCCTGGCTCAACAACATCTACATCATCAAACTCAGCGGAAGCCTGACCTACAGCTCCAGCGGAGATCTGGACGCTTTCATCAGCAGGATTTTCGCGGAAAGAAATTTTTCAAATATCCTGATCGATCTCTCGGAGACAGACAGCCTGGACAGTACCAATCTCGGACTCCTGGCCAAAATCGGAAGATACACCCTCGATACCTTCCAGAGAAAAACATCCATGATCTCCCCCCGGGACGATATCAACAGGGTCTTGAGAAGCATGGGTTTTGACAGTGTCTTCACGATCATCACCGAGCCGGAACACTTTTCCGGAACCCTCTCGTCCATCCCCCATACAGAACAGAGCGAACGCGAGACGGCGCAGACCATCCTGGATGCGCACCGCACCCTGATGGAAATGAATGACGCCAACCGCTCCGTCTTCAAAAATGTCGTCAAGTTCCTCGAAAAAGAGATCGACTCCCGTGATGCAAACGCACACTGAGACAGAACCGGTCGCGCCTTAAAAACTCAGTTTTGCCGACGCCAAAAAGGCCGCGAGATTCCGCTTGAGATGCACTGATGCTGGCGACTGCAGATAGCTCCTGACCTTGGCTCTCATCTCGGCCTGCTCCCTGGTAATACGCTGAAGGGCTCGCGCGTCCTCCTGGAGCCGACCGATGGTCCGTACGGCGCCCATCGTTCCAGGATTCCTGAGACTCGTCGCCAATTCCGAAAGGCCCTTGAGTCGTTGCCCGGCCCAACCGGCAAGAATCCTTTCACCCATGGCGTATCGGTCGATCATGATCACGGCCCTGGCATACTCCAGTGCCTGGTCCACTTTTCCTCCAAGGACAACCAGCGCATCGGCCAAGGCCCGTGCAGCGGCCATGTCCCTCGCCTCAAGAAGCTCCCTCGCCACCACCTGGCGTAAGCCCTGATTCCCGGCAGCGAGAAGGGCAGACCGCAGGGCCTCCTCCTCCCCGGAATCCCGGCAGTGCCCCAGAAGAAGCGCCAAAGCCGGCTCGGCAGCCATCTGTGCATCATCACGGAGCGCCTGGATAAATTTCCGCCGGACATCGGCACTCCAGCGTCCGTATTCCCCGGCAAAAAAAGCTGCCTCACCCCGTTGTGCCAGACAGGCCAGAACCATCACCCGCTCACGGGTGCCCATCAGATCGGACAAGGCAAGGATCGCCGGCGCACTCATGACGATCCGTCCTTTGCGCAACTCTTCAAGGAGACTCTCTCTGACGGCACGGCCACCTCTCTGGAACAGCGTCTCGAAAGAAAGCGCAACATGAGGAAGATCGTGCCTGAGAAGCAAGCGCAAGGCAGGAAGCCCGGCGACGTGTCCGGAAAGGACGATCTCGACGAGCCTGGGACTGTACTGTGTCCTGTACTCCCGCTCAAGGGCCGCCAGCCCAAGGTTGAGGATTCCGGGATCGGTATCCTTGAGAGCCATGCCCAAGGCTTCCGACCGGAAAACGTCGAGCTGGAGCCCTGCCTGAACCGCAAAAAACCTGACCTCACGGTTGGTGCTCGCAAGACCGCGGGCCACACCCTGATACCCGGACCAGGTATGCCCGGGTTTGTCAAGATGCTCCTTGATATACCGGATTGTTGCCGCATCATACCCGCCGGAACCGAATAACCCTTGCGCCAGGCCAAGTGCCACAACTATCATGAGCACGAACGGAAAATTGTGAGATTTTTTTATCGTCATCTTCTTGATTATCTTTTTTTCTGGTACAAAACATTAATAAATCTTTGGAGACACGACCATGATCCTTTCCGGAATCAAGATACAGGAAGAGCGGGCCCGTGGCCGTATCGCCATTGATCCATGGGACCCTGAACAACTCAATCCGAATTCCTACAATTTGACGCTCTCCGATGAAATCATGCACTACCGGGACACCGAGCTTGACATGAAGCGCAAACCCGAGCCTGTATTGTTGCGGATTCCCCCTGAAGGGCTCGTCCTCCAACCGGGCAAGCTCTATCTCGGACGGACGGCGGAATACACGGAGACACACGGATACGTCCCGATGATCGAGGGGCGGTCTTCCATCGGTCGTCTCGGCATGTTCGTCCATATCACCGCCGGATTCGGGGATGTCGGTTTTGCCGGATTCTGGACCCTTGAAATCATGGTTTTGCAGCCAACCAGAGTGTACTCGGGAGTCCAGATCTGCCAGATTTTCTACCATGACATCAGCGAGGCGCACGACGAGTACCGTTCAGGCAAATACCAGAACAACACCGGGATCCAGGAGAGCATGCTCTACCGGGATTTCCTCTGAGTCCGGCCGTTGGCCGGTACGCCATTTCTGACATCGCAAGGACCTTTCATGACCATGCCAAACGACATTGACCGAGAAGAAAAAGGCAATCGCCCTTCTCTCTGGCAAGACTACCACAAGGGGATGGATGTCGATTCGATCATTCTCTCCTTCAAAAACCACATGAAGTACACCATGGCCAAGGACCATTACACGGCCACCGACTGGGACCACTTTTACAGCATGTCCCGTGTGATCATGGATCGCCTGATTGAACGATGGATCGGCACACAACAAACCTATTACAACACCGACGCCAAACGCGTTTACTATCTTTCCCTCGAATTCCTTGTCGGGCGCCTGCTTGGAAACAACCTGATCAACCTGATGATGATGGACAAGGCCCGGGCTGCGTTGCACCGCATGTCTCTTGACATGGAGGATCTGCGCAACGTCGAAGTTGATGCGGGTCTCGGTAACGGCGGTCTGGGCCGGCTCGCCGCGTGTTTCCTCGATTCCATGGCCACCCTCGAACTCCCCGGCTACGGATACGGAATCCGCTATGAATTCGGGATCTTCAGACAAATCATCCGAGACGGGTTTCAGATCGAGGTCCCGGACGAATGGTTGCGATTCGGCAACCCCTGGGAGATCGCACGGCCTGAATCACGCTTCGAGGTCAAGTTCGGCGGTACGGTTGAAAACCGGCCAACCAGAAACAATGTCATCAATCCGGTCTGGGTCAACTACAACACGGTGCTCGGCGTTCCCTACGACACTCCGGTCCCCGGCTACAACAACAACACGGTCAACACACTCCGTCTCTGGAGCGCCAAGAGTTCCGAAGAATTCGATCTCGAGATCTTCAACGACGGTGATTACGTCTCGGCCGTCGAGAACAAGAACCTGTCCGAGGTCATCTCCAAGGTTCTCTACCCGAATGACAATCTTCTCTCGGGGAAGGAACTCCGCTTCAAACAGGAATACTTCTTTGTCTCCTGCTCCCTTCAGGACATCGTGCGCCGTTTCAAAAAACAGCATGGAAACCACTTCGAGCGGTTCCCGGACAAGGTTGCTGTCCAGCTCAACGATACCCACCCCGCTCTCGGGATTGCCGAACTGATGCGCATCCTGATTGACGAAGAGAAGATTCCATACGAGAAGGCATGGGAGATCACCCAGGGATCCTTCGCCTATACCAACCACACCCTCCTGCCGGAAGCTCTCGAAAAATGGCCCGTTCCGATCTTCGAGAAGATCCTGCCACGCCATATCCAGATCATCTACGAGATCAACCGCCGCTTCATGCGGGATGTTGCCAGCCGCTTCTTCAATGATCGCCACAAGCAGTCCAGCCTCTCCCTGATCGAGGAAGGGCCCGAAAAGCAGGTCCGGATGGCACACCTGGCCGTTCTCGGCTCCCATTCCGTCAACGGCGTCGCAGCACTGCACACGGAACTCCTCAAGAGCAATGTCCTGCACGATTTTTACGAATACTGCCCGGAAAAATTCAACAACAAGACAAACGGGATCACACAGCGCCGCTGGCTCCTGAAAGCCAATCCGGGCCTGGCAAGTCTGATCAGCGACCATATCGGAACCGGCTGGATTACCAATCTCGACGAGCTCCGCAAACTCGAGCCCTTTGCCGACGATCCGGCTTTCCAACAGCGCTTCGCGGACATCAAGCGGACAAACAAGTCATACCTCTGCAAGCTCATCGAGAAGGAAACGACCATCCCGGTCCAGCCAGATGCCCTCTTTGACATCCAGGTCAAGCGGATTCACGAGTACAAACGACAACTCCTCTTTGCCCTGGGCATCATCATCCAGTACATCCGCCTGAAAAAGAATCCCTCCCTCGATATCGCACCCCGCGTCTACATCTGCGGTGGCAAATCGGCTCCAGGCTACCACATGGCAAAACTGATCATCAAACTCATCAACTCGATCAGCGAAGTCGTCAACAATGACAGCCTGATCGGGAACAAGATCAAAGTGGTCTTCTTCCCGAATTACCGGGTCTCGGTCGCCGAAAAGATTTTCCCGGCCGCCGATGTCAGCGAACAGATCTCCACCGCCGGGATGGAGGCTTCAGGCACCGGAAACATGAAATTCGCGATGAACGGCGCCCTGACAATCGGGACTCTGGACGGAGCCAATATCGAAATCAGGGAAGAGGTCGGTGCAGAGAACTTCTTCCTCTTCGGGAAAACGGTCGAAGAACTCGAAAAGCTCAGTGCCGAAGGATACAACCCCCGCCACTATTACGAGAACAATCCCGAAATCCGTGAGGCGCTCGATCTTCTTGCGACAGACTTTTTCTGCGGCGGCCAGCCGGATCTTTTCCGCCCGATTCTGGACGCTCTCCTCGTTCACGGAGACCGCTATTTCAACCTGGCGGATCTCGAGGACTATCTCGCCACCCAGGACAGAATCGACCGCACCTACAGGGACCAAAAGGTCTGGAACAGGATGGCTATTCTGAATGTGGCCCGGATGGGAAAATTCTCGAGTGACCGGACCATCCTTGAATATGCGAACGAGATCTGGGGTGTCAAGCCAACTTCGATTGCGGTGACAACAGCAGAATAACAAACAAAGGAACCCCGCTCGCGCGGGGTCTTTTGTATCTCTCTATCCGGGGAAGACGTCTCTTCAGACCTTGATATCCACCTGATGCGCCCCAGATTGGGCCGCAATGGCCTGACTGGCTGCAGCACCCTGTTCCATCACCATCCTGGCTTGATTGGCAACCATATCGAGCGTCTTGCGCAAAACCGTCAATTGAACCTGTTGTTGAACCGCAACACCGCTGACATCCATGACATGACCTCCATAACAACGACCTATACATCTCTTATCGGCAAGCGATGGGCGATTATTTACCCGAAGGGGGGTATCACTAAGGGAACATCAGCGACAACCCGGAGGTTCTGTCCCGATCATGAAACACGTGCTTCTTTTTCTGGTTCTTTCCCTCTGCACACATCCAATGATGGCATCGGCAACGGATCTCGGCACCCTGATCCTCTCCATTCCGGGATCAGAAGTGCCGTCACAAGCCCTACCCGACCGTCTTGTCGCCATCCCGAACGATCTTTTTACCGAAGCAACCGGCTTCCGCTATGAAGCCATCCCCGGAATACGATCCCGCACTCCCGGAAAACCCGAGGATGGGCTGGTCTACTGGATCCCCAAGGAATGGGTGGACGCCCTGTCCCTGCGCATCCATCGGGAGAATGCTCTTGAGACCGGCATGAGAGCGGGCGAAACCATGCGCATCTACAGTGCACCCCGCTTCAGCGGACTCTCGGCAGATCTGAACGAAATCGTCCAACAGACACTCACTGTCAGTCTGGCCTATCGTGCCAGCGGATACGACACCCGCTTGTTGGATACACTCTATCTGACTTGGCAAGGCGCGTTCCTGCAAACGCTCCCCGCGTACCAAGCCATGCACGCCAGTCAGGACCAACGCCCCGATCCGGCTGCCATTGATGCTTTACTGGATCGGCTGAACGCTCCGGACCAGATCGCCTCCACCAAGCCGGAAATGCGTCTCGCCGTATTCAACAGACATCTTTTTTCGGGCTTGCTCCGAATGTCCCGGGCCATCCTTGCAGAGCGCCCCGGGAGCCAATCGGCATGGAAGTGTCTCGTCATGCTGGCCCGCTCGAGGAACAATGCAGCACTGCTTGAAGAAGCCCTGCGCGCGCTAAAACGGCTTGCCCCCGAAAACCCCGAACAGACCATGAGACTGGCCGAAGCTCTCTATGAGGCCGGTTCCCATGAGTGCACAAACCTTGCCGCCAAAGCCATGGACATGAACCCGAAACTTTCGCACCATGCACAGGCCATTCTGCGGGGCATGGCACTCCGCAACATGGTCACGCGACCAGCCAGCCATGCCACTCCTGACAGCTGGCGCCAGCTTGTGGATGCGCTCGCCGACGAAGGCCTGCTCGCCGAACGGGACAAGCTCCTCGACTCGGCCTCATCTGCCATGAAACGCAGCCCGGGGTGGCAGGTCCACAACTTGAACAGAAAGAGCGAGAATATCCTCACCGGACTCTCCCGCCAATTTCTTGCAGCCATCATGCAACCGTCCGGTATCCCCGGGATTCTGGCTGCGCAGCGCACCGGGATCCAGGACTGGTTTGCAGCCTCGCGTTCGGCTGCCGGGCTGTTCCCTGAGGATCCGGACATCTTTCTCCACTTGATCCTCTCGGGACTCTTGGCCAGCACTCTCGACGGTTTCGAAAACTCGATGACAGCGTGGAACCAGTTTCAAGCATCACTCCCCGGACACAGGGATTCCGGGAGTCTTGAAGCAGGCATTACCCGATTGATCCGTCAGCGTTTTCCGGATTTTCTGGCCATTCTTCGTTCACCCTCGACCGCCTCCGTATTTGACGCACAAGCAGACCGTACACAGCGTCTCGGCGCCCTCCGAGCCATGACCGGTCTTGTGAAGCACCTCGCGGACGACATTGACGGCCTCGCACTTCCTGCCCGATACCCCCGAAGCGGCGCCGCACACCTGGTCGGCAGACTGGTTTCGATCATAAAAACGGCTCTCTCCCACCCGGTTCCGGAAGCAGTGATCCTCGGTGTCCTTGACGGGACCGGACATTTCTCTCCGTTTGGCTCCGGCTTACCGGAGAGCTTGAACAGATTGAAAACCACACTCGCCAACCTGTTCGCTCCAACACCTTCTGCCACGGCAAACTCGGAACTCGGGAAGGTCCGTCAAGGCATGGAGTCGATCATCGGTTTGATCGAGGGCTTCTCCACCCTTCCTGCATCGGATATAAAGGATATTTTTTCCGCCCATCTCGCACCGGCCCTGGAGGGACACATTCGCATCCTGCTCAGCCAGAATCTCCATGCCCCTGCAGCCCTGCCCTGGCTCAAAGCATCCGTTCTGATTTCGCGAGCCCGGAAGAATTCAGACAAAACCGGTTTTACGAAGGCCACGCTCCTTCTGCTTGATGCACTGGACAAGCTGGACCAACCGCCGCTTCTCGACAAATCGACGACACTCCATCTCTACAACGACACACGTCAATTGGGAGCCATCATTCTCCAGAATCTCGGATATTGTCTTTCAGAATTGCGGCACAAGGACGCTGCGGCCTTTACCGGCTCGACCCTGCGAAAGAGCACCACGCCTCTTGAGCGAGTCATCGCCCTGATTGACCATCTGCGGGTTGTCCGGGAATATAGCCAGACGGCCCTGGTTCCCGAACTTCGTCAACTTGTTTTGTCCATCGCACACCAGTCAAATCTCTCTCCAGAGGACAGGCGTGATGCAACCTGGGTGGCGCTCTCCTGGCTCATCCCGTACGCCGGTGACGACGCGCAAGCGATTCGGGATCAGATTCGCCATCTCGGAATAGAGAATCCCCTCCGTTTGAGCACTTTCTCCTTTGGCAGCAGCTATGGCAAGCGGACTGGACTTGTTCTCTACTCGCAGGTCACGTTTCAAGCCTTCTCCACTCCCGAAACATGGCTCGCCCCTTGACGCGCATTCCTTCCACCTGTCTCGCTTGATCCGCATCCTCTGTCCACGTTGCCGTGTGCGGAGGATGTTCTTCATCACGCTTCAGTCTATACTTTAGACTAAGTCTTTCTGTATCTTTACTCTCGGCCCGCCTTTTTGTTTGACAGCGGAATTTGCAGACCCGTACAATGGTTGTGCGTCTGATACCGGGAGGGGTAACGTGTTCACAACTGGCAATCTGCTCGTTCTTGCCATTTCTTTTCTCATGATTCTCGTCTTCAGGCGTTTTGACCGGAGAAGAATGGAACTCTCGAAGATCAAGAAATACTCTGAACGGATTATCGGGGAATATGAGGAATTGGCCAAGGTCAAACAACGCGAATTCAAGGATGCGACTATCGAACTGGATCTCCTCACCAAAAAGGCTCGCTTGACCCTGCAAACCGCGGACGGTTCGCTCGAGACAATCAGCAAACTCCTCAGCGAGATCGACGCAAGACGGGACGAGCTTTCCGCTATCGCCGCAGACATGAAAAACACCGAACATGCCGCGAGAGAAGTCCGCCGCCTGCAATCCGCCATTACCCGGGATGAGTCTTCAATACGCAAACTCCTGGCTACGGCCGAAGGGAGCCGGACCGTTCTTGGTGAAATCGAGAAGCGTCTCCCGGCCATTGAAAAGAGTTTCCACACCCGGATCGAGGACAAGGCCACGGCCTGGACAAAAGAGATCGAAGCGAGGGAGTTGCCACGGCTTGAAAAATCCCTGGAGACAGCCAGAATCCGCCTCGGAGAGGAATTCGAGGCAGCCTGTGCTGATGCCGACTCCCGGATCCTCACCAGATTGTCGGCTTTTGAAGCAAGAATCGAGGCGGCCGAAGAGAAGCTGTCCAGTACACTCGGCCAGCACATCCAGACTCTTTCCTCGAAGGCCTCCGCAGTCCTCGACGAATTCCGCCAGACCCGGTCACAGCATCTTGAGGAATTTTCCAGCGAACTGGAATCCAGGGCAACGGCTGCTGCCGGCTCCATTGAAGAGACAAGCCTTGCGATCGAAGTGATCCGTGCCGATGTCCTGTCGCTGAACGATCAGGCCGCAAGCATTGACGGCCGGATCAAGCAGTTCGTCCAGGAGAGCAAACTTTTCGACCGTGCAGACCGGATGATGGAGCGCCTCCAGAACGAGATCCAGACACTGACATCCCAAATGGAGAAATGCTCCTCCGAAAAAAAAGCTGTCCTTGAACTTGAAAAACGTCTCGCCTCGGTCCGGGATGAGCGTGCGGCGGTCGAGGGCCTCTTTGCACGTCTCACCGAACGGAAAAAGGAACTCCAGTCGATCGAAAACCATGCGGCTGCGATCACTGGCGAGATCGACAGAATCGAAGCCAGCCTGCAAAAGCAGCAGCCTCTGTTTGAAAAAACCAGACTCATGATCGAGCGGATGCAGGAAGAACTTGATCTCGCCGAAGCCGGAATCAAGAAAACCGAAGCCTTGCGGGTCGATCTGGACGAAATCGAAGCAAAGGGCGGAGAAGTCCGAAAAATGCTCGACGGCATCAGCGGAGACAAGAAGAGCCTGGTGACCCTCGAAAACAGAATTGCAACCATGGGTGACTCCGTCATCCGCCTTGAACAGTCGCTGGCCGCCAGCAAAGACGAAATTGACAACAAAGCGGCCACTATTGGTCGGACCATCGATGAATTCACACGAAAATCCGCCATCTTCGATAAGGCCGAGAATCTCGCTTCACGACTCGACTCCGAGATCGAGGCGCTCGACAAAAAGATCCTCGAAGTCCGCGAGGAACGCGACAGACTCGGGCATCTCAAAGATGACCTCGCCGCTGTCCGCAAGGATGAGGACGCGGTCCGGACAATGCTCGCCACGATGGAGAAGCGACGGGATGAACTTGTCGCTATTGAAAAGCGTGTTGAACAGGCCGGCACCGCTGTCGAACAATTCGAGACCTTGCTCGAAAAAAAGAAACTTGACGCTGAAAAAGGACTGGAAAAGGATTCCGCAAGAATCCGGGAGGAGATATCCCGGCTGGAAAAAACACTTTCACAGGTCCGTGAAAAGTCCCTGATCGAAACACAGAACAGCATCGGATCCCTCAAGTCTGACATCAAAGAAATGGACAAACGCATCAGGGAGTTTGCCAAAGAGACAGCTCTTTTTGAACGTGCGGACAAGCTCTCCGGCAAGCTCAACGAAGATATCGCCGAACTGAACACGCGCATCAGCCAGCTCAGGGTTGACAAAAAAGACCTTCTCGAACTCGGGAAACAAATCGAGAGCATACGCAAGGAAGAAGCGGAAATCGCACGGATGTCGTCAAGTATATCCAACGACCGGAAACAATTTGCCGATCTCGAGAAGAGGATGGGCGAATTGGCCCGCACTTCGGCCAGTGTTGAAACCCGCATGCAGGAACTCAGCCGCGCATCAAGCCTCCTCCAGCCGGTCGAAACCCGTCTCGCCGAGGTTGCAGATCGCCAGTCCACACTCCAAAAATCCCTCGAGGAACTGGCCGTCAAGGATGCAAAACTCAACCAGTCACACAACCGCTTCAAGAAGGCCGAGAGTTTCGCCGAAAAGCTTGAAAATCAGCTTGAACTCCTCAAGGCAAATTTTGAACAAGTTCAAAAAGACAAAGGTTCCCTGGAAACCCATGTCGAAGCGATGCAGGAAAAATCCCGAAAACTCATCGAAAATGAAGTCCGCATCAACAAGCTCCTTTCCCACTTTGAGCAGATGAACGGGATGCTCTCCGACGTTGAACGAAGAACGGCACAACTGACAATTGCACAGGACCGCCTCTCGAAGATGGAAAACTCCATCCGCGAACTCTCCGGGCATGCCGATGTCCGGATTGAAGATCTTTCATCCCTCTCCCGAAAAATAGATTCCTTCTTTGGAATCGGCGCCTCGACACAGCGTGCCGGGACCGACCCGGCCAAAGGAAAGGCATCAGCCAAATCGGTCAAGGAAGCCCCCACCGACGAGCGCAAACTCAATGAAATGATCTTTAAAATGCATGATCAGGGAATGGATCCGTCGCAGATTGCCCACATTGTGCGTCGTCCCATCTCGGATGTCGAACTGCGGCTGCACGTCCGTAAAGAGTAGCCTGAATGCGCTGGCTCCGGCTTCGCCCCCTGCTGTTGACGGCTCTCGTGCTCGATTTCATCCTTCTGTTCTTGCTCATGCTTTCAATCAAGTATCCGGAGAGTCTGGAGGAGATCTACACCCGTGGCGTGTTCGCTTGGTACGCCAAATGCGCAGGGTGGCTCTCCGACAGGATCCCTTTTTCGATCCACGAAGCCATCGGGATTGCCCTGGCTCTGGCGCTTGTTGTCGCCGTCTCCCGTGGATGCAAGAATTTCCTCACAAAAAAAGCCACCCTGTCAAAACTGATCCTCAAGGGCGCAGAACGTCTGTTTATCGCTCTTTCGATTTTTGCGTTTTTATTCTATCTTCTTTGGGGATTGAATTATTTCAGACCAAGACTGATCGATTCCGCTCAGTTCGATGCAGGTCTTGTAACGACAGACCGCGCGACGTATCTCTCGGAGAAATGCCTTCTGGTCCTCCAAGCCCTCGAGAACGTTTCACCAGTCCCTGATCGGGATCTACCGCTGTTCATGCAGTCTGCCATCAGTCATGCCATGCCCATGATCGGCGACCGGCCCTTGGCCACATCCGTCCGTGTCAAATATTTCCTCGGTGGCTGGCTGTCGGCTCTCCCGTCAACTGGCGTCACACTCCCCCTCCTTCCGGAAAACCATATCTCCCTGGATCTTTTTGATTTCGAAAAGCCCTTCATCATCGCACATGAGAAGGCCCATCTCCAGGGACGTGCACTCGAGTCCGAAGCAAACTTTCTGGCGCTTCTGGCCTGTCTTTCTGCTGAACAACCCTGGATCCGGCGGAGTGGAGTTTTTTTCCTCTTTCGAATGCTCCTGCGCTCTCTCCCTCCTAAACAGAGACTCCTGTATCTTTCGAGAATTCCCCATGCAGCCTGGCATGATTTCAAGGCACCTGCCCTGAGAATGGCCAACAAGAGCCCTTTCATCGTGGCACTCTTCCAAATGTTCTACGGGAATTTCCTCAAGGCCCAACGCATCCAGGATGGCCTTGCCAACTACTCGGCAGCAACGCAGCTTGCCCTGGGATACCGCTTCCGGAATGGTAAACCACTTGACATTGATACGATAGGGAGGATAATCAAGGAGGACTGATTTCGTCTCGTGAGCAACCACGGGCGGAGTCTGTCCCCACTGGAGAATTTTTTGCACAATTCGATGATTTTGTTGTATAGTTTCGATGTTATTCCAACTTACTACTCTGAGGTTTATCTGTCATGTCTGATTCGACCACAAACAAGAAGGAGACTGGATTTATGGGAATCTTTGCAAATCTCAAGAAGAAGCCGGCCAAACCTGCCGCCAATGAAGCTGTTGCACCTGCCAGCAAACCAGCGACTGCAGCACCAAAGGCCGCTGCTCCCAAGAAGGCCGCTGCTCCCAAGAAGGCCGCTGCTCCCAAGAAGGCCGCTGCTCCCAAGAAGGCCGCTGCTCCCAAGAAGGCCGCTGCTCCCAAGAAGGCCGCTGCTCC
>Ga0116172_10001242_pt1 | contig 23831 bp, 25 predicted proteins | sample AD_UKC083_MetaG_FD_89799 | JGI IMG/M metagenome (GOLD analysis project Ga0116172, IMG submission 89799) | Active sludge microbial communities of municipal wastewater-treating anaerobic digesters from USA - AD_UKC083_MetaG | ecosystem: Engineered > Bioreactor > Anaerobic > Digestate | place: USA... | reverse complement strand
GGCTGGAGGTAAGATGAAAGCTCCGTGTCTTCAATACAGAGGGACCGGAGATCGCTTCAACTATGCGACAGGCGAGACGGAGGCTTCCGGTTGTCGGAGATGTCGCGGGACTGGAGTCGAGCCGGAGTCTCGCTCGCTCCAGGCGGAGGAGAAGAAGCCTGTCGAGATCCCGAGAGAAGTCCTCCGGGGGATCCTCCGATGAAGAAGGCGACGAAGGCTCTCCAGGCGACAGGACCGCGGAACAGAGTCCGGGAGCTCCGGAAGGTCAAGGCGAGCGAGCTCCTCCCTCATCCGGATAACTGGAGGAAGCATCCTCAGAAGCAGGAGGACGCTCTCCGAGGGCTCCTCAAGGATGTTGGGATCGTCGGCGCTCTCCTCGCGGTCGAGCTCGACGACGGACGGCTCCAGCTTGTCGACGGACATCTCCGGAAAGGGATCCTCCAGGACGAGGAGGTCCCGGTCCTCATCCTCGACCTCTCTCCGGCGGAGGTCGGACTCGTCCTCGCTTCCTTCGATCCTCTGTCCTCGCTCGCGGAGCGGGACTCGATCAAGCTCCGGGATCTCATCCGGGAGACGGAGGGAACCGTCCAGAGCGATTCCGTCCGAGACTTCCTCGAAGCGATCCTCGTCGAAGACGCGAAGGAGACGAAGGCGGCGACCTCCTCCGGGATCTCCGGGCTCGCGGCCGCGACTGCTCTCCGTCCAGGGCGGGAGTATGTCGTCATCGTCGCGGACGACCGGGAGGAATGGGATCGCTTGAAGGTCCTCCTCGACCTCAAGCCGGTCCGGAGAGGAGGATATCCGGAGGGCTCTCCTTTCGACGACATCGGGACAGAGCGAGTCGTCCGAGCGGCGAAGGTCTTCGGGATGCTCGGTCGACTGGACGAGCGATGATCGTCGCGATACCGTCGAAGGGACGAGCGGGAAGGAGTAAGACTCAAGCGATCTTTCCGGACGCTCGGGTCTATGTCCCGGAGCTCGAAGTCGAAGCCTATCGCTCGCGAGGAGCTCGGAATGTCGTCTCTGTTCCGGACTCTGTCCGAGGGATAACGAAGACTCGAAACTTCATCCTCGACGCGGCAGAGGCGGAGGGCGAGACGAGGCTCCTCTTCATCGACGATGATCCGCTCGATGTCGGCTTCTGGACGCTCGGGACATCGACCGGAAGGAAGGAGCATCTCTCCTCCGAGGAATGGCTCCGGGAGGTCCGCGTCCTCTTCGAGCTCATGGAGGATCTCGGGCTCCGGGCTTTCGGAGTGCATACTCAATCCGCGAAGAGAGCGGTCTATCCATACTTTCCGTTCCGTCTCCGGTCGTATCTGACCGCGTCCTTCCTCGGACTCGCGGTCGGGAGGATCCGCTTCGATGAGGACTTCGAGGTCAAGGAGGATTATGAGCTCTGCCTCCGGCTCCTGGAGGAAGACGGAGCGATCCTCTCCGCTCAATATCTCTATTGGGAGAATGAGCATATCAGCGGAGCGGGAGGATGCTCGGACTATCGGACGGCAGAGCTCGAAGAAGACGCGATCTCGCGGCTCATGAAGAAGTATCCGGGGAAGGTCCGGAGAGTCGCGAGAGCGAAGAATCCCTTCGCTATCGAGCTCGATCTCTGACAGGAGGCGGAGGATATGCCGAAAGGTATCTCGAAGTATGAGGAGAATCCGAGATGTTCCGCGAGGTCGAAAGGCTCCGGCGATCAATGTCGCCTTCCCGCTCTTCCAGGGCGGACGGTCTGCCGCTTTCATGGAGGGAAGAGTCCGAGGGGAGTCGCCTCTCCGAGCTTCAAGCATGGGCGATATTCGCGATCGCTCACGGGAACCCTCGCGGCTCGGTATCATGAGGCGACGACGGATCCCGAGCTCCTCTCCGTCCGGGACGAGATCGCTCTCCTCGATGCTCGGATCTCGGAGGTCCTCGCGAAGATTCCGGAGCGGGAACCGGGGTCCTCCTGGAGATCTCTCCGCTCGACCTTCGTCTCCTTCCGGGCTGCTCTCGCGAAGGGGAAGACGGCAGACGCGAACGACGCTCTCGACCGACTCGGGATCCTCATCTCCGAGGGCGAGGATGAGTCCGTCACTTGGAGCGAGGTCGGGAGTCTCATCGGACAGCGAGCGCGGCTCTCCGAGGTCGAGACTCGTCGTCTCGTCGAAGCTCGGGCGATGCTCCGAATCGACGAGCTCGGGATGTTGATCGCCGGGATCGTCGAGGCGGTCCGGGTCAATGTGAAGGACCGAGAGGTCGTCGGGAAGATCGTCGAGGCGATCGAGAGGCTTCCGATTGCTTGAGTCGAAGGGCTCTATCCCGACTGCTCTCCAGACGATCCGAGGAGCGATAACGGAAGGGCTCCGTCCCTTCTCCTCCGACATCTTCGAGGACGATCCGGTCGCATGGGCGGAGACGAATCTCAAGATCGAGCTCCGGCAGTATCAAAAGCGGATCCTCCGGAAGATCGCGAAGGAGCCTCGTCTCGCTGCTCGCTCTCTGCATGGAACCGGGAAGACGACGACAGAGGCGATCTTGATCTTGTGGTATGCGGATGTTTCCGAGCGGCTCGGGGTCGACTGGAAAATCATTACGACTGCCTCCGCCTGGAGGCATCTCTCAATCTACTTGTGGCCCGAGGTCCATAAATGGGCCTCCCGGCTTCCCTCCGAGCATTGGATCCGAAAGGGCTTGAAGCTCCGTCAACTCTCGGGGCGGTTCGGACAAGCCTCCGCGGTTGCATCGAACAAGCCGGACAAGATCGAGGGAGCTCATGCTTCGAGGCTGCTCTATGTCTTTTCCGAGGCGAAGGCGATCCCGGTCGAGACATGGGACGCGGCGGAGGGAGCCTTCTCAACGGGCGACTGTAAAGCGATCGCTCTCTCGACTCCAGGGAAGAGCTCGGGGCGATTCTTCGACTTCTTCGCGAAGAGGGACGCCTTCTCGAATTGGGCGACGGATCGGATCGCGCTCGAAGAGGCTCTCGCGGAGGGAGCCGTCTCTCGTCAATGGGTCGAGGACTGTCGGAGAGCATGGGGCGAAGACTCGCCGGTCTTCAAGAATCGAGTCCTCGGGGAGTTTTCCTCGGACTCGGGTCAAGTCGTTATCCCTCTCGCCTGGATCGAGGCCGGGGTCGCTCGCTGGATCGCATGGAAGGCGGCAGGGAAGCCGGGAGCTCTCCGCTCCATCGGGGTCGATGTCGGGACGGAGGCGGCGAAGGACCTCTCCGTCATATGCGGTTATCGAGGCGAGGCTCTCTCCTTTCGATCGTATCTCGGGCTCGGGGTCCTCGCGGTTGCGGATCGAGCAGAGGAGTATGTCGAGGAGGAGGGAGGAGCCTTCGGGATCCCGATGAATGTCGACGCGAACGGGGCGGGAGCCGGGACGATGGAGGCTCTCCGGAGGAAGGGGCGGAAGGTCGTCCCGTTCATCGCTGGAGCACATACCGACCGGAAGGATGCCTCGGGCTTCCTCGGATTCTTCGACTGTCGGAGCGCGGCTCTATGGGGAGTCCGGGAGCGACTCGATCCGGCGAGAGGGGCGACTCTCGCGATCGAACCGATCGACGAGCTCATCGAGGATCTCTCGACTCCGACATATTGGGAGACCTCCCGAGGGCTCCTTCGAGTCGAGGATAAGGACTCTCAACGACTGGAGCTCGGGCGCTCTCCGGATCATGGAGACGCGGCTTCGATGGCACTATGGGAGACGGCTTCGACGGGGTCCTTCCGGGACATCGTCGGGGGATCTCCGAGAATCTCCGGGAGTCGTCGGCTTCGTCCGCTCGACCGGGATAGGAGATAAAAGCGAGATGAGAAGCGAGTCCAGGCTCCAGAACATCAAGCAGAGAGCGACTTTCGGGTCGCTTTCGTCGTCTTCCGAGGACTTGACAATCCGGGAAGGAAGCCCCATGTCCGGCGGAGAAGGACATTATCTCGCACGGTTGGGAGGCGGTCGGGTCATGCCGGGACTCATCGAGTCTCTCGTCCGGGAATGGCGAGCTCTCGTCTATGTCATCGGGCTCATCGTCGCTCTCGCGGTCTCTGTCGCTCTCGTGGATGACTGTAACGAAGAGCAGGATCGAGCGATCGAAGATCATGAGGCGAGGCTCCGATCCGTCGAGGCTCTCGCTCCAGCGATCGAAGGGATCGAAGGCGATGTCGACGAGATCAAGGACGACATCGATCGATTGACCGAGCATCTCCTCGAAGGCGGAGGGCGGTAACATGAGCCGACTCCCTTCGATCTCTGTCCGCTTCGTCTCCCTCTGTCTCTTCCTCGCTTTCGCGGTCTTCGCCTGTCTCGTCGTCGAGGAGGACCTCGCCGGGGCCCTCGGAGTCGCGGGCGGGGTCGTCTCGGTATTCATCACCGGACAGGCGATGAGACCGTCCGGGAGGCCCTTCCCGTTCGGGGCTTGTGGTCGAAGCTCCGAGTCCAGACCGGCGGAGGGCTCCTCCTCCCGGATAGAAGCGGAGGGATAAATGGCTCTCCTCGATCGGCTCTTCCCTGGACGGAAGGAACGGGTCTCGCGAGAGGAACGGGTCCAGGCTATTTCCGGAGCTCGCGAGCTCGCGGCGATCGCCGGGATCCTCCGCTCCAGGAGGGAGACGACAAACTCGGGAGACCTCCGCTCGATCCCTTCACCCTATGGGATGATTACTCCGGATCCAGTCGTCCGGAGGAAGGGTTATTCGATCTATGCCGATAAGATGCCGCTCGACGGGATCCTCGACTCCTGCCTCGACATCAAGACCGCTCTCGCGATGCCGGGGAGTTATGTCGAAGCTCCTCCAGGGCCGAAGGGAGCGGAGGCGGCGGCTCTCGTCGAAGATGCTTTCGAGCATCTTCCGGGATCCACACTCGACCTCCTACAAGACGAGCTCGTCCGTCCGACACTCCGCGACGGCTTCTCCGTCTCGGAAGTCATATGGAGTATCGAGAAGGGATCCGGGCGAGCTTGGATCGAGGATGTCCTCCGGCGGGATCCTCGCTCGATCCGCTTCATCGCGAACAAGCAGGGCCGACTCGTCCGGATCGTCCAGGATTACGGGCTCCAGGCTTCGTCCGAGGCGGTCGACTTCCCGGCGGGCCGGACTCTTCATCTCGTCTTCCGAGGCGGGAGGTCGAATCCTTTCGGACGCTCGATCTTCCTTCCCGCCTTCGATCGCTGGAGCGATAAAGTCGACTGGATGATCGCTTATGCTATCATGCTCCGGAGGTTCGGGGCGGGGCTCCTCTCCGCGACAGTCCCGGACGAGAAGTATCAAAACGCGAGAGAGATGTCCACGCTCCTTGAGATCCTCGACAACGCTCAGAGGGACACGGTCTCAATCTGGCCCGACTGGGCGAAGATCGAGCTCAAGGCGACGGCGACATCCGCGGGGGATCTCTATGAGAAGGCGATCGCCTCTCTCAATACCGAGATGACGAGGACGATCCTCGGACCGGATACCGCGATCGCGGAGGGGCTCCGGGTCGGGGGATATGCCGACTCCGCTCCGAAGCAGGAGCTTCTCATCACGCTTTCCGACATCATCGGAGACAAGCTCCGGGAGCAGATAACCGAGCAGCTTATCCGACCTTTCGTAAACTGGAATCTTCCGGGATATCCCGTCCCGAGACTCCGCTCTCGACCGATCTCGAAGGAGGAGACGAAGGAGCTCCTCGGGACATGGAGCGAGGCGGCAGAGAAGGACATGATCCGGAATCCGACGGCAAGAGAACAAGAGGAGCTTCTCAAGAAGCTCGGGATCGATATCGGGGAGCTCACGGCGGCCGAGCTCCGGACCGCGATCTCGGACGCGAGGACGAAGAAGAACGAGACTCTCCTCGTCGGGAAGGGATCCTCCTCGAAGAAGGCTCCGAAGGGAAGGACGCGGGAGGATGTCCTCAAGATCGGAGAGCTCTTCGCGAAGCGAGAAGACGCGGCGACGGCTGCTCTCGTCGACGCCTGGAAGAGCGCGGCAGGGAAGAGCCTCGACCGGCTCAGGCGGAATCTCTTCCCGGACGGGAAGCTCCGGAAGACCGTCAAGAACGACTCCGGGAAGGAGGTCCCGGTCTCTCCCGCCTGGATCCGGGACTCGATCCAGTTCGCGGAGAAGGAGAAAGTCGCGGACGCTCTCCTCTCTCATCTCATGACGAGCAGAGACGACGGGATCTCATGGGCGAGGAGCTTCGTTCCGGCGACGGCGACTCCGGGGATCGTAACGGAGACGATGGCGCGAGCTCTCCTCCGGAACAGAGTTTATTTCATGCTGGAGGATCGATATAACGACATCGCCTCGAAACTTTGGTATGAGCTCGACCTCCTCATCCGAGGACAGATAACAGACGAGACCGCTCTCTCGAATGTCCGGAACCTTCTGTATAACGCGGGCTTCGACGAGTCGAGAGCGAGGACTCTCGTCTCGACCTCCCTCGCGGATGCTTACGAGATGGGGATCGAGACTGTCTTCCGTCCGATCGAGAGCCGGGATCCGATGACGACCGAGGAGGGAGCGATCATCGGATACACCCTCTCCCCGATCCTCGACAATCTGACTTGTGAAGAGTGCCAGACATTGGAGGACCTCTTCTTCCTCGTCGGGGATCCGGACCTCTTCTTCCCGCCTCTTCACTACAATTGTCGATGTGTCGCTCTCCCGGTCTTCGCTGGAGAATCTCCCTGGAATGCGACAGGCGACGAGGAGTCGGGACATTGGCTCACGGACGCGGAGAGGGCTCTCGTCCGTCAACATCCTCCGCTCCCTGGATTCGGAGGAGCTTCAACGATGACTGTCATGAGCTCGGGACACGGACACGGACACGACCACAAGCACGGAAGGAGGGCGGAATAATGCCGCTCCCGGATTCGGTCAAGAGTCTCCCGATATGGCTCGCGAAGATCTTCGAGATCGTCTTCGAGGACGAGGTCGGATGCGGGACATCCGCGGAGGAGGCGGAGACGAAAGCCTTCGCTCTCGTCCAGTTCTATCAGTCGAATCCCTGGACGCTCGGGACGGAGTATGCGGAGCCGGGGGCGACGGATGCTCGCTCGATCCTCATTCCGCTCATCTTCCCGAGGCCGGGAGAGCCGTTCGAGGGCGAGAGGGGTCCGATCGAATGGACGGTCGAGAAGTCGACCTCCGCTCTCCAGACCTTCCGGGAATGCCGGGATAAGGGATACCTCCCGGCGATTTACTTCGGGGATCATGGGGAGAGGGTCTTCGTCGCTTGGGCGGTCGATATGCTGGAGGTCGAGATCGACGGGGCCTCCTGGCTCGCCTTCCGTCCGCTCTTCGTCGGAGACGCGGGACGCTGGACGAGGGATCGGATCATCTCCGGGGAGCTCCGGTATGCTTCCCTTGAGGTCTATTCCTCGTATCGGCTGGACTCCGTCGACTATGCTCCGTTCATCTCCGGGACCGTCATCCTCGATCCCGCGGGGATCCCGGCGGAGTTTCCGGCGGTCCCTGGAGCGAGCCTCCTCGTCGCCTCGATCCCGGAGCAGACTCCGGAATGCAATCGGGTCAAGATCGAGTTCCCGGCTTCCTTCCTCGGGGCGGCTCCGTCGAGTGTCACTCCGATACCGGACGAGCCTTCGGGCTTGACTCCGGATGATCTCATGTCGGCTCTCGATCGGATGGCGAATGCTCTCCGGTCGAATATGGAGACGACCGGGGATCTCCGGACACGGTTCGAGGCTTTCGAGGCGCGAGTCGCGAGCCTGGAGAGCAGGATCCAGGAGGCGGGAGACAAGAAGCCGGATCCTCCCGTCGAGGATCCCGCGGAGACTGGAGAGACCTCGGAGGAAGAGGAATCCGAGGAGACCTCCGAGAAGGCCCCGGAGAAGCCCCAGGACGAAGGAACGACCGAAGAGGCATCCATAGTCATTCAGACCGAGAAGAAGCCTCCGGAGGAGCCGGAGGAGACCGAGGACGAGGTCCGGCGAGATGTCGCGAGGACACTCGATATGCTCCAGTCCGAAGACGCTTTCCTCGTCGGGCTCTCTCCGAGGGTCCGAGCGGGCGCGGAGGAGTATCTCGCGAGCCTCCCGAAAGCGGAGCGGACGGCGGCGATTGGGATCCTGGAGAAGCTCGAACGGACGGATCTCCGCGGTCGGACTCGGGGAGACGACCCCGAGAAGGCGAAGAAGCTCGAAGCGCCGGAGGATCCCTTCTCCGTCCCTGTCGACGATCCGAAGAGGAGAGGAGACCTCCGGGCTCTCTCCATCCGTCGGATCCAGTCGGACGCTCTCAAGACGGGGAAGAGGCTCTCGACGATCGAGGCGACCGAATTGTCTACAACGCTTTACCCTCATCTCTGGACATGAGGGAGGAAAGGACAGAATGAGCTCATTCAAGAGCCTGCCCCTGGAGGAGAGCCGTTCGCAGATTCCGGACATCGTCGCGGGAGCAGACCTCTCCGCGAAGACGGGATATGCGGTCGGTATCGCCACCGGGAGAACAGCGACACTCGCGACGACTGCCGCGGCTTTCGACGGGATCCTCACCGAAGGCGGAGCCTCCGGAGCTCCGGTCTCGATCCGGGCTTATGGACTCGCCTTCGCCATCGTCAACGGCAACAGTGTCAACATCGCGAAGGGAGACCTCCTCGTCCCGACGACCGGCGGAGTCCTCATCAAGCTCGATGAGGATACCGGCGGCTTCTATTCCTGCATAGCGCGGGAAGCAGCGACAACGGACGCGGCTCGGATCCTCGTCCTCATCGCTCCGGGGTATGCGGACGCCCCGGACGCATAACCGAAGGGAGGACATAGAATGCTACTGAACGAAACCGACCTCCGCTCCGTCCTCCTCCCGGTCGTCTTCGAGACGGTATACAAGGGAGCAGCGATCCGAAACTTCTTCCCCGTAATCTCGAAGACCGAGCCGGGGAGGACTGTCACCGTCCCGTCCTTCACAACCGCCAACATGCGCGACATCTCCGGCGATGTCGGTCTCAAGGGGATAGCTCCCGAGGTCGACGATCAGGCGAAGTCCGCGACTTTCACTCTCGCTCTCCGGAGGAGGAAGTATTTCCTCCCTCATGCGGTAGAGAAGAACAATCAGACCCCGATCTCTCTCGCGCAGAGGGCGATGAAGAAGCTCGCTCAGTCTCAGCAGATTCATGAGGAAGTCGCCGGGGCGACCTGGATGACGACTCTCGGGAATTGGGATGCTTCGCAGCAGAAGGAACCGGATACCGCATGGGACCAGGCAGGAGCAACGATCCTCAAGGACATCGACGGCTGGAAAGAGGATCTCATGGACCTCCGCGGCGTCGAGGCGAACATCGCCGGAGCGACGACCGATGTCCTCAACATCCTCCGCTACAAGTACGCTGAAGCTCTCCTCCCGGCTGGACGCTTCCGTCCTCTCTCGCTGGAGGAGCTCGCGGACGCGATGGAGATCGAGAAGCTCGTCCCTCTCAAGGCGAGACATGAGACGAGCGCGGCAGGAGCAGACGCTTCGACTCCGAGCCTAACTCGGACATGGGGGACCGATCGGTTCTTCCTCGCGAGGGTCGCTCCCGAGGAGATGAAGGGCGAGACCGAGCCTTCATTCGGATATACTTTCGTATCTCCCGAAGAGTCGATCCTCGACTATGAGGAGATCAAGGATCCGAGAGGGACATACTTCTATCTCGACTTCGCATATGTCCAGGCGCTCACGGAGAGTTTCGCGGGTCTCGTCGCGAGCTCTCTCGTCACCCCCTCTAACTAGGGGAACCGGGGTCCGGGAGGGGTCCTTCGGGGCTCCTCCCTCCCGGAAAGAAAGGGCGGACAGAGAATGATGATCGCGGGCTTCGAGGACATCTCCGGAGAGCATCTCCATGCACAAGCTCGGACCTTCGCAGTCCGCTCCGTCCTCCGGGAGCTCACGGGCTCGACGGCGGTCGTCCTCGGGGCTCTCTCGCGGCTTTATCCGACGCTCGGGTCTCTCATCTCCTCCGCGACGATCCCGATAACGATCTCCTCCGTCCCTGCGGACGGCGATGTTCTTACGATCGAAGATCGGACCTTGACCTTCCGAGTCCTCGGACCGGAGGACGAGCTCGTCGAGGATGATATCGAGGTCCTCTCGACGGCGGAGCTCCAGGCGGAAGCGATTCAGAAGGCGATGTCCGGGCTCCCCGGGACCGGGGTCGGACCGGGGACTCAGGCGGACGCATACTTCGCGGCGGAGCGGACAGGGGCGGTCTTGACGCTTACTTCTCGGAAGGGAGGACCGGACGGGAATCTCTATTCGATCTCGACCGACTCTTCCGGGATCTCGATCGGGACACTCGCTCCAGGCTCCGGCGATTATCCAATCTTGAAGGGGATCGTCTCGAAGCTCGCGGCTTCCTGCCTCTTCTCCGGCGGCTCGGTCGACGGTCGAGGACAGGAGTCATACTCCGAGAGGCTTGCGAGAGAGGCGAACGAGCTCCTCGGGAGGCTTGTCTCGGGAGAGATTCCTCTCGTTGACTCTCTCGGGATCGCTCTCGCGATGTCGAGCTTGACTTTTCAGACGACGGCTCCGGCTCCCGGAGAGGCTTCCTTCCCGGAGCGGCGGAGCACGGCGGGCGACACTTGGTATACGGAGCTCCTTGAGAGGAAAGGCGCTCTCTAATGCGTGTTGAGATCGGGATGACTCAGTCTCCGGCGAACATCTCGCGAGTCTTCGAGCTCCTCGCGAACCGAGATATCGTCCAGGCGATCGACCGACTCCTCGTCAAGTCGTCCGCTTGGACATACCGCGAGACGATGAGGTCCTTCGATGACGGAAAGCAGACCGGCGGGGTCGTTTGGGAGGCGAACAGTCTCGCAATCTATCGATACAAGCGAGAGGTCCGCGGACAGAATCCTCCGAAGCCGGGGATCATGACGGGAGCCTTCCGGCGGTCCTTCTCTCCTGCGATGGCTCCGAAGGGCTCGGAGCCGTGTTCCGGAGGATACAATATCCGGATTGAGACCTCTGTCCCTTATGCGGAGGACTTCGTCCAGGGAACGACCGGGGAGAAGGCGATCGAGCTCCCGAATCGAATCAAGGGATCCCGAGCGGCGAAGGCGGCGGCAGGGAATACGATCATCATCGTCGACGGACAACCGGCGAGGCCGGTCTTCCCGGTCGAGGACATGATCCGGGAGAGGCTCCGGAAGATCGGACAGTATGAGATAGGACGAGCCTTGAAGAGTGTCGCCTCCGGGACCGGGGGAGGGACTGCAGAATGAGAGACTTCGAGACGATGGCGGAGACCTTGACGGAATGGCTCAAGGCTCGCGAGGAGCTCGCGGACCGGCGGGAATGGGAGATCTTGAATCAAGCAGTCGTCCCGCTCGCGGGCTTCCGGGCGAAGAGGCTCGTCCTCGTCACATACGAGGGAGCTCGCGAGGTCGAGCTTCCGACGACCGAGGTCGACAATCCGGATCGCGAGCCTCGCTTTATCCTCCGGCTTTCGATCCATCCGAGCCTCGACGAGACCGAGCGCGATCATCTCCTCGGGCGGGCCTTCTTCATTCTTCGGACCGTACTCGTCGAGGAGGCCGGTCTCCCTCCGTTCGGGATCTCCGGGATCCAGTCTCATAGAAGCAGCGAGGAGACGAAGACCGACCTCGGGTCGGGCTTTATGATGATCTCTCTCGTAATCTCCGACCTCTGACAGAAGGAGCGATCGAATGAGGACTCTCAAGTACGAAGGGAACCGGACAGGGACGGTCTACGACAAGACCGCGAAGAAGGACCGGGCGATCCAGCCCGGAGAGACTAGAGCCTTCCCCGACGATGTCGCGGATTGGCTCCTCGCTCATGAGCCGACTCTCTGGAGCGAACCGAGCTCTCCGAAGGACGAGAAGGAGGAGCCGGGGCCGACGAAGCCTCCGGCGGAGACAGGGAAGACACTCCCGAAGAGGAAGGCGGATAAATGAGCTCGTTTCTGACAGGACATAATCACCGGCTCCAGATAGCATTGAACGCTATCACTAACGGCGAGAGCTTCGGCGGGACTCCGGGAGCATACTCGACGATCCGGACCATCAAGGAAGGCTTCTCCGTCGAGCCTCAGAGGGCGAAGGAGAAGTCTCCGGAGCTCAACATGGGTATCCGTTGGCTCCATGCCGGAGGGGTCTATTTCGCCTGGACGATCAAGGTCGCTCTCTCGTATGAGCATCGCGAGGAGCTCCTCTCTCTGCTCTTCCGGGCGGCAGTAACGACGACAGGAGCGGCGGCTCCGTACTCGAATACCTGGACCTTCGGGACGCTCCGGCAGTTCGGGTCAATCATCGGCTGGTATTCGACCGATGACGGCGAGACGCTCGTCTCCGAGACTCTCGGGGATTGTTGGGCGACAGGCGGGACTCTCTCGATCCCGTCGAAGGGTCCTCTCATGCTGGAGCTCTCCGGCATTGCGAAGAGTCACACCCTCGACGACGGCGAAGCGAGCCTCCCGACGATCACCGAGACGGATCATGTCCTCGCCTCTCATCTCACGGCGCTAACCGTCGGAGGAGTGTCGGGACTTCATCTCACCGAGGCGACGGTCAAAGTCTCCCTCCCGTGTTCGGAGGACGACGGCTTCGACCTCGCGGTCGGGGAGACCGACTCGCTCTCCTGGATCGGAGCGACGGAGGCTCGGGAGATCACGGCAGACCTCGCGATCCGGTCGACGCTCGCCGCGAAGACGCTCATCGGGACTCTGTCCGGCGGGATCGGGGATGTCGTTTTTACCTTCAACAACGGATTGACCTCGACGGCGGAGCGGGAGTTCAAGATTACCCTCGCGGATTGCGAAGGGACCGCGGCTCCTTTCTCGATGGCGGTTATGGGGAGGCTGCTCTCCTCTCTGTCGCTCCAGGCGACGGCGCTCAACGGCTCCGAGGCGACGGTCGTCGTCAAGAACAGCATCAAAGTCACACCCTAGAAGGAGGACGAGATGATCGACGCGGCTCCCGGATTCCTCGATCGAGTGACGGTATCGGCGGCGATGAGACTCGCCTCCGAAGTCATATTCCCGATCTCTCTGCCGATCGGAGAGAACGGGACGACAGTCCGGAAGCCGTGTCGATTCCATGCTCTCCGCGGGCGGTCCCTCCTGGAGAGCTCGATCGTCGCTCTCGGGAAGGCGAAGCTCGATCGAGAGAGGTCCGACGAAGAGAATATCCGGGAATGGGAGGAGGTCCTCCGACCTCTTTATCGGCGGATCGTCTCGGTCTCCTCGGTCGTTCCGAGATTCGTCGAGACGGACGATCCCGGTTCCGGAGAGGCTTCGATCTCTTGGCTCATGGATGAGGAGCTCGTCGTAATCGTCGAGCTCTTGAAGAAGAAGATCGAGTCGAGGCTTGTCGCGATCGACGAGACGGTCGACCTTACTCCGGAGGAATGGGATCTCCAATTCCAGGCGATCGGGGAAGTCTTCCTCATATGCAAGACGCTGCATATCCCGATCATCGGGTCCTCATGGGATAGAGCGACACCGGACGAGACCGCCTTCGCTCGGGCGGTCTTCGAGGTCGGGCTCGCATACGAGAGGATGCTCGAAGACAGGGCGAAGACCGAAGGAGGCGCGAAGTAATGTCGACTCCGACGATCGACCTCCTCCTCCGGGCTCGGGATCAAATGACTCCGACGCTCTCGCGGGCGGGATCCGGGGTCGGGGCTTTCGTGACGAAGGTCCGCTCTCTATACCTCGCTGTCGCCGGATTCGTCGGGGCCGCGACGACTGCAATGGTCAAGCTCTCTCAAGCAGGATCCCGGATCGTCGACCTCGCGGCGGCGATGAATGTCGGAACCGACGAGGCTCAAGGGCTCATCTATTCCCTCCAGCAAACCGGGACAGGAGCAGAGAGGGCGGGAGTCCTTATCCGCTCGGTCTCTCAATTCCTCGTATCCGCTCGGTCGAACGGCGCCGGGACCGCCTCGACGCTCTCGGATCTCGGGCTCACTCTGAGCGATCTCGAAGGACAGACTCCGACCGAAGCCTTTTACACTCTCGCGGACGGTCTCCGGAACATCTCCGACGAAAGCAAGCGGTCGGTTACTGCGATGCAAGTCTTCGGAGCTCGGACAGGAGGAGCGGCTCTCGCTCTCGTCAATTCGACAGAGGCGGCGGGCGAGCTCGTCGACCGTCTCCAGGCTCTCGGAGGAGTCTTCTCGTCGTCTCAGTTAAACGCTCTCGACGCCTTCGGGGATACATGGGCCGACTTCAAGATTCAAGTACAACATCTCCTCGCGGATGCTCTCATTCCGGCAATGCCTGTCGTCGAACAATTCGGAGCGGCTCTTCTGGAGACCGGGAGGGCGGTCCTCCCGACCTTGATCCCGGCTCTCTCCGCGGCTCTCGATCTCCTTGTCGCTCTCCTCCCGGTCGTTACCTCGCTCGCTCCGGCGATCGAAGGAGTCGCGAGCCTCATCTCGACCGTCGTAACCCTCCTGTCTCCGGTACTTTCCTACCTCCTGCCGACACTCATCGAGGGAATCGGAAAGGGGCTGGAGCTCCTCATCGCGGTCGGAGACTGGGCGGGACTCGGGGAGCTTGAGAAGCTCGCCGGAGATGTCGGGACGCTCCGTCGAGAGGTCGAGCTCTCGGTCGAGGACTTCTCCTCCCTGGAGACGGAGCTCGAAGGGATTGAGGATACGGGAGCTCGGGAGGCGATCCGAGCTCTCATCGATCAAGTCGTCGCCGGGGAGATCCCTCTCTCGGAGGCGAAGCAAGCGATCTCGACATATGGCGGAGAGATCGAGACTCTCGGTAATCATGCCTTGACGACTGCCTCGAACCTCCTGGAGCTCCGGACTCGCTTTTACGACTGGATCGACGCGGCTTCGGCTGCTCCAGTCGTCGAGGACTCCTTCAGCGCTCTCGAAGACGCAATACACCGAATGAATACCGCCCTCCGGGAGATGCCTTCGGGACCTCAGTCCGCGGCGGATCTCCTCCGGCTTACGAATGAGACTGCCGCGGATACTCAATTGATCCTCTCGGAGCTCACAAGAGGGACGACGGAGTTCCAGGCGGCGGCGGCGGATGCGACGGCGACTCCTCTCCCGGCTCTTCTGACTCGGGAGTCTCTCCTCATCGCGGAGGGAGAGGCGAGGGCGGCGGAGGATACCGCCGGGGCGGTCTCCGAGATCGAGGAAGACTCCGGAGAGGTCTCCGGGAATGTAGAGAGGACCGCGGCGAACCTTAAAGAGCTATGGTCTTTCCTCAACGCTCTCGATCCCGAGGCGGCGAAGGCGGCTCTCCTGTCGCTCCCGGAGGAGGACCGTCAAGCATACCTCGATTACATGTCGACAGTCCGGGAGAGGCTCGCGGAAGAGCGGGAGAGGATCATCCAGGCTCGCGAGGAGGCGAGCGCGGCTCTCGATCGGATCATGGAGAAGAGGCGGGCCTTCACCGAAGAGGAAGTCGCTCTCGCTCAGAGAGCATATGAGAAGCGAGCGGCAGCCTATCAAGCGGAAATTGCATGGATCGGACGAGCGGTCTCCAGGGCTCAAGACTTCGGGGAAGGATGGCTCAAGGCGGCGACGGAAGGCGGAGACGCGGCGGAACAATTCGCGGATCAATGGATCGCGGAGATCGAGCGGATCATCGCCTCTTATGCCGTGTCTGCCTTCCTCAATCTTATCACCGGAGGGATCGGAGGATCCATCTTCGGGAAGCTCGCGGGATCCATCGGCGGGACGAAGTTCGGGAGGAAGTTTCAGGGCGGAGGGACCGTCCTCCATGCTCAAGGCGGGATAACCGTTCCCGACGAGGGTCAATATGGGGATCGCTTCCTCGCGGTCCTCGGGCGAGGCGAGAAGGTCTCCAGGAGGAGCGAGGCGAAGTCGCAGGAGGCGGAGAGGCTCTTTCAGTGGATGACTGGACGAGGAGGCGCGGGGCGGACTATCATCATTCAAGCGAATAATCCTCTTCTCACGGAAAGCGAGCTCTCGCGGATCCGGAGAGTCGTCTCGGAGGCGCAAGCATGAGCGGAAGCGGAAGCATCGTTAAGCCCGAGAGCCCGTCTCCAGCGATCGGAGGATCCTCGCTCGTCTGCTCGATCGTTACCGACCTCCGGGAGAGACCTCCTCGCTCGATCACTCTTCCGGGAGCTCCTCGATACGACTCGGATCTCGACACGGCAGAGAGGACCGTCGAGCTCAATAACGGAGCTCTCTCGGTCCTTCGGTATGGAGACGACCGGCGGAACCTCATCCTCGCGGTTCCTCATATCCCGGACTATGTCGGGGAGATGCTTCGCGAGATGAGGCGGACGAATCGAGCGGTCAAGGTCTATACCGTCGAGAGCGGTCGAGTCATCCTCGCTGCTCCTCTCGCCTGGAAGGTCGGAGGGGAACCGTCCGAGGGAGTGTATTCGGGCTCGCTCACGGGAGGAGCTCCTCGCCTCTTCGTTATTCAGTTCGACGAGGCTCGGGGATACTGCCTCGAAGAGATCTCCGCGGACTCGCTCGCCTTCCTCGGATACATTCCGGGATGTCGGGCTTATGAGACCTTTCCGACGGGTCGAGGAGGCTTCTTCTATCGAGGCAACAAGAACGCGGTCCAGAACAGTCTCCTCGAAGAAGGCGCGCCTCCCTCTCCTCCTGCCGTCCCGGATCAATGGACATACTCGGACGGCTCGGATGTCGGAGTCGCCGGGACGAATTACGGGATCGTCGAGGACTCCTCCTTCCTCAATCCGACTCTGTCGACCTTCTTTATTCGGAAGACTAGCGCGAGCTCCGAAGTATGGAAGCTCACCTCCTCCTCTTTCGCTGTCACGGCGGGCGAGACGATATGCTTCTCGGTCGGAGTGACCTCCTATACGAAGGAGCAAGCCTCGGTCTTCTTGACCTTCAACGATGGAGGCGCGACGGTCGTCTCCGAGGCGGTCTACGGGCCGATCTCGACTCTCGCTCGGAAGTCGACGACAGTCCCGGCGGGAGCGACTGCCGCGACTTTGAGCCTCTCTCTTCCGGGAACGCTCGGGGAGGTCCGCTTCTCCGCTCCTCAAGTCCTCCGGGGAGTACAGCATACCGTCCTCATGGGGCTTTCTTCGGCTTATGCCTCATGGGAGCCGACGAGGGTCTATTACGACCTCCCGGACGGCTTCGTCCCTCATCACGGAGGCGAGCTCGTCGTCCTCTGGATCCAGTCTCCCGGCTGGTATTCGGGGATGACTGCCGGTGATAAGATTTCCAAGACCGGGGTCCATCTTTGCGATCCCTCCCGACCTCATTCCTTGACCGCTCAATTTTATGGAGGTCTCGGAGGGGCGAACCTTCGCCTCCTCCTGGACGGGACCTCGGTCGATACCGCGCCGATCGATTACGAGGTCGGGGATTCCTTCGCTTGTGCTCTCTACTTCAATTCGACGGGGATCGGCTTTATGGCTCGGAACATGAGGAACGGCGACACGGCGACGGCGGTTCATGTCGCGGCGATCCCGGTCGAGATCATGAGCCGACTGTATGTCGGGATCGACGGACCTTCGGGCGTGAGCGCGGCGGACGGGCTCATCGGGAATGTCCTCGCCTTGACGAGAGGCGACTCGGAGGGAGACGCGACGATCTCGGATATGCTCGCTTACCTCTCGCTCGACTCGGTCCGGACGGTCCTCCAGGACACGATAGGACGGAGGTTCCGGATCCTGCCTCGCCTCCATCCTCTGCCGATGCCGAATATGCTCGGAGGGACTATCCTCTTCACCGAGATCGAGAAGTATTAGCATGTCGGCTCCTTCTCAAAATCACTTCGATCATGCCTTCTCGACCGGGGTCTTTTGGGCCAACGACAGAACCAAAACTCACCCAAATGATACGATGCTCGCCATCGGTTACGACCGGGACAAGGGGAGCGGCTCTCCTTCGCCTCATTGGACTTATCGCTCGATGTTTTCGGTCCTTCCTCTCGCGGTCCCTCGATGGCTCGCCGGGGTCGACACGGTCGCCGGGGTCCTCGTCTATATCTTCCGATCGACGGCAGACGCGACATTGACGGGAGTCTCGATCCAGGTCGAGGCCGGGGCTCTCAATGAGTCCTTCAATCCTGCCGACACTTGGACGAATCTTGAGCACAAGTTTAACTCACATGTCGACTGGACGGGAGGGACGAATATCACCGTCTCCCGGTCCGGTTGGTATCGGATCCCTCTCAGGGTCTCCCTCGTCGCGAATGCAGTCGCGAACGGGATCGCTCTTCGGGTCGACTCCGACTCGGACGGCTCCGTCTTCATCGCGACGGGAGATCTCGCTCCAGTCCTCCGGAGATATTACCGCCTGTCGGATCCGACCGAGTCCGCGGTCGACATGGACCTCCGTCCGACTCTGTCTCCGGGGATCCTCGCGGAGCTCGCTCGGAATGATACGGCATACCGAGCGGACCTCGCTCTCACTCTCTACAAGAAGGACGGCTCCGCGGATATCGACCTCTCCTCGATCCTCCCGATCAAGGAGCTCTCCGACTGGTATTCCTCGAAGTTTCCCTTTCCGGCGACTTGGAACCTCGCGGACGAGTCTCCGGGCGGATTGACTCTCCTGGACGACGGGACGGTCGATCCCGACGACCTCGCCGGGAAGGAGCTCGTCCTCGACTTCCGGCTCATCTCGCCTCTCGGAGTAACGACCTCCATCCTCAAGCAGAGGTTCGCGATCCTCCGAGCCTGGAGGACGATCCTCGGGACGCTCGACCTCAAGACCGAAGCTCAGTCGACGCGGCTCGCGGAGGCGGGGCTCTTTCAATTCGACGCTCTCGAACCTCCGACCTATCTCTCGTATTCGGGCGAGATCGGGATAAAGATCCTCGCGGACCTCCTTCTCAATACTTCTCAGGCGACACTCATCGACGACGGAGGCGGAGCTCTCTATCCGGTCGAATGGTATCCTCTCGACTGGAAATACTTGATCGAGCGATTCGCCGGAGTTTGGCCCGCTCTCTCCTTCTCTGCCGCGGATGCTCAGTCGAGGAGCTCGGTCTCCTCGATGTTTTCCGAGATCGGGCTCCTCCTCGGGCTCTTCGTCGGCTGGATCGGAGATCGGATCGTCGTCTTCCATCCCGCGGTATATCGTCCCTCTGCTCGGAATTGGATCATCAACCTCGACGAAGAAGCAGAGGCGGGAGCGGCGAAGCTCGCGACGATCGATCCTCAATACTTCGGGGTCTCGACGACCTCCCTCGAAGACGAAGGCGAGATCGTCGTCTCCGGAGCTTGTCCTCTATCGTCGATCGGGCGAATCTCGAAGAACGCGATCGAGATCCCGGTCGATAACTTCGATGACGACTTCCTCCCGACAGCGGCGATCGGGCTCTTGACTCAATTGGCCTTTCGGGGATGTCAGACATACGAGCGGCTCGACTGGAAGACGGATCAACGAGCTCTCGCCTTCGGGGTCGGGGATCGGCTCATCGTTACCTCCGAGAAGCTCGGGCTCTCCTCCTCGGTCTTTCTCCTCCAGGAGATCAAGGGGAATCCGACCGACGCGAATCCGACCGTCATCGCCCTCCGGTTCCCTTCATGGAAGGGCTCCGCCTCCCTCTTCACGGAGGACAAGCTCTTCGGACTCTGGAGATGGATCGACGAGGCGGGAGCCTTCTCGGGGGAGAATATGGCATGGAATCCCGGCGGGACGGCGAGCGCCTTCCTCCTCGCTCCGGGATCCGCGACAACCTTCCGGCGGATCGGATGGGAGGCTCCTTTCGTCGTCCGGCTCCAAGACAACGAATATCCGCTCGTAACGAACGAGATCAAGAGTGTCGGGGCTTCCTCCGGGATCGTCGAGACGATCGAGGTCCAGATCGCGACGAAGGATTATCCATACAACCTATACCCCGAGAGCAGCCCGAAGCAAAAAGATTGGTGGGTCTGGAGATGGGATGCTCCGACCGGGAAAGCCTCGATCGCTCTCTTCATCCGTCGGGGTCCGTGGGGAACCGGGAAGGCTCCGAGCGCGGCGGAGTCGCGGTATATGGTCGGATACACGGCGGACCGGGACGCGAATCCGCTCTCCTGGACATGGACTCTTGAGGCTCCTCGGGGAGTCGGCTCGGGGAATGTCACCGGCTCGGCTCTCGCGAGACCGATCGACTCTGTCGCGGTCTCGATCTCCGACGACGAGGTCCGGCTCTATCTCAATGGACGACTCGTCGATTCTGCCGCTCAGTCGAGACCGTCCGCGAAGTATTTCAACCTCCGGGGATCCGGATCCGAGAGGATCGGCTTCGGGGTCTGTCGTTGGTTCCGGAGCGAGGACTTCCTCGCGACAGAGGAGCTCTTGAGCGAGAACGGGATTGACCCGTTATACCCATGACCGAAAGCGAGGAGGGTCGACAATGGTCGACATATCGAGAGAAGAGATGATCGCGAGGATCGCGGAGCAGGAGAAGAGCGAGGTCGAGACACTCCGGAAGGAGAGGGATTCTCTCCAGGCTCGATACGAGGAGGCGGAGCTCGCGATCGAGGCTCTCCGGAAGGATCTCGCGGAGGCGATCCAGGAGGCGGAGGAGCTCCGGGACGAGCTCGCGAAGAAGGTCAAGAAGGTCCAGGAGGACAAGCCGGAGGATCCGGAAACTCCTCCGAAAGCTCCGATCGTCAAGAAGGCCCCTCAGAGCCCCAAGAAGAGCACGAAGGTCAAGAAGGCATAGAGAGGTCTCCAGAAGACGAAAGCCTCGCCTCGGGCTCGGGGAGCTCATCGGGAGGCGAAAGAAGGCGGCATTATGGGAATGGCTCGATCCGGCGGAAGATGGAGCGAGATTACTCTCCATCATTCCGGGAGCGATGATCCCGATAGAAGCGACGGCAGGAGCGACACTCCTCGCGGGATAACTCTCGACGAGCTCCGGCATGAGCATGTCTCGGTCAACGGCTGGAGCGATATCGGGTATCACTTCCTCATATCGAACGGGTACAACCTCGACGGGGATCCGACCGACGAGGCTCCCGACGGGGCGATCCTCGAAGGGAGATCTCTCGACTTCGTCGGAGCTCATGTCCGGGACCGGAACCGCGGCAGAATCGGAGTATGCCTCGCCGGAAACTTCGAGGACATGTATCCGACGAAGAGGCAACTCGCGAGCCTCCTCCGACTGCTCAAGGACCTCCGGGAGCGGTTCGGGGATCTCCCGCTCCGCCCTCATTGTGCGGTAAACATCCGTCCGACTGCATGTCCAGGGCGGAACCTCCTCGCGATCATGTTCGAGAGGGAGCTCTTCGCTCCGGATGTCGAGATCTCATGAAACTCAAGAAGGCCGGGATCCTCCTTCTCCTTCTGCTTCTCCTCGTCTCGCTCGGGTATCTCTTGACTCGGTTCGAGACATGCCCCATTATCCGGGCGGGGGAAGCACTCCGGATACTCCTTCCCTCGATGAGCGCCCTCTCATCGACCGAGAAGCCTTCCGTCGAAGCGATCGAGAAGATCCTCCAGGCGGAAGGCTTCCTCGTTATCCCTCCTCATGCGGATCCCGATACTCTTCCTCATGCGGATCCCGATACTCTTCCTCTCTCCTTGACTGTCATCGATACCGGGGAGGACCTCTCCTCGGTCCTCGTCATCGATGGCGAGGTCGTCGAATGGACATCGGTCGAGGTCCTCCGGATCCCTCGTCCGTGGGATCGCTGGAGCATCGCCTTCCGAGTCGCTCCATTCTCCGAGGACCTCGCGAGGGTCGGAGGGTCGTTCCGCTTCTGGACTCCTTCGAGGAGGATCGGGATCCAGGCGATCGGAGACTTCCCGACGGCGGGACCGGACATCCTGTCCCGAGGAGAGCTCGGGCTCGGGATCTCGTATCGAGTGACGACTTCTCTCCAGGCGGAGGCCGGAGGAATGCTTCTCTCCCGAGACGGATTCGGGCTTTCGCTGGAATCCTGTCGGGCGGGAGTCTCCTTCCGACTGTAACCGTCCGGGAGGATCCTTGAGAGGGGAGGGGAAAGTCCCTCCCCTTTTCTTGGCCCCTCAGAAGCCCCAGGATCGACGATCGTCCTCCGGGGTATTAGGAGTCACGGGACAGGGCGAAAACCCGAAACGATACGCAAACCCGCACGGCGAGAGACTTTCCCCGAGCGATATTCTCCGGCTTCGAGAGCTCCCTCCTCCTTCCGGAGGACTTTCGCGAAAACTCATCAAAACCCGATCCGAGGCGCTCCGGGCTCCATGCGCGAAGACCCTCTCGGGCTCCCCTCTTTCCGTCTCTATCACGGGGCCTTGACGGGGCTTTGACGATAGGTTATAGACCCTATGTCCGGAACGGACGGAGCTCTTTGACATCGACACGGGGGAAGGAGGAGTCCCGCTCGATCCGGCGGAACGAATGAACCGGACACACCAGAAGGACGAAAGAGCCTTCCGGGTCCTCAGTACCCCGACAGGAGCCAACGGGCGAGGGACGGTCCCTCGACGAGCTCGGACATGCAGAGAGGGGAGAGGTCGGAAGACCTCTCTCTAATGCGGGCGGGGCGAATGCCTCGCGAGGTCTCAATCCCTCACTCGAAGGAGCAACGAGCAATGAAAAAGACCTCGAAAACCACCGAAAAGTACACAGTCACCAATGTCTACGGGATCAGCGGCGAGAGCAATCACCGGACCCCCGAAGCCGCGCTCAAGGCGGCGAGCAAGCGCGAGGGCGAGGGCTGGATCGTAGTGGATCAGGATGGCAACCAGTGGGGCAGCAACGGCCCGGATGCCGTCATCGTCGCACGCAAGGAGGCAGGATGAAGCGGTTCGCGGCATGGATCAAGGAGAAGAGGGAGAAGGCGACGACGAGGCGACTCGAACGGAAGTATCTCCGAGCTCTCCGAAAGGCGGAGAAGGCTCAGGAGGTCGTCAACATGATCCGGCGAGGGCTGGAGGCGAGAGGGCTCTCCCGGACGGAGAGGCGGGCCTTCTGGAGACGCTTCGTCGCGATTCAGGCGAAGAAATAGGAGAGGGCGGTTATCGATGGAAGACATACTCGAAGTCGAGGAGGGTCCTCGCGGTTGCGGATATCGGAAGCCGGGAGGACTCTATCTCCGGACGGATCCTGTCGCGGTCCGCGGTTGCGGGAAGCTCCCGCTCCCGCTCTCGGTCTGTCCATGTTGCGGAGAGGGCTTCCCTCCTTCGAGGGCTCCTCGCTGGATCGATCCCGGAAAGCTCTTCGCCGGGGTCGAATGCCGGAAGGCATACGAGGACGAGCTCGACGGATGCTCCATCTATCGAGAGGGCTTCGGGGTCTCCTGTCCTCTCGACCTCCCGGACGAGCTCGGACGAGCTCTCCTCGTCTGGATCGGGGAACGCTTTTATCCGACTCCGGAGTCCTTCCTCTCGGAGATCTCCAGGCTCGGGCTCTCCCGGAGGATAGCTTCGTTTCCGAAGGGCTTCGAGGTCGGGAAGACCTTCCTCCTCTTCGCTCATCGGCGGACGGCGGTCCTCGATCTCTTCTCGGATCCCGAAGCAGTCCCGGCGGAGGGTCCCGCGATCTTCTCGCTCCTCCGTCCGACGAGAGTCGAGTATGTCGTCAAGGACGGAGACGGACCGAGGAAGCTCGCGAGGATCCGGAAGTCGGGGATCCTCCCGATCAAGGTCCGGAGGGTCGACGAGCACGGGCTCCCGATCTAGGAGAGAGGGCGAACAACATCAACGAAGGAGATATCCGAATGCCGGACACGGAAGAGAGAGGGCTCGTCGTCGTCGACGAGACGACGAAGCGAGAGATCGACGACAAGCAGAGGATCGCGATCCTCCGAGCCTGGAGGACGATCCTCGGGACGCTCGACCTCTTCTCCTCATGGGCGATGTCGATCGAGGTCCATAACGCGGAGGAGATGGCCGCGGTCCTCGATGTCATCCGGGAGGCGAAGCGGCAGAGGCGAGCGATCGACGAGATCTTCGATGCTTCGATAAAGTCCGCCTTCGACGGGAAGGCCCCTCAGAAGCCCCAGG
>Ga0116172_10001217_pt1 | contig 24107 bp, 20 predicted proteins | sample AD_UKC083_MetaG_FD_89799 | JGI IMG/M metagenome (GOLD analysis project Ga0116172, IMG submission 89799) | Active sludge microbial communities of municipal wastewater-treating anaerobic digesters from USA - AD_UKC083_MetaG | ecosystem: Engineered > Bioreactor > Anaerobic > Digestate | place: USA... | reverse complement strand
GTTTTGGGAAAGGATTGCCTCGCGGCTTCGCCGCTCGGCATTCGGGCTTTGCGCAAGGCGCAAAGCCATAAAATCCCACGGCGGGCAAAAAGAAAAGGAAATGGATTTGTCTTTTTCGTATCTAAAATAATAATTTATAAAATTATGCTCAAACCAAAATATTTTCTCTACGCTCGCAAATCAACGGAAGATGATGACCACCAAATCATGAGTATTGAAGCTCAATTATTTGAATTGCGAGAATACGCGCGTAGAGAAAATGTGGAAATTCTTGCAGAATTTACAGAAGCGAAAAGCGCAAAGAAACCCGGGCGAGAAATGTTTGCCGCCATGATTACAGAAATTGAGAGAATGGACGGCGTAGGAATACTTTCGTGGCACCCTGATAGATTGGCGAGAAATAGCGTTGATGGCGGCAAAATTATTTATCTCGTGGACACGCAAAAAATAGTTTCTTTGCGCTTTCCGACATTTTGGTTTGAGCCCACGCCGCAAGGGTTGTTTATGTTGCAAGTGGCGTTCGGCCAATCAAAATACTATTCCGATAACTTGGTAGAAAATATCAATCGCGGTATTCGCCAAAAACTCCGCCGTGGCGAATGGCTGACAAAAGCGCCGTTTGGTTATGTGAACAACACAAAAACGAGAACCATTGAACCGCACCCGACATTATCAAAAGTTATCGTCCGCGCTTTTGAGGAATTCGCCACCGGAAAATATACGCTCGGAAGTTTGGCGGAGTTTTTGGCTGAACTTGGCTTGGAAACAAAAAACCGAACACCACTTGCCAAAGCGTCCATTTCGCGAATGCTTACCAATCAAGCATATTTAGGTTTAGTGAAGCATAAGGGCGAATATCACGAAGGACGCTTTGAGCCAATTCTTTCCGCAACGCTTTTTGAAGCCGTGCAGGAAGTATTGCGCCGTAAAGCAAAACCGCGAAAATCAAAACAACGCCATGATTTTCCATTTACCGGATTAATGACCTGCGGAGAATGCGGCTCGGCGATCACGGCGCAATTTTCGCGCGGCAAGTGCGGCGGAATATATCGCTATTATCGTTGCACAAAAAAGAAAGGCGTTTGCTCACAAAAATATATCCAAGAAAAAGACCTTGCCGCACAAATTAAGGCACGGCTTCAAAGCGTTGCCCTTTGCGACGAGTGGACAGACAAAATGTTAAAGCAAGTTGATGAATGGGAAAAAGAAAATAATCACTCGTCGCAAAAGTTTGTCCAAAATCTGAAAAATAAAATTGCGGAAACGCAAGAGAAACTGGACAAATTAGTTTCCGCTTACATTGACGGCGACATTCCGAAAGAAAATTATTTGCCGAAAAAAGAGGAACTATTAAAACAAAAAGTTTCTCTTGCGAACGATTTAGAGGATTTTGGACAAACAGGAAAGAATTGGCTCCAACCCTTGCGTGCGTGGATTTTAGATACGAAAAAAGCCAAAAATTTGGCTTCTTCCGAAAACTACGGGGAAATGAAGCGGTTTGTTCAAAAAGTCGGAACGAACCCCAAATTTTTGGACAAATCCATTTCCTTTTCTTTTTGCCCGCCGTGGGATTTTATGGCTTTGCGCAAGGCGCAAAGCCCGAATGCCGAGCGGCGAAGCCGCGAGGCAATCCTTTCCCAAAACAGCAAAAGTTGCGATTGGTGGACTTAGCGAGAATCGAACTCGCGCCTCCGCAATGCGAATGCGGCATACTACCACTGTACTATAAGCCCTGTCGCTTTGTCCCCCCGGAGGGAATTGAACCCCCATCTTTTCCTCCCGCCAAAGGCGGACAGGTAGGACGGAACTGTTTCCCGCCCGCCTGACTCGTTTTTGTGTGCCCTCAGCATGAATTGAACACACATCTTGTCCTTAGGACGGACCTGTTCTATCCGTTGAACTATGAGGGCGTCAGGCGAGTCGGGCGGGTATCCGTTAAACTACAGGGAGTTTGAAGTATTAAAATTGTATATTAAATCAGCGGTTTTAGCAAGCTTTTACAAACTACTTTGACTAGTATATACTACTAATTATCTACTTAACATTAAAAATTTAATTATTTTAATATTTGAAAAGTCTATTTTTAATTTTAAATATTAAATATTAAATTTTGAATTTATTTTTATGTTTGAATATTTTCTTATTTTTCTTTTAGTTGTAACACTTTTGGCAATTATTTATCTTATTTACCAAAATAAAAAAAATGTTTCTGGTCCGGACACCGGTAGTCTGCTTTTATTACAAAAACAAATTGAGGGTTTGCAAAACTTGTTTGATCAAAAAATTAACGACACCAATAAAACTTTTTTGGAATCACAAAACAATATTAATAAAACAGTCCAAACTCAATTTGCCCAAAGCCTCAAAACCGTAACTGAGGTCACAGAAAAACTAACCAAGCTGGATGAAACCAATAAACAAATAGTTGGATTTGCGCAGCAATTGGAAAGTTTGGAAAATGTTTTGATGAGCCCCAAGCAACGCGGGATCCTCGGGGAGTATTTTTTGGAAAACGTTTTGAAAAATGTTTTACCTCCGGGAAGTTATGAAATGCAATACAAATTTGAAAACGGCGATATTGTAGATGCGGTTGTTTTTGTGAAAGATAAAATCATACCAATTGACTCCAAATTTAGTTTGGAAAATTATAATAAAGCCGCGCAAGAAAAAGATCCTCATGTCAGAGAAGCGCTGGAAAATACTTTCAAAAGCGATCTCAAAAAACGCATTGATGAAACCAGTAAATACATCAAACCCAAAGAGGGTACGATGGATTTCGCTTTTATGTTCATCCCGTCTGAAGGAATTTATTATGATCTACTCATCAATCAAGTCGGCGCGCTCAAAACCAACACCAACAGTTTGATAGAATACGCTTTCAAAGAAAAGCACGTCATCATTGTTTCACCAACTTCTTTCCTGGCTTATCTGCAAACTGTGATGCAAGGATTACGCGCGCTACAAATAGAAGAGACGGCCAAAGAAATCAGAAAAAGAGTAGAGGATTTGGGAAAACACTTACTGGCCTTTGATGAATATTATAAAAAAATCGGAAACCAGATAACTACGGTGGTCGGCACTTATAACACCGGTTACAAAGAACTCAATAAAATAGATAAAGATATTGTCAAAATTACAGACGGCGAAAAACATATTGAAGCTGTTTTGATAGATAAACCTACTTTGGAAGAATAGCCCTTGACTTTTTGGCTAAAATACTATATTATTTTATCAGCTCTCAATTTTACTAATTTATTATAAATATGCCAAATAAAGCTAACGCTCGCAAAGCTCTCCGACAAGCTGCCAAAAGAACCGCTTGGAATAGAGCCAAAAAAGACGCTTTCAAAACCGCAATTAAAAAAGTTTTGACTGCCACTTCGGTGGAAGAAGCCAAAAAATTGGTCGCCACAGCGCAAAAAGCTCTTGATAAAGCCGCCAAAACCGGCGCTATCAAAAAGAAAACTGCCGGCCGAAAACTTTCCAGATTGATGAAAAAAGTTAATACCAAAAAATAAAAAATACGCCCTGATTAAACGGGGCGTATTTTTTATTTAAAAATTAAATTTTTTCTACCAACAAATCTAACAAAGTTTCTTGATCAGCAACTCCGGTTTTGATTTTCAAATCCATATCCAAAAAAAGATCATACGCTCTCAAAAACCAATTTTTATCCTTTTGTAATAAATTCCAAATTTTTTTAATCACAAACGGTTTTTGATTGATTTCTCTGGCCACTACCTCGGCACCTGCTTGCGGGTTTTTTTCCAAAACATCCCGCGCTTGAGTCAAAATACGAAATTGTCGCAAAATCATGGAAAAAATAAATCCATCCTCAGCTCCGTTTTTTCTTTGTTGAGCTATCATCTTAAACGCCTTACTCTTATCTCCATAAGCCACCGCTTCGGCTAGCGCAAAAATATTATCTTCATTTTTTTCTTCCACAAACAAATATACATCATCACTTGTGATTTCTTCTCCGGCTTTATAGGCTACGAGCTGGTCAATCAATGAATTTAATAACCAACTGTCTTTTTGCGTAACCTTGATGATGTTTTCCACGGCTATCGGACTTATTTTTCCACCGCGTTTTTTAATCTCTGTTATTAACCAATTTTTAATTTCCTTTTCAGATAAAAAATTCATTTCGTAAACATATTGCTGTTTTTTGAGTAAAGAAAAAAGTTCTTGGACCAGCTTACTTTTACCGACATCTTCTTCTTGAAAAAAAACTACCACATTTATTTCCGGCATTTTTTTATCATTGAGCGCTTGAATAATTTGTGTTACCGTTTTTTCATCTTTGTTGCTCAAAATATTTTTAATTACTACCATTCTTCTTTCCGCCAGAAAAGGCGCGGCGGAAATTTCAGTAAAAATTTTTTCAGCTTTTTCGTTTTTCCCGTCAAGTAACAAAACATTAAGCCCGCTTACATCGCGCTTTTTTTTGAACTCTTCTATTTGTTCTTGGAGAAATTTCCGACTACGAAAAGTATCCTCGCCGAATATGGTTATAATCATAGACTTTACTTTCTGTCATTGCGATCCGCCTCCGCCAGTTGGCGGATGGCGGAGAAGCAATCCCACAGTGAGATCGCCACGGCTTTCAGCCTCGCGATGACAGTACTTTATAAACTTTATGAACTTTATAGACTTTTAACTCGTTACTTCATTTCCCCCCAGCTTTTTCCAAAATTAACATCTACTTTTATCGGCACCCTCAAAACACAGACTTTTTCCATCGCTTCTTTGACCATTTTTCCCAACTCTTCTTGGATATCCTCATCAAGTTCAAACACCAATTCATCGTGCACCTGTAAAATCATTTTTACTTTTGATTGTTTTTCTTTTGGCCATTGTTTAATCTTTTCATCTACCGCGATCATCGCCATCTTCATCAAATCTGCGGCCGTACCTTGGACCGGATGATTTATCGCCATCCTTTCCGCCGCATTGCGCAATTGATGATTACCGGAAAGTAATTCCGGTATATAACGACGACGACCAAAGAGCGTTTCGGCATAGCCGTTTTCTTTTACAAACTCCAGTGTTCGTTCCAAATATTTTTTTACTCCGGAAAATTCTTGAAAATACTTATCAATAAATTGTTTGGCCTGAAATTGAGTAATTTCCGCGCGCCAACTCAAACCGTATGATCCCATCCCGTAGAGAATTCCAAAATTTATTTCTTTGGCTGCGCGCCGCATCTCTTTGGTAACTTCGTTCAGTGATACATTATTTATAGCCGCCGCCGTAGCCCTGTGAATGTCCAAATCTTGTTTAAAAATTTCAATCATTTTTTTATCTTCCGCCAACGACGCCACAATGCGCAACTCTATTTGCGAATAATCCACTGACATTAAAATGTTTTTTTCTGTCGCAATAAAAGCATGGCGAATCTGACGACCAAATTCGGTACGAATAGGAATATTTTGTAAATTCGGGTCAGAAGAAGAAAGTCGGCCGGTAGCTGTAACTGCTTGATTAAAAGTGGTGTGTATCCTTTTTGTTTTGGGATTAACCAGTGTCGGCAAAACATCAATATAAGTATTTTGCAATTTGGTTAACTCGCGATAATTTTCTATTTCTTCTATGATAGGATGCAAACCGCGCAATTTTTCCAACTCTTCGGCAGAAGTAGATAAGCCAGTTTTCCCTTTTTTAATCCCTGCGGCAGAAATTTTCATTTTTTCAAAAAGCACCTCTCGCAATTGTACGGTGGATGAAACATTAAACTCACAACCGGACATTTCAAAAATATTCTTTTTGATTTTATTCACCTCTTTTTTTGCAAAATCCGACATTTCCGCCAACTTTTGATCGTCTATCGCTACACCATTCAATTCCATTTCCGCCAAAATACTAACCAGCGGCATTTCTAGGGTTTCCAAAAGCTTCAGATTATCGGCTTGTTCTAGTTCTTTTTTAAATTTATTTACTGTCAATCCCAGTAACCATAGTTCCTTGCTTTCAATTTTAGGATCAACACCAAAAAGATTGGCCTGATTTACAATACTTGGCGTTTCCACTCCTAGACTAGTAAAAATTATTTGAGCGACCTCGTGATTCCTGGCTCCGGGATTTAACAGATAAGCGGCAATCATGATATCAAATAATCTATTTTTTACACTAACATCAAACAAAAAAAGAATTTTTATGAGCTTTTTTAGATCATGTCCCCAAAGTTCTATTTCCTCATTTTCAAAAATATCTTTTGTATCTAAAAATAAGCCTTTGTCTATAAAATAACTTTTTCCGTCTGTTACCAATATCAGCCCGGAAATATTTTTCTTAAAAACGTCCTCACTACCCAACAAAACCTTGGCGCCAAAAATTTTATTTTTTTCTATTTCTTCTTTTACTTTATCAAGCTCTTTCTTTATTTTTATTTCTGTAAATTGAAAATTGTCTTTTTTGTTTTTACTTTTTTCTTCTTTATCTGTTGAATTTTCTTCGCTACCCGGTAATCTCTTCAATAAAGATGTAAATTCCAGCTCTTGAAAAAGTTCGGTAATTTTTTTTCTGTCATAATTTTCCAAAGCCAAACATTTTTCCAGCTCAAATTCAAAACCAGAAATTTCTTTTTCAATCGTCGCCAACTCATAACTCATTTTTGCGCTTTCTTCTCCTTCTATAATTTTTTTGATTATCCCCGGTTTAATTTCTTTTTCCAAATTTTTTAAATTATTTTTTACCTGCTTATAAATTTCTTCTATTCCTCCGATTTTTTGTAGAAGTTCGGTTGCGGTTTTTTCACCAATCCCCGGAATTCCCGGGATATTATCCGAGGCATCTCCGCGAAGAGCTTTATAATCAATTATTTTTTCCGGCCCAAATCCATATCTTTCTTTTATCTCTTTTTCCGTATACATCACCGTATCACTGAGTCCTTTGCGTAAAGCCAATACTTTTACTCCGGGAACAATAAGTTGCGCCGTATCCATATCACCGGTAACAATAATCGCTTCCAGATTTCCTTTTGCTATTTCTTTTTTTATTTTTTTATCATTAACTATCGCCCCGATAACATCGTCGGCTTCATGACCTTTCATTTCAAAAATTGGTAAATTAAAAGTTTCTACTACTTCATGCACGAGAGGGATTTGATCATAAAGTTCTTGGTCGGCTTTCACGCGAGTGGCTTTGTATTTTTCAAATTTTTCATGACGAAACGTCCCGCCGGCCACGTCAAAACATACGGCTAAATATTCCGGTTTTAAATCTTTCCAAACTTTAAGTAGCATAGAAGTAAAACCATAAACAGCATTTACCATTTTACCGTTCTTGGCGGTTAACGGCGGTATGGCGTGATAAGCTCTATGGATTATGGCATTACCATCAATAATTACAAGTTTTTTCATATAATTTTCTTTCCCTTATTTTACTCGTAATTTTATAAAAAGGCAACTTCATTGTTTAGTTATAAATATTAAAATATTTTAATATTGTAATATTAAAATTGCCCGCATTTTGCGGGCAATTTTGAGGTACCAGCCGGATTTGAACCGGCGAATAAGAGTTTTGCAGACTCTCGCCTTACCACTTGGCCATGGTACCATTTCAGTCTTCAGTCTATCGGACTTTAGACTACGATTTTTATTTAATTGTGTCTATAATAACAGAAAAAAATGGTTTTGGCAAGGTTAGCGGACATAGAGCAACGGGTTCTTTCTAACTCCGTTTACAATAACTTCAAAATGTAGGTGAATACCGGTTACACCATAAACTTTACCGGTATTGCCCATCAAACCGATAGTTTGACCGGCGGAAACATAGTCGCCGGCTTTTACCAAAAGCTCATTGTTGTGACCATACAAGGTTTTTATTCCTCCGCCATGATTAATAATAACATAACAACCATAACCGCTGTTCCAACCGCATTGAGAAACTTCAACCGTTCCGGCTTTGGCGGCATAATTGGCGGAATTTTTTGGCCCGGCAACATCCAAACCGTGGTGGCGCCAACTAAAATATTGAGTGATTGTTTTTGCCGCTGACGGCCAAACAAAACCCTTTGTACTTGGAGCCTGCGAAGATGCCGGAGGAGTAATTCCAGATGATGGTCGGGCAGTCGTAGAATACGCTTGAGTTGCTTGGACTACCTGTTTTACTCCGTTGGGAATAATAATTTTTTCACCTATTTTTAAATTTGATCCATCTTCTTCAAGACCGTTAAAACTAACTATTTCTTCAACATTTGCTTTGTAAGTATTAGCTACTTTTTTCAATGTATCTCCTTTTTTAACAGTATGAGTTAAACCTGTTATTGGTAAAATACGTAAATTTTGCCCCGGTTTTATAATTGAACGCAAAGTTAAACCGTTTTCCCATAAAAGAGTATTTACACTTATGCCAAAAAGATACGCTATACCGCCCAAAGAATCTCCTTCTTCTATTTTATAGTCAATAATATTTTTTCTAATTCCGGTATTTACAGTACCGGGTAAAATCCCCGGCTGTTTCAAAGACATATTTTTTAAAACCGCTATTGATCTTTCTTGAATAATATTTTCCGTATTTTCCGTTGTTCTTACACTTTGTTGACCAATAGCACCTGTTCGCCAAGCGGAAATCTGGCTTTCCGGCAAAGCTGAAGTTTCTGGATATATTTCTTCAAAACCAGTTTTATATTGCTCTCCTGGACCAAAAATATTATAAGCCAAGCTTTGTTGACCGGGAATAAAACCCTCTTCCTTGCTGAAAAGCTTAGTTTGCGGAATACATATTATAAAAAGAGAAACAAAAAGAATAATTTGTAAAATATCTCTTCTTAAAAACCACAAACTACTGGTATGCAATCCCGCTTCTTTAAAAAAACCGCTTATTTTATAACCAGCATAACCAATATTTTTCCAAAAACCTAAAATTATCCAAATAAATACCTTAAAAATTTGGCTACCTATAGCCCAAAATATTCTTTTAATAAAAACCAGCCCATGTAATATTTTTAACAGGACGCGATATTTCATAACTTGACTTTTTAACCTTAATAGCATATTATATTTAAAGGATAAAGTAAACCCCGCCACAGGCGGAGAACCTCTCCTTAAGAACTATTCTTAATAATATTTTGTTATTAAAAAAACAGGAGTGAAAAGCTTCTTTTTTGTTTAAAACATATTTATTGGCGGTTTTTAGTAGAGTCTTTAACTTTTTCTTATTTTAATTAATATTTAACTTTATGAGTGCAAACATTATCACTCTGATTTTCGCCGTTTTACCGGGCTTACTAACGGTATTATTTGGTTTTGTTTTGATCCTTTGGATCAATAAACAACCCAATGGCGACGAACGCATGAAGGCTATCGCTCGTGCCATCCAGGAAGGCGCGGTTGCTTATTTGATTCGTCAATATAAAACAGTGGCTGTGGTTGCTATTTTTATCACCTTGTTACTGGTATTTTTAACAAACTATATTACTGCCATTGGATTCTTGGTCGGGGCGATTTTTTCCGCAGCTGCTGGAATTATCGGTATGAATGTTTCTGTGAGAGCCAATATAAAAACGGCTGAGGCGGCCAAAAGCGGTTTTGCTCCGGCTTTTAATATGGCGGTCCGAGGCGGTTCTATCACTGGTTTGTTGGTGGCTGGTTTAGGTCTTCTTTCTGTTTCTATTTTTTATTTAATCACCAAAGACATTAATTCTCTTATTGGTTTGGCTTTTGGTGCTTCTTTAATTTCGGTCTTTGCCAGAATTGGTGGCGGTATTTTTACCAAGGCCGCTGATGTTGGGGCTGATTTGGTTGGTAAAGTTGAAAAAGGCATTCCTGAAGACGATCCGAGAAATCCGGCGGTAATTGCCGATAATGTTGGTGATAATGTTGGTGATTGTGCCGGTATGGCAGCAGATTTGTTTGAAACTTATGTAGTTACTATTATTGCCGCCATGGTTTTGGTTGGTTTGCTTTTTCCAGGAAATACCAAAGTTTTGCTTTATCCTTTGGTTTTGAGTGGAGTTTCTCTCTTGGCTTCGATTTTAGGAACTTTCTTTATTAAAATTGGAGAAGATAAAAAAATCATGAAAGCTCTGTATAAAGGATTGATTGCCACTGCTATTTTTGCTTTGGCTGGTTTTTATCCGGTAACCAAGTGGTTAGTTAATGATCTTAATTATGTTTTCTTTAATATTTTCTTGTCCGCTTTGGTTGGTTTAGTTTTAACCGGAATTATCATGGCTTTAACTGATTATTATACTTCTACTAAATTTTCTCCGGTAAAAAGAATAGCCAAAGCTTCTACCACCGGACACGGAACAAATATTATTTCCGGCTTAGCTGTTTCTATGAAATCCACTGCTTTGCCTGTAATTTTTATTATGATTGCAATTTTGATCGCCTATTCTTTGGGTGAACTGTTTGGAATTGCAATAGCCGCTGTTTCTATGTTATCCCTAGCCGGTATTATAGTAACTATTGATTCTTTTGGTCCTATCACCGACAACGCCGGTGGTATTGCGGAAATGGCTGAATTACCAAAAGAGGTTCGTGATATTACTGACCCTCTTGATGCTGTTGGGAACACTACAAAAGCTGTAACCAAAGGCTACGCTATTGGCTCAGCCGCTTTAGCTGCCCTGGTTCTGTTTGCTGATTTTACCCATAAAGTAGGGGACTCTTATGAATTTATGATAAATAATCCAAAGGTTTTAGTTGGTTTATTTATTGGTGGTTTATTACCATATCTTTTTGCCGCCAACTTGATGGAATCTGTGGGAAAAGTTGCTGAAAAAGTAGTGGAAGAAGTTCGTCGCCAATTTAAAGAAATTGCCGGTATTATGGAAGGTTCCGCTAAACCTGACTATAGTAAAGCCGTGGATATCGTTACTAAAGGAGCTATTTCTCAAATGACAATTCCTGCTTTATTGCCTGTTTTGGTACCATTTTTAGTAGGTTGGTTTTTAGGAATTGAGGCTTTGGGCGGTCTATTAATGGGTACAATAGTGACCGGTATTTTTGTTGCCATTTCTATGACTACCGGTGGTGGTGCTTGGGATAATGCTAAAAAATATATTGAAAGCGGTAATTATGGCGGTAAGGGATCTTTTGCTCACCAATCAGCTGTTACAGGCGATACGGTTGGTGATCCTTATAAAGATACAGCTGGTCCGGCTATAAATCCTATGATCAAAGTTGCTAATATTGTTGCTTTATTAATTGTTGGACTTTTGATTTAATATCTCTTAGTTTAAAAAACCCATCTTCAAAAAGGTGGGTTTTTTATTTTAAATTAGCCAATTTTTAAACTTATTAACATACCTGGGGATAAAATTATCAACAATTTATCCACTTTTTATCCCCGTGGACAAACTGTGATTAAGTTATTAATAATCAATTTTATTATCCACTTTTTATCCCTATAAAAAATAGTTATACACCAATATTTACTTTGTGTTTTTTATTATCCACTTTTTAATCATATTTTGTACACTATAATACTATAACTTATTAACATAAAATATTGCTAAAATTAAATAAAAAAACAACTTATCCCCGCTATCCACACCCCTTATTATTATTCTTATACTTTATATATAAATATATAACGATATAATAAACAAATAAAAAGTGAATAACTTTTGTATAATTGACAAAACAAATATTTTATAATAGAATTTATCTAACTTAAGATAAAATTTTAATTTATTTATATTTTATGAAACACGAGAAGAAACAACTTGGTAAGTCAGAATTGGAACTTACTATAACTCTAGAACCAACAGAATATCAAAAAGACATGGAGGAAGCAGCGGAACGACTTTCCCAAAGAGCGGCTATTAAGGGTTTTCGTCCAGGAAAGGCTCCTTATGATTTTATTAAACAACAACTGGGTGAAATAAAAATAATGGAAGAAGCTGTAGAAAGTATTATTCAAAGAACTTTTTTTGAAATTATTAAAGAAGAAAAGATAGATTCTGTCGGTATGCCAAAAATAAACGTGGAAAAAATGGTTCCGGGAAATGATTTTATCTATAAAGCTATTGTTGCTTTAATACCAAAAATTAAATTAATTGATCTTAAAAAAATAAAAATTGAAGGTAAGCCTATAGAAATTACTGACGAAGAATTGAATAAAGTTTTGACCGATTTACAAAAAATGCAAACCAAAGAGGTTGTTAAAACAGGTAAAGCAAAAAAAGAAGATAAAGTTTTGATAGATATGGATATGTTTATTGGTGGGGTTCCGGTTGAAGGCGGTCAAGCAAAGGATCATCAAGTTTATTTAAATGAAGAACATTATATTCCGGGATTAAAAGAACAATTGATTGATTTAAGTAAAGACGACACAAAAGAATTTAATTTGCGTTTTCCAAAAAATCATTATCAAAAACATTTAGCCGATAAAGATGTTGATTTTAAAATAAAAGTTAAAGATGTTTTTGAATTGACATTACCGGAATTAAACGATGAATTTGCTAAAAAACTTGGTCAAGAAAGTATAGATAAACTTAAAGAATTATTAAAAGAAAACATGATGCGGGAAGCGGAAATGAAAGAAAAACAAAGAGTAGAAGCTGATATTTTGGAACAAATTATAGAAAAAAGTAATTTTGAAGAAATTCCTCAGATTTTAATTGATTCGGAAAAAAGAAAAATGTTTTATGAATTAAAACATGATTTGGAACACCATGGTATAGAAATGGAACAATATCTTAAAGATATTAAAAAAACAGAAGAGCAAATATTTCAAGATTTTGAACAACAAGCCAATAAAAGAGTTAAAGCAGCGTTGGTTTCCAGACAAGTGGCAGTAGATAATAATATTAAAGTAGAAAAAGAAGATTTAGATAAAGAACTGGAACTTATCAAAAAAACTTACGCCCATGATGAAAAGATTTTGGAAAATCTAAAACGTCCGGAAGTTTTGGATAATATTATTGGAACAATTCAAAACAGAAAAGTATTGGAATTTTTGAAAGCCGAAGTGATAAAATAAAATGTGAAGTATAAAGTATCTAGTATAAAGTATTAAGTATAAAAACCAATGTTGTAAAACATTGGTTTTTTGATTTTACAAATTATAAAAATACTATATACTTAATACTATATACTTAATACTATTCAATATGTTATTTGGCGCCCATGTTTCGGTTGCTGGAGGAATACAAAACGCTCCAATAAACGCGGCTACTATCGGTTGTGAAGTTTTTCAGATATTTACTCGGTCTCCTCAAGGGGGTAAAGTACCGGAATTAACCGATCAAAATTTGAAAGAGTTTTTAGAAAATTGTAAAAAATACAAACAAAAAGAATGGTATGTACACACGCCATTTTTTATAAATTTTGCTTCCGCTAATCCACGCATAAAACACGCTTCTATTTCCGTTGTTCGGGAAGAACTGGAAAGAGCAAATTTGATCAAAGCAAAATATTTAATGACTCATTTGGGAAGTTATAAAGATTTAGGAAAAGAAAAGGGGTTTCTACAAGTTGTTGATTCTTTAGATAAAATGTTATCTGATTATAAAGGAGAAACTAAATTTTTGATAGAGATTTCCGCCGGGTCCGGAGAAATAATCGGAGATACTTTTGAAGAAATAGCCGAGATTATAAAAAATCCGAAATTAAAAAAATATGATATTGGAGTTTGCTTTGATACTCAACACGCTTTTGCCAGCGGATATGATTTGCGCGATGAAAAAGCGGTTAAAGAGACTTTTGATAAATTTGATAAAATAATCGGTTTGGAAAAATTGAAATTATCGCATTGTAACGATTCTATGTCCGAGTGCGGATCTCATAAAGACAGACACGCGCATATTGGTCAAGGTTTAATCGGAAAAAGTGGTTTTGAAGTAATATTAAAAAACAAAAAATTGAAAAATGTAAATTTCATTTTGGAAACAGAGCACGACTTGGTAATAGAGGATTTAAAATTATTGAAAAAAATAAGAGGATAAAATAGATAACGAAATACGAATTTTTACGAAATTACGAAAATAAAAAAGTATGAGAATAAAAGTTAAAGTTATACCCAAATCAAAAGAAAATAAGATTGTCGGACCGATGGCTAACGGAGTTTTAAAAATAAAAATCACCGCGCCGGCGACGGACAATAAAGCCAATGAAGAATTGATAAAATTTTTGAGTGAAGAAATGAAAAAGAAAAAAAGTCAGATTAAAATTATTAGTGGGTTTACTTCTAGAGAAAAAATAGTGGAAATAAAATAAAAAAGCCCGTCAGCATAAAAGCGACGGGTTTTATAAAAAATTATTTATTTACTGAAACGATGGAAAAACCAAATATTTCCACCGGCATATCCCAATATTCTTTGGGTGTAACCAAGCGACGATTTATTTCATTTAAAAAGACGACTTCATCTTTCATAAAACATATTTCGTCTTTTAATATACAACCATTATAAGCAACCCCGATAAAAATCGGCTCGCCGTTTATTTTATCCGGCACCAGATTTTTTAAGGCTTTAATAAGAATTTCATGGTTTATGGAAGTCGGAGAACAAAACGAAATTATTTCTCCGTTTGATTGTTTGAAACCGATAAATCGCCCCACATTTTCTATGTGGTCATCTTTTTTGTAAGGAAGAAGAATTTTTCCTTTGTCCAGATAAAAAACGGTTTCCTTCAAAGTCTGTGTCATTGGTTGTGCCTCCAGTAAATAAAATTAAAAAAAAGAACCGACGGCTCATTATAAATGAAATATCGGTTTTTGTCAAGCTCAGCCTAGGGCAGATCAACCCCACCACTATTCCACGGATTACAACGCAATATTCGCCAAATAGATTTAGGAAGACCGATTATCAATCCCTTATTTTTTATTGTTTGATAAGTGTATTCGCTGCAAGTGGGATAAAAACGACAATAGCCGTGTGGAAATTTTGTTTTTAATGGTCCGTGATCGGGAGAGAGGGTGTGTTGATATAATTTGATAAGCCAAAGGAAGGGAAGACGGGGAAAATATAGAATTTTTTGTACAAGCTTCATAATATTTTAATATTGAAATATTATAATATTAAAATATTTATTTAATTTTAGACAATAAACAATGAACCTCTTTTTCAAATTCACTATATTTCTTTCCCGCAGCCTCTTTTTTAGCAATAAATAGCAGATAATATCCCGGTATAATCTCGTTTTTTTGCAAAGATAAGCGTAAAACTTCCCTAATTTGTCTTTTTATTTTATTTCGCAAAACAGCTTTTTTTGAAACCTTTACACCAACACTAATTCCAATGAGAAGTTGGTTTATAAAAGTTGCAGAGTCCTCCTTTTTAGGGAAATAATCAGGTATTTTTGCTAATTTTAGCAATTTTAAATCCAAAAATTGTCCGGAAATATAAACACCGTGCTTAAAAAGTAAATTAAAATCTCGAATTTTAGTTAAACGATTTTCTTTTGGAAGCATAGTGTTTTCATTTTAACAAGAAAAAAGAATATTGTCATTTTTTTAAAAAATTCCCCGCTTACAAAGCGGGGAAAGTTTAACGGGTTTTTCTGGTTCTTTTTCCTCTTTTTTCATCGGAAACAGTTAATTTTTTTCTGCCTTTGGCGCGTCGGCGAGAAAGTAGATTACGACCGCCTTTGGTTTTCATTTTGCTCAAAAAACCGTGTGTTTTTGCTCTTTTTCGTTTATTTGGCTGATAAGTTCTTTTTGGCATAGGAATAAAATTTAATTTAATTATGAGTAATATACGTTAAATTACAGATAAAGTCAAGGTCTGAAAGTTATCCACAGATATCCACAGGTTTTCCACAGGTTGTACACGATAAATCATTAAAAAATAGATGATTTATTGTTATTATTAAAAAGATTAAATTTTCCCTAAAATCAAATAAAATAAAGTTTATTTATTCAACCATAGAAATTATGAATAATACCGAAGTTTGGCAAGCTGTTTTGGCGGAACTTGAACTTTCAATTTCCAAAGCAAATTTTATAACCTGGTTTAAAAACACAGGTATAGTAACAATCATCGACGGACAGGTGGTTGTTTGTGTGCCAAATACTTTTGCCAAAGCATGGCTTGAAAAAAAATATCATTCAATGATTATAAAGTCTTTGGAGCGTATTACCGAAAGACCGATTAAAAGGTTAGAATATAAAATTGAAAATATCAAAAATGTTGTTGAACATGAGATAGACTTTAATGCGCCGGCCAAAGCAAATTTGGATCATAAACCGGAGATTTCAGCCGTGGATTTTGGAAATAAAAAAACTAGCGGAGGATCTTCTTCTTTTTCTTTAAATCCGAAATATGTTTTTGAAAGTTATGTAGTTGGCAAGGGAAGCGAGCTGGCTTATGCCGCTGCGCAAGCGGTTGTAAATAAACCAGGCGAAGCATATAACCCGCTATTTATTTATGGCGGAGTAGGCTTGGGAAAAACCCACTTATTACAAGCTATCGGTAATTCTATTTTGAAAAATAATCCGCAGGCCAACATAGTTTATGTGAGCGCGGAAAAATTTTCCAATGATTTTATCCAATCCGTGCAAGAAGGAAAAGCCAAAGAATTTCAAAATCGTTATCGCAACGTAGATCTGCTTTTGATTGATGATATTCAGTTTATCGCCGGCAAAGACAGGACGCAGGAATCTTTTTTTCACACCTTTAACGAATTACACCAACAAAATAAACAAGTTGTATTGACTTCTGATAGGCCGCCCAAGGCTATACCGATGCTTGAAGATCGTCTTAAATCCCGTTTTGAGTGGGGGATGATTGCAGATATTTCTTCACCGGATTTTGAAACTCGCGCCGCTATTTTGAAAAAGAAATGTGAAGAGAAAAATTTTGAATTAAATGAAAAATCATTGTTTTTAATCGCCAGCACGGTGCAAAGCAATATTCGTGAACTTGAAGGGGCGTTGAACAAAATAATTGTTTTTCATCAACTAAAAAATATTTCGCCGACCCCGGAATCTATCAAAAGTATTTTAAGTAGTGTGGAGGCGTCTCAGGGTCAAAAAATGGCCACTCCACAACAGTTGACACAGCTTATCAGTGATTTTTATAATGTGGCGGTAGATGATATTTTGGGAAAAAGCCGAGAGAAAAAACTTTCTTTTCCCCGTCAGATTATCATGTATATGTTACGAGAAGATTTGAAAATGTCTTATCCTTCTATCGGTGAAGAACTTGGAGGTCGTGATCATACGACAGCTATGCATGCACATGAAAAAATAAAAACCGAAATAGAAAAAGATATGAAGTTGCGACAAGAAATAGAACTTATCAAACAAAAAATTTATAACAGCTAAGGAGATTTATTTTTAAAAATATGAAATTCTCTTGTACCAAAGAAAATTTATCCCAAGCACTTTCTCTTTGCGCCGGATTGGCGACCAAAAACGTAAATTTACCGATTTTGAGTAATGTTTTACTCAAAGCCGAAGCGCAGCGTGTAGAAATTTCTTCAACCAATCTGGAGTTGGCTATTGTGGTTAGTGTTCGGGCGATAGTGGATGTGCCGGGAGTGTTTACCGTACCGGGCAGAACATTATTGGATTTTGTAAATTTGATGACTGAAGAAAAAATAGATTTTGAATTAAAAGATAATGAACTTTCCGTAGTGTGCGGACGCAGTGCTACTAAAATCAAAGGCGCGCCGGGGGATGAATTTCCGGTAATACCAGCGATGAATGAGGGAAAAGGATTCGCCCTATTGGCTCGGGATTTTAAGAAAGGACTCTCTGAGGTAGCCGCTTCTACCGCCAAGAGCGACATTAGGCCGGAGCTTTCCGGAGTTTATTTTGGTTTTAATATTGATGGAGAAAAAAAATTAACTTTGGCCGCTACCGATAGTTATCGTTTGGCGGAAAAGAAATTGAGTTTGGAACAAAGCGTTGAAGAAAATATCAAAATCATTGTTCCCGGTCGGACAGTCGGGGAAATGATGCATATTTTGGGAGCTAGCGGTTCGGAAATAAGTGAAGAAAAAAATGCCAGAGTATTGGTTAGTGAAAATCAAATTGCTTTACACTACGGCAGTGTTCAGCTGGTTTCTCGTTTGGTGGACGGACAATATCCGGATTATCCTCAAATAATACCCAAGGAGTTCAAAACCTCGGCGCAATTTGAAGTTAATAAACTTATCAAAGAAATCAAAGCTGCTAGCTTGTTTACAACGGTTGGAGTAAACGCCATCAATGTGGAGATAAACCCGGAGACCGGTTTGATAAATATTTCTTCTACTTCCACTCAAACCGGTGAATATAAATCTGAAGTTGAAAGTGATATTACCGGAGAAAAAAATAATATTTTATTAAATCATCGTTATTTTCTTGACGGACTTTCCAATATGGAAGGACAAACCGGAGAAATACAAATGATCAATGCCGACAGTCCTTGTCTTTTGAAAAGCAAAGAAGATCCGGATTATTTATATATAGTGATGCCAATAAGACAATAATTTGTTTTTAAAAAAAGCCCGCCTATTTTGGCGGGTTTTTGTTTTTATCATTTTTGTTTTTGCCATGGTCACGGTTGGCCATGACCACAGTTGCCGTCAGAACCAGGATCAATAATACCCAGACAAAAGCCACGGGCTTGTCTTGGGCGCTCTGAAAAAAGGCAAAACCGTTTTCCCAGAGTTTTTTTAAGATTTCCTGGATCAACCAAATAAAGTCCATATTTACCTCCTAAAATAAAGAACCGACTATATAGCTTAAGCTAAATAGTCGGTTTTGTCAATATGGACAGGTTATAACGAAGCAACTATTTCCAGCTCGGTTTCATAAGTTTTTCCAGAGTTATCAGTCATTTTTCCTTCCAAAACCCAATTTCCGGCACCGGGAAAATTACGCCAAGTAAATGAAATTTGACCATTATCAAGTTTGTCGTTTTTATCAAAAGTATAAATAAGTTTGTCTGTGCCCGGTCCTTTCAAATAAATTTTAATTTCTTTTATTTCTTCCCACTTAAATGGAGCGATACTGATTTTATAAGGGAATTCAGTTTTGGTTAATACAAGCGGAGAAACATCTTTGAACTCAAAACTGGCCGGTTCGGATTCGGCCATCAAAAATATTTTTATTTCTTCACTGCCCGCATTACCTTGATCATCAAGAGCAACAGTGCGCAGAGTATGTTCACCGTTTCCTACTTTAGAAATATAGGCGGTTAGTGAAAAAGGATAATCGTTGGTATATCCCAAACGCGTATTGTCCAGATAATAATATACGGAAGCTACGCCGCGAGGCGCAGAGGCTTCAATTTGAAATTGTATCTGACGGTTATTGATAATCATCCCATCGGTTGGGTAAATAAAGTTTATGGTTGGGATTAGTTCCGGATTATAGTTATTGTCATATTCTATCGGCGGTTCGGTAAAGTCCACGGTTATGCCGGCAGTTTGTTGTCTTTGTACCCACTCAAGCAAAGCATCTTCCCAATTTTGATATTGAGAATCTTTTCCCGGATTATCAGGCTCTGCTCCGCGCGGATCATTTTTGTCTACATAATGAAGTATATCATGGGGTGGGGCAAAAAGGCGTGATTCAATGAGTTCCGGAGGGGTGGAGGATGTGGCGATTTTTCCGTTAAATCGATTTACTTTTACCAAAACCCCGCCATCGGTACCGTTTAAAATAGGTTTATTGGAATCATTTTCCGGAGGAGTTGGAAAATTTTCCGCCGGAGTTCCTGCAAGAGTTTCTTTCATAAATTGGTTGAAAATAACTCCAGCCAGCTTATTTCCGCCGGCTTTCATAGGAGACGGTTTGGTATTTCCAACCCAAACACCCGTAACCAAAGAAGGAGTATATCCCATGGTCCAAGCATCTTTATTGTCATTGGTAGTACCGGTTTTGGCGGCTACAGGACGATCGGCTAAAAACAGAGTACTATTCAAGCCAAAAATATAAGCGCGAGCCGAATTATCGGATAACACATTGGTTATGGTGGCGGCAACTTCCGGTTCAACAGCTTTAGTGCCTTCACGAGGTTTCCATTCCTCGATTATTTTTCCAGTGTTATCAATGATTTTCAAAATAGAAACCGGTTCGTTATAAACACCGTTGTTAGCCAAAGTCGCATAGGCATTGGTGTGCTCAAGTAATTTTACTTCACCTCCGCCAAGCACCAAACTCAAACCATAATCTCCGGTAAAAGTGGTATAACCAAAACGACGAGCAAATTCTATGGTTTCATTTACCCCGACAAGATAAAGAGTTTTTACCGCCGGAATATTTAGAGAACCCTGGAGAGCTTTGCGCATAGTGACCAGGCCGTATTCTTTGCCATCATAATTTTTTGGGGTGTATTCGCTACCGGTACGGCGGTCAAAGTTGGTGATTACATCATAAAGTACAGTTTCCGGAGTATAACCTTTTTCAAAAGCAAAAGCGTAAACAAACGGTTTGAAAGAAGAGCCCGGTTGTCGTCTGCCCAAAGTGGCGACATTGTATTGACCGTTAATTTCTTTGTTTTCAAAATCACGCGAACCGACCATGGATAAAATTTGTCCTGTTTTTGGGTCCATAGCTACCAATGAAGCGTTGTTGGCATTGGATTCGGCGGCGAATTTTTCTCCTTGTTCGGAAATTATTTTTTCCGCCAAGAGTTGTTTATCCAAATCCAAAGTAGTAATAACTTTGAAACCGCCGCTATCCACGGCTTTTTCTCCATATTTATCAGCCAATAGCTGGCGGATGTATAAAACAAAGTGAGGCGCGGCCAAAATACCGGAAGTTTTATCAAGACGGATTTCCTCGGTCACGGCTTGTTCGTATTCTGTCGCAGTAATTTGATTGTCATCGCGCAATAATTTCAAAATATAATCACGACGAGCTTTGAGCGCCTCAAAATCGTTGAGATATCGGCTTGGGCGCTGTGGAATAGATGCCAACATTGCGGCTTCGGCTAGAGTTAAATCACGGGAGCTTTTTTTGAGATAACTTTGCGCCGCAGCTTCAATACCATAATTGGTAGATCCGTATGGAATTTCGTTTAAGTACATTTTGAGTATTTGGTCTTTATCAAATTTTTGTTCTAACCGGATAGCCAAAATCGCTTCTTTGATTTTACGGAAATAAGATCGTTCATTTCCGACAAGGGCGTTTTTGATAAGTTGTTGCGTGAGAGTAGAAGCTCCGCCACCGCCGGTTTTGCGTCCGAGTAAATTATTGATTTGCGCGCGAATAATACTGACTACTCGGATACCGCTGTGAGTATAAAAATGTTTATCTTCAATAATGATAGTAGATTTGACCACCCAAGGAGAAATATCTTTGAGGTCCACTACGGTTCTTTTTTGATCTTGATAAACTTCATAAAGCAGTTTGGAACCGGTGCGATCATAGATTTTGGTGCTTTGAGCTACTTGGCGATCGGAAATTTTTTCCGGATCTGGTAATTCGCGGGAAATATAAAGCACAAAACTGGTAGCTCCGACAAAACCGGCCAAAGCCAAGAAAGCCAAAAGAGTGATTATTTTTTTTAACCACTTTTTTGACGGTTCTTTACGGGAAGGCCTGTTTTCTTCCTTGGTTGGAACCGGTGTGCCATAAATTTTTCTTTCACGAAGCCCTGGAGCTGGCATAAAATTGCAAAAAATCTAAAAAATTAAGAAAAAATTTTTATTAGTCTATATATTATACATTACTTTGCGCCCCTTGACAAAAACCTGGTTTTGTGTTATAATTATGTGTTAATATATTGCGGCGGTACTCTACAGGGTATCGTTTTTAAATTAAATTATGAAAAATATTAGTAAAAACAGCCAAGAAGGTAAGGAAAGTAGCAAGATTGTATATTTTGGGCTTATTTTAGCGATTATTTTCACTTTAGTCAACCCTTTTTATATAGATATAGCCAGATCTGAGGTAAAAAACTATTCTATTTTGACAAATAAAGAAGTTATTTTGCCTGTATTTAGCCAAAAAAATAAACTATCCGACTATACTCCGGTAGTTTTAAGTGAAATCAAAATAGCTCAAACTGACAAAGCCAAGGCTTTGTTGGCTACTAAAACCGAAAAAGACCTGGAAAATGCTCAAGATAAGACATTTATTGTCGGAACTGAGACCAAAGTTGTTCGTTTGGCTATGAATAGTAATAACATGATAGATTTAGACAGCGCTCAAAGAGAAGCCCTGGCCCAAGAAGAAGAGATGAAAGCTTGGGTTTTGGGTGAAATAGCAAAAGCCGGTCTTAATACCAAAGAAGCTGAAATCATCATCACTTGTGAAAGTCGCTGGAAACCGGACGCTATCGGTGTTAACAAAAACGGTAGTTATGATGTAGGTTTGTGGCAAATTAACAGTATTCACAAAAACATTTCCAATGCTGGAAAAATGGATTATAAAGAAGCGACCAAATGGGCGATTGATAAAAGATTAAAAGATGGAAGTTGGAGAGCTTGGTCTTGTTCTAGAAAATTGAAATAAAAATAAAAACCTTGGAAGAAATTCCAGGGTTTTTTGTATTTTAAAACCAGATTGAAATATTGGGGAAAGGGGAGTAAAATGAAGATAGTTATAAATAGTAATAAAATATTTGTATGTCAGATTTATTTGAGAAACAGCCAATAATAGAAAAAACCAAAATTGAAAAACTCCAAGAAAAATTTTGTGATATTTTTGATAAAATAAAAAAGGTTGAAGCAATTAAGTTGTTTAAATTAATTTGTAAAGAATATCAATCAGAAAAAAGAATTTATCATAATTTGGAACATATTGAGAAATTATTGAATTTTATAGAAAATTATGAAAAAGAAATTCAAGATGAAAAAGGCCTTAAATTGGCTGTTTGGTTTCATGATGTTATATATAATACACAAGCCAAAGATAATGAAGAACAAAGCGCTGATTATGCGAAAAATTATTTAGAAAAACTCGATTTTTCAAAAGAAACAGTTGAACATGTTGTGGCTTTGATAATGTCGACAAAAAAACACGAAACCATTGAAAATGATATTGATTCAGGAATTTTATTAGACGGCGATTTGGCAATATTGGGTTCAAATGAAAAAGAATATGATAAATATGCTACAAAAATTCGTGAAGAATATGCATGGGTGCTTGATGAAGAATATAAAGAGGGAAGAATAAAAGTTTTGAAAAAATTTTTAGAAAGACCAAAAATTTATTTTACAGAAAAGGCAGAGAAAGAATTGGAACAACAAGCAAGAATTAATATAGAAAGAGAAATAAAACAATTATCATAAAAAAATCCCCTACGGATGTAGGGGGTGGATATTTCTTTTAAAACCTTAAACAGGTTTTTTCTTTTTGATTCTCCTGAAACCAGGGAAAACCAGATAAGAAACTCTTGGAGAATAAGGCACATCTTCAACTGAAGATGCTGGGCGTTTGTTCACTTCTTTTACGATTTCGTTCCATTTTGCCCTTGCTGTCGCGATTGCTTCTTCTTCGTTTGTAACACCCTTTAAAAGGATTCGAGTTTCTTCTGTTTCGTCTTCTGATAAATAACTTTCTCCGGGAAAGGTATTGTAATAGATGAGATACCACCTTCCTTTTCTTTTCATTATTATCTCCTTTGGTTTAAAATAAAGAACCGGTAAAAATATCTGAACTGTAGATTTTAGCATATTTTGGCTATTTTGTCAATAACTATCCAATTAGCTTGAAAAATAAAAGAAAAGAGGGTAAAATAGATAAATAGTATGAATTAATTATTAATTAATAAAAATATGGTAGAAAGACTTATGTATCCTGATTTTGGTGCTAAAAAAACCGAATACGCAGGGCAAGAAGCTAAATATGAAAATGGTACGAAGATGTTAACAAAAGATGGGGATGAGGTAAAAATTTTAGATTATAAAAAAGAGCTTGGAGTATATGTTGTTATGAGATTTGATAAACCGGGAACAATCAGCCCTCCGTACAGAGTTCATCCCGATGAACTTGTGCCTATTGAACCCACTAAAACAGAAGAAAAATAATAAATTAAAAAAACAAGGCCAACCACCTTGTTTTTTTAATATCCAATATTCAATATTTAATATCCTGGATCCCTGCTTTCGCAGGGATGACACAAGAGCGGGCTATTCCTGTTCCTTCTGTCTATATTGTATCGCTTCTGCTAAATGTGGCAACTCTATATTTTCACTACCAGCCAAGTCGGCAATGGTGCGAGATAATTTGAGTAAACGATTATACGAACGCGCGGAAAGTTTCATTTGTTCCAC
>Ga0116172_10001183_pt1 | contig 24604 bp, 36 predicted proteins | sample AD_UKC083_MetaG_FD_89799 | JGI IMG/M metagenome (GOLD analysis project Ga0116172, IMG submission 89799) | Active sludge microbial communities of municipal wastewater-treating anaerobic digesters from USA - AD_UKC083_MetaG | ecosystem: Engineered > Bioreactor > Anaerobic > Digestate | place: USA... | reverse complement strand
TATTAGAGTAGAAGACATGCCCTCTTTTTTCTAACTCTTCCTTTAATTCAGGGAAATTGTATATCGCACCATTAAAAACGACCCATACAGTTTCATCTTCGTTATGTATGGGTTGATGTCCGCCATCAATGTCTATAATCGAAAGCCTTCGATTTCCCAAGGATGCCCTATTATCGGTATAGCTTCCATGATCGTCAGGCCCTCTGTGGTATAGAGAATCGAGCATTTTATTTAGCAGCTCTTTATCCTCAAATCCGAAAAATCCAGCAATGCCACACATTAGAATTCAAAGATAGTAATATAAATAAAATTTAAAAGAATATCCATTAGAATATCAACATAAGAATAAGACTAATATTATATATAAATATATAAAATGATATACAGGGTGAATCATTTGGCTAAGATTCTAATTGACATTGGTCATCCGGCACATGTTCATTTCTTTAAGAACTTCATATGGGAAATGGAAAAAAGAGGCCACAAGTTTCTAATCACCGCAAGAAGGAAAGAAAGTGCATTTGAATTATTAAATTATTACGGGTTTGAGTTCATAGATCTTGGCCTCAATAAAAAAGGCTTGTTTAACAAGGCTTTAGGGATGTTATCAAATGATTTAAAGCTATTAAAAATATCTAAAAAATTTAAGCCAGATGTCCTAACAGGAATCGGAAGCCCATATATAGCCCAAGTATCAAAACTCTTGAAGTCAAAATCAGTCCTTTTCACAGATACTGAACATGCTTCTTTGATAAACAAGCTTTCTGTACCTTTTTCTGATTATGTATTGACCCCTTTATGCTTCTTAAAGGATTTTGGAGAAAAGCATGTTAGATATAATGGATACCATGAGCTTGCTTATTTACACCCCAACTTGTTTAAGGAAGAAAAGGGGGTTTTGAAGGAATTAGGTATCAAAAAAAATGAGAAGTATTTTCTCTTAAGGTCTGTTTCTTGGCAGGCGAGCCATGATGTGGGGCACAAAGGGATAAGTAAAAAGGAAATGGAAAAGATAATTAAATTATTAGAAGGGTATGGAAAAGTATTTTTAAGCTCTGAGTATGATGATACGGCATTTAAGGAATATACAATTAAAATACATCCTGCAAAAATCCACACTCTGATGGCTCATTCTTCACTATATTTTGGAGAGGGGGCAACTATGGCTTCAGAATCAGCAATTTTGGGGATTCCAAGCTTTTATATTTCCCCGCTTCTTGGAACAATGGGAAACTTTGAAGAGTTAGAAAAAGACTTTGAATTGCTGTTTTCTTTTAGGACGGTGAATGAGTCATTGGATAAGATAAAAGAGATTTTGGAAAGCAATTCGAAAAAGGAGTGGGCTAAAAAAAGAGATAAGATGTTAGATGAAAAAATTGATGTCACGTCATTTATGATAAAATTCTTTGAGAGGAATCTAGTTTAACTAGAAGTAAATACTTTTAAATATAATTAAAAAACTATAAACAGTAGAAAAGAGGTGCAAAAACTATGGATAAAAAATTAATTATTATGAGTGTTTTTATTATACTTGGTATAGTCGGAATAGCACTATTTCAAACAAACGTTTTGTCAAGTGGATTTATAGCGGGGTTTGGATATGTGCTTGCAATATTGAGTGTTATTGTTGGGATTATTATAGGGATGATTTTAAAATAAAAGTGATTAAAGGCATCCAACGCCCTTGTATACAAATCCCTTCTTAGAGAGATCCTCCTTTTTAAAAATCCTTCTGCCATCAATAACTAAAGGAGTATTCATCAGTTTTTTTGCTCTATCTACATCCAAATCCCTAAATATGTTGTGTGATGTCATTATAACAAAGGCATCTGCACCTTCTAGTGATTCATAGATATCCTTGGTATAAGAGACCCCAAATGACCTGATATATTTTTCATCAACATAAGGGTCAACAACAGTCACGATCGCCCCACGTTTAACAAGTTCTGTTACAAAATACTCTGCAGGGGTTTCTCTAACATCCCCAACATTCTCCTTGTAAGAAAATCCCAAAACAGCTATCTTTGAGTTCTTGACTGAGCGCTCCATGTCATTTAACGCATCCCTTAAAATCTCAAAGATGTGGTATGGCATGTAATCGTTAATTTCTCTGCCCGCAGTAATAACTTTAGAGTGGTATCCAAACTCCCTTGCCTTCGAAACTAGGTAATAAGGGTCAACAGGCAGGCAATGCCCACCGACTCCAGCCCCAGGGTAGTATACATTAAAGTTCCATTTAGTGCTTGCAGCTTTAATTACCTCAATTGCGTCAATCCCCATCCTCTCAAAAATCAGGGCAAGCTCATTCATCAGTGCAATGTTCAAATCCCTTTGAATATTCTCAATCACTTTTGCAGCCTCTGCAGTCTTGATATCGCTTACAGTATCTATCTTTGCCTTAATGACGTATGAGTAGACATCCTTTGTAACTTCTGCCCATTCTCTTGTTATCCCGCCAACTACCCTGTTCACATTGTCTATTGTGTGTTTAGTGTCCCCCGGATTATACCTCTCTGGACAGTAGGCAAGCCCAAAATCAACACCGGCTTTAAGGCCAGAAGATTCCAAAATTGGCTTCACAATATCATCTGTTACGCCAGGGTACACTGTGGATTCCAAAACAATTAGCTGTCCTTTTTTAATTGATTTTGAGATGTCCTCTGCAGCAGAAATAACATGTGACAGATCTGGCTCCTTGTCCTTTGTTATTGGAGTTGGAACTATAATAAAGACAATGTCGCTGTTACTTACCGCTTCAAACGTATCATTTGTGCAGTGGAATTTGTCTTGATCTATTACACGCTTTATCCGCTCATCAAGCCCCAATTCATGCAGATGGGATACGCCTTTGTTTAATCCATTGACTATCCTTACAAGCTTGTCAACACCATACACCTTAAATCCCTTCTCAGCAAAATACACGGCTGTCGGTAGACCAACGTACCCCAATCCAATTACAGAAATAACAGCTGACTTGTTTTTGATCCTCTGCTTTAAGTTTTCCATATACGTCCACTCATTAAATGGTATAAAAAATTAATATATAAATTATGTTTTTAGAAATTAGGGATTTTCGGCATGCTCCTTTTATGCTCGTTCTTTTTAATCAGCTCTTCGATCTTTGTTTTGACGTCTTTGCTTACTTTTTTCCCCTCTAGGTAGTCGTCAATCTCATGATAGGTAATGCCAAGCTCTCCTTCATCTGTCTGGCCTCTCCAAAGGCCTGCTGAAGGCGGCTTTTCAATTATCCCTTCAGGTATGTCAAGAGATCTTGCAAGGGAATACACCTCTCTTTTGGTAAGATTCCCAAGCGGCATGAGGTCGCAACCCCCATCCCCAAACTTTGTGAAATAGCCAAGCGTTATCTCACTTTTGTTTCCTGCCCCAATTACAAAGTAGTTAAGATTGTTGGCATAAAAATAAAGGACTATCATCCGTAATCTTGGCTTGATATTGGAAAGAGAGATATCCCTATCATCCCTCATCTCGCCAAGTTCATCAAGCATTGTATTGTAAGTATGGTCCATGTTCACAGAAACATAATTTAGCTTAATCCCCTTTGCAATCGACTTTGCATCATTTATGTCAGCCTTACTACTAAAGCACGGGATGTTAATGCCAAGAGAACTATCAGGGAATGCGTTCTTACAAATATAAGCTGTAACAGCAGAATCAATGCCACCACTTAATCCAAAAACAACGCCATTTCCCCCTCCTGAGGTCACTTCATCCCGCACCCAGTCGGATAGTTTTGTAAAAATTGAGTTAGTCAAATTTAACCTCCATATCCTCTTTTATGATGTTTAGAACTATTGATGTCGAAACACTCTCAACGTAGTCAATTGATTGAATCCAGTTGATGAATTTTTCTAAGTGCAATGGGCTTTTAAATCTCCCTATGACTATCGCATCGTGACTTCCAGTCACATCATAGACAGCGACTACGTTTTTTTCAAGCTTTATCTTGTCCTCAACTTCCTTAAGCTCTCCCTTAGATATAATAAGGTGGATGATCGCTGTAAAGTCATAGCCGCATTTCTCCGGGTCAAGGACAGTGGCATACTTTTTTATTATCCCGTTATCCTCCATAGCTTTAACCCTTTGAGAAATCGTAGTAATAGAGTGGCCAAGTCTCCTCGCTATCTCAGAAAAGCTCGTTCTTGCGTCCTGATTTAGAATCTTTAATATATTTACATCAAGACTATCCATGTGTATTGAATAGCCTTAAATTGTTAATAAATCTTTTGATTTTCATGAAGAAAATATTTATTTTGAAAGCGTCAAAAGCTAAAACTTCAAAGGATTTCCTATTAAATGATATGCCAGGGGATGGCGGTAGGATGGATATTGTTGCAAGGTGCGTAAACTCTTCATTCTTTTTATCTCATGGGCTTAGGAATGATACTGAGTTCATTGTGACGTTTGAAGGTGGGCCAAATCCGCCAGTTACATTACGATTTAAAGGGGACAGGCTAAAGTATATGGGCCCAGATGAGCGGTGCATTGGAGGGCTCATAAAAAAGGCCTTAGAAAACGTGACAGAGGAAGAAAAAGAGTCCACGCCAGGGATATTTGTATCAAAGAAAGGCTTTTCAGACATATTAAAAGAAGCTGATTCGGACATAGTATACCTTCATGAAGACGGAGAGGATATCCAAACCCAAACATTCTCTTCTGATAAGGTGTATTTTGTTTTGGGGGACCACCTTGGCCTGTCTGAAGAGGATGAGTCGCTATTGGAAAATGCAAAGCGAATTTCGATATCACCCATGGTATTGCATGCCGACCACTGTATAATAATAGTACATAACGTTCTTGATAGGAAAAACTTATAAATAGAAAAAATCAATTATCACTGATGGCAGACGATAACATAGGAAACATACTAAAATCATCGCTTTGGATGGTGCTACTGACTATTCTAATGATATGGGCACCTATCGTCGGACCAATTGTCTCAGGGATCGTCGGAGGAAAGAGGTCCAGAGGCGTTAAAAACGCTATCGCAGCTTTTTCCCTTTGCGCCCTGATAGTCTTCATAATACTTCTTGTTATATCCTTCATTATAGGGGATTTTCTTGAGCCCGGCATTGTCATGAGGATCCCTTTCAAAGTTCCATCAGGAACAAAGCTCTATATGCTGATATCAGCCCTCTTCTATATCTATCCTTTATTCATAGGTGCAATAATTGGAAGCGCTGTTATCGATGAACTTAAGTTTCCAAGCTTTGAAAGAGAAAAGGCAAAGCCTAGGGAAAGGGAGTATTATGAAAAGAGGTACTACCCTGAAGAAAGATATGTACCGGAAACATACCTTCCTGCTGAAAGGCCAAGGCCACAATACGAACCTTATTATGACCCCTACCTGCCGGCCCCAAGACCCCAGATACCATCGCTTCGTGTCAGAAGGGAAGGGTACTCATGTGAAAGGTGTGGAAGGCCCCTAATAAGGACTGAAGTTAACGATAGGGGGAGAAGGGAGATTGTTTACAAGTGCGATAACTGTCAGATAATGTATGATCTTGTTTAGACAATAGCTTTTCTAATTTATCTTTGCTGGCTTCGTGTTTTGTATATCATATATATCGTACAATTTAAATGTATAGCTAAACAATATAACATGGTGAGAAGATGGATAGAGAAAAACTTCTTCAAATCCAAAAATCATGACAGGAAAGCCAATCATAAAAGGCACAAGAGTATCCGTACAATACATATTAAATCTATTGGCTAATGACTATACAGTTGATGAAATATTGAAGGAATATGAAGGGCTAACAAAAGACGGTATTAATGTTTGTCTTGTATATTAATCTTAATTTACTTAGAATAATTATCAAAGAATTTCAATCGAGAACATATTTTTAGTTTTCTCAAATAATTTCTTATCCGAGGTAATAAAATTCCCAGATAATTCGTTACTTAAAGCAATATAAGTTGCATCATAACCCGTTATATCATATTTATAACTTATTTCAATAGTATCATAAAGTAATTTTCTAGTTGGAGTTATTATTTCTATCCCTAAATCAAAGATACTCTCAAGAGCATTCATGACATCTATTTCTTTAAAATTAGGATTATATCTCAAAGCATTAGATATCTCATTAAGGAGAAGGTCAGATTCGATAATTTCAATTTCTCTATCGATATGTCTATCTCTATATTCAATAGATCTGTCAGTATTTTCTTCATTTGTAAATCATTTTATAATTACAGAAGTATTTAAAAATATTAATGGAGTCTTCTCCGTTTTGCTACCTCAGCACTTCCATTCCAGTTTCCAGATTTTTTTCTGAGCTCTTCTTGGATTCTTAAGGCTTTTTTTATATTAAGATTCTCATTTAAACGAGAACCCCATAAAATCTGAAGTCGTTTTTCAACGATTGAAACATTTAATTTGCTATCTTTTGCCATTTCACTCTTCCATTCAACAATACTTATTAATGTTTAAATAATTTGTGCAACTGTACTTTTATTTCTTATACATCGAATTGATAAATTTTGAGTGTTGCTTGCTCCACTCTTTATTTGGTGTTTTCTTTATCCATTCTGCATATAATCTTACAAACTCTATCTTTTGCTTGAAGTTTCTTTCCTTTTCTTCCTCAAGCTCCTTTAGAATTTGTTCTCTGTTTTCATCAAATTTTCTCTTTTCAGATTCCTTCATCTCTTCACCAGAAATTATCCAATTTATCTTGAATCTTAAAATATTTGGCCCAGTATTCGATTTCGTCTCTTTGGATATTATTCTGAAATAACTCATATAAATATACCGCGTCCATTATGTCCTTTTCGCCACCTAAAAAAAGTTTGTATGCTAATTGAATTTCTAGGGGGATAAATAAAGTAAATTCTTATCCAATTTAACTTTTAATCTGTTATCCAATACATATTTCTCTACTTCATTTTTTGTAATTTTAAGTTCGATGTTGGGTGTAATCGCATTCTTTTTAGATATTCTTACCCCTAAATTTTCACTTAACATCTCATACAAACCTTCTCTATCTTCGGGATTAAGAAAGTCGTATCTATCTTCAATTTCACTGACAAAGTTAAAAAATTCAGATTTAGTTATTTTTTCAATTAATATACCAATATCTTCAGTACCTCTGGATCTGCCGAATAATATGGCAACGTAACCACTTACTATAACATACCTAAAATGATTTTTTAGTAGTCTACGAACTCTAGTACAAACTTATCAACGTTAGATAATGACTTATTTTTCAATATTATCAAATCCTTAGAATACTGAATTTCCATAAATACTTAATTGAGACATCTACTATTTAATTTTATGATTTGAACATAAGTGATTCATATGCCTAGAGAATTATAATTAAAAGAGATAATATAAAAAATAATCTATTTTTTCTTAATTTTCTTTGTGTAAATAAAAGCTCCGGCTGCTAAAATTATCAATATAGGAATTGCCACATACATCGGATTAATAGAAGAGGACATGCGCTGATGCTTTTGCATTGAATCTACATCAAGGAAGTAGACATAGGTGTCAGTTGAGCCTATCACAAGATTTTTGCCGTCAGGTGTTATTGATACAGACCATACGTTGCCGTTAGTGGAAAATTCCTTTAGGGGTTCCCCTTTATTTGAGAAGACATGTGCCTTTTTATCCCATGAACCTATGGCAATAAGGGATCCGTCTGGAGTTATTGAAACAGATGATACGGTGTGCCCGATAACCTTACTCCATAGTAAGTTTCCGCTGCCGTCAAATAGGTAAAGCTTAAAGTTTTTTTCACCCTCTTCTGACTCAAAGCTTCCGGTCCCGCAGACAACAAATGAAGAGTCAGGTGTGACTTCAACTGATATGACAGGCGCTTTTAGGTCTTTTTTCCACAAAAGAAATCCTGATCTAACTAGGTAAACAAAATTATCTGATGATGCCACGCCAAGAGTTTTACCGTCTGGCGTTAGCGATATGTCATTTACCTTGCCATCTGTTTTATAGTCCCAAGATGGCCTTCCGTCCTCATACACCATCGCATAAACATTGGATGAGCTCCCACCAATGTATTTCTCGTCTGGAGTTATGTCCATAAATCCTCCTTTGACAGACTTATATGACTCCAAAGGCTTTCCATCTATGGTATAGACATAAGCCCTCTCTCCGGTAATAACTGAAACTCTAGAGAGGTCATCTGAAAAGGATATATGTGTGACTCTATGGCCAGGTTTATTTGTCCACAGCACTTCCCCCTTATTGTTTAGTATGTAAAAGGAGCCGTCAAGGGAGCTTGCACCAGTGTATGAGCCATCATTTGTCGTTGTGACAAAGGGTACCCAGCTATTTATCTTAGATTTCCATACAACGGGATCAGATGTTTCATCTGCAAGTATATTTATGGAAGCGGTAAATATTCCAAAAATTAATAATAGAGGTATTAAATTCTTCATAGAAGAGAAAGAAAAAAATGGATATTTAAGTTTATCTTTAGCGCTCGATCTTTCCGGCGATAAAGTCATCTACTTTTATCTTTGCTATTGAATCAGAATATTGAATTAACGGATGCTTCATTGTGTAGCTTGAAATTGAGGTAAGCGGTCCGCCAACTTTTCTGTCAAGACCAAGTTTTGCACATCTGATTGCATCAATTGCAACGCCTGCAGAGTTTGGGGAATCTTCAACAGAAAGTTTTAACTCCACATTCAGTGGTATATCTCCAAAGCCCCTTCCTTCAATCCTTAAGAAACATAGCTTATTGTCATTTAACCATGGGACGTAGTCTGAAGGGCCTATGTGGATATTGTCTGGTGCCAATGGAACATCTAGCTGTGATTGGACTGCTTCTGTTTTAGATATCTTTTTTGATTTTAATCTATCTTTTTCAAGCATATTTAGGAAGTCTGTGTTTCCACCTGTGTTAAGCTGATAGGTTCTATCAACAATGACGCCCCTGTCTTGGAAGAGTTTTGTAAGCACTCTGTGTACAATCGTTGCCCCAAGCTGGGACTTGATATCGTCTCCGACAATTGGGATCCCCCTATCCTCAAATTTTTTCGCCCATGTTTCATCTGAAGCAATGAATACGGGCATGCAGTTGACAAATGCAACGCCTGCTTCTAGTGCGGCTTCAGCGTAGAATTTTGTTGCTTTTTCTGATCCCACTGGCATATAGTTTATCAAAACGTCAACTTTATGCTTTTTTAGCTCAGCCGCGACGTCACAGGGTTTTTCATCGGAAACTACAAACCTCCTTTCCTCAGAATAGTTTTTCATGTGCTCTGCAAATCCATCTAAGACGGGCCCCATCATTACCGTTGCCCCTAATTTTGGGACGTTTCTATAAATCGTTTTCGTGCAGTTTGGACATTCAAATATGGCTTCACTAATGTCTTTTCCAACTTTTCTTTTATCAATATCAAACGCAACAACAAATTTAAGGTCTTGTGGCAAGTACCCTCCCAAATTCTCATGCATTAAACCAATTATTTGTTTTGTCCCGTTATTTCTATAATATTCAATACCTTGAACAAGCGATGATGCGCAATTGCCGACTCCTGCAATTGCTACTCTAATTTCTCCCATAAAGACACCTCTTAAAAGATGACATGATATTGTAAAAGAATTATAAAGATTTAAATAGTTTATGGTAATAAAATATTAAAGGTGTATAAATGCCCCTCGATAGACTCAAAAGGAAGCTTACTACGGAGGTATTGTGGATATATATTCTGAGTCTGTTGTCAAACAAGTCTATGTATGCCTATGAAGTTAAAAATGAAATAGAAAAAAATTTTTCTTTTGCACCTGCCAGGATAACTAGCTACATAGTCCTATATAATCTTGAAAATGGGGGCTATGTCACCTCAGAGTGGGAAGATTCGGGCCACGGCAGGCCAAATCGAAAGTATTATATTATAACTGATTCTGGTAAAAATCTTCTTAAAGATGGAAAAGATTTCATCAATTTAGTTGTTTCAAGGATAGAGTAAGCGTAAAAGTTTTATTTAGTTATACCTATCTTCTGCCATGAAGGATAAAAGAGCACATACAGGGGAGCATATATTTTTCCGCTCACTTTCTACTGTAATCCCAGAGGTATCTTTGGATAAGATTTCCATTAAGGAAGAAAAAAATGCGCTTTATATAAGATGTCCTGTTGAAGTTAGCTGGGAAAAACTTCTTGAGGCTAAAAGACTCACAAATGACATTATAGCTCAAGATAGGAAGGTAATTGTTCACAATTCAAGGAAAGGGGATGTTCTCAAAGATTTCCCGAATGCGAGGATCAAGCTAGATAGGATCCAAACCGATGAAGTTAGGATAATTGAAGTTGAAAACTATGATTATGCGGCATGTTCTGGTGAGCATGTTTGCTCTACAAAAGAAATTGACTTCTTCCTTTTGACTAAAGTGAATAAGACTGGGGAGGATACATACAGGTTGGAATTTGAAGTCGCAGAGAATGCAAAGGCTGAAGCCATGAGGTTATCAAAGATTGCGCTAGCATCGATGGAGATTCTCCAATCTGCACCTGAAAATGTCGAGAGGACTATTTCAAATTTATTAAGGGAAAATGAGAAGTACAGGCGCGATATCAATGAATTTTCTGAAAAGAGTTTTGAATCAATTTCCCCTAAGGACGTTTCTGGGATAAATCTCTATTTTGAAACATTAAAGGGATTGGACAGAAAATTGGTGATAAAAAAAGCCGGTGAGCTAATAAAGCAGTCAAAGACCGTTTTAGTGTTATTTCTAATTGATGATGGGATATTTGTCATCTGTGGCAGATCAGAAGATATAGATTATGATATGAGGCCTCTTTTAAACTCAATTTTGACTAAATTTGGTGGCAGGGGTGGGGGCAGAAATAACTTTGCCCAGGGAGGAGGCTCTTTAACAGATGATTATGAAGATACGATAAAGGAAATTGAAGTTGAAGTGCAAAAGATTCTTAGTTCTCTAACATGTTAATGATTATCCAAAAAGAAATAACGGCGCATGATGGCAATAAAGAATCTTTAATTTTTATCTGTTGCAGCATCTTACCTTGACCATGAATCTCTCTGTACCTGGCCTAATGTTTGCACTTGCGGTGAAGGGGTATTTCTCTCCATATTTGAGTTCCCTAACGCCTAAAGTGTATGACTCTTCACCGATCATATTACCATTCTTATTATAGAAAAAGATGTATAGTTTTACACAAGCTACTTTAGGATTTTTGTAACTTGCATCCCCATAGTTATAGACGTTACCTTCAAAATAGACCCTATTCCCTTCAAATCTCTGACGATAGTCGGTGATCTGTATTGGGCATGCTATTGATCCGGAGGGAGTTTCACCTTTGGAAGGGGTGGGTGTTGGAACTTTTGATTCACCGATTGGGTTGAAATCTTGATTCCTCCAATCCTGCAATACGTCTTTTGCTGTTTGGCCTTTATCGCTTGATGTGCACCCCAAAGTGATAGATATCAAGATTAGGATAATGAATAATGCGGGTATTCTTCTAGACATTCTATCTATAACAATAGTTGGAGTTTTATTATTTAAATGTATTGAGAAGTGAAATGGTAGCCGGGAACGGATTCGAACCGCTGTCGCGGGGACCAAAACCCCGCAGGATTGACCGCTACCCTACCCGGCTAGCATTAATAGGAAATCTGATTAGTGATTTAAAACTTTCGGTAACTTTATAAATCACAAAAATCACTCCACCACTATGGGAGAGGGAAAAACAGACTACGAATCCCTATTAAATAGGGCGGAAGAGCTATTGCCTAAGAATGTCTTTGAAACTAGTAGATTTGAAGTTCCAAGGGTCGATTCGTTTATAATGGGAAACAGGACTATAGTTAAAAATTTCAGGGAAATTGCCCAAGTTCTAAACAGGGATGTTGATGTATTTTTAAAGTACATCCTAAGAGAACTTGCAACAGCAGGCAATATGAGCGGTCATGAAGCCATATTTCAAGGAAAGTTTTCATCTTCAGTTATTAATGACAAAATTGAAAAGTACGCCAAAGAATCGGTGATATGTACAGAATGCAATAGGCCTGATACCAAGATAATTAGGGAAGATAGGATTACATTTCTACAGTGTGAAGCGTGTGGAGCACGTTATCCCATAAATCATGCATAATGATTCTTTTCTTTAGCGATTAGGGAATTTTCCTTTATTGTTTCGATAAATATAAATAGGTAATCGATTTAATATATATTAGTATCAACGGTGATAACAATGGTAAGAAGAACACATTTTGTTGTTTTAGGATTGATTCTTTTAATTATAGCGGGGGGGTTGTTTTATTACACAACTATACCTTTTGAAAGAACAATAACTACCCAAGAGTATGTGACAAAGGAAAGAATAGAAATTCTAGAAAGGGTAGTTCCCAAAGAAAAACTAGTCAAGAAGACAAGGGATGTAACAGTATATGCAGATACAACTATCGCAGACTCTTCAAAGGAGTTTCAGCGTGATGATTATATTACTCTTGGCGAGGTGCTATTAAAACCAAATGATCGTATAAAATTCACTGTAACTACAGATCCTAACAAGAGAGAGATTGAACGTGAGTTTGAATTTAAGATTCTTGACAATTCAAATTATGAGCTTTGGTTGACGCAGCAGCAGCCTAAAATGGTCTTTTATAATGCTCCACCTAAAACTATCGAACTAAATGATGTGTGGACTGTTCCAGCTGGTACAGGGATACAGCAATACAAGATAGTCCTTTCAAATAGAATGTTTGCATACTCCAAAAAGATAACATATTTGATAATAAAGCAGGAATCCTCTACTAAAAGGGAAGAATACCTTGAAACAGTGATTGAGAATGTGACTGAAACTTACGAAGAGAAGGTGCCATACCAAGAGCTTGAAACTGTTACAAAAAGAGAGAGATTCTGGCACGATGAATATAGGCCAATTTCCTATATTTTGGGGGCTTTTGGTATACTAGGGATACTAATTGGAATGTTAACATACACGCAGAGGGAGAAGATCAAAAGAATTCCCGGGGTAAGACAGATTACAAGGACTCCTAGCGAACCGGTAAGTCTTCCGAAATGCCCAATTTGCGGGTCAAAAGTTGCCCCGACACATATAATGGAAAATAGGAAAAAGATTTACAAATGCACATACTGTGGGCGTCTTTTAGAGCTTGACTAATCTTTTTTTATTTTTTAATTATAGAATTTGATTCAATTTTTTGGCCAGGATTAATTTTAGAATTATTCCAAATTTTAACATTTTTTCCTACAATGGCCCCAAGCTGACTCCTGTTTGAATCAACAAGCCCACCTTTGATTTCAACATAGATATTTTTATCAGATTTGCTTTCAAACGTTACATTCTTTCCAATTTCTGAATTTTCCCCGATAATTGAAAATGACACGACAGAGCCATCGTCTATAGTTACCCCATTCATTATAACAGAGTTTTCAATTATACAGTTTTTACCTATTTTGACATCCCCTCTGACAACTGAAGAGCTAATCCTTGAATTTTTGCCGATGTTGACGTTTTTTGATATTAGGCAGGGAGGTAAAATTTTGGAAGAATCGATTACCGAAAGGGAGTCAATAAATACGGGGCTCCCTATTTTTGAGTCAGATGAGATTTTTGAATCTAAGGATACATGGTGTTTTAAACTATCTAGAAAGAACATATTTGCATCTATTAAATCCCAAGGCCTGCCAATGTCAAGCCATTTTCCATCCAATGGCATCCATTTGACATTTTCCCCCCCTTCCATCATCATCTTAAGAGAGTCAGTGAGCTCATATTCCCCCCTTGAAGAAATCCCGGTGTTATTTATGTAGGAAAGAGATTCTTTTTTGAAGCAGTATATCCCTGTATTGATCAAGTTTGAAGGCGGATTATCCGATTTTTCAAAAATACCAGTTACCTCATCGCCACTGACTGTTACACTACCAAAAAATTTGGGGGTATCACTCTCTGTCAAAGCCATCATTGCAAAAGAATCTGACGCCTTAAATTTTGATAGAAGGGATGTGATAAAGTCCTCTTTGAAAAGAATGTCGCCATAGACGCATATGAAATCAGAGCCGATGTATTTTGATGCAATCATCAAAGCATGGCCTGTTCCAAGACGCTCTTTCTGTTCAATAAAGCTGATATCAAGACCAATATCGCTGTTTTTAATAAAATCTTTAATGATTTCCGCTTTGTGGCCTACTATTAAAGATACCTTCCTTATCCCTGAAGATTTGAATATGTTTAATATATTTCCAAGGATTGTGGTATCCCCTAAGGGTAACATCGGTTTTGGTATTTCATTTGTAAGAGGGGACAGCCTCACCCCTTTACCTGCAGCTAGAATTACGGCCTCGATAGAATCACCTTATGCAAAAGCTATTTATATTAACTTAAATAAGTATCTTCAATGTACAAGTTAGAGGAAGGGAAAAAACTTGTATTTTTCGCAAGAAAAAATATCGAATCCTATCTTAACACGAGAAAGAATATACCAATACAAGATATCCCTGAATCGTTCAAAGTTAATTGTGGCGTCTTTGTGACGCTCCATACCTACCCCAAATATAGTTTGAGAGGATGCATCGGGTATCCAGAACCTGTGCTTCCCCTAATAGATGCCCTCCTTGATGCTTCAGTGTCTTCGGCCACAAGGGACCCAAGATTTCCAAAGGTAAGGCCTGACGAGCTCAAAAACTTAATAGTTGAGGTCACAGTTTTAACACCTCCAAAGCTAATCCAAGTGCCAAACGTAGAAAAATATCCTTCTGAAATTGAAGTTGGACGGGATGGGCTTATTGTTGAATTGGGATATAGGAAAGGTTTGCTTCTACCACAGGTTCCTGTTGAAGAAAAGTGGGATAGTGAAGATTTTCTCTGTCACACCTGTAATAAGGCAGGGCTCCCATTGGACTGCTGGATGGATAAAAACGTTAAGGTATACAAATTCCAGGGCCAGATATTCTCAGAAACTAAACCTGGGGGAGAGGTAATAGAAAAAAATTTCACGGAGTAAATACATGGAAATTGACCCCTTTATACAGGCAGGGACATCAATCTACCAGGACACTAGCGCTGATGCTGTTCTAGTTGAAGTTGACTCTGTAAAGGATATGGAAAGGCTCCAAGAATTTGTTTCTTCCAAAGGAATTAATCTATTTGGAGTATCTTCAAACGAAAAAATAAAGAAAAAATTTGATAAAATTATCTTCGTTCCGGACATATTGAAAAAGATCACAATGAGGCTGGAATTTGCAATTTCAGCCGCACTGATGCAGGATTTACTGAAAAATGAAGATAAGATAGTATACGTAGGAAAACTTGACAGTGAAAACTACAACTTCATAGCTACAAGAAAAACAAGTCAAATAACTGCAAACGGGCTTTATGAATTATTTTACAGCTTAAAAAATGTTAAAACAGAAGTTATCTATTCTGTTCTTTCTATAGCAGTCCAGCTAGGTAAAAAAGGTAAGGAAGGTAAACCGATAGGGACTTCCTTTATTATTGGGGATTGTGGAAATGTAATGCAAAGGTCCTCTCAGATCACATACAATCCCTTTGAAAGAAGCTATGTTACAATCAATGATGCTGATGTCCAGAACATGATAAGGGAATTTTCAAGGCTTGACGGGGCATTTATTATATCGGGTGAAGGTAAAATACTTGCGGCTTCAAGATACCTAGAATCTGGGAAGGACGGCCTCACACTACCAAAAGGACTTGGGGCGAGGCATTTATCTGCTGCTTGGATGACAAAGGTCACAGATGCAATTGCAATAGTATTGGCAGAATCAGACAATATGATCCGTGTCTTTAAAAGCGGGGAGCTTGTTTGGGAAGTTGACCCTGATGAGGTAAAGGTTGATTAAATGAGTCTTGACATAATATTTCTTGAGATTAGGCTATTTTAAATTCTCTACTCCTAGTATTTTCAGAAATTTTGCCAAGAGTCTTTTTTGCTGTTCTAATCCTAATTTTAGGATTCTTTATTGGTAAAAGCGTTGGTAAATTTACACAACAATTAATGAAAAGGCTTGGTATTGAAAACGCACTCAAGAGAACAGAGGCTGAAAAGATTTCAGAAAGAGTAGGATTTAAAATTTTAAAAAGCGTTGAGATCTTTATCAGCTGGATTGTTTACATCGTTTCAATATTTTTGGCCTTTGAGGTATTGGAGTTACCGGGATTTAGAAATCCCATGGACATATTCATTAATTATATCCCAAATATCCTTATAGCATTCTTTATCGTTATAGTAGGGCTTGTAGTGGCCGATAAAATTGCAATATTTGTAGAAAAACTATTTGAAGAGATCAATATCCCCAAATACTGGTTTTTTGGCAAGGGGGTCAGATATTTTATTTACATTCTAGTAGGAACAATGGCATTGACCCAGCTTAAGGTAAGCACTGGAATTTTAGTAATAACTATTACAATAATAATGGTTTTTTGGTTTATTCTTGTAGCTATAGGATTAAAAAACATTGTGCCAAACTTTTTCTCTGGAGTCTTTATAGTTTTTTATAGCCCTGTAAATGTGGGTGACACTATAAAAATTGAGGAAATAGAGGGGGTAGTTGAAGAAGTCTCTTTGATATACACAAAAATCAAGAGGGAAGATGGGAAATATGTATTGGTGCCTAATTCAAGGATTTTGGATAATGTCATAGTAAAGGATTAATTTTCTTTCCGCGTGAATTACGAAGAGTTCTTATAAGTTTGAAAAAGGTGGCGAAATGGAGGATATTGGAGAACTTGTTGAAAATTTATGCTCTAATGATAATAAACTAGCTTATGATACCCTAAAATTACTTCTATCTGAAAGTGAGCGATCAGATTCCGTCTACAGATATCTTGATAGATTTGTTAGTATGATTCAAAATAAGAATTCTTACATCAGATCGAGAGGGATTGCCTTAATATCTATTAATGCAAAATGGGATAAGGAAAATAAGATTGATCTAATAATTGATGACTATTTAAAACACATCATGGATGAAAAACCAATTACCTCAAGACAGTGTATTAAGTCATTACCCTATATTGCAAAATACAAGCCAAATTTAGTTGGGCCTATCCGAAAAGCTTTGATTGAAGCAAATATCGGGGTTTATCCTGACTCTATGCAATCATTGGTGCACAATGATATTGTATCAGCTTTGAAAGAAATTGAGGGGCTGTAGCCAAAAAGCTTGTTTGATTTTACATAACTAGAAAAGGAAATAGGAAACTATACGCTTAAATTTTCCATTTTTTAGAGGTAGATCAAAGATGACATAATTTTTGTAAGAATATAGATGTGAGATCATCAATTTACTTTTTGGCGACTTTAATCTTAGGATTTGTTCTTGTAAGAAAGCGCCGGGGTAGGGATTTGAACCCTAGATCTCACAAGGAGAACGGGATTAGCAATCCCGCGCCGTACCAAGCTGGGCCACCCCGGCTTAAAATAAATGAATTGGACGTTGTTTTTAAGTTTATGGTAGTGACCCGCCTGAAAATGGGCAGAATTGACTACAAGGGAGGGATTCCCCCGTACTCGACCCTGCAACCCTACAAGCATTAAACGTCCTCCCTACCGCTGCTCCCTTCCGGGCCTGACGGGATTTGGAAGGTTAGGGGTTTACCCATCTCTTCCAAAATGAGCTAATCCGCCGCCAATCCTATAGGACATGGCTTCAACATCGTAGGGACTCCACCATGTAAACAATTCAACTGCTTTTCAGGCTTCGGCCCCTCTTAAGACGGCTTAAGGTAATAGGAGGCGCCTAATCTCCCGGCCTAGTCTAATCCACATTAAATCAATTATATAAAAAGCTTACTAAAAACGAAGGCTATATGGTACATTTGAAATATCTTCCTTGGAGAGAATCATATGGGATCAGAAGACATTTTAGCATTATTCCTTTCATCTCTAATGCATAGTTTTTCAATAGTTAGGATATACGGCCTATTGATGGCAATATGAATATGTAAAGTAAAAAAATCAAACTGATTTAAGCGCTTTTTCCATTCTAAGTAGCGCCTCTTCAATCTTGGGGTAATCAGTTGCAAACGAACATCTGACAAATCCTTCCCCTCTATCCCCAAAAGCATCCCCTGGAACAACTACAACTTTAGCATTATCAAGCATGAAGTCAGAAAATTCCCTTGAAGTCATACCTGTATCAGTTATATTTACAAAGCAGTAAAAAGTACCTTTTGGATTTATACATGAAACCCCTGGGAGATTATTTAATCCATTCACTATGAGATCCCTTCTTCTTTCGTATTCCTTAACCATATCAGATACACATTCTTGGGATGATGTCAAAGCTTCATACGCCCCTTCAAGTGCTGGGGTATTTAGACATGAAACAGCATACTGATGGATCCTAAGCATCGGGGTAAGCATCTCCTTTTCAGCTATGGCAAATCCTACTCTCCATCCTGTCATTGCATAGTTTTTTGAAAATGAGTTTGTAATTATTGTTTTGTCATAGTATTTCAAAAAGCAATCAGGCTTGTAACCATCAAAAACAATCTCCTCATAGGTGTCATCAGATAATAGGTATAAATTATGATCCTCACAAATGTCAGCTATCATCTTATAATCTTTCTTTTCTAAAACGCCGCCTGTGGGATTAGAAGGATAATTCAATACAAGCATCTTTGTCTTTTGATTAATTTTTTCAAGTATATCGTCCTGTGATGGTCTAAAACTATTTTCTTCATATAAAGGAAATTTTACAGGGATTGATTCTGACATATAAGCGTCATTTTCATAGCATAAAAAAACTGGATCTGGTATCAATACTTCATCACCTTTGTTAAGAAGGCCCAAAAAGGCAAGGTACACAGCCTCATAAGCTCCTGCAGTCAAAAGAATGTTTTGAGGTAGTGCTTCGGTAGAGAAAAGTCTCATGTATCTATCAGAAATTGCTTTTCTGACTTTAAAAAGCCCCTGATTTTCTGTGTAGTGAGTTAATCCCTGATCCAAAGCTTTTTTTGCAGCTTCCTTTATATGGACAGGGGTATCAAAATCAGGCTCACCTATACCAAGACTTATAACATTTTCAATTTTTTTTGACCTTTCTGAAAGCTCTCTAATTTTTGAAGGGATGACTAGTTTTACTCTTTCTGCAACCATTATAACCACTATCATAAAATATAACGATTTATTTTAAAGATTTCTGTTAAAATCTAATATTGTCCTGCAAGGGCAATACTTAAATAAAATCACAATTAATGAATTTCATGAAAAACGTGGTAGAAATAACTTTTGATATGGCATTTCTAATAGAAGATATGAGGGAAATATGGAGGAGAACAGCTCCTTTTCATAAGTTAAATGAGGAAGAAAAAAAACAGATTTTAACTATTATCGACAGCATCAAGAAAAATTGTGACTTAATATCTGATAGGGTGTCCAAATGAACATTGGAAAACTTGAGTTAAGGGATAGAGAAGAGTCTTTTATTAATCTAAATCCCTTACAGACGGGGGGTAGGACTACTTCTGATGCAAGAAAAGCGATTATATCCTATATTGATGGATATTCAATCTGTGACTGGTGCAAAGGTGCGCTCCATATCACTACAGAACCAGATATTGCCGGATTTTTAGGCGAGGTGTCTGATTTTTTGGGCATGGACTATGCCCTTCCAACAAACGGTTGTAGGGAGGCAAAGTATGGTGTTATGCATGCCATTTCAACTGGTGGCAGTATACTGTGCGATGGCAATATGCATTATAGCTCTGAAGTTTCAGCAGAGAGGGCTGGATTAAAAATATACAAAGTCCCAAATAAAGGGGAGCCTGAATATAAAATAAATCCAGAAGATTATTCTGAAGGATTTGAACTTATCAAGAAAGAAACTGGAAAATATCCAGAGCTTGCCTTGCTAACTCATGTTGATGGGGAGTATGGGAATGTTGTTGACGCAAAGGAAGTTGGTAAAATCTGTAATGATTACTCTGTTCCTTTCTTACTTAATACTGCATATTCATCTGGTAGAATGGAGATAGATGGAAAGAAAATAGGCGCAGATTTTATTGCATGTTCTGGCCACAAATCATGGGCGGCTGGTGGAGGGAACATAGGCATACTTGCAATAAAAGAAGGATGGCAAGATAAGGTATTCAAACCAGGGGCAAATTGGAAATCAAAGCCTTTGGAGATCCTTGGCTGCTCCTCTAGGGGTGCCTCACTTTTGGCTTTAATGGCATCGTTCCCACATGTCAAAGAAAGGGTAAAAAAATGGGATGAAGAAGTCAAGAAGGCAAGATACCTAGTTAACGAGTTAGAAAAGATTGACATAAAACAAATCGGAGAAAAGCCGAAAAATCACGATTTAATAAAGCTTGATACCCCTGTTTATGACAATATTGCAAAGACGCATAAGAAAAAAGGATACTTCCTTTATTATGAGCTAAAGGACAGGGGCATAATTGGAATGAAAGCTGGTAGGACAAGAAAGTTCAAAATATCCACATACGGTCTTTCCTGGGAACAGGTTAGTTATGTTGCCGAAAGCTTCCTTGAGATAGGAGGGGGCTAATTGGATGACTGCATCATTGTTAGATATGGGGAAATCGCCTTAAAGTCCGATCAAACAAGAAAATGGTGGAACAAGACTCTTTTAGAAAATATGAAAGATTGTCTAGAAAAAAATAATATTACCTACTCCTCAATCGACGTTAAATTGGGGAGATTGATTGTATACACGAAAGAGAAGAAAGAGGCTTCAATTGCACTAAGGAATGTATTTGGGATAACTTCCTTATCTCCTGCCGTCAGAGTTGAAGCTGATTTTGAAAAAATTAAAGATAAATGTTTGGAGCTATCAAATAATAAAGGTAAGAAATTTAGAGTTAGTACTAGGAGGATCACAAAGGAGTTCCCTATGACCTCAGATAAAGTAAATGGGGCTCTTGGAGCATTTCTTAAAGAAAAACTTGACCTTGAAGTTAATCTTACTAACTTTGACTTTGAAATGGGCATAGAATTTCTTGATGGATACGCTTATCTTTTCACTGAAAGGATCAAAACGTTTGGTGGACTTCCAATAGGTGTCCAGGGGAAGGTGATATGCCTTGTATCAAGCGGTATTGACTCTCCTGTTGCAGCTTGGTTATTGATGAAAAGAGGCTGCCAGGTGGATCTTATGCATTTTAAAGTGACAGAGGAAGGGTACAAAAAATATACCAAAATAAAAGAAATACTCCAGAAATTTTCTTATGGCCATGAGATTAAAGACTATGTCATCGATGGAGTGCCATACCTTTCAAACACCAAGCAAAAACTCTGTGAGAAAGGAAAGGACAAATGGATGTGTATTTTTTGCAAGAAAAGATTTCTTCAAGAAGCTGAACGAACATGCAATGAAGAAGGTTATCTTGCAATAATAACAGGGGAAAATTTGGGTCAAGTTGCTTCTCAAACTCTAAAAAATCTAGTTCTTCTTGACTCAACTGTAAAAGTAACGGTATTGAGGCCAGTTTTGACCTATGACAAAAATGAAATAGTTGGGATGGCAAGGATTATAGGTACTTATGAGATATCCAAGGAAAAGGAACCTAAGTGTCCATTTACACCTAACTATCCTATGACTTCAGGTAGTGCGGAAGAATTGCATAATATTGAGATGATGATATGGGATTAAAGGAATTCATTGAAATATCAAGGCCCTCGAATGCACTTTTCTCGGGCGTTGCTGTTTTGATAGGTGCGCTTGTTGCAGGGGGGGGATTAGGTGATTTACAAAAAATTGTTTTAGTTTTTTTTGTTGCAACATTTGCATGTGCAGGTGGCAATGTTATAAATGATTACTTTGATTACGAAATAGATAAAATTAATGCCCCAAAAAGAGTTCTGCCACGAGATGCTATGAGTCTAAAATCAGCATACTCCTTTTCTCTCGTTTTATTTGTAATTTCTTGCATCCTTGCAGCAGCCGTCAATTTATTGGCGTTTTCTATTTGCATTGTGGCTTGTATTTTGATGTATATCTATGCAATGACTTTAAAGAAAAAACCCCTCTCAGGAAATCTACTAGTTTCACTTCTAACTTCAATTACATTTATCTATGGTGGAACGGCAGTTGGGAGTTATAAAGGTGTATCCATCCTTGCTCTAATTTCATTTTTTGCTACAGTTTCAAGAGAAATTATAAAAGATATAGAAGATCTAGAAGGGGATGTAAAAAAAGGTGCTAGGACCCTGCCCGCTATAATTGGGGCACCGAAATCATTTAGTCTGGCTTTTGTTTTTCTCTTAATTGCTGCTTTTCTATTATATGCCCCCTTTATTACAAATCTTTACGGATATCTGTATCTTGTGATTGTAACTCCTGTTATGTTTTTTGTCATGTACATATTGTATCAAATTTATAGTGATAGAGGGAGCCCCAAAAAGATTCAAAAAAGCATAAAAAAGGCAATGTACCTTGTGCTTGTCATATTCCTTTTAAGTGCAATAATACATGGGGTAATGTAAAATTATGGAGCCAAGTATATGATTTATGTTACAGATCTGACCGAATACCTATTCTGTCCATACAAGTTGTATCTCAAAAAAATCAAAGGACTCCCGCTCCCCCAAACTTCAGAAATGTTAACTGGATCAATAATCCATAAAATATACGAAGAAGTGCTACAAAGAGAAAAAATAACAATTGAGCAAAGAATATGCGAAGAAATGGGAATTGATGAAATTTTCAAAATACTCTATGCTGATTCGAAAAGAGTAATCAAAAATGTCATGATAAAAAACAAGGTAAAGCTAAAAGAGTTGGGCGTAGACTACCTAGATCTTATCAAAGAACTTCAAGAGGAGTTAAAAGAGGATGAACTTCTAAAGGCAATAAGGATAAAAAAATACATTTCTATTAATGGTAAAGATAAAAATCTCTATCAAAATCTCTTTATGCTAAAAGATATGGAATACCCAATATCTTCAAGTGAGCTTGGTTTGAGTGGCAAGATAGATAAACTTGAAGAAGATTCTGAAGGAAACTTGTACCCAGTTGAATTAAAAACTGGTCTTTTTTCAAATGGAATAAGAAAGCATGAAAAATTGCAGGTTTCGGCATATGCACTCCTTTTAGAAAAAGAAAGAGGCATCAAAATCCCCCTAGGGTTCTTAGAATACTATCAAGTCAAGCAGAGGATCCCTTTTCTGATAAAAGAGGAAGATAAAAAAGAGGTATTAGAAATACTATCGAAAGTGAAAGAACTATTTGAAGAGCAGAAAGAGCCAAGAAAAGAGAAGAAGAATTTCTGTAAAAGGTGTGGTTACAATGATTTTTGCTGGAGTATTTAGGTATAGGTCTTTTTTATATTTGAAAATTCTTTGTCATTAAAGCTATTAATAACAGTGACTTTTTCTGCTTTTATTGCTTTGATGTATTTGGCAAATAAATCCCCTTCGTTTTTTCCTTCGATATAAAGCTTTGAAGGCACGTCAACTAGAATTCTGTCATCTACAATGGATAAAGCATGTAACAACTGTATCCCATTTTTATCGATGTCAACAATATAAACATATGCAGAGTATCCTTTATTTATAGCCATTGAAGTATAAAGAATAGCAAAGTCTTCGCAATCCCCTCCGCCAAAATCTATAGTTTCATCAGGATAAAAGACAATATCAGGAAAGTTATCTAAAATAACTGAGTCGCGTAATTTCAATTCAATCCATTTTTCGTTTTTTAGGTCGTAAGCTTTGATATTTGTCCATTCTTGAGTGCCTTCTGAAGTACGTGTGAACGGATCATAATAGTAATAAAAATTATCAATGAGATAATTATAAGAGTTAAAAAGAAAGTTTTTTTGAGGAATTTCTTTGTTTATTTGAATCACTCCTTTAGAATCTGGTGTGATAAATACTCCCATATTCCTTTGATCCTCAACTATATTACGTTTTATTTTTTGAGAGTACCTTTGCAAAATTAACGATGATCTTTTTTGAGAATTAATAAAAAGTCTCTGATAGACGAGTAATTGTTCATTTTCTTCTTGTGTTGTAGAAAGAAGTTTTTCTAAATCATGAATCCTCTCAGCATATCCTTGGATCTGAACTTCTGTTGCATTTTGATCTAATGTTGGGGGTGATGGAGGCCCAGAGGAGTAATAATCAGTAAAGAAAAAGTTATCGACAAATATAAATACGGCAATAAAAATGAGTGGTATTACAAACCATTTTTTTGGGGTTCTCTTGTTCTGGGTCTTTTCAATTGCCATGAAAACAACTTTTAGTTAAATAATTTCAGAATTTACGCCATTATTTATTTTTGGCATATTTATTAATTAATTCATTTAATTGGGATACTTTAAACGGTTTTCTTATGACGTCTTTTGCTCCAACTTCAAGGGCTTTTGCACCGATATTACCATAGGCAGTGATAGCAATAATTTTAGCATTTGGGTCAATCATTAATATTTCTTTAATCACATCAAGCCCGTCCTTTTTTGGTAGTTTCAAATCCATTAGGACTACATCAGGTTTGTGTTTTGTGAACATCTCAAGGGCTTCGACCCCATCTTTGGCAAGAAAAAGTTCATAATTGAGGGAAATTTTATAAAAATCTAAAAGCTCTAAATAATCCTCTGCAATTAATACCTTTATCATTTCAACACCTTATGTAATTTCATTG
>Ga0116172_10001178_pt1 | contig 24648 bp, 22 predicted proteins | sample AD_UKC083_MetaG_FD_89799 | JGI IMG/M metagenome (GOLD analysis project Ga0116172, IMG submission 89799) | Active sludge microbial communities of municipal wastewater-treating anaerobic digesters from USA - AD_UKC083_MetaG | ecosystem: Engineered > Bioreactor > Anaerobic > Digestate | place: USA... | reverse complement strand
TCCAAACTATTTTGGACTTTTGTCGTTTTTTTGCGGAGAAGATGAGATTCGAACTCACGATACCCTTTTGGGGTATACACGCTTTCCAGGCGTGCCTCTTCAACCACTCGAGCACCTCTCCTTTTTTTTACACGTCTATCAAGCTTGGAAATACTTGATAAGCATTATTGCTTGTTGTTTGTGCAATTTTTTCTTCACTTACTCCATATATTTCAGCTAGCTTTTTTACTACATGCGGCAAATATGATGGCTCGTTTCTTTTTCCCCTATGTGGCACTGGTGTTAGATAGGGAGCGTCTGTTTCTAATACAATAGCCGACAATGGTATGTGTTGCAATTGCTCTGCAAAGATAGCATTTTTATAGCTTACTACACCATTGATACCCAACTTAAAATTACCTGCTCCAAAAATTTCATTTGCCTCATCAGGAGTACCTGTAAAACTATGAAAAATTCCTTTTAGTTGTTTTGCATCAAAATGCTGCAAACTTTGCATAATTTCTCTGAACGACTCCCTGCAATGTATGATCACGGGCAATGCATGTTTGATAGCCATATCTACTTGATATTCAAAAACTTCTATTTGTTCGTGCAGATACGTTTTATCCCAATACAAATCAATGCCAATTTCACCTATCCCGATATACGGATACTGCTCAAATTGTGCTTTAAAAAACGCAATTTCATCTTTGTAATCAGCCTTAACACTGGTTGGATGAATACCTATTAATGGATGACAAAAGCCCGCATATGTATGGGCGGTGACATGCAATGGCTGTATGGTAGATGCATCAATATTTGGCAAAATAACATGTTTTACGCCAACAGATTGTGCCCGCAAAACAACCTCCTCCCTATCAGCATCAAAATCGGAAAGATATATATGAGAGTGTGTATCAATCAGATGCATAGGATTAAATAAGATTTTTTAAGTCAGACAAACAACTTACCTGAAATGTAGGGGCAAATGGCAAATCAATACGGTTCGTATAATTGTAAAAAACCTGGTCTATACCTGCATTTTTAGCTCCTACAATATCTGCTTCCCAGTTATCACCAATCACCAAACTTTCAGTCTTTCGAGCATTTGATGATGTAATTGCATAATCAAAAAATGCTTTCGATGGTTTATGTTCTTTAATGGATTCGGATAAAAATATACGTTGAAAATAGGTACCAATACCTGCATTTTCCAGTTTATGGTATTGCACCTCTGTAAATCCGTTGGATACAATGTACATCATGTAATTTTTATCCTTGAGGTATTCCAATATTTCTTTGGCAAAAGGTTTAAGATGCGTTTTTGTTTTCACTACCAACAAATACTCATCGGCTAACTCTTTATAACGCAATTGTGCCTCGAAGGGTGTATTTTCAAAAGGAAAACGAAACCTCTCGTAGTGCAAAAAATTTTTATCTATCTGCCCTTTCCCATACATTTCCCATAACACTTCGTTTTGTTTCTTAAATATCTCAAAAAAATCCTCAAACCTTGGGTAGTAATGTATTAGCTGGTATGCATCGAAAAGCTCGTGCAAGCTTACTTGCGAATTTTTATCAAAATCCCACAAGGTATTATCTAAATCAAAAAATAGATGTTTATATTTCATTTCTTACCACGATATAAAAACAAAAGTACGCAGAAAATAAATTCTTGCGTACTTTTACCACCTTTATTTAACTTTTTACTAATCAATACGTACCAATAAATATTTAGACATACTCCAAAAATCAGTATGGTTTTTAATAATCAAGGTATATGTTTTATCAGCTTTTTGACGTAACTCGTATGAACTAACTGGGTGCTTAGTTAATACTTTAGCACGTTTCGAATTAATTTCAACAGCATCCAATTCACGTTTATCGGCAGCGGTAAACATTCCATTGCGGATAGTTGATTTCATTTTATCTACATCAATATTGCTATCTTTAATTTCTTTGCGTGTAGCCAGTTTATAGTACACACGATTTAAATCAGCATCTTGTTTGGCAATTTCTTGCAAATTTACATTTTTTTCCATTTCCAAGTCAGCTGTTTTGCGTAACAATGTTTGTGTTTCTACCACTAAACTATCAATCGTTATGTCTTTTTTAGCCAACACAGCACTTAATGCTTCTAGTTCTTGATTTTTTTGGTTTAATGTTTCGGTTAGTCTATTTACGGTACGACGCAATTCTGACGATTGAAACTTTCCGCTTTCTACTTTTTTCTCTAAGTCGGCAATTTTTGACTTGTTATCGGCTAAAATTTGATTAATCGTGTTCAAATCATTTGTAAAACGTGTACGCAATGATTCGTTAGGTTGACCTTCGTAAGAAGAACTAATACTCAACATATCTTGCGATTGTTTGATAGCCGAAAAGCCATTATCAATTTCTTGAACAAGAGCCATATATTCATTCATTTCGGCAATTTGTTGTTCTTGTACTGCCAAAATAGAATCATTCTTTGCTTTAAGAGCCTTGAATTCTTTGCTTTCATACCCACATGATGAAAACAGAATAGCAAAAATTGCAGATGCTAATAGTAATTTTTTCATAAAATAATGTTTTAAAAAAGTGTTACTTGTGTTTTTCGGTTACAAAGATACATAATCAATTACAAATCAATTATTTTTTTAGATAAAATTTTGGATAAAATTTCATTCATCCTCTTCTGATGAAGAGTCATCCAATTCCGCATGTTTTACATTTGCACCTGCAATTACTAGCACAAATTCACCTTTGGGTTGTTTTTGCACAAAATGAGCTATGATATCCGCCAAGGAGCCATTAATTGTTTCGTTGTACAGTTTTGATATTTCGCGCGATACAGAGGCTTTACGATTTTGTCCCAATATTTCTGCCAACTGTGTTAATGTTTTCACTACCCGATACGGAGATTCGTACAAAATAATGGTACGCGTTTCAAATTTTAATTGTTGCAAACGTGTTTGTCTGCCTTTTTTTTGGGGTAAAAAGCCTTCAAAACAAAAACGGTCCATGGGCAAACCAGCATTAACTAATGCAGGAACAAAAGCTGTTGCTCCTGGCAAACATTCTACTGGAATATTGTGTTCGATACAGGCACGTACTATCAAAAAACCAGGATCAGAAATACCAGGTGTCCCAGCATCAGAAATAACAGCCCCTGTTTGTCCTGCTAACAAGCGTTCTATAATGGGTTGTAATCCTTTGTGCTCGTTAAATTTATGATGAGCAATAAGGGTATTTTTAATATCAAAATGCTTGAGCAAAACAGCACTTGTTCGTGTGTCTTCGGCTAAAATAAAATCGACTTTTTTGAGCACCTCTATAGCCCGAAATGTCATATCGTCCAAATTTCCTACTGGCGTGGGCACTACAAATAGTTTCATACAATTTTTTTATATATGAGCAAAACGTTTGTGTAATATTTCTGAAAAATAGACGTATGTACTATCCTCTTTTTGCCAATCAAAATGGGCATCAATATACTCTTCTACCTCTTGCAATGACGAACATTGATTTAATATATCTATTGTCTCCATCATTTTTTGTTCATCTCCACCAAATAATTCGCGTTTAAAACGAAACCTATCATTAATACCAATCGCTCTACGCAAATCGGTTACAAGTCGAGCATCCACAGCACTTGTTTTGGGTGTTGCTAAAATGACAGAAGCAGGCTTTGGGGTTTCCTTATGAATGGTCGTTTCTGGTTGAATACTAGATTTTTGTTGAGTATACGTACGCGGTTCATTTTGTGAAGGTGGAATAGTAGGTGATGTGCTTGACTTTACTGTTGGTTGGGAAACTGGTTGCTCTTTTTTGCGTGTATCCACAAACTCAATTTCTTCAATATCCTCATCCAGCAAAATAGTTGTGGTAGCATCGTCTGTACTGGTAATACTATCTTCTTCATCGTTAACATCAGTAAACTTTGGAGCACCCTTATCCGTAGGCACACTATCTTGCAATACCAACGAAAAGTTTTCTTCCAAATTTTTAAACTTTCTATTTACTAATTGTTGCATTATTGGATGAATCGTATTCATTGTACGCACACCATTCACAATTAATTCAAGCTCTTTGATATCTTTGAGCATTTGGTCAATTAAAATATTTTTTTCCATGAGCCTTTTTTCTGAAGAAATTAATTATTTTTGCAAAAGTAGTAATTAAACTCAAAAGCAACAAATGATATATTTAGAAACATCACGTCAATCAGAAAAACGAAGAGGTTCAATCGAAGTTATTTGCGGATCTATGTTCTCTGGAAAAACCGAAGAACTTATCCGTCGTCTAAAACGGGCAAAAATTGCACAATTACATGTAGAGATATTTAAACCTGCCATAGATGTGCGTTATTCGGAGACAGAGGTTGTATCGCACGATAAAAACTCAATATTATCAACGGTGGTTGACTCTTCACAAAATATATTACTACTTTCAAATGACGTTGATGTAATAGGTATTGATGAGGCTCAATTTTTTGATATGGGATTAATAGATGTGTGTAGACAATTAGCCAATCAAGGAATGCGTGTAATCATAGCGGGTTTGGATATGGACTTTAAGGGTAATCCGTTTGGTCCAATGCCTGCTTTATGTGCTATTGCTGAACATGTTACCAAAGTAAGAGCTATTTGTGTTAAATGTGGTCATTTAGCCCTTTATTCGTATCGTTTAACAAATTCGGACAAACAAGTGTTGCTCGGAGAAACAGCCGACTATCAACCATTATGTAGAGAGTGCTATCACAAATCTACAACAAAACTGAAAGAATAAATTACAATCAACACATTTTTTGTTGTTAATAACTTTTAATGTATAAGTTTCGTTATCAGCCAATTTACTTGTATTTTTGCAGAAAAAGGAATACCATGAAGCAGTTAGATAACGCTAATGAACGGTTCGCTCAACTTCTTAAAAATTATGAATCCAATCTTACTGGAGGCTATTTTGATGCAGAAGAAATGGAGCAATTAGCTGATTTCTATTTGCGAAGAATGCGTGTAAAGGATGCTAAACGAGCTATTGAATTTGGGCTCAAACTCCACCCAAACAATATTGGGTTAGAAACATCTAAAGTACGTATCTTAATAGAATTGAACGACCTAGAGCTAGCTTTGCAACATACCAATTCATTAGTAGCTTTATATCCCTCTGATATAGAATTACATCTACTACAAACCGAAATATTGCTCAAAACCAAGCAAGAAGTACAAGCAGAAAAAAACTGCAAAGAGCTAATTAATACTTATGCACAAGAAGATGAAACAATCTATTTGGATATTGCTTATGTGTATTTAAATAATGAATATTACCAAAAAGCACTTGATTTCTTACTTATTGGACACACTCGAAATGTGTATAACATCAATATTTTATTTGAAATTGCCTTTTGCTACGAAAAACTTAATCAAATAGACAATAGCATTGCAACTTACCATCGTATTTTAGACATTGAACCGTATTCCGACGAAGCTTGGTTTAATTTGGGGCAGGTCTTTTATTCTCAAAAAGACTATGCAAAAGCCATAGAGGCATACGAATATGCTACCGCTATAAATGAAGAAGATGCTATGGCATGGCAACTATTGGCACATGCTTATTACCAAAACGATAACTACAAAAAAGCAGCCGAAACCTATTTAATGTATGCTGAGCAAACAGAACACAAAGCTACACCACTACTATTTGCAGCCGAAAGTTATGAAAAAATGGAAGATTTTGATTTAGCTTTGCATTATTACAGTATGGTACTAGATATGCAACCAAACAATACTGAGGCAATGGTAGGTGTAGGTATTTGCCATTTGGAAAAAGAACAATTTCAAAAAAGTATCAATTATTTTGTACGTGCCATTGAATTAGATCCAACACTAAGTGAAGCTTGGGTATATTTAGGCGAAGCATATATCAATTTAGATGACCCTTCAAAAGGGCTACAAGCCTATTTAACTTCTATCGAGTTAAACAGCAACCAACCCGAAACATTAACTAGTATTGGAAATTTATATTTGGAACAAGAAAACTTTTCAATGGCATTACATTACTATTTAACAGCGTTTGAATTAGATCATGAAACAGACAATATACACTTATTTCTTGCTATGGCGTATTACGGTGAAGAAAATTATCTGCCAGCCAAAGAACATCTACAAAAAGCTATCAATATAAATACTGAAGCATTAAATTTATTTCTAGAAATATACCCAGATGCACTACAATACATTAATCTAACAACCTAGTAGCTGGATTATTGCAAAAATTAATAAACGTACATACGCATACTAAAAATAAAACAAAAATAAACTACCATTATGAAACAATACGGTGTTATAGGAAATCCATTACATCATTCATACTCAAAAGCTTACTTTAATGAGAAATTTCAGGAACAAGCTATTGATGCCAGGTATGACAATTATTTACTACCCACCATTAAAGATGTAATGAAAGTATTGAATGATACTCCTAATTTGTGTGGTTTAAATGTAACCATACCATACAAAGAGCAAGTAATGGAATATTTGGACGAAATTGATGACGAAGCAAAAGAGATTGGAGCTGTGAATGTAATAAAAATTACAGAAAAAAACGGAAAACGTTTTTTGAAAGGATACAATTCTGATTGGTTTGGCTTTACAGAAGCTATCAAACCTTTTTTGAAACCCCACCATACACACGCCCTAATATTAGGTACAGGAGGAGCCTCAAAAGGGATTCTATATGCTCTAAAAAAATTAAAGATTAATACACAATTTGTATCACGAGACCCATCTAAAGGACTTACATACAAGCAACTAACAAAAGAAATTTTGCAACAATACACTATTATTGTGAACACCACCCCCGTAGGAACATTCCCCGAAGTAAAACATTGTCCTCCTATACCCTATCATTTTCTTACAGATAAACACTTAGTATATGATTTAATCTACAACCCAATACGTACGCTTTTTCTACACCAAGCCGAAACACGAGGAGCAACGACCTGTAACGGATGGCAAATGTTTTTAAATCAAGCACATAAGGCTTATGTAATTTGGGAGGGCAAAGACCTTATTACAAACAAAAAGCATGTTGAAAAAATATGAGATTGATAGAAAAAATAAAAAAAGAGGGATTTAGTTTGGAACTTATTGAACAAAAGGAGTAATTTTGTGCAATTTTAATAAACAGAAAACATGGGAAATAACTTACTAAAAGGAAAAAGAGGAATTATCTTCGGTGCATTAAACGATATGTCTATTGCATGGAAAGTAGCTGAAAGAGTAGTAGAAGAAGGTGCTACCATTACTCTTACCAACACACCTTTAGCTGTACGTATGGGTACAACTAACGAATTAGGCAAGAAATTAAATGCTCAAATTATCCCAGCCGATGCTACAAACGTAGCCGATTTGGAAAATGTATTTGCTGAATCAATAAAAATCTTAGGTGGTAAAATTGATTTTGTCTTGCATTCAATTGGTATGTCACCAAATGTTCGCAAAGGTCGTGCTTACGATGATTTAGACTATGGAATGCTTAGTACTACCCTTGATATATCTGCTATTTCTTTTCACAAAGTATTGCAAGTAGCAAAAAAAATGGATGCTATCAATGAATATGGTTCTGTAATAGCTTTATCGTATATGGCTGCTCAACGCACTGTATGTGGATACAACGACATGGCTGATGCAAAAGCATTGCTCGAATCCATTGCACGAAGTTTTGGTTATATATATGGTCGTGATAAAAAAGTACGTATCAATACTATCTCTCAATCACCAACACCAACTACCGCTGGGAATGGCGTAAAAGGATTAGACACCTTGCTTGATTTTGCAGAAGGATTATCTCCTCTTGGCAACGCAACAGCTGCAGATTGTGCTGATTATTGCGTAGTAATGTTTAGCGACTTAACTAAAAAAGTAACTATGCAGAATCTACTTCACGATGGAGGTTTTTCGAGCATGAGTATGAGTGAAACCGTAATTGAAGATTACAGAAAAGGTTTAGCAGCCAACGAATAAACTGAAAAGAGACTGTTTTAGATAGAACACTATTTTTGTTGAAAAACGAAAATAGTGTTTTTTTACGTTAAATTCTATTTTTTTTGTATAAAAATGGGAATATTAGCTAAAAAGGTGTATTTTTGTATTTTGTTAACCTTAAATAATTGTATGAAAAAATCACACAAAATACTTATAATGAGTATGCTACTTATCTCGCTTAGTAATTGCGTTACCAAAATTCCTGAGCCACCAAAAGACATTGATTCTGATTTTGTTGAAGATCATACTTTTGACACTCCTATTGTCATTACATTTAATGAAAATTCTGTTACAGCCAACCCAGCTTCTGTTAGTGGTATTACCTTTACTATTAATGAGGGACATATTGTTGTGAATTCTGAACACACAAATGTAGAGTATATACTAACAGGTAATACGAACAACGGATCATTTAAATTATACAGCACATCAAAATGTAAACTAACATTAAACAACGTGCACATAGTAAGTGATAACTCGCCTGCCATCAACATACAAACCAGCAAAAGTATATTTGTAAATATTGCGAATGATACTGAAAACACATTATCTGATAAAAATCCATATATACTAACGGAATTAGAAGATGCAAAAGGAACATTTTTTAGCGAAGGTCAACTTATTTTTAGCGGAACAGGTTCTTTACAAATAGCTAGTAAACAAGCACATGGCATTATAACTGATGATTACATACGTATACGAAGCGGTGAAATACGTATTAATGAAGCAGTAAAAGATGGATTCAGTGCTAAGGATCATATTTTAATTGAAGGAGGAGATATTTATCTTAGCGTGTCTGATGATGGTATTTCGTGCAGACAAGGCTACATTACGATTGAAGATGGCAATATAACAGTTGAATCAATGGATGAAGGCATTGTTGCAGGGTATGATCCTGAAACAGACTTGGTAATAGAAGGAGTAGTTCCAGACATTACCATAAATGGGGGTGCTATTACGATAAAAACAGATGGAGAAAGAGGACACGGAATAAAGTCGGTAGGAATGATTACTTTTAACGGAGGAAATACAGATATAACAACTTCTGGAATAAAATCGGACGGAATTAATTGTGATCGTGGCACAGTAACAATCAATGGAGGAACTCTCTCTATCACAGCAAGTGATGATTGCATGAATAATACACCCGTTAGAACAGCAGGGGAATATACTTGTTTATAAAAATTAACCACAAAATTATACATCTATGAAAAAAATTATTTCTAGTATTCTGCTTGCATACATTTTTGTATCTAGTGGATTTGCAATGACACATATGCGTGTTGAGAAAAATGATGCATCTGAAGAAGTTATTCAGTTAAACACCATTCGCACAATTCGTTTTCAAGGAGAAAATGTTCAATTTAACTATAAAAATGGAAATTCTGATTTATTTGCAGCGAACACATTAAAAAGCTTACAATTTTCTTCTATTCCATCTAGTATAGAAGAAAAAACTTCCGCTGAATTATTTTTTTATCCCAATCCAGCTACCGATTATATTTATTTAAAAAACTTGGCAACAGAAGAAGCTATGATTTCTATCTATCAAATTGATGGAGTTATCGTGATGAAAGGGAAACAATCTCTTCATACAGGTATTTATGTTGGCAATTTAGCAAGTGGACTTTACCTTTTAGAAGTAAATAAACAAACTTATAAATTTAGAAAATTATGAAAAAGCTACTTATACTATTTTATACACTCATTTTTACTTTAAACATATCGGCTCAAATGAGTATTTACTTTCAGCAAGGAGAAGTGGATGTAAAAGTACCATTTGTTGATATTGATAGCATTACGTTCAATCCTGTTGAATCTAATTATCTTTACACTCAATTACGTATACATAACGTTAACAACACAAGCACAGATTTAACATTAGCAGATATTGATAATATTTATTTTAAAGATAGTGATATTTTAAATCCAGCAGATATAACAACCCAAGTCCTTATTTCGTATAATGGGAATAGTATTTCAACAACCAACCCTCTTGCAGGAAACGGGGTATCTATTAGTAACACAGGGGGAAATGTAGTAGTTACATCTACAGTAGCAGGTGTCGAATATATTTTATCTGGGACAACGAGCAATGGATCATTTAAAATTTATAGTGATTTTGAGTTTAAATTAACATTAAATGGAGCTACTATAACCAGTACATTTGGACCTGCCATCAATATTCAATCAAGTAAACGCGTATTTGTCGATTTAGTAGATGGAAAAACAAGTACTCTTACTGACAGTCCAAATTATCCTGACCCATTAACTGCCATCGAAGACACAAAAGGATGTTTCTTTAGTGAGGGACAATTAATTTTTATGGGTAATGGTACTTTATTTGTTAATGCAAAAGCAAAGCATGCTATTGCAAGCGCTGATTATATACGTGTTATTAGTGGCAATATTTTTGTTCTTGAAGCAATGAGCGATGGGTTAAAATCAAATGACTGGATAATCATAGACAATGGATATGTAAATATAAATGCAAAAGACGATGGCATACAATCAGATAAAGGTCATATCATTATTAATGGTGGGACAGTAGAAGTTACAAGCACAGATGAAGGAATAGCTGCATCCTATGACCCATTAGTAACAGGGGATTACACAATTAAACCCTATATTACTATTAATGGAGGAAGTGTTACCGTAACTACAACAGCTGAATCTGCACATGGCATACGAACAGGTGATGATATTACAATTAATGGAGGAAATATCTCTATTACTACGAATGGGCTCAAATCTGACGGAATGAAAACAGAGGGTAAAATTACTTTAAATGGTGGAACAGCTATTATTCAAGCATTTGCTAAATGTATGGATTATGGTACGCTTATTGATAACGGAAATGTAGTAACTTGTCTCTACTAATATTTTCACATCTACTTGCCTACTATCATAGGGAACTCACATTCGTGTGATAGTAGGTAGATTTCTTTCAACATATTTACATTTATTTCTCTAACCTTATAACTACGTATTATGAACAAAAAATCACATAGTTTTCCATTGCTATTTAATCATTCTATTCGTCATCGCTTAGTAGCTTTTTCCATTTTATTACTGCTAAGTGCCTTGTTTGCTACTACCCATGCACAACCTCTACACATAGCTGGGAGTTCAACGTATTATAATGAATTATTGGGTGGTTCTGCTACAAACTTTGGTGTTCCGTTAACCCTAGAAAATCGCCGAAATACGAGTGTTGGTGTCAAAACCTGCTCTGGAAAGGCAACTGGTACAGGTTGGATTAAGTTTGTACAAGAAACCAACAGTTGGAATACTCAATGGAATGGAGGTGCATCAGCGTTTACACTTTCTGGCAATACATATATGGCTACTGCTGGCAAATATGATGTAACGTCAAGTGGGGGAGGAAATATTAATGTAAGTATAACAAAAGACTTGTTTTACACCTTTATAATTGGTCAAAATACAACGTCTGATAACGATGTATCTGTATTAGTAACTGCACAAGCCCCGCGGAATGTTACGACAATGACACACTCTACTCCACAAGAAGGACAAGCAGTAACAGTTACCAGCACACTCAATAATTCCATAACCACTACTTCGGGTAATGGAGCACAATATGTATATCTAGCATACAGTGTTAATGGTGGAACATACACATCTACACCGATGACAGTAACTGCAACAAACACGGTATATACAGGAACAATCCCCTCAAATGTTCACGTAGCTGATAACACCATTTCGTATTACACCTATATTACCACTGTGGATGGATTAACCCCATCTACTACAGGCTTTGATTTTCTTTGCCTTAGCCAATCTTTTGTAAATACATACAACCTTAATGGAGGAACATCTACCCCAATAACTATCAAAGCCAAACGTCCAAGCTCTTGGAGCAATGATATGTATTTATTTTTCTGGGGAGGTGAAATAACTTCTCCAAGTTGGGATGAGTCTAGCAAAATGAATAGCCTCGGTGAGGGGTGGTATTCATTTACTTTGCCCTCTGAGATTACAGCTAGTAATATTATATTTAGAAATGGGATAACCTCAGGGTTAAATAACCAATCAGATGATATCAATGCAGTATCACAATCAACATGTTATAATCTGAGTCAAAGTGGATCTTCAAAAGCAACTGCTTCGCAAGTAACATGTCCTGTTATTGTTGTGGGAGCACCTACCATTTCAGCACATAAAGCTACAGTATGTGAAAATAATTTTACGGATTTTGCATCTTTATATGTAAGTGATTATGGCATACTAGGTTCAGAAACAGGATATGCTGGCGGGATTACGTTTTTATGGGAACGTTCAACAGACAACGTTACTTGGACGACGTTTACCGATGGAAGAAAAGCTACGATAAACAACATTAGACCAACTAGAACAGGCTATTACCGTTGTAAAATGACACGTTTTTCTACCTCAACAAATAGCAATGAGGATATTTATAGCAATGTCATACAAGTTACAGCAGGATCAAACTGTACATCACGTACTGTTTGTAGTAAATTGCCTGTAATCGTTGTTCAAACAAATGTAGAGAGTTTTCCAACTGGCAACTTTTTAGCATCAAATGAAGCTTTTCAGAATGCTAAAAAGAAACTAAGTGTAGATGTAAAAATCATTTGGGACGACACGAAAGATGATACAGATAATATCATGACACAAACAGACTTTACTAACCCTACTCGTTTGTATTACGATAAAAAGGCACGCATGAATTATCGTGGATCATCTAGTTTAAGGTATTCAAAAAAGAACTACGCATTTGTTGTAGGAGATGATAGTTGTACATTAGATGGAAAATGGATAAAAGACACAAAAAAAATGTTTGACATCAATGAAGTCAACAAGGAACGCGATTTTATATTGTATGCAGCCTATTCTGACCCAACTATGATGCGAAACAAACTAGCCTTGGATTTATATAGCGACATGACGGGTTCTTGGAATAGTAAATCTCGCTATGTAGAATTATACGTAGATGGAGAATACAAGGGCGTATATATATTCATGGAAAAAGTAAAAGAAGACAAAGGACGTGTACAAGTACAAGAAGATGGATATATATTTAAGTTTGATAAGACAGACGTTTGGGATAGAACAACTTCAACAGAAGGAGATAGAAGCACTTTTGTGTCGAATCTTACAGGAACGCAAGGTATACCGACTTACGGAATAACAGTTGATCATGGCTTTGAAATTGCCTACCCAGAATGGAAAGAAGAAGATTTTACACCTGAACAATGGACCACAAAATGGACTTATCTGCGTAACCGCATAAATGATTTTGAAAACGCCTTAAAAAATGGCAATTATACTGACGTCAACCAATACATTGATTATGAATCGTGGGCTGATTACTTTATTATGCAAGAATTTGCAAAAAACATTGATGGTTATCGCATTTCTGTATGGTTTACGATGGAAACAGCCACATCTCCTATCAAAATGACTCCGCTGTGGGACAATGAATTAGCTTTTAATATAAAAAATATTACAGGTAAAGGAAATACATCCACTACAGGTTTGATGGTTGAAAACTCTGAAACTCGGACAGACGCTTTTGCTATACCTTTTTGGTGGACAGGTGCAGGAAAAACAAACGTTGGAAATGGACTGCTTAACGACAACTGCTTTAAAGCAAAAGTAAAAGAACGTTGGTTAAAACACACCACCACAGGAGGTGCGTTGTCTCAAACAAATATCCGTGCTAAAATTGATGATATGCATACCTCGTTATTAGCATCGAGTTGTTCATCTACACCTGTTAGTCGCGAATTTGCAGCGAATGCTCGCTGGAGCACATCTTGGGCTGCTGACACAACAAATATAAATACGTGGATAAATCCAACAACAGGAAGAAGAAAAGGATTAGATGATATTATATCTACTTGGCCTACAATTTTATCATCTGCTACAATTAATACTGTCAATGATGTAAATCTTGGTGATAATGTTACATTTACTGCAACAGTAACGGGAACAGGCACTTACACATATGCTTGGTATTTTTGTGCAACCAACTCAATAGATAAAACTACATGGACGCTATTAAATGCAAATGGTACATCAACCTATGAAATTACAAATATTCAATCACAACATGATGGTTATTATCATTGCATTGTAACATCTACTACTTGCTCCTGTATTTCTGAGACACTTACATCACATCTTTCATTAGACACAAAAACATTGACCGTAATTTCAGCAAATACAACACAAGGCACGGTAACTGGAGGCGGAAGTTATACTATTGGGTCGAATGCAACTATTACAGCTTTACCCAAACCAGGATATCGTTTTGTACGCTGGTCGGATAACGATACAAATGCGTCAAGAGATATTACTGTTTCCGAAAATGCAAACTATATTGCCTATTTTACACTGCAAACATATACCATAACTCTACAGGGTGATAATGGAACATTTACTGGAGCAGGTACATATATGTATAATAATGTGGCAACTATTACTGCTATTCCCGATACAGGGTACGATTTTGTAAAGTGGAGCGATAATGATACCAATGCGTCTCGTTCTATTACTGTAACAGGCAATGTAACACTTTCCGCAACTTTTGCTATCAAGCAATATACCGTATCGCTTACTGCTGGTACTGGTGGTTCAGTATCTGGTGCTGGAAATTACAATCATGGTCAATCCGTAACGATTACGGCTACACCTACTACTGGGTACAATTTTGTGAAGTGGAGCGATAATGTAACCACAGCAAGCAGAACATTTAATGCAACTGAAAACCTAACACTTACCGCAACTTTCGCTATCAAGCAATACACCGTTTCGCTTACAGCAGGAACTGGAGGTTCGGTATCTGGTGCAGGGAATTACAATCACGGTCAATCCGTAACGATTACGGCTACACCTAGTACAGGGTACAATTTTGTGAAGTGGAGTGATAATGTTACCACAGCAAGTAGAACTTTCAATGCTAGCGAAAACCTAACACTAACTGCGACCTTTGCTATCAAACAATATACCGTAACCTTGACTGCGGGTACTGGAGGTTCGGTATCGGGTGCAGGAAATTACAATCATGGTCAGTCAGTAACCATTACAGCAACACCAAGTGCTGGATACGATTTTGTGAAGTGGAGCGATAACAATACCAATGCTTCTCGTTCAATCACCGTAACCGACAATATTTCCTTAACAGCCCAATTTAGTACAATACAATACACAATTTCAACGGAAATCATCGAAGGAGGTCATATTACAGGAGGAGGAAATTATCCTTATGGAACAAAAGTTACATTAGTTGCAGTTCCTGACGAAGATTATACTTTCTATGTATGGAATGATGGTCACACTTCTGCTAGTCGTGAAATTACCGTAACAGAAGACAAAACCTATATTGCCTATTTTGAAGAAAAAGTTTATACAGAAGTTGTTGAAAAACAACCGACAGAATACATCGTGTACAGCAAAAATCAAACAATCTTTGTAGAAGCACCAGATGGGAGCAGCATTCTTATTCAAGATATGATGGGTAGGTTATTAGCCAAAAATACGCCAACATTGTTTGTTCGAAATCCTGGTATCTATTTTATACACATCAATGATACTATTGTTAAATTAATTGTTAACTAAATTCAACTTAGAGGAGCGGTTTTACTCCCACTCCTCTAAACTATATTGCCTCGTATGATTATTAAAATTCATCCTCAAAACCCGCAAGAAAAAGAGATAAAACGGGTGGTAGATATTTTAGAGAATGGGGGGATTATTATCTACCCTACCGACACACTATATGCCTTTGGATGTAGTATTTTTGATCAAAAAGCAGTAAATAAAATTTGTCAATTAAAACAAATTGACCCAAAGAAGGTCCCTTTATCTTTCGTATGTAGTACAATAAGCCACATCAGTGAATATGCAAAAATATCCAACGATACCTTTGCTCTCCTTAAAAATAACTTACCAGGGGCTTTCACTTTCCTGTTACAAGGGAATACAAATTTACCTCGTTTATTTAAAGAAAAAAAGACTGTTGGAGTCCGAATCCCTGACAATAAAATTGTAAAAAAAATTGTCGAAACCTTAAATCATCCCATTTTATCTACTTCGATATTTATTGATGAAGATGACACAGAATATGCCACCAATCCAGACTTAATTGATGAAAAATATGGACACTTAGTAGATTGTGTTATTGACGGTGGATACGGAACACTAGACGTTTCAACCATCGTAGATTGCACCGAGGATAGCTTTGAGATTATTCGTCAAGGGAAAGGAATACTCCGCTAGTTTACCCTCAATAATAGTAATAGTTTGGGCTTAGAGACCATACTTTTGAAACCCCTTTATAATTCACTTTTACAGCATACACATCTCCACTAGGATTTAACATCTGAACTTGCGTTACTCTTTCATTCCCATCTAGCTTATATGCTCTTAGAGAAATAATACCATGAGACCAGTTTTGAAAATTATTGCGTGATTTAGCTGTTTCTTCAAGAGTAAAAGATAAAAAAACAACTGGAGTATTTGATTCGTTCTCTGTTTCATAATAATAACTATTTAGAGATTGAATACCAAAACGACCCTCGCCAGAAACATCAAACTGTGTTGGTCCCAGTTGCTGTAATTGTAATGACACATAGCAAAAAGGATTCCCATCTCCAACAGCAGAAATATTCCATGTTGAATCGGCTATGCAGGTAATTGTATATGCTATTTCTGAATTAGAAAAAAGAGGATGATTACTCGAAGAAACAGTACGTTTAAATATCCATTCAGTACCAACATGATACAATGATGTAGTTGATGTATTTATGTCATAAATCTTATCTGCACCCAAAAACAACCCCCACACACCATTTGACAAATCTCTAATCTTAAACAGAGAGAAAAGACTATCTTCTACGGCTATTTTTTGACTTTCTTGTGTATCTAGATAATAAGAAAAGTGTAATGCTTTGAGAATATCTCCTTGTAAAACAGTAAACATATGAGTATGCCAACTATCATATATAGCTTTCCCACTCTGCGTAGGCTGTGGCTCGCGTTGATTCTCGTAAATACAACTCGAAAATGAAAACAGTATAAACAAAAGGAATAATGTATATAAAACAGATAAATGTTTCATAACTAATTGTTTAATTTAAATTATTTTACAAACTTATATCCAATACCAGCAGAAAACATGCCTTTAAAACCGACTCCATACTCTACAAAACCAAATAATTCCTTCCCAAAACGTGCCCCAATAATGTTTAGATGATAAGTAGGCAACAAACTCAACTCTAAACCATTCTTTGATGGTTCATTCGTAAATAGCTTCTCTTTCATCGTTATAGCTATTCCAAGTCCCGCTCCACTATATATTTGGATAATTGACTCATTGAGCCACAACAACATCATTTCAGGCATCAATAAAAAGACATGTGTATTTTCTCTTCGTACAATAGCATCCGTAAATACATCATGCTTTTTAGCATAATATCCAAAATAACCAAATACCCCACCTACTTTGTACCATGATGCAGCCTGGTAGGTAATTTTTGTTGAGATTACGGGAGTAATATATGTGTTACCCGCATATTCTTCAGGTCCAAATACATAATCATCAAAACTGAACGGTTTGGGGTCGTAATATGGTCTAAACAAGAAATATCCATCTGTATAAAACGATGCAAGCATTGGATCGCCTATAGCAACAGAAATATCATAGCTAGGAATATACTTCTTGTACCCCGCATCATGTTGAGCTAGTATATTGTAAGTAAAAAGACTTAATAACAGGCTTAAAAGAACAAATCTACCCTTCTTCATCCCTATATATTTATGCATACATACACTTCAAGTATTAATAATTTCTGTAAGCCGAACGCACAAAAGTAAGCACCTGAGAATAAATTGGTTTTGTAAATTCTATAAACAAATCTTGATGAGGTGGAGGGAGTTGTGGTTGCAACTGTGTCATACGTTTTTGTTTATCCGAAAGAGCTCTTTCATCCCCACTATAACTTGACCATTCGGTATACCATACATATTCTCCAACAAAATTTTGATGTTGCAAAATACGATTAGTTGGTGCATCAATGATACGAACACTCAACACTCCAGCTGATAAAATTTCTCTTCTATTGGTAGTAAATTTTGCATATACGGTATTATATGCGTTATAACTTTTCCCATCTACATTTACTTTTCCTACTACCACACTATCTCGTTTTAGTTCTTGTGTCTTGATAGTTTCACGCACATTACCAATCGTATAATCAGTAAAATCAAAAATTAAAAATTGATGCGGATTATTCATTTTCAAACTTTGAGCCTCTTCGATAGTATAAAAACGAATAAACTTCTGTTGACTTTGACGCGTCATTTCTGCAATCAAATTATTACTAAAAAATTCTGCCGAAAGCTGGTATTTCCCTGCAGTAATTGGTCTTTCTACCAATACTCGTAATGTTGCATAATACAATGACTCTTCTATTTTATTAAAAACATCTTTATAACCATATACATATTCGTTAGCTCGATTGAAATGGTTATATGCAATGCGAGATTGTTCTAGTGTACGATACGACAAAGCTGTTTCACCTAAATTGTATAATAATTCAGCTGCTTTCTTTTTTGCTTCCGAAATTTCAGCCTGATATTCAGCAGGACGAGGAATAAGCTCAAATGCTTTAGGACATGCATAAATCTGATTTGCGATATTATTAAGACGTGAATACTGATATACCATAATATCATATTTATCCAAGTCATCACGTACATTGGCATTTTCAATTTCACGCAATGCTGTTTTCTGTGCCATCGGATAGGCATTAAGCAATACTGTTTGTGCCTTACTATCATCGGGTTTACTCCGCAAACGAGCAATTGCCTCTATCGTTGCCTTGTAATAATCTCCTTTTCTGTATGCTTTTTGAGCCGTATTACAAGCAGTAGTAGCAAGTAATGCTATCAAACCAATTGCGACAAATGAGTTAAATTTTTTCATATACATTCATTTTAAAGTGTTACATTCTATCTGGCACATCAATACCTAGTAGCCTCATACTCGATTTTATAACACGTGCTATTTCACGTGATAATACCAAGCGAAAATGACGAACAGCTACATTTGTTTCTTTTAAAATTGAAAAATCATGGTAAAACTGGTTATATTCTTTTACCAAATCATACGCATAATTTGCAATCAATGCAGGACTAAAATCATTTCCTGCTTGTTCTATTACAGCAGGGAAATCAGCCAATAGACGCAATAAACTAATTTCTTTTTCGGCTAAATCTTGTTGTAATTGAACTTCTCCCGAAATAGAAATACCTTGATCTATAGCTTTACGCAATACGGATTGAATACGAGCATGTGTATACTGAATAAATGGTCCCGTATTTCCATTAAAATCAATTGATTCTTTTGGGTTAAACGTCATATTTTTGCGAGGGTCAACTTTTAGTATAAAATACTTTAACGCACCTAAACCTACCATATTGGCTATGGATTGCACTTCATCCACGGACAAACCATCTAATTTCCCTAATTCATTAGCTGTGTCTAATGCTGTTTGTACCATTTCTTGCATCAAATCATCAGCATCTACAACAGTACCTTCACGACTTTTCATTTTCCCTTCGGGCAGTTCTACCATACCATACGAAAAGTGCACTAAATCTTTACCCCACGAAAAGCCCACTTTATCCAACAAAAGTGCTAATACCTGAAAATGATAATTTTGTTCATTCCCAACCACATACACCATTTTTTGAATGGGATAATCGTCGTAACGCAATTTAGCTGTGCCAATATCTTGGGTCATATATACGGATGTGCCATCTGCACGCAATAGCAATTTTTCGTCTAGCCCGTCTTGTGTTAAATCCGCCCACACCGAACCATCTTCTTTTTTATAAAAAACGCCTTTTGATAAACCTTCTTCTACCTTATTTTTTCCCTCAAGATACGTTTCAGATTCGTAGTATATTTTATCAAAATCAACACCGAGTTGTTTGTATGTTTGGTCAAAACCTGCATACACCCATTTATTCATCATTTCCCAAAGTTGACGTACTGTTACATCATCATTTTCCCATTTTCTCAACATTTCTTGGGCTTCTATCATTAATGGAGCTTTCTTTTTAGCTTCATCTTCAGACATGCCTTGTTGCAACAAATCGGCAACTTGCTTTTTATACTCTTTGTCAAAAATTACATAATATTTTCCGACTAAATGGTCGCCCTTCATCCCAGAAGACTCTGGCGTTTCACCATTACCAAATTTTTGCCAAGCCAACATGGATTTACAAATATGAATCCCTCTATCGTTTACAATATTGGTTTTAACTACGTTCCAACCATTCGCTTTTTGGATTTCGGCAATACTATATCCTAATAGATTATTACGTATATGTCCTAAATGGAGTGGCTTGTTTGTATTGGGTGATGAATATTCAATCATCATTACAGGAGCATCTGGCTTTGGCAATTTACTTCCATAATATGGATCTTGTGTAATCATTTGGAGCATTTGCAACCAATAGCGTGGGTTTATACTCAAGTTTAAAAAGCCTTTAATCACATTAAAACTTTTTATTATAGGAGCATTTGCTACTAACCATTCTCCTAACTCTACCCCAATAGCTTCGGGGGATTTACGTGCTAATTTAACAAAAGGGAACGTTACCACCGTAAGTTCTCCATCAAAATCTTTTTTTGTTTTTTGTATTTGCACCAAAGAAATATCAATTTCTTGATGATAAAGTTGAGGAATTGCTTGTAATATAAAATTTTCTACTTGTTGGGTAAGATTCATGGATATATATAGCTAAAATGATACGGAATTATATAAGTACTTAAACTGAACAAAAATACTATTTTTTTTGGGAAGAAAATACTAGTAAATAAAAAAAATGGAGCTCAATACTTTTGAAACCCCATTTTTTTAGAATATTTAGTGTTTTCTATTTGCTATCCTATTTAACTAAGTCAGCCAATTCAGCACCTGCTTTAAATTTAACAACTTTTTTAGCATCAATTTTGATTTTGGCACCTGTAGCTGGATTAACACCTGTACGAGCACTTCTTTCAGCTACGTCGAAAGAACCGAAACCAACAAGGGCAACTTTATCTCCTGATTTTAATGCGTTAGATACTGCTGCGATGAAACCATCAAGTGCTTTTTTTGAATCAACTTTGCTAAGACCTGAATTGTCAGCAATTGCACTAATAAGTTCTGCTTTGTTCATAATGTTTTTGATTTAGAGTGGTTAAAAAAATAAATTAATTAAAAATAAAATTTCATACTTTGGCAAATGTAATTGAAAATTAATTAATTGCAATACTTTTTTAAAAAAAAATATACTTTTTGGTGAAAATTTCCCCAAACTGTGGCTTTTTCAGGGTTTTTCCATAAAAAAATAACTACTTTTGCACATCAATTAAGTAGGAAGTTATGAATAATTCTTTTCTAGGAGGAATACCTCCTGTTGTAAAAAATTTACTTATTATCAATATTCTTTTCTGGTTGGCTTCTCTCACCCTACCTGGTGTAATAGGTATTGATGTCGTTGACTGGTTAGGCTTGCATTATTGGCAATCAGATAAGTTTGTGGTATCTCAGCTAGTTACGTATATGTTTCTACATGATACTAGCTCGTTGTTTCATTTATTTTTCAATATGTTTGCCCTGTATATGTTTGGAAAAAACATTGAATATATTTGGGGAACAAAAAAGTTTCTACTTTTTTATTTTGTAACAGGTATTGGAGCTGCCATTGTGCAACAAATAACATGGTCGTTTGATTTTGTTCCTATTGCTAATGCCTTTGGCGAATATGTAAATAATCGTGATATTAGTGTATTAATGCCTTACTTAAATGTAAATGAATCTACCGTATTGTCAACCACTGAAGTGTTGCAACTAAAAAATATGGTACTGAACCAGCCTATTACAGTTGGAGCTTCAGGTGCAGTGTTTGGTATATTGCTTGCGTTTGCTATGTTATTTCCTGATGCACGTATTATGCTCTTATTTTTACCTGTGCCCATTAAGGCAAGATACTTTGTTATTTTTTATGGTGCTATGGAATTGTTTTTAGGTGTAAGTAATTTTCAAGGAGATAGTATAGCTCATTTTGCTCATTTGGGGGGTATGTTATTCGGCTTAGTGTTAATTCTGCTTTGGCGTAAAAAAGGTACCTTATACTAATGGTTTAAACACTAAAGAAAAAAAAATAACTATGTGGTCTCAAATAAAAACTAATTTTAAACAAGGCTCTTATCTTACACGCTTGTTGTATATCAACTTGGGCATGTTTGTATTGGTTCGTTTGGTATTATTGATTTTTACCTTGTTCAAACATGATATCAGTTTTGCTATACGATATATAGAAATGCCTGCATATATAGGAAATTGGATCACACAGCCATGGGGCATCATTACCTATATGTTTTTGCATGTAGATTTTATTCACTTTATATTTAATGTTTTGGTATTGTACTGGTATGGCACCATTTTTTTGCAATTTTTCAACCAAAAACAGTTAGTAGGTGTGTATATATTGGGAGGTATTGGTGGTGCATTCCTATATGTTTTTGGGTATTCTGTGTTTCCTTATTTCCAAGAAGTATTGAAACATACGTATTTGCTAGGTGCTTCGGCATCGGTGATGGCTCTGATTTTTACTACGGTGATATATGCTCCTAATTATGAAGTGCAACTTGCTTTAATTGGGCGTGTTAAATTGAAATACATTGGTTTAGTTTTATTTGCAGTAGATGTATTAAGTGTAACCTCAGTAAATGCTGGAGGGAGTATTGCTCACATTGGAGGTGCCATTACGGGCATATTGTTTGCTAGTTTATATGTTCGCCAACGAGTCGATTTAACTACGGGCATTAGTTGGTTACTTGATAAACTAGCTACCTTAGTGCAACCAAAACCAAAAATTACCGTAAGCTATGGCAGACCGAAAACAGATGCCGAATGGAATGTAGAAAAAAAAGCTAAAAATGCAGCTCTTGATGAAATTTTAGAACAAATAAAAAAATCAGGTTACGATAATTTGAGTGCTGAACAAAAAAAAATGCTGTTTGACATTAGCAATAAAAAAAACAATAACTAAAAAATACCGACCAACATGAAACTCAAGTGGTTGACAAATGCATTTCTTTTATTGCTCAATAGCATTGTATTAGTGATTTTGTTAGTAATCAATTATGTTTCTGTATTGTCTCCCGACTCGGTATGGTCAGTATTGGCTCCTACTAACATTCTTTTCACAGCCTTTGTTAGTATCAATTTATTGTTTGTACTATGGTGGATTATCCATTTGAAGTGGTATGCTATTTTTTCTGTTCTTGCCCTACTCCTTTGTTATACAAATATTAGTAATACGTTTATTATTTGGTCTGAAAAGCCTTTTCCAGAGGAAAATAAACCTATATACTCCGTGGTTTCGTACAATATACACCATTTTAAATTTTTCCCTAAAGAAAAAGAAACGAAAACAGGCAATCATATTCTGGATTATTTGGTAGAACTTGATGCCGATATAATCTGCTTGCAAGAATTTGCATATAGTGATTACGAGCCGTTTACATTATCTGACATAAAGAATCAACTGTCTGATTATCCATACAATCATATAGAAATATTATATAAAGACAGACATATCTCAAAAGGTATTGCCACTTTTTCAAAACACAAAATAACGAATAAACAACACATTTCTATCCCTGCAGAATATCATGGAGCCATTTCCTCTGATGTTCTGCTAGATGGCAAAAAAATCCGCATTATTAATTTTCACTTTGAATCGAACAGGTTAACCAGCAAAGACAAAGATATAAAACGCTTAACTGATCGAAATAAAATACCATCGTTTGCTAAAAGATTGCAATCGAAACTTCATACTGCGTCACGCAAAAGAGGCAAACAAGCAGATGCATTAATGACATTCGCAACAAACTCTAACATGCCTACTATTATATGTGGGGACATGAATGATGTCCCTTCTTCGTATACATATAGAACGATTACTCAACATTATACAGACAATTTTAAACAAGTAGGCAAAGGTTTTGGCAATACGTTTCACGAAAACTTTTACCGATATCGTATTGATTATACTTTTACAAATAAGCAAATCAACCCATTAAAAATAAAAACTCATCCTTATGATATTTCTGACCATTTCCCCTTACAACTAGACTTTCAGACACCTTAGTTAACTCGCTACTATTCAAACGATAAACTTTTTCTTTCAAGAAGTTTTGTATTTCATTTATTTTTTTTAACTTTGGGGCATATACTGTTACGCTAACCTTAATTCAACATAGTATGAATACATCACGTACTAGCACGTCCTTTTTGTACCCACTCCTCTCGTGGAATTTTGTATTACGCCTATTATTTATTGGACTATTTTTAGTAGTCAGTCTTGCAAATACCTTTGCAATAAAAGTAAGAAACGATAACGCTTGGGCTTCCGTCCGCATACATTATTGGAACGGAGGAACTGGTTCTGATTGGGGTTCTCGCCCAACGATGACAGCTACCACTACACCTGCTTGGGATACAAGTGGGAAAAGCTGGGTGGAATGGAATATTAATACATGTACAAGTATCAAACTAACAGGGACAAACGAACCTCCCAATACAAATGA
>Ga0116172_10001172_pt1 | contig 24782 bp, 24 predicted proteins | sample AD_UKC083_MetaG_FD_89799 | JGI IMG/M metagenome (GOLD analysis project Ga0116172, IMG submission 89799) | Active sludge microbial communities of municipal wastewater-treating anaerobic digesters from USA - AD_UKC083_MetaG | ecosystem: Engineered > Bioreactor > Anaerobic > Digestate | place: USA... | reverse complement strand
TGGCGCGTGTCGTGCTGGAGCGGGTGCAGACCAGCACCTCCACTTCGACCGGGCGGCTGATGTTTCAGCTGGAGTTTGTGGGTTTCACCCGTTTGGGTGTGAGCCCCTTGCAGTCCTTGAACCAAAACATTTCGCGATACCAGAATTTGCGTGATTCAGGCGGCAGCTTGAGCCGCTTTAGCAACTACGATTGAAAGACCATGAATTTTCGAACCTGGGTACCCGTCTTTGGCCTCGTTTGCAGCAGCGTGTGCGGTTTGGCGCACGCGCAGGCATCGCGCCCTGCCGACTCGATTGTGGCGGTCGTCAACTCGGAGCCTGTTACGCAAAGCGAGTTGCGTTCGGCCATGCAACGTACCGCGCGCGAATTTGCACAGCAACGTGTGGCCGTACCGGCAGATGACGAACTTCAGCGCCGCGTTCTGGAACGCCTGATCAACGAGCGCGCCCAGTTGCAGCATGCGCGGGAAACCGGCATCCGTGTGGATGAGGCGGCCGTGGATCAGGCCGAGCAGGGCGTGGCACGCCAGAATCAGATCGACGTGGCGGAATTGCGCCAACGCGTGGCAAAGGATGGGTTCACCGTGGCGCAGTTTCGAAGCCAGTTGCGGGACCAGTTGACCCTCTCGCGTGTGCACGAGCGTGAGGTGGAAGGTCGTTTGCGGATCTCGGAGGCAGAAATCGACGCCGTCATTGCCGAGCAGCAGGCAGGGCAAACCGACCCCATGGCGCAGGAGATCAACCTTGGCAACTTGCTGGTGTCGGTGCCCGAAAGCGCAACCACCGAGCAAGCCGCACAGCGGATGATGCAAGCGCAAAAGATACTGGATCGCCTGCGTGCCGGGGAAGATTTTGCGGCGCTGGTCAGCGAGGCTTCATCCGGTGACCGGGCCAACGGGGGGCAGTTGGGCTTGCGCCGTGCGGACCGCTATCCTCCCTCCTTTGTGGCTGCGACCCAGAATCTGGCAGTCGGTCAGGTTTCCGAAATTGTGCGATCGGGTGCCGGCTTTCACATCTTGAAGGTGGTGGAGCGTAAGGCGCCATCGGTGGCGGCTCCGGTTGCGGTGCAGACCCGTGCGCGCCACATCTTGTTGCGTCCTAGTCCACAAATGTCGTCGGCTGCAGCAGTGGCGCAGGCTACCGATTTCAAGAAACGTATTGAATCGCGCTCTGCCACCTTTGAGGCATTGGCGCGAGAGTATTCGCAAGATGGAAGTGCTCCCCAAGGTGGGGAACTAGGCTGGGTCGGACAGGGCGCGTTTGTGCCGGAGTTTGAAGAGCCCATGAATCGCCTTGCCGAAGGGCAAATCAGCGCGCCGGTGGTCTCGCGTTTTGGCGTGCACCTGATTCAGGTGATGGAGCGTCGGCGCGTGGAGCTTTCTGAGCGAGAAGTGCGCGAAGGCATTCGCGCGCGACTCAAGGAAAGCCGGTATGAGGCCGCCTTTACCGCCTGGGCACAGGAAATTCGCTCCAATGCATTTGTTGAAATCCGCGAGGCATCCCAGTAGCCTTGGCATGAAACACATTGCCCGCAAGCGATTTGGTCAGCATTTTCTGACCGATGGCGCCATTATCGAAGCCATCGTTCACGCGATTGCGCCCAGGCCCGGGCAACGCATGGTGGAGATTGGCCCCGGCCTGGCAGCTCTCACCCAGCCACTGGTCGAGCGTATGGGGCATTTGACGGTCATCGAACTGGACCGGGATCTGGCCCAACGTTTGCGGGGCCACGGGCAACTGACGGTGATTGAGTCTGATGTACTAAAAGTGGACTTTTCCCTAGTCAATGCTCAATGGAATGCTATGTATTCAGGAGCTGATCGGGTTTTGCCCACGCCAGAACCGTCTTCGGGCCGGTTGCGCGTGGTGGGTAACCTTCCATACAACATCTCGACTCCCATCCTCTTCCACCTCCTTGACGCGGTGGGCGTGATCGAAGACCAGCACTTCATGTTGCAGAAGGAAGTGATCGACCGCATGGTGGCCCAACCGGCGACTGCCGCGTTTGGTCGGCTCAGTGTGATGTTGCAGTGGCGCTATGCAATGGAAAACGTTCTCCTGGTGCCGCCCGAGAGTTTTGACCCGCCACCCAGGGTGAACAGTGCCGTCGTGCGCATGGTGCCACTTGCCAATCCACCAGAACTCGACGTGGCCTTGTTGAGCGAGTTGGTGCAGGTGGCTTTCAGCCAGCGGCGCAAACTGCTGCGCCACACGCTGGGCCGCTGGCTGGACGAAAAAGGATTTGCTGGGGTCTTTGATGTACAGCGCCGCGCTGAAGAAGTTCCGGTGCACGCCTATGTGGATTTGGTCCGGCAATTGAAGCCCGGATTGCAACCAGCCCATAACACGCCATGCGACTGACCACCTACACCGACTACGCACTGCGCACTCTGATGTACCTGGCCGTCAATCGGGACAGGCTGGTGACCATTCAGGACATTGCTGACCTGCACAGCATTTCGAAGAATCACCTGACTAAAGTCGTTCATCACCTTGGGCAGATCGGGATGGTCACCACGGTGCGCGGGCGCAATGGGGGTCTCAAGTTAGGAACAGAGCCGGTTGACATCAACATCGGCAATGTGGTTCGGCAAACCGAAAGTGACTTTTACATGGCCGAGTGTTTCCAAGGAGGCAACAAACGCTGCGTCTACACATCGGCCTGCGTGCTGGAAGAGGCCCTGGTAGCTGCCACTGCTGCCTATTTGAGTGTGCTTGATGGACTTACCCTGGACATGCTGACGTCCACGGTGAATAGCGCTGTCAAAGATAAAGGAACGCAGCCCGTGACGTTTCACCCCAAGAAGCGCCTGACCGGTTAGCTATTGCCAATCGGTCAGAAGGCGTTCCTTAAATCAGCTTGGAGTAGGTGGATGTCGTGGGTTGGCCCAGGTACCGGTCGAACACCATGCCGCTGGCGCGGACAAACAGGCGCCCTTTGGGAGTCACCCGAATGGCGGTCGCGTCGATGGTGATCAGACCCGCTTCTTCGTAGGGTTTGAGGCGCAGCAGCTCGGCTTCAAAGTACGCATTGAAGTCGATGCCGTATTCGCGGTTGATGGCATCAAACTCTACCGGTGCACTGCACATCAGCGTCATGATGATGTCGCGGCGCAGCACATCGTCCTGGGTTAATTCAAAGCCCTTTTCGATGGGCAAACGTCCGGCATCCAGGTGCTGGTAGTAGGCGCTGACCGTGCGCACCGCCTGGCTGTACGAACTCCCCACCTTGCTGATAGCCGATACACCCAGCCCGATCAGATCGCACTCTGAACGGGTGGTGTAACCCTGGAAGTTGCGGTGCAGGGTCTTGTCCAGTCTGGCCTTGTTCAATTCATCGTCGGGCTTGGAGAAGTGATCCAGACCGATGTAGACGTAGCCGGCGTCGAGCAAGCGGCGCATGGACATCAGGAAAATCTGCAGACGCAGCTCGGCCGACGGCAGATCACTCTCCACAATCAGGCGTTGCGCTTTGAACCGGCCTGGCAGGTGGGCATAGTTGTACAGCGCAATGCGGTCGGGTGAGACGCGAATCAGGCTGTCCAGGGTCCGACTGAAACTCTCCAGCGTTTGCTTGGGCAAACCGTAAATCAGGTCCGCATTGATAGACTGGAAACCCGACTTGCGGCTCTCGACCACCGCCTGCTCCACCATATCCAATGGCTGGATACGGTTAACCGCCTGTTGCACTGCCGGGTCGAAGTCCTGCACGCCAAAGCTGTTGCGGTTGAATCCCAGTTCCGCCAGCATGGCCAGGGTCTGGGGCTGGACGGTGCGCGGGTCAATCTCTACGCCCAGTTCGGCGTCCGGAGTCAAACTAAAGTGCTTGCGCACCGTCGCCATGAGTTGGTGCAACTCGCTTTCGCTAAAAAAAGTGGGGGTCCCGCCGCCCAGGTGCAACTGGACCGTTTTGCGATCCGCGCCGACGCGCGATGCAACCAGCGCCATTTCCTTATCCAGGTAGCGCAGGTATTCACCCACACGCTCATGGTCCCGGGTAATGATTTTGTTGCAGGCACAGAAGTAGCACAGTGACTCGCAGAACGGCAGGTGGATGTAGATCGACAGGGGTGGGTTGCTTGTGCGACCTGCGCGTTGGTCCAGGTATTCCCGATAGGTTACTTCGGTAAAGTTGGCGTGGAAGCGGTCCGCGGTAGGGTACGAGGTGTAGCGCGGGCCGAGTTTGTCAAATTTACGAACCAGTTCTTCGGAAATTTCCAGATCGTGCGAAGCGATTGTCATTGCGGTGTCCTGTAGGTAACAAAAAACCCATCACAAGGATGGGCTTTTTGGGGCTGATTGCAAGCTCATGCGGCTGCCAGCCAGTATCCCGAGTTGAAAGGGCTGCTCATGCGCAGCGCCAGTGGGGATACGTCCAACAATTTGTCGGTTGGCATCTTTTCGCCGGACTCGGTCGCCACTTCAATTCCCGCAATCGCGGGTGTCGGTACGACGGTACCATTTGCCTCGTTCGCCCGTTCTGCTTGGCTGGTGTGTGCAGAACGGGCTACAGAAAAGAATAGAAGCATCGGAACGGAATCTTCCGGTCTCCCCAGTAGTCGGCGGTGTCGCGGAAGATATCGAGCAGCTGCTCCCGTGCCTCTTTGTCAAATTTGGTGTTGGCAGGAATATGCTCCAGCACGGCGATGAAGCCCGGCTGAGGCCCTGACTTGTGAACCGGGTCGGTCATGCTGTCGTAGAGCGCATCAAAATTCTTGCCGACGTGGGCTGGCAGTTTGAACTGTTGCCCGATGAGGTCCAGCACGTCCTGTTTGGTTTGCGCTTCCGCCAGATTAGCGTACAGGAAGTGGTGGCCCAAGGCCTGCGCAGCTTCCTGCAAATCCGGTACCCGGAAGGCGCGGATCGATTGCACGATGTTGGTTCTAACGGTTCGAAGTGGCATGTCCATTCCCGCTTCTCTTTCTTAAAAGGTAAAAATTCGACTCACGGCACAATCTTGCGAAAACTCGCGTAGTGATCGGCTGTGTAAAAACAGGCGTCCGGTGTGGTGGCTGGGCCACCGCACACAATTCGACGGGCTCCCCGGTTACTGGATCGCGGTGTCTTGACGGTGTATTCGCGGTAGTAACCCCGCTTTTGGGAAGGCAGCAAGCGTTCCCGATTGCCAAAAATCACACCGTCTTTTCCATATGGAAAAGGTCCACCTTGGTGGATCAAGCGATAGATTTCGATTCCCTGCGGGGGTAATTCGTTCAGTGCTACGGTGGTATTGATCGCGGATGTTGCGGCCCATTCCCTTGCCTGAACACCACCGCACACCACCGTTAGGACCAGCAAAAAGCTGGTAAGCACTAACTTAAATAACCCTTTGCGCACCATCAAATCCCTCAAACGACTCCGGGTTAACCCGAGAAATCCAAGGGATGTAGTGTCCTGCATTTCACCCAAAAAAGCAAGACCTTGCCCAATTTTTGAGCAAGGTCTTTGGACTTTTAAACTCCGTGAGTACGCGCTAACTGTCTTGGAAATGGCTACCGAACGGCGTTTGCATCTGCCACGGTGAGGGCTGTCATATTTACAATTCGACGCACTGTCGTACTGGCTGTGAGCACATGAACCGGTTTGGCAGCACCCAGGAGCACTGGTCCGATGGCAATGTTGCCTCCGGCGGCTGTTTTGAGCAGGTTGTATGCAATATTGGCGGCATCAATATTGGGCATGACCAGCAGATTGGCATCTCCATGGAGCGTGCTGTTGGGCATTAGCGCCATGCGGGCAGCGCCATCGAGTGCAACGTCGCCGTGCATTTCGCCGTCCACTTCCAGCCAGGGCGCTTGTTGCTGCAACAGCGCTAGCGTTTGGCGCATCTTCAGGGCACTGGGCTCGTTGCTGCTGCCAAAACTGGAATGGCTGAGCAAGGCCGCCTTGGGCTTGAAGCCAAAGCGCCGCATTTCCTCCGCCGCCATGATGGTGATCTTGGCCAGTTCGCGCGCGGACGGGTCGTAGTTCACGTGGGTGTCAACGATGAAGACCTGACGTCCTGGAAGCATCAGCCCGTTCATGCAGGCGTAGATGGGCACGTCCAGCCCCGTGTCCAGTCCGGCAGCGGAGCGCTTGCCAATGACCTGGTCGATGTATTGCAGGTGCAGCGCCGTCGTGCCCCAGGTGCCGCAAATCATGCCATCTACGTCTCCCTTGTGCAGCAGCATGGCCCCGATCAGGGTGAGCCGTCGGCGCATCTCGATCTTGGCCACCTGGGCTGTTACACCCTTGCGCTCGGTCATCCGGTGGTAGGTTTGCCAGAAATCCCGGTAGCGGTGGTCCAGCTCCACATTGACCACGTTGTAGTCCAGGCCTTCTTTCAGCCGCAGCCCGAACTTTTCAACCCGTTCGGCAATCACGCTGGGGCGCCCGATCAGCGTGGGCAGGGCGAGCCGCTCGTCCACCACAATCTGGGCAGCGCGTAGAACCCGTTCGTCTTCGCCCTCTGCGTAGGCCACCCGTTTTTTTAGGGCCTTCTTGGCCGCCAGGAAAATCGGCTTCATGGTGGTGCCCGAGGCGTAGACAAAGCTCTGCAGCTTCTCCACATAGGCGTCCATGTCGGTGATAGGGCGCAGTGCAACGCCGCTGTCTGCGGCCGCTTTGGCCACAGCCGGAGCAATCTTCATCATCAGCCGCGGATCAAACGGCTTGGGGATCAGGTACTCAGGGCCGAAAGCGAGTTGCTCGCCGGAGTAGGCGGCAGCAACCACTTCGCTCTGCTCCGCCTGGGCCAGGTCTGCGATGGCGTGCACGGCAGCGATTTCCATTTCCATGGTGATGGTGGAGGCACCCGCGTCCAGCGCGCCCCGGAAGATGTAGGGGAAGCACAGTACGTTGTTCACCTGGTTGGGGTAGTCTGTGCGGCCCGTGGCCATGATGGCGTCGTTGCGCACTGCATGCACTTCTTCCGGCAGAATTTCCGGCGTCGGATTGGCCAGCGCGAACACTAGCGGCTTGGCCGCCATACTCTTGACCATGTCGGCCTTGAGCACCCCTCCGGCGGAAAGACCCAGGAAAATGTCGGCGTCAACAATCGCTTCGCGCAGTGTTCGGGCGCTGGTGGGTTGTGCAAAAACGGCCTTGTCCGCATCCATCAACTCCACGCGACCTTCATAGACCAGACCGGCCAGGTCGGTGACCCAGATGTTCTCGCGCGGGATACCGAGTTTGACCAGCAATCCCAGACAAGCCAGGGCTGCAGCACCCGCGCCTGACGTCACCAGTTTCACATTTTTGGGCTCCTTGCCAACCACTTTCAAGCCATTCAGAATGGCCGCGCCGACGACGATGGCCGTACCGTGCTGGTCGTCATGGAAGACCGGGATTTTCATCCGTTCACGCAATTTGCGTTCGACATAAAAGCAGTCTGGCGCCTTGATGTCTTCTAGGTTGATGCCGCCAAACGTGGGCTCCATCGAGGCAATGATGTCAACCAGTCGGTCCAGGTCGTGCTTTTCGTTGATCTCGATATCAAAGACATCGATGCCGGCAAACTTCTTGAACAACACCCCTTTGCCTTCCATGACCGGCTTGGCGGCCAGTGGGCCAATGTCACCTAGGCCCAACACGGCTGTACCGTTGGTTATGACTGCTACCAGATTGCCCCGGCTGGTGTACTTGAATGCGTTGTTGGGGTCCTTGACGATTTCTTCACAGGGTGCCGCAACCCCAGGTGAATAGGCCAGTGCCAGGTCGTGCTGGTTAACCAGCTGCTTGGTCGCCGAAATGGCAATCTTTCCAGGGGTGGGAAACTGGTGGTACTCCAGCGCAGCCTGGCGCAGTTGGGCCTTTTTCTCGGCGGAACTGGAGACCGGAGCCTTGGGGGAAATGGGCGTCTGATTTGGCATCTTGCATCCTCTGTGGCGTGGGGACGATGCGAAGGCGCATGGCCCTGTGCCCTGTTATGGGTTGTGCATTGTAGGGCGCTGGCTGTTTACCGCGACCCGTAGTTTCCACAGTCGCGTGCGAGCGCGACCCGATCAAATGGCCACAGTTACGGCCAGCCCACCGAGCTTGTCCGACCGGCCCACATGCAGCTGCATGTGGTGCACGATGGCAATCCGTCGCACGATAGACCAGCCCAGTCCACTGCCGTTTTCATCGGTGCCGGTCACTCTGAAAAAGCGTTCTCCCAGGCGCTTGAGGTCGCTGTCCGGCAATCCCGCTCCGCTGTCTTCGACCTGAAGGATCTGTTTGGCGTCGTTGCCTTGCAGTAGGGAAATGGCGACGCGTGCCTGCGTCGGGCTGTAGCGCACGGCGTTGTCCACCAGGTTGCGCACCAGAACGGCCAGCAGCGTTTCATTGCCTTGCACTTGGCAGGGTGCCGGGCAATCAAACTCCAGCAACTGGCCTTTTGAAATAGCCTTGGGAGCGAGGTCAGCTATCACCCGCCGCACCAGAGCCGCCAGATCCAAGGTCTGCATGGCGGGCATGGCCGATGCCTCCAGGCGCGAGAGGGTCAACAGCTGGTCCACCAACCGGATGGCACGTTCGCAACCTTCCAGCGTGTTGCGCAGCGCATGGCGGCGCAGCGCGTCATCTGTCTCAGCCAGTGCCACCTGCGCCTGGGCCTGTATGGCGGCAATGGGTGTGCGCAGTTCGTGGGATGCGTCTGCGGTGAACCGCCGTTCAGACTCCAGCAGGCTGCCAATGCGCTCGAACAGGCTGTTCAGAGCGTTCACCATGGGTGCAATTTCCGAAGGTGCACCGTCCATCGCCAGTGGGGTGAGCGCCGACGGCTTACGCTGGGCGAGCGTGGTCCCGAGGCGGCGCATAGGAGCCACACTGCGGTGAATGGCCCACCATAGCGCCAGTGCCAGTAGGGGAAGTGCAATGGCCATGGGTAACAAGGTGCTGCGCAACACGGCCCACAAAATGTGGGAGCGTGAATCCGCCTCTTCGCCGACATAGACATGCACGTCGCGCTCGGCACCGTAGGTTGAGAACACACGCCACGCAACGCCATCGAGCTGCACTGTCTCAAAACCCGAGCGAAAGTCGCTGTCGTCGCCGGCCATGGCCGCTTGCGGCGCGTTGGTCGACCGCATGACGAGCAGTCCTTCATGAAACACCTGAAACGCGACCCTGGGTGCGTACCGGTGCAACGACGGCGCATCCACACTGTCGTGGTCGCCATCCATTTCCTTGCCCTGCTGCACCACCAGAATGGCCGCTGCCTGTGCCAGATGTCCGTCCAGCAATTCGTCCAATTCATGTCGCACGTCCAGCCAGGTCAGCGCAGCGGTTGCAAGCCAGACGGTGGTGACCACCCCCAGAACCAGCATCAGGAGCCGGCGTTGCAGGGAATGTGGGGCGCGGATCATGGTGTCATGGAGCGGGCGCGTCGCGCATCAGCGTGTATCCTACACCGCGTACGGTGTGGATCAGTGTATTGCCCAACTTGCGACGCAGATTGTGAATATGGACTTCGATCGCATTGCTGTCCACTTCCTGCCCCCAGCTGTACAGCTGTTGTTCCAGCTGTTCGCGTGACAGTACCCTGCCTGCGCTCAGCATGAAGGCCTGCAGCAAAGCGAACTCCCGGTTCGACAGTGCGATGGCAACGTCGGCCTTGCGCACGGTTCGGGACGCCGGGTCCAGCACCACGTCCTGGGCCGTCAGGCACTCCTGGGGCTGTCCATGCGCGCGGCGCACCAGGGCGCGCAGACGCGCTGCGAGTTCATGCAAATCGACAGGTTTGACCACATAGTCATCGGCACCCATGTCCAGCCCGAGGATGCGGTCAGGCACCGTGTCGCGGGCGGTCAGCACCAGCACGGGTGTCGTAATTCTTGCCGCGCGGATGGCGGCCAAAACCTCCAGTCCGCCTTTGCGCGGCAGCCCCAAATCCAGCACGGCAGCGGTGTAGGGCTGCGCGCGCAATTCGCGCTCGGCAGCCTCACCATCGCGCACCCAGTCCACCAGGAAGCCGAGCTGACGCAAACCGGCGCGCAGCCCGTCGCCCAATAGGGAGTCGTCTTCGGCGAGCAGGATGCGCATGCAGTGATTATCTCCAGTACGTCAGGCGAAGGTATCGGCCATCAGAGCACCAAACCACTTGCCCATGTCCTTGAAGGACTCGGTGTTCCAGCCAACGGAGGCGCCAGTGGCAGCAGGAACGGCCACCATCGTGCCGGACACCGGGTCATATTGGTACATCGCGTGCAGCCACGAGGCCTGGGTGGTGGTGATGGTCGAGAAGCAGGCCGAGTTGGTGACGGGCGCCGAGTCCGGGCTGCCACCGGCCAGTATGCGGGTCAGCGCATCGGCACACACCTTGGCCTCTTGGTTGGCAACGTGGCCGGCTTTGGGCTGGGTCGTCGCACTCGAGTCACCAATGATGTGCACCTTGCTGGCGCCGGGCGTCGTGCTGGCGTAGCTCAGCACGTTGACACCGGCAAAGCGCCCTTCGGTGGCATTGTTCAAACCGGTTGCCGCAATCAGGCCACCCGCGCGCTGGCGTGGAATCATGTTGACCACATCACCCTTAAACGTGCCCCCGCCGTTGGTGTACAGGGTCATGGTACTTGCATCCACGCTGAGCACTTCGGCGTTATTGTGGTATTCGATGACGTTGCCATGTATACCCAGGAAGGCGTTGGTGAAGTTGTCCTTCTCGGTCACGATATCGGAGTTGGCATCCAGCACAATCAGCTTGGATCCGGGCTTCTTGACTCTGAGCCAGTCCGCCACCAGGCAGGCCCGCTCGTACGGGCCGGGGGGGCAGCGATACGGCGTCTTGGGAATGGTCAGGACCGCCACTCCGCCTGGGCGCATTGTGTTCAACTGACTGGCCAGCAAAGTGGTTTGCGGGCCTGCGGTCCATGCGTGGGGCATCTTGTCGGATGTGCCCAGGCCGGGCACCGTATCAAAAGTAATTCCGGGCGCCATCACAATGCGGTCGGCCTTCAGAACGGTTTTGTCGGCCAAGGTCACTGTGGCGTTGACCGGGTCTACCGCCACCACTTCGCCAAACACCGTGGTTACACCATACTTGCTGCGCAGCGTGTCGTACTTGTAAGTGAGACTGGCCATCGTGCGCTGACCGGTGAGGACCAGGCTGCTCATGATGTTGGAGGTGTAGGTCGGCATGCGCTCCACCAGCGTGACTTCTATGCCATCCCCCCAAAGCCGCAGGTACTTGGCGACCGTGGTACCGGCCATACCACCTCCGATGACGATGACCCGGGCCTTGACGGTCGTGCTGGCGGGTACCACTGCGGTGGTGGTGCTGGTAGAGCCACTGCGGCTGGACGATTTCTTATCGTCGTCGGCCATTGCCGAAGTTGCCAGTGCAGAAAAGGCCGTTGCAGCCAAAAATTTGCGTCTATGCATGGTGATTCTCCGGTTTAGCGTTGGGTAGACAGCCATTGGGCAAGCTGGCGAAGTTGGGCGTCGGTGTAGCCCATGGAGTGCTTGGCCATGATGCCTTTGCCCTCTTTGCCCGAGCGGAACTCGACCATCTCCTTGTAGAGCTCGTTGGCGGATTTACCCGCCAGCGTGTCAAAACCCGGGCCCTTGCCGTTGGTGCCATGGCACTGGAAGCAGTTGGACGCCAGCAGGCGTCCCGCCGGTGTGGTTTGAGCTTGCGCGCCCACACTGGCGCACACCAGAAAGGCCGTGGCTGCGAGTGCATGCAGTCTGCGCCGGGAAAGGTTACTCATGGGGACTCCTTTTGAGGTTGTTGGGATACACATTGCATTGTGCGAATGCACTTACATAATTAGCGACGAATATGTGTAAGCAAATATATAAAGACCGCATGCCTTTGTTACAGCCGGGATCAGCACCTGCACCACTGCAGATACCAGAACCCCACCACGGCGACCAAAAGCAGTGCCGCGACCATACGCCAGGCGTTGTGGATGCCTTGATTGGGCGCGCCGACTTTTCGTCCGGTCAGCATGGCGCGGGCCAGGTTCTCATGGTGCAGCCAGCTTGAGATCACCACAGCGGCAATATGAAATCCCACCAGCAGCAGCATGCCGTTGGCAACCACTTCGTGCAGTTCTGCAACCCACTCGCCAGCCAATTCATCGTAGGTCGCCCATCCGGTAGCGGCAATGGTGGCCGTCAGCGCCAGCATGGCCACAATGGCTAGGGCACCAGCGGGGTTGTGCCCGGTATGGTGCTGTGGCTGGTGGGTCAGCAGGCTGCGAAGGTAGGCTGCAACGGCCCGGGGTCCGCGAACAAAGGAAGCAAAGCGGGCGTAGCGCGTGCCCACCAAGCCCCAAACCATGCGAAAGGCCACCAGGCCCGCCATGGTGTAGCCCAGCGTGACATGCAACAGGCGCCAGGCTTCACTCTCCGAGGTGAGGTAGGCGCCCGCAAAGCACACCACCATCAACCAGTGAAACACCCGCACCGGGGCGTCCCATACCAGCACGGTGGGGGCGATCGCCGTGTTTTCTGAAGAAATGGACGAATCCTTAGCGGGGAGTGCGGACGTTGCGTTCATTGAAGTCTCCGTTGTCGGCTTGGGTATGGCATGCGCCGCAGTTGGCCGCGCTCTTGACTGAAGCGAGCTTCCATGTGGCGGTCGACACCTCTTGGTGCTTGCGGTCGAACCACACTGTGCGGGTGATGCGGTCGTGTGGCGGCTCCTCACGCACGCGCTTGTAGGTGCCGGCGTGGGCTTGGATCCAGCGTGACAGCTCGTTGGCCGTGGCTGTGTCCAGTGACGCGTCGGTGCCAAAGTGCTTGGGCAGGTTGGCCATGATTCGGGTCCAGGAGGCGGCGGGCATCAGCGTGGGCGGGTAAGCCACATGGCAGGCACCGCATTCCTGCTTGTACTGTGGCAGCAGTGGCACGGCTCGGCCGTTGTTGTCGGCCCAGGCGCCGTTCGCGAAACCACTCGCGGCCACAAAGGCAGTTGCGATGCGGGCGAGGTGGAAGAAGGTTTTCTGTGTCATCGTGTGGTCTGGGGTTGCAGTTCAATGTGCGCGCAGTCGCCGCAAAATCAGGGCTTTAGGCTGATCAGCCAGGCCATCACGTCGGCCTTCTCTGCGGCGGTGCATTCGCGGCCCACCACATCGTTGCAGTTGCGCCGGAACCATTTGTCGGTTTTGGCTTTGTCGGTGAAGCGCTCGGTGTTGAACGCGGGCGCCAGCGGGCCAATGGCTTTGCCGGTTGATGCATGCTTGCCGGTCTGCGTAGGAATGGCGCCGTGGCATGACGCACAGCTCCATTCGCGGCCGTGGGTCTTGTTGAAAAATTCCTGGCCCCGTGCCGCTACGGCTGTTGCGCCCGCCTGTGCGCTGAAACCGGCCAGGGTGTCGGCTGGGCTTGCTGCGTGTGCGCTGAAAAAGGTTGCGCTGGCAATCAGAATGACCGCAGTGTGGGCGAGGGACTGGACAAAGGGTTTGAACGCTGGCATGGTGACTCCTTGGCGCCAATCTTGCCGTCCGGTTCTTAGGACATTCTTAAGACGCCCCGTGTGCCGAACATTAGTCCCCAAAATGGGTATAAACTGGGCGTCGTGCGTCAATCAAATGATAAAATCGTCCTCTAGCCCAAGTAAAATATACGTATGTAGCTATCAAAGTTGTAGCAAATACTATCCACCATGAACTTCCCTGAAATCGTTGATGACCCTGAAGACACCCTGCACACGGCTAGCGAGCGTGCGGCTGCGGCGTCGCGCAGCACCTGGGTCAGCGTCGGCGTCAATCTGGTGTTGACCGCCACACAGATCGCGGTGGGCGTGTTTGCCAAGTCACAGGGTTTGATTGCTGATGGCATCCATTCACTGTCGGACCTGGTGGCGGACTTTGTGGTGCTGTTCGCCAGCCACCATGCCCAGAAAGATGCAGACGAAGACCACCCCTACGGGCACCAGCGCTTCGAGACCGCGGCGTCGCTGGTGCTGGGCTTGTTGCTGCTGGCGGTGGGTGTGGGCATGCTGTGGTCGGCGTTCCGTAAACTGGAGACGCCCGAGACGGTGCAGCAGGTGCATGTGGTCGCACTGTGGGTTGCGGGTGGTGCACTGGTGGCCAAAGAACTGCTGTTTCGCTACATGCTCGCGGTAGCCAAGCGGGTGAAGTCCAGCATGCTGGTGGCCAACGCCTGGCATGCGCGCTCGGATGCGGCGTCATCGCTGGTGGTGGGTCTGGGCATCGCTGGCAACCTCGCGGGTTACCCGATCCTGGACCCGATTGCCGCGCTGATCGTTGGCTTCATGGTGGCCAAAATGGGCTGGGAGTTTGGCTGGAGTGCCATGCACGATCTGATGGACCGCGCGGTGGATGAACAGGAGGTGCAAGCCATTCGCGCGACCCTGGAAGGAACGCCCGGCGTGAGTGGCGTGCACGATGTGCGTACCCGCAAGATGGGCGACATGATTGTGGTGGACGCCCACCTGGAGGTTGATGCTTCCATCACGGTAGAGGCCGGGCACGACATTTCGGTTCTGGCCCGCCAGCGTGTCATGCAGCGCCACCGGGTGCTCAACCTGATGACGCATGTGGACCCGTGGAAGCGCCCCGACCTGGACCATGCCACCCCGGCAGGACCCGGCGCACACTGAATTGAGTCCACCATGTCCGCCCCGTCAACGCAGCCTGAATCGCCCGGCGCCAGCGTGATGGACGGGCTGACGGACGCAGGCGCACGCCAGCGCCTGGCGGCTGACGGCCCCAACGAGTTGCCGGTTTCCCGCCAGCGTGGCATTGCGCGGCTGCTGATCGACGTGGTGTCCGAGCCCATGTTTTTGCTGCTGGTGGCCTGTGGTGCCATCTACATGGTGCTGGGGGACCGGCACGAGGCATTCATGTTGCTGGGGTTTGTGTTCGTGGTCATGGGCATCACCTTTGTGCAGCAAAGGCGTACCGAGCGTTCACTGGACGCCTTGCGTGATTTGTCCAGCCCGCGCGCGCAAGTGGTGCGTGGCGGGCAGATTCAGCGCATTGCAGGGCGAGAGCTGGTGTGCGGCGACATCGTCCTGCTGGCCGAAGGCGACCGTGTTCCGGCCGATCTCGAACTGGTGGAGGCCTCCAATTTGATGGTGGATGAGTCGCTGCTGACGGGCGAATCGGTACCGGTGGACAAGCAGGCACTTGCGTTCACTGCGGCGTCGGATGCGCAGCACGTGTTTTCCGGCACCCTGGTGACGCAGGGCACTGCACGGGGCAGGGTCATCGCCACCGGTGTGCGCAGTGCGCTGGGGCGCATTGGACAGTCGCTGGCGGCGCTGGGCAGTGAGAGCACACCGATTCAACTGGAGACACAGCAGGTCGTCAAACGCGTGGCGCTTGTGGGCCTGGTTCTGGCGGCAGGTCTGGCGGTGGTGTATGGCATGAGTACCGGCGATTGGCTGCGCGGACTGCTGGCCGGGCTCACTTTGGCCATGGCAATCATTCCCGAAGAATTGCCGGTTGTGCTGACCATCTTTCTGGGGCTGGGTGCGTGGCGGCTGGCGCGCGAGAACGTGCTGGCGCGCAGCATTCCCGCCATTGAACTGCTGGGTGCAACCACGGTGCTGTGTGTGGACAAGACCGGTACGCTCACCGCCAACCGAATGGCGGTGAGCAGACTGTGGTCCGAGTCGGCCGCGTATGACTGTGCGCAAGACCAGGCTACACCCTTGCAGGAAGCCCTGCACGGCGTGCTCGAATATGCGGTGCTGGCCAGCCATCGTCGGGCATTTGACCCCATGGAGACTGCCATCAGCGACGCCGGACAACGACTACTGGCGGACACGGAACACCTGCACGCCGACTGGACACTGGTGGATGACTACCCGCTGTCCAAAGAAATGCTGGCCATGTCGCGCGTCTGGCAGTCACCCGACCGGCGCGAGCGACTGATTGCGGCCAAAGGAGCGCCCGAAGCGATCATTGATCTGTGCCATCTGGATGCACAGCGCAGTGCCGCCATTGCGCAGCAGGTGACCACGCTAGCGCAAGCCGGTTTGCGTGTGCTGGGCGTGGCGCAGGCGACCTTTGCGTCGAACGCCCTACCGGGCAACCAGCATGACTTTGACTTTGAATTTCTGGGACTGGTTGCCCTGCAAGACCCGGTGCGTGCGGACGTGCCGCACGCGATTGCAGAGTGTCATGCTGCAGGCATCCGGGTGGTGATGATTACGGGGGACCACCCCTCTACAGCCGTTTCCATTGCGCGCCAGGCCGGCTTGAGCAGCGACGGCAAAGTGATGACGGGGATCGAGCTGGATGCCATGGATGATGAAGCCCTGAGCGTCCGCCTGGCCGATACCCATGTGTTTTGCAGGGTGCAGCCCGAGCAGAAGCTGCGCTTGGTCCAGGCCTTTCGGGCGCGTGGCGATGTGGTCGCCATGACCGGTGATGGTGTCAACGACGCGCCTGCCCTCAAGGCCGCCCATATTGGTGTGGCCATGGGCGCACGCGGCACGGATGTGGCGCGTGAAGCCGCAGCGCTGGTGTTGCTCAACGATGATTTTTCTTCGCTGGTTGTGGCCGTGCGTTATGGCAGGCGGGTGTTTGCCAACTTGCGCAAGGCCATTGTCTTTGTGGTGGCGGTACATGTGCCCATCGTCGGGCTGTCGATCCTGCCGGTCCTGTTGGGCTGGCCCATGCTGCTGATGCCGGTGCACATTCTGTTTTTGCAGCTCATCATTGACCCGGCCTGCTCGGTGGTGTTTGAAGCCGAGCCGCTGGAAGCCCGGGCGATGACCGATGGTCCCCGCAGTCCTGGCATGCGCCTGTTCGATGCCACGGTGTTGTTGCGCGGTTTGTGGCAAGGACTCGGGCTGCTGGGTATCTTGCTGCTCGTTTTTGGGATGACCCGCGATGCAACCGGCTCGGACCCCGCCGCAAGGGCCATGGTGTTCCTGGTGCTTGTGCTGTCTAACTTGGCCCTTATCCATGTCAACCGGTCCTGGGCACGATCGCCTTTGAGTGGTCCCAGAGTGGCGAACCATGCCTTTGTATGGATCAGCTTCTTCACCATTCTGTTGTTGAGCGTTGTCTTGACGGTTCCGGGGGTTGGTCAACTGTTCGCATTCGAGTTGCCGTCACTTCTCCTTTTGATGGGCGGGTTGGTAGCGGTGGTTGCTGGATTGCTGTGGTTTGAAGCGGTCAAGTGGTTGTCTGACCGTAAGCGTCGCAGTAGCTAGACCGTCCTTCAGTCAGTTCGCTCGATGTGCAGAGGCAATGTGACCTCAAACCGGGTACCTTGGCCGACGGAAGAGTGAACTTCAATCAAGCCGCCCATGACATCGTGAACGATGTTGTACACAATGCTCAGGCCCAGACCGGTCCCGCCACGCCCCATCTTGGTTGTGAAAAATGGCTCAAACAGGCGGGGCAGGTTCCTCTCCGGGATGCCGTCGCCGTTGTCTTCCACGGCAATGCAGACGCCGTCTCGCCCGTCGGTCAAGCGCGTGTTCCTGGCGCTGATGCGCACCTCACCATCTTCCTGCCGAACATCAAATGCGTGGCTATATGCGTTTTGCACCAGGTTGATCACCACTTGCCCCAGCGGCCCTGGATAGCCATCCATCACGATGTTTGAAGGCAACTCGACGGCCAGGCGCTGAGGCTGGTAGCGCAGGCTTGGCGCCAGTGTCGACACGACGTCATGTACCACCTGGGCCAGGTTGAAGCTGCGCATGGACTCACTGGTCTGGTCTACCGAAACACGTTTGAAGCTCTGAATGAGATCCGCCGCGCGCTCCAGGTTGCGCAGCACCAATTCGGAGCCCTCCTGCAGGTGGTTACTGATGTCCTTGAGCTGTGACTTCTTGAGGGTATTGCCATCGACCTGCTGGTTTAAAGTCTTGACGTAGTCGTTGATCGTGCTGGCCGCGGTGATGCTGTTGCCGATGGGCGTGTTGAGCTCGTGCGAGACGCCGGCGACCAGTGCACCCAGTGCTGCCATACGCTCGGAGCGTGCCAACCCTTCCTGCGAATGACGCAGTTGGTCCAGCGCATTTTCCAGTTCGGTCGTGCGTTGCTGGACCCGCACTTCCAGTGACTGGTTGAGGTGTCGCACTTCCTGCTCGCGCTGCAAAAGCTCGGTGTTCTTCGCAATCAGCCGCTCGTTCTGCATGGCCAGTTGGTGTGACATGTCAGTCAGCCGCTGACGGCTGTGGGTGAAATCCGTAAACACCGCGTTGGTCAAAAATGCAGTTCCAGTCATAACGCCAATCACAATAGCAGCAACCACAAATGGTCCTGCTCGGGGCTTGGGCTGGTAAACGCCGAGCTGTTCTCCCATTGCCAGAAAAATGACCACGATGATGGTGAAACCCAGCACTGCCCACAGCCAGTGGCGTCCCAATGCCCAACCAGCAAAGGCGGCAACCATGGGATAGATCAGCAGGTTGGCGCTATGAACACCCGCGAAGCGGTAGATATAGACTGTGTTGAGCACACACAGACTCAGGACCAGAATACTGACACCAGTTGCCACGCCAAAGCGCATGGACCACCGGCTGACCAGCACCACCGCCATAAAGCTCGATACCTGAAGCAGGCGCTCCAGTTGCATGTTGTCGTGTGTCCATATGCCAACGGCTGCTATCACGCAAGCCGACAGCAGAACCAGTTGAAAGTGGTTTACAAAGGACTCGAAAATGCTCCGGTCGCCGATGTAGTCGATGCCACCAGCGGGACTCGCATTCGGTTTTTCTGGCAGATTGGAGGGCATGGACAATCAGGCGTCGGCGCAATGCGCCAAATTATGGCTGTATGCCGAAGAAACTGCTTGCGCGTCCTATTTTCCGGGAGGTGGGTGGAAGCGAATGACCCGGGACTTCGTTCTTTGGGTGTGATCGACTACCGCGTCGCAACCACTGCAGGCGCAGCCGGAGGTAGCTGAAGCAGCCTTCTGAAACCGGGCCTTCCAGCGAGATCCAAGAGGTAGTTGCGCCAATTGTTTTGCGATGACGCGTCGTATGGCGACAGGCAACAGCGCCCACAGGGCGTAGACGCCACAGCCCATTACCAACACGAATACGATCAAATGCTGCAGGGTCATTGGTTCTAGCCACCCAGCCACAGCGTCATGCGGTAGGTCGCAAAGGCCGCCAAATAGGCCAGTGCAAACATGTAGGCCGTCATCAGAAGAGGGTAGCGCCACGAGTTGGTTTCCCGCCGGATCACGGCCAGGGTCGAGATGCACTGCGGCGCAAATACATACCAGGCGAGCAGCGAAAACGCGGTAGCCAGGGACCAGCTCTCTGCGATGACAGGGGCCAATGAGCTGGCGACCGAATCGCCCGCAGCCGACAGGGCATACACGGTGCCCAGTGCGCCTACCGCCACCTCACGCGCGGCCATACCGGGCACCAGAGCGACAGAGATTTGCCAGTTGAACCCGATGGGTGCGAACAGGGGCTCCAGGAAATGCCCCAGCATTCCTGCCACGCTGTACTGGATGGCGGCGCCGGTTGCGCCGTCGGGTGCACCAGGGTAGGTCGACAGGAACCACAGCACGACCATGATGGAAAAAATGATGGTGCCCACGCGTTGCAAAAAGATGCGTGCGCGCTCCCACAGGCCCAGCACCAGGTTGCGCAGACCGGGCAGACGGTAGGGTGGTAACTCCAGCATTAGAGGCTGGTAACGACTCTTCATCCAGATGCGCTTGAACACCCAGGCAACCGCCATGGCCGACAGCACCCCGGCCACGTACAAAACAAACAGGGTTAACCCACGCAGGTTGAACACACCCACGCTGCGATCGGGCACAAAGGCACCAATCAGCAGAGCGTACACCGGCAACCGTGCCGAGCAGGTCATCAGTGGTGCCACCATGATGGTGGCCAGACGGTCCTGCCAGTTGGCAATGGTGCGGGTGGCCATGATGCCGGGCACGGCACAGGCGAAGCTTGACAACAGGGGGATGAAGGCGCGACCCGACAAGCCCACCTTGCCCATCAGGTTGTCCAGCAAAAAGGCCGCGCGGGGCAGGTAGCCAGAGTCCTCCAGCACCAGGATGAAGAAGAACAGGATCAGAATCTGCGGCAGAAAAACCAGTACACCACCCGCACCGGCAATGACGCCGTCTACCAGCAGACTGCGCAGCGGGCCATCGGCCATGTGGTCCGTGGTCCAGTCCGCCAGAAAAGCCATGGCCGACTTGATGGCGTCCATGGGCAGGTTGGCCCAGGAGAAAACCGCTTGGAAAACCAGAAACAGCACGGCCGCCAAAATCATCAGACCCCAGACCGGGTGCATGGCCCAGGCGTCTACCCGAAAGTGAAATCGCTGGAACTGTACTGCCCCGGGTGCGGCAATGGCCAGAATGCGCCGCACTTCGCGCTGGATGTCAGCACTGGCGCGTGGCGCGAGGTGCGTGGCCATGGCTGGTTTTGCGGCGTTCACATCCGGTCCGGCCAATGATTGGGCGAAGCCATGCTCCAGTTGGGCCAGCAAGTTGGCGTGGCCGTTGTGCTGCACCGCCACGGTTTCCACCACCGGGCAGGCCAGTTCGGCGGCGAGTTTGGCAACATCAATCGCAAGGCCGCGCGCTTTGGCCACGTCGGTCATGTTCAGCGCAACGATCACCGGGTGGCCCAGCCGCTGAAGCTCCAGCACCAGACGCAAATTCATGCGCAGATTGGTGGCGTCTACCACTGCCACAATCGCGTCAATCGGTGCTTCACCGGTGCGGCGTCCCTCGATGACCTCCAGCGTCACCTCTTCGTCGGGCGTAGCAGGGTGCAGGCTGTAGACGCCAGGCAGGTCGATGATGGACACGGTGTGCCCGCTGGACAGGCGCATCAAGCCGATCTTGCGCTCCACTGTGACGCCTGCGTAGTTGGCGACCTTCTGGCGCGCGCCGGTCAGCAGGTTGAAAAGTGCAGTTTTGCCACAATTCGGGTTTCCCACCAGGGCCACGTTCCATGGGCGGGTCGTCAGCGCGTGGGCGGCTGCGTTCACAGGGGAGAGACCTCTATGCAATCGGCTTCCAGCCAGCGCAGGGCAAACATGGTTTCACCCACCACCACAGCCAGCGGCTCCCGTCCACCCGGGCCGCGTTGTAGCAATTGCACCGGCTCGCCCGCAATAAAGCCCAATTCGCCCAACCGTTCCAGCGTAGCGGCGTCGGCGAACGGTGAGTTGGCGCTGACACCGGCCACGGTGGCATGGCCACCAGTGGGCAGGTGGGTCAGTCGCAGGGTGGGAGCGGGCACGGGCATGGTGGGGAAATCGGATCTAAATGAGAGTTTATCTCATTTAGATCGACCAAATCGCGGGCAATTGGCTGTATTCTCGAATCAACCATGACCTTGCACGAACTGTACCCATGGGTCCGCACAACCCACATCAGCCTAGTTTTGGCCAGTGGTTCCCTGTTTGCCGTGCGCGGCGTGGCGGTGCTGCTGGGCGCGCGCTGGGCCATGGCGGCGTCTCTGCGACGACTGAGTCACGCAATAGACACCGCACTGTTAGGCGCGGCCCTGCTGCTGCTGGCCATTCTGAACCTCAATCCGTTTGCGGTACCTTGGCTGGCTACCAAGATCGCGTTGCTGCTGACGTACATCGTGCTGGGTTCGTTGGCACTCAAGCGCGCACCCACGGCCCGTCTGCGCGGGGTCAGTCTGGTGGCGGCCTTGCTGTGCTACGGCATGATGGTGTCGATTGCGCTCGCACACCATCCGCTGGGCTGGTTGGCGCATCTGCAATCTGTACCGGCGTAGCAGCGTTCCATGCTGCCAAATTTGCCTTTGGTCGCCTGGTGCTGGCGCGGTGGTGCGATAGCTCCTATTCTTGCCCCATCAACCCCCGTAACTATTTTGAATAACTGGAGTTCACCATGACACTGGCCCAAGACCTCGAGAACCTTGAACAACTGCGCAACCGGGGTAGCCTGAGCGAGGCCGAGTTTGCACAGGCCAAGGCCCGCCTGTTGCAGCCACCCGCCCCCACACCCATGGCCAAAGCCTCGGCCCTCAATGGACTGCGGCGCTCGTCCACCGACCGTTGGCTGGGAGGCGTCTGCGCTGGTCTGGGCAGTTTTACCGGTCTGGATACCTGGCTGTGGCGCCTGGCGTTTACCTTGCTGCTTATCCTGGGTGGAACCGGCTTCCTGGTGTATGTGCTGATGTGGATTCTGGTTCCACTGGAGTCAGCGGACGATGCCAGAACCCTGTCCAGCAGCCAAAGTCGGGTCTGAGGGCGGTACTACTTCACGAAGCGGCGGTATTTGCCGCTTCGGAGGGACAGCCGGGCATGCATTTGGACCGGAAATAGGGTCCAATAGTGCGTATGACAGGCCGCGAGTCAACAGTGGCCGAACTTTGCATCCCGGAGTAAACCCCACATGAGTACCATCGATATCGGTATCGCCGAGATACCTGCACGCCCCGTCGTGACGACACCACAGGTGGCTCGACCCACAGTGCGAGCCCTGGTCTCGCCCAGCACTGACTTTTACGTCGGCTCGGTCAAGCTGGAGGCGGCACCGATGCCCGCACCAACTGTGCCAAGGCGTCTGCAAGAACCGGTTTGCTGAACAAATCGCCTTGAAACAAGTAGCAGCCGTTTTGCATCAGAAACTCGCGTTGCCCAGCGGTTTCGACGCCTTCCGCAATCACCGCAAATCCCAGGCTGTCACCCAGGCCAATCACCATGCGAGCGATCGCCGCGTCATTGGGGTCTGTCAGCACATCACGGACAAATGACTGGTCAATCTTGAGCTGGTCCAGCGGCAGGCGCTTGAGATACGTGAGCGAGGAGTAGCCGGTGCCAAAGTCATCGAGCGAAAGCTGCACACCCAATTTTTTGAGTTGCTCCATTTTGAGGATGATGTCAGCAACATCGTGCACCAGAGCGCTCTCGGTGAGTTCGAGCTTGAGTTGATGCGCTTGCGCCCCGGTGCGCTCCATGGCCGATTTCACTTGCTGCACAAAATCTTCCTGACGGAACTGGTGCACGCTGACATTGACCGACAGTGTCAAGTGGCTCAAGTCAGGGTGCACCGACCACGCCACCAACTGTGTGCATGCGGAGCCCAAAACCCAGGCACCCAAAGGCAGAATCAGCCCACTCTGTTCAGCCAGGGGAATGAAGTCATCTGGCGGGATCAGGCCCAACGCCGGGTGGCGCCAGCGCAGCAGGGCCTCAGCGCCGGTCACGGTGCCGTGCGAAGTCACTTGCGGCTGGTACACCAGAAAAAACTCGCCACGTAGCAAGCCCCGGCGCATGTCAACTTCCATTGCCGAATGCTCGGCAAAGTCGGACACCATGACGTGGATGAGCAAATAGATACCGATGGCGGAAAACGAGTTGTTGACCCAAGTGCCCCAAATGCGCATGCCGTCGGGCAGTACATAGTTATGAGGGAAGCCGAAATTGGAGCTTGCCAGGACCACGAAGGCCAGCAGACAGGCGCCTGTGACGCCCCATCGTAGAACGGCTCGGTCATCGCGCAGGAACAGCAGCGCGGACAGCGCCAGCACAAGCAAAAAATGGTGGGTTGAGCGGGGTGCCTGTGCGTCCGGAATGTCCAGCATCAGCGAGATGCCACAAATGATGACCAGCATGCAGCCGGCCAGCAGAAAGAAGGCGATCCGCGTACGCCTGCGGTGCGTCAGTATGGCAATGGTGATGCCCAGCACCAGCATGGCAACGTCGGCCGCCACAATCGCCCATGCCTGCTTGGTAAAGAAGAACAGGCCCCACCCTAACCCCATCACGATGAGCAGCGCAGAGCCAATCCACAGGGTGACACGCACCCTGCGCCGGTGCAATTCGCTCAGCGTTTTCTTGGGGGCGGGCGCGGCAGACGGCTGCATGACGGTACCGATTCTATGCAGTCGGCTCGGCGTCCACAGGCATGTCGATTCCGGCGGCCCGGGCTTCGGCGAGTAATGTGGCTAGCTCTGCGGCCGAGTGCAGATTGAGCCGGTCAAATATCTTGCGTCGGTGTTCTTCCACCGTGCGCACACTCAGTTCCATCTTCCAGGCAATGGTCTTGTTCAACTCGCCGGCGGCAACCATGGGCATCAGGCGAACCTGCTGGCGCGACAGGCCACCCAGCAACTGGCGCAAACTGTCGCAGCGGGCCATGCGGTCATGCCAGACTACTTCGAGGTCCAGCGCGCGCTGAATCAGCTGCACCAGTGCATCATTGGCATAGGGTTTTTCGACAAAATTGAATGCGCCCCGCGCCATGGCACCCACCGCCATGGGAATGTCACCATGTCCGCTCAGGAACAGAACTGGCAGACGTGCAGCCAGTCCGTTGGCAATTAGCGCCTCATGAACCTGCAGGCCCGACAGGGGTTCCATGCGAACGTCCAGAATGCAAATACCGCGCGGTGCCGTGGCGGCTGCCGCCAATGCGGCGAGCAAATCAGGACCGTTGGCATAGGCCACCACCCTGAAGCCGTGCTGGCGCAACAGAAAGGACATCGACGAGCGCACGCCCTCATCGTCGTCACACAGAAAAATGGTTTGGTCGGTCATGCGTGAGGCTCCTGTGCGGTGAGGGTGTCAGGGGGGAGCGAAAAACTGAATTGCGCGCCGCTACCCGGCACATCCTGTGCGTGCAGAATGCCGCCATGGGATTCGAGTATGGAGCGGCAAATGGCAAGCCCCAGGCCCGTTCCCTCCCGCTTGGTGGAAAAAAAAGCCTCGGTCAATGTTTCAATGTTTCGCCCATCCAAACCGGTACCCATGTCGGTTACCTCGACCGTGACCCAACCCGATGGCTGGCCCAAAGGGGGGGCAGGACTGAGCGCGGTGCGCACGTGAATCTGCTTTTTGCCCGTGTTCCCCGACATCGCATCACCCGCATTGCGCAGTAGGTTCGATATGACTTGTTCAATGCCAATGCGGTCCATGAACACG
>Ga0116172_10001165_pt1 | contig 24846 bp, 15 predicted proteins | sample AD_UKC083_MetaG_FD_89799 | JGI IMG/M metagenome (GOLD analysis project Ga0116172, IMG submission 89799) | Active sludge microbial communities of municipal wastewater-treating anaerobic digesters from USA - AD_UKC083_MetaG | ecosystem: Engineered > Bioreactor > Anaerobic > Digestate | place: USA... | reverse complement strand
ACCTGTAATAGATAGTTTCACAGCTAATCCAACAAGTATCATTTCCGGAAACTCTTCAACTTTATCATGGCAGACAACAGGAGCAACCTCGGTAAGCATAAACCAGAATATTGGAGCAGTTAGCTTGGATGGAACAAGGAGCGTGAGTCCTACGACAACGACAACCTATACGCTAACAGCAACCAACAGCAGTGGAAGCTCTACTGCCACGGTGACAATTTCTGTAACAAATTCAATAATTCTAACTGTTAATCCAACATCAGTCAATTTTGGAGAAAAGAAAGTTGGTGGAATAACTGAAATGAATATAACTATCAGCAACTCTACACGTTCCAGCTCAAATCTCATCGGCAATGTAAGCATAACTGGAGAAGGGTTTTCTATTATCGGGGGTAGCGGTTGCTTCAGTATAGAACCAGGTAAATCACGTTATGTTACTATCAGATTTTTAGCAAATTACCCAGGCAATTATTCGGGCTCGCTCAAAATAACCCATAATGCAACTAATACCTCAACACCTTATGGTGTTCCTTTGAGCGGGAGTGCAATAATCCCAATTTTTATTTCAACAAGTCAATCATCAATTGACTTTGGGGTAGTCACAGCAGGCCAGTCAATCGATCGGAACTTAACTATTCGTAACTCTTCAAATTCAGATGCAAATCTAATTGGTAGAGTAAGTATAAGTGGAACAGGATTCTCTATTATCTCGGGAAGTGGTTCTTTCAATCTTTCCCCTGGTCAATCAAATACCGTCACTGTTAGATTCTCACCAAAATCTAATGGTGGAACAGTTTATTCAGGTTCAATAAATATTACACATAACGCAATCAATCATGAGTCACCAATTATAGTACCTTTACAAGGTAAAGGTGGCCCTATCTATCCAATAAATGTTACTATACCTAACAATAGAACGATATGGGGAACAGGTGAAAAAAATGTACCAATTCGTTGGACAACAGGGAATCTTGGTGGAAGTGTTAATATTTACCTATACAAAGGTAACACTCAATTATTTTTGATTGAAACAACAGAAAATGATGGAAGTTATAATTGGGATGTCCCATTAGGAGGTATGGATTTAGGGACTAACTTCAGAATCCGAGTATATTATGATTCTTATAATTATGATATGAGTGATTATTTTGAGATAGATATGCCATGGGCTGCTTTAATAGTCTATTTTGATAATGGTAATTGGTCGCATGCTACAAATGTAGATGATTGGAAAGATAAATTATGGCTAGTATATAGTGATCCTATGGGTACTCACCCAATAACCGATCCATCATGGAATGATTGTTTTGGAGATGTTCAAGTATTTACACCAAAAAATTTAAACGAGAAGCAGAGTATTTATATATCCGAATATGGTCCTCTTTCGTTAAAAAAGGGATTAACCATAGATCCGTCATGTTCTTATATTGGCGTAGCATTACAAGGATCTCTTGAACAATATACAGGAGCCGGAGGACTTTGGGTTCAGACTAACTATAATAACTGTCCACAGATGAGATTTAATTTTAGAGATAATAATTGTCAGACTCAGATTAGAACTGTTGATAATCAATATTTTTATTCAGACAATCCAACGCATATCAAAATTGGCTATGACAATACAAATACATTATTTGGGCTTAATTCCGGTGCAATCAAACAAATTTCATTTCAATTTGTAGGATGGAGGATAACTAGTAAAGGTGACTTGGTAAAAAATAAAGGTCTAATTATGAATGATGAAGAATGAAGCCATTGAAATCTAATTAATTAAAAATGAGTTCGATATAATTATTAATATAAATGGCTGGTTATTAATAATTTAATTGTTTATTGGCAACTATATGGTACATTGTATATTATTATAAAAGGATTCTTTCCAAATTTGTTTAACCACATACTATACCACTAGTGTCCGACTAATAAATAAGAGCGGTAATTGTCAGACTGGCGACTTTTAACAGCACTAAATTATTTTATATCATAAGTTCATTGTTACTAAGTATCTAGATTCATTACTATTAAGTATTGTTCAAAATCTGGAATAGGATAGTTTTACACTATTATAGAAATAGTGGCTAAAAAACTCGTTAAACTGATTTTTGGTTAATCAGTAATTGTTATAAGAAGGATTTAAATAATCGCTTCTGCTTTTAACCATTACATAAATCTCAATACTATGAAAACCACATATATCAAATGCATAAACACGTTTTATTATTATTTTCAGTCATCTAGGTTCCCTCGCTTGAGCGGGGCAGGCATCACACTATTAAAATAAAAAGAATATTATGATGAAACCCACATGTATTGCATACACAAACAATTATGTATATAATTATCAAACATGTGCGGTTCCATCCGACCATTAAAATAAATTGTATTCGGATGAAAAGACTAATATTTCTCCTAACGGTTTTATCTTTTATATACTTGATGTTATCATGCGAAAAATATAATTCACCCCCAACAATCATAAATTTAATTGCAAGTAAAACAACTGTTGAGAGTGAAGAAATTGTGATGTTTTCTTGCGAAGCACAAGATCCAGATGGTGATCCGATAATGTATCGATGGTCTTGTTTGTCTGGAATGTTTATATCAGGAACCTCTTCATCAACTGTGATGTGGAAAGCACCCCAGACCAATTCGGAAACAATATCCAAAATAACTGTTCAAATTGCAGATGCTGGACATCCATTTGATGGTCCTTTTATGGATTCGCGAGCAATAATCTTAATGGTAGACCCTGCCGCACCAAGTTGTGTGAAGGAGAACTACGGAACGATGATTATCAAAAACACTAATACTTATGCCATTCGAGTACAATGTTCGAGAGAGGATCCAGGTTGTCCAGAATGTGTTTCTATTGACCACACATCCGTCGTATATTTAGCGCCAAATCAGTCTGCAACATTTAACATCAAACCTGGTAATATAATTGCATGGTGCATATCAGAAGCCAATTGGCAATTAGGTTTAGGTGGTCCGTGGACTACAACTGTGCCTTTCCCTTTAGCTCAATGCGAAATACGAACATTAAATTGGGGACCCGGTAAATAAGTACAAGTATAAAAAGGATACTATTTTTACTATTTGTCATTATGCCAATCTATAACCAGAATGTACACCACCCTTACAATTACATTCATGAATTAGACTATAACAATATCACAGCCTCTACTTTTTCTGACCAAAAGAAAGAAAAGTGGCCGACGGCCCAAATAGAGCCCAGAATGAGGAGTCAATAAACTCGGAACAAACACACTTTGGTGTGGTCTTTCGACTCAGTTGAATCTTATCAGTTTTACTGGTGAAAGAAATCCGACCTTCAATCAATTTGATTAAACAACTATGACCAGAGATAAATCATTAATCATTAAAGACATATGGTTGAACACATCGTTCAAATTTTGAAATATTTTATTTTAATTTAATCTGTCCGATATTTAATAACAGCAAATCATGATTAGTATTCAGAAAATGGGGTTGCTAAAAGCAGTTACCTTAGTTTTTGTTCTCCTATTACCTAGCTGCTTAATAGAAGAAGAGGAACTAACACCAGATGCTCCAGAAGGAACGATCTGGAAATCATCAACGGTTAAGACCACAGAAATTGGTGGGAATAAGCTATCTGTTATGACTGCGTACAATCTTAGCTCACCAATAGAGAATGGAAAATTCGAAACAATTGTATCTCAGATAGGAACACAATTAGTATTTGTCGTTGATGGGAATAATAATGTCAGAGGTTTGTCTTACACAATAAATGATGGTAATGGCTATTATATTCTGCCTATTGATGCGACAACCACAGTTAATTCATTGTTCTTATTACTATCTGGAACAAGTACCCAGACTGCAAATCAAATTAACAATTTGATAACTAATTTAAATACCATTACAGCTTATAATGAACTTTCGGAATATGTAAGAGTTAATTTGCCAAACCAAGCTTTGGAAGACATTTTGGCTGACACCTTTGCAGACTCACTTTTCCAAGAAATAATCATAACCTATTCTACTACTTTCAAAAATAATGATGCCCAGAGAAAAAGTACGAATAGTGAATACGATACAGATTTTACTCTTTACGGATTAGACAATCAAACTCGCGAACTGTCTAATTATGCATGTAGGTATGTTAATGTGTATAGATCTTATAGAACGGGTACACAAGTACAGTCAACTCTCCTATTTCCCAGTATGCCTGGAGCAATCGGAATTGGAATAGGCTCAATTATCACCTGGACTGCTTGTGATCCGACAGTTAGGATTGATAATACCTTTTCACCACCATCTCAAAACTCAATTACGGATTATTGGATAATTGGCCCAGGAAAAGCTCCATATACAGAATTCCCACCAAATAATGTAAGTACTGATCTAAGTGAAGTCACGGGATTAACTGCTATCTATTACATTGGATACCCAATCCTTGACATTGCTTTTGGAGGCTTAAAGATTGCAGGACACAATGAGGTTGATCTTGTGAAAGCAATCTATAATGCTGGGAAAGGATCAATCAGTATCGATAAGATTCAATCTGCGCAGACCAACAGGGAATTCATTCGTGCATCGATTGATTATGTGGCTGCTGTATTCAAAGTAGCACAGGCTGTTCCTGCCATTTCAGGAGCTTTTGGAGTTGTGGGAACATCACTTAGTGCTGTCTTTACTACCACAGCTATGACTAGTGGATTATTAACCTTATACACTCGAGCTGAAGAGGCGCGGAAGCTTCCTCCGTTTAAAAAAATATCGATCGGCACCCGCCCAGACCCGCCAACTTTAGTAAATCCATTAGATAATGCTGTGAATCAACCCCTTTCAATAGTCCTAAGTTGGAATGCAAACCCGATTGTTACAAGTTATGAACTCGAAGTAGCTACAAATGTGGCATTTGCTTCTCCTTTATATAAAGCGAATAATGGAGGCAAACTAAACGTACAGATTAAGAACTTAGCATTATCAACAAAATATTATTGGCGTGTAAGATGTGTAAATAACAACGGAATCTCTGATTGGTCGGCAGTTAGAAGTTTTACAACAATTTCGGGAGCCCCCGTAACTGCATTTACAGCTTCCTCAAGAACAATCACTACGGGACAAAATGTCCAATTCACTGATCAGTCAACTAATTCCCCCACAAGCTGGAGTTGGAACTTCGGTGATGGCGGAACAAGTACTATGAAGAATCCTTCATATGTATATTCAAATGCAGGTGTTTACACGGTGACTCTAACCGCGACAAATCCCGGTGGTTCAGATACTGAAACGAAAACTAATTATATTACGGTGACACCTTGGGTATTCGGGACAGTTACTAATCCAATAACTGGCAAGACTTGGATTGATCGCAATCTTGGTGCCAACCGAGTCGCTACAAGTAGTACAGACAGCGAGGCTTACGGTTATTTGTATCAGTGGGGACGGGACACCGATGGCCATCAGTTAAGAACAAGCAGCAAAACAATTACTTTAAGTAATAGCGATACGCCTGGCCATGGGAATTTTATCTTGGCATATAACAGCCCAAACGACTGGCGTAGCCCGCAGAACGCCAATTTATGGATAGGTTTAACCGGACTGAATAATCCTTGTCCTGAAGGCTATAGATTGCCTACCGAGGCTGAATGGGAAGAAGAACGATTAAGCTGGAGTAGCAATAACTCTGCTGGTGCTTTTTCTTCTCCTCTGAAATTACCTGCCGGTGGCCACCGTGATTCCTATTATGGTTCTCTTGGGAATGTGGGTTCCTTTGGTTACTATTGGTCAAGCACCACCGATGGCATTTACTCTCGAATCATGAACATTGGCTGGAGTAGAGCTTACATGGGGAGCTTCCCCAGAGCATTTGGAGGCTGTGTCCGTTGCATCAAAGACTGATACTTAACTCAAAGGTTAGCTACTTATCAATATAGATCGTGACCCACATGCCCTCTTCTCATGCCAAATGAATATAGAACCGAGGATGTCATCTTCTTCATTACAAGGCTGCCTTTCCCATAGCCTAAATATAACACTGTTTATCAATCATTTGTTAAAATATGGTACACGTAATGGAAAGAAAGATTAGGAGGGAAAAAAAGAATAACCATGGAGAGAAAAAGAAAGATTGCCTGATAAAAAATGACAAATCACTAATTATGAATCACCATGAGGACATAGGCCTATTTTATTGCCGAATAATATCGATAGAATTGTGGAAAAGTCGTGCCTGAGTTGTTTCGTGGTTTCCATCGCAGGTAAGGCCTCAATCCTCCCGTTCAATGACCTCGGATACCACGCTGGTGAAGTCGTCCCTGATCAGAGAAACGTGAGATTCAACAGGCAACAAACTATCGTTTTTGATTATGAAAGACAAACCGGAAAAGGCGGTCAATATCTGTGGACAAACGCAAAAAAATAACTCTCAATTCTCTGAAACAATATGATAACCTATTGTACTGGTTTTGTTTGATAACGTGTAAGTCCACGTAAACATTTGGAATAATTTTTAAAATAGTTTCACCCATTTAACATAGGATATGGAATTGTTTGGACTATAAAATACAGTAAATAATTTATCCATGAAGTCATCTTTAACATAATTGAGTATAATTAACATATCATGATTAATGATTAGCTGACTAAATTTAATGACAATACTCCAAATAAATTTCAAAATATGAAATATTACATTCTAATATTAGGGTTTTTTATTCTGATTCCCTCAGTTAAATCGCAAAGTACATATGTGAATGTAGATAGCCTACTATCTGCTAACCCAGAAATTAGATCCAGTATTCTTTGGACAAATAGAATAAATACAATCTCCTATGAGAATTGGTCACCCGTGATGAAACAAGAATTACAAATTGCGGTAGATGATTTAATAAATTCTAGAACTCCATTCGATTTGGATGGTCTGCCACCCGTTACTCAGGTGGATACTTATAGTCTTTCTATTTCTGAAAGCACAGCCTGGGAATATTACATAGCCTATGTTGCGCAAAGTATTGTCGCGGACATCGTGAATTTAGTGCCCTGGAAACTCAGCGAATTGAACGAGACTTCGTTGTCGGTCTTATTCAATAGTAGGTCTATGATACACTTTGATTTTGATTGTAATGAATTTTCTTTTGTATGTGTAACCCCAGCTCCTCCTGACTATACATATAGGTTTTTAGAAGACAATGCATTGATTGGGGCAACAAGATTAGAGACAATTACGAGAGTTATTGAATGGTGCAAAAGGCTTAATCATTTCATTGGTAGAGGGGATGCAGAAAACTTATATTCAACATGGCAATATTATGGAGCACCACCTGTAATAAGGACTATTGAAGGAACTTTCTATAATGATGATATTATTCGCAGACATTGGACCGCTGGTTGTCATGGGACTGTGAATTTTATGAGAAGTTTGTTACATACTTTAAATATTCCCGTGGAATATATCAATCTAGGTCATGCACTACCATATTTTGTTCATGAAGGTTTATATTTATCTCACGGTGATGATCCATATTGCAGCACATGGCGCAGTAGTGATGTGCCTATCCCCGCATCAGAACTTCTAATAAGAAGTGCTGAATATCAAGAACATTTCGGGAGCCAGCTTACTTATCAAGAAAGGATGAATAACTTTGGCTACAAACCTGTAGAATTAGGAGTGAAATACTTATCTATAAGATTCTGTGAAGATAGATGTAAAGCTAATAGTCTGGGTTATGATAATCAGCAGTGTTATGAAAGTATGAGTGATAATTGCGGACTGGACAGAGTATACACAATGCAAGACTTAATTGAACTTGACTTTTGGAATCGACTGGACGATAAAATCTCTAATTATGGGGGTTGTGCTTTAAATAAAAATTTCATTTTTGACAATGAGTATTGGCCACCACCAAGTTCGGAGAAATCTATTGTAAATATTTGGTTTTTTGGACAATATGGTGAGACTGTGATTGATAATGATTCAAAAACAATCTCCGCTAAACTTAGACCCGATTTTAATTTGAGTAATATAATCCCTCATTTTAGTGTTTCAGAAAAAGCTAGTATAGATCATGATTCTGGCACACCTGTGGATTTTACAATTCCTAAATCATTTACTGTTACGGCAGAAGACGGTACTCAAGAAATATGGTCTGTAAACATTGCATTTGTTACTTCTTATCTTATGGTAGAACCACCTACACGTCGAATTAGTTCAGATGCAGGGAATGCACTCTTTAGAGTATATTCAAATGTAAATTGGTCAGTTTCCGATGATGCAAACTGGTTATCAATAAATCCATTAAGTGGCAATGGCAATGGAATAATTACTGCAAATTATTCTGCAAATACAAGAGCAACATCAAGAAGTGCTGCAATAACCGTATCTGGAACAGGACAAGACTCTAAAGATCTTACAATTAATCAACAATTTGGAATTGACACATTGTCTGTAACACCGTCAAACATAGAGGTGGGCCCTGAAGCAGGAAGTGCTGACTTTCTAATTTACTCTAATACAAATTGGGACATCTATGCATATTCAGCTGATTGGTTAAGTATAAGTCCTCCATTATCTGGTACTGGCAACTTTCTTTTATCAGTTAATTATGATTCTAATACATCAGGAACAAGGTTAGGCTTATTGATCATAACTGGAGAAGGAGTGGATACTCTACTTGTTAGAATCTTACAGACTGGTTCAGATACCTTGTCCGCATTTCCCGGTAATCGCAATGTGAGTTCACAAACAGGAAGTACTACTTTTGACATTACATCAAATACAAGTTGGTTTATATCTACGCATTCATGGTGGTTGAGCATGGAAAAATATTCTGGAAATGGGAACGCCACCCTTACAGTTCATTATGAGTCTAACCAAACAGTTGAATCAAGAATTGGCTCATTTACTATTACAGGACCCTACCTTTCACCACAAACTTTTACTGTTACTCAAGAAGGAGTACCTGCATATCTTAATACATCTTCTTCAACGTTGTCTATAGGATATCAAGAAGGTTCAACCAACACTTTTAATGTAACTTCAAACATTAATTGGAGTTCCACAAATTCTGAGACATGGCTGACACATTATCCAAACAACGGATCAGGGGATGGAACGATCACCTTATCTGCGCAAAAGAATCCCAATACTTCATCAAGAACTGCAACGATATCAATATCTGGTGAAGCAGTTGCCACTCAGACAGTAATTATTACACAAGATGGCGCTCCTGCAGTTCTAAACGTTTCACCTACTTCGTTGCCAATAGACTACATAGGAGGGGAAACCAATTCCATTAATATCATTTCAAATACTGATTGGGTAGCATCATGTTCCGAGAATTGGCTGACAGTGAGTAGTGGCAGTGGTACAGGAGATGCCTCAATACTAATAACTGCTAAAGAAAACACAACTATCACTGCAAGGCAATGTACAATAACTATTACCGGCGCAGGTGTTCCCCCTACGACAGTTACCATAACTCAAGAGAGTGCGTCTCCATTCCTTGAAACATCAGTGACATCACTTCCATTAATTTCAGAAGAAGGAGCAAGCGGTACATTCGATATTACTTCAAATACAAGTTGGACTGTATCAAGTTCCGAGCCGTGGTTGACAGCAGCCAATACAAGTGGATCAGCAAACGGAACGGTTACAGTAACGGCCCAGAAGAATCCTACAATTAACACAAGAAACGCAACTGTCACTATAAACGCAACAGGATTAGCTGACAAGACAATAATTATTTCTCAGGCTGGCTCACCAACCGGGATAATGGATTTTGAGGGTGGACAAATAAGAATATATCCCAATCCTGCGAGTACTATTTTGGTTATCGAAGGAATAATACAAGAGGCTCAAATAATAATCTTTGACATACAAGGTAGTCTGGTCCTAAAAAGGGAGATAGACGGGACTGTCATTGATATTAGCAACCTCCCTTCAGGGGTTTACTCGATTGTTTTAGAGAGCAATAATGAGATTATAAAGAGGAAGTTCGTGAAGGTGAATTAGTCAAGGCTTAATTTGACAGTTAGAGATTTTTTTGAGAAAGACAATATGTAAATCTGTCAAAATACTGCCCCCCCAGTACCCTACTCCCTTTTATATATCAGATCGCCTGGAGTCTTATTCAACATTCTCCAGATATTCAACGGAAGAACTATCAGACTTGCCAGAACAATTGCAGCCAATGCAATATATGTCTTGATATCATTTAACAGGTTAAAGTATTGGGTGTTCTCATCAATAATTGTTCCTGATACGCGGAATAAAAACCGGAAAAATCCTGTTTCGCCAATTAGCAATGATATACCCAATGCAATTGCAATTGCATATAATAAAAACCTGAGAGATAATAAAGAATATATTCTCACAATTACGGAATTACTCAATCCAAATGCCTTAAATGTCCCAAGATTCGGTTTTATCTTGTTTATATGCACTTTTAGCAGATTCGACAGGAAAAGTATAATGCTAATGACACTGAAGATAACAAGGAATCCGGAGATGAAAAATGTGAGTTTTGAAACAAAGTTATAATTCTCCTTGGATTCAATCTGTGACATGTCAATCCTAAGATTCTTAAGATCGAAAAGAAAATTAGAAAATTCTCTGATCCTGTCAAGTGAAATAAAATTTACAGACAGGTTATCAAAAGAACTAAACTCATTCTCAAAGCCTGAAAGATCATATTTGTATATTCTTAAAATATTTGAGTTATTAAGAAACTTCCCATTTTTTATTTTTTCAGCAAAAGAGTTCAACAAGTTTGTTTCTACAATGTCAGGATTAAAGCTATAAGTAACATTATAACCGGACTCAAGAGTTGTATAATTAGGCAGAATTAAAGTATCGATAAAATGATTAAATAAAGTGTCATTCCTTAGAAGATTAAAAATATCCTTTGATAATTGATTGATTTTTGATCTGTTACCACTTGCAAAATAAATAAGCTCCTGTTGATAATTCATTGAAGTAATATCAAAAGGGAAATATCTGGAGTTTCTTTTTTTATAAAAATATGGTGTACATGCAAATAAATTATTCCCCGGCAAGTCATCAACAATTGCAACAACAGGTATTGGTACATCTATATACTTATTGTCCATAACCGGATATGACATATGAATATAAGGCGGATTTTCATTTGTATAACCCAGATCATCAAGCAATTGTCTTGTCAGAATCAAGCCAATATCGAATTCGTCTTTCCATCCGCTTCCCGCAATACGGTTTTTATCTGAAAGAATGCTATTTAATATAGGATTACCAATATTAATGGTCCGTCCGGTAAATTGTTTATCTCTATCTGAATTTTTATGAAAGAAATATACCGTTAGTTGATTATAGCCATTGCCATCTATATAGTAAAAGAAATTTTTTAAGGAATCTGTATTTATAAGTTCGATTAAGTCTGGTATCTGATTCGCCAAAGTATATGGAATTTCAACATCGACCCACTTAATAAACGGATCATCCATTTTCTTTTTCAGGTAGTCAAGGCTTCCGTTGGCGAATCCAATTGAGATAAATGTTATAATTAAAATCAGAACGAGATAAAAGAAATTTAATAGTCTCTTCCCAAATAGTTCTTTACTTTCCTCCCTGTAAAAAATTTTATTAAAGTCCTTATTAATTTGTCTGATTGGCATTTCTTATTTCATTTATATTTCGTAAAACAATCGTCATCTTAACAGGATCTCAAGTATTTATATAATCAGACATGGTTTTATTATTTATCAAAACATAATCCAGTGTTATTATAAACATTTGTTTACCGAGAAGACCCTTAAGATTTCAGCTTTCATCCACTCACTATCACTCCAATCAGTCAAAGCATGATTTTTCCACATTTTTCTTCCATTAATCAGTCTGGATTTGTAGACATTATTTCCTGCTATATATCCATACGAAAAAGAATCTCCATTAATGTCATTTATTTTTTCTTCAATGAGAATAATATCATCTGCAGACTCAACCGCCAGATTTATATCATGAGTAACAATAATTGCCGACTTCCCTTTTGATTTCAGGACATCAGACAGATTCTTGAGTACCCTCCCTGCATTTATAATATCCAGATTCCCTGTTGGCTCATCCCCAAATAGAACAGTAAAATCAGGTGCCACAGCTCTTATAAAAGAAAGTCTCTGCCGCTCTCCTCCTGAAAGGTTATAGATCATAGTGGAATCAGAGACTTTATGATCCAGTTCCATATCGTGAATATATTTCTTCACAATTGCTCTGGCATTTTCTTTTGTCTGATTCTGAAGCAATAAAGTAATACAGACATTGTCGAGAGCAGTAAAATTATACATCAGGTTTGATTCCTGAAAAATAAAACTGAAATGTTCTTTCCTGATACCGGAACGGATCTTTTCATGTGCTTCATACCAAAGCCAGGCATAATCTATAGGCTTGGATCCGACATAAGGGTAAAAGTTCACCTTCGATTCTCTGGGAAGCGTTTTATTCATCAACCCAAGTGTTTCAAGAATAGTACTTTTCCCAATGCCCGACAGTCCAAGAATAACTGTAATTCTTCCTCTTTCAATAATAAGGTCCCTCACATATAGTACAGTTCTGTTCGCTGAATATTGACATTTCAGTTCGTCAATTTCAAAAAGCTTATCACAGTGTTCGTCAGAAATGGGCATAAAAATCTAATTATGGGAATAATTCCAGTGGTATCCAGTAATAAGTAATATTATTCGAGACAAACGATTCATTATAATTCTGGTCGTTAATTATTGATCTCAGGCCCGCCAGCTTGTTACATATATAGTCTGCATACATTTCAAATTCAGTGTCATCTATAACAGTTGCTTCAACGATATCGCGCAAACGAACTTGTGCGGTTAACTGACTTTGGGATGGCAATCCAAAAACAACATTATGGAGGTCATCAACTGTCATATTCATGATTTCTTCGCGTTTTTCAGAACCGATAATTGATTCCAGAATGTCAATCCAGATATTTTGCATTTTCAATCTTCTGTCAGACATACTGTTTCCGCCAATTCCGCAAAGTGAATTCAATCTCATTATAGTTTCAAGAAGATCTTCCCTGGATAAAAACAAAGATTCTTTAAAAATGGGATAGTTAAGATTTTTTACATTTTTTGCTGTATACCCTTTCATAGAGAACTGGTAATTTTTATTTTTCATCATTTCGATCTCTTCATTGCTCAGGCCCTGTAATTTAGAAAGGAAATTAATTACAGCAGGATGGTATTCATCGGTTTCTCCCTCATCAATATCCGGAGTACCCGCTCCTCTTATCACCTCATAAGCTTTTGCCAGCATTTGACTGACGCGTGTGTCAAACTCATTGATTTTAATAATTATTTCTTTCTCAAGGATTTCGTATGACAATGCCTGCCCAATTCCTGGGAACAGGTAACTGCCTACTATTTCCTGCGGGTTTAAAGTAAATCTATTAGGAGCAGTTGATAAAAATATGGGGTCTTCAAGAGCAGAATTTTCATTTATCCATTTTATCTTATTATCTTTTCTGATATTTCTGATTTTTAATGCACTACCTATTATTAATCTTCTCGATTGATCTATAAAATCCTGGTATGTTGGATAGAACCCATTATTAACCTGATAAGATATCAAACTAGATTCTGTTTCTGCCAGAAGATCGATAACTTCATTGATCGGAACCTGAGTTTCATCATTTCTGTAATGGCTGCCGCAATCACCAATCAATACAATGAAATTACTTTCCCCCCTTCTTATTCCAAGCTGAGTTAATGCAGTTTTCAAACCATAGAAAACTGCTTCTGGTAAATCGTTATCACGGTTGTAATCTGTTCTTGCGCGATTGAAAAATTCAATAATTTCCCTGTAATTCTCTGTCAACTGATGTAGTTCAATCTTATTCTCACCTTCAAGAAAATCGCGATATATAACAGCACCAAATGAGAAACGATTTTGGGTATCTTCAAGTTGCAGATTATTTACGCTGGTCTGAATACCGCTTGTAATAGATTTATAGAATTTCCCCATACTTTGCGTACCATCCACCACAAAGACAACATTTATTTTTCTTGTCTTCACTTCGAGAGCTTCAATTGCTTGACGTATTTCCGCCATTCTCTCCGGATCCATAATAGTTGATTCTGAACGTATCTTCCCCATCACACCTGTCCGATGAATTCCTGCATTCCTTGTTTCAAGGATGGGAAATCTCCTCCATTGGCCAATATTTCTTTTGGCTCCCGGATCATTCTCCCAAACTATAAACTTTGGATCAACTTTAATACCCGACTGATAATCCATGGCTGCTTTCTCATCAATAAAAATTGCAGGCCTTATATTTTTATTCTTCCTTTCATCTGCAGCAGCCTTTTCCCAATTTGGTTCAAGTGTGATTCTATGATCCCAAAATGTCACATTTTCAATAGGTACCCAACCTCTCATATTAGACAATACATCAATTTCATTACCCTGAAGCTCCATATTCTCTCCCAGTAAAACAGCATCTTCAGTAGCTTTGAAAACAAGTAAAATTTCAAATAATCTTGATTTTTTATCAGAATCAATAGTCAATTCAGGGTTCTTTTTATATGTAATTGCTTCTTCTTTTGATTGAGCATTTGTTGTACCTTCGAAAGTACTTAATATCATTGCTTTCTTGTCAATAAGGCTTGACGCATTCCTGAGGCAGTGTTCCCAAAGCAGAAGTCTGTCTTTGTCAATCCAACCATAATCTTCCGAATTAATACTGATCTTTGGCCATACTGTCGGTTCAAATTCTTTATAGATATGGACATATGAGTCAACACATTCAGCAACCCGGAACTTCTCCATAAAAGTTAAAGTGTTTTTGACAGTGGTCCCTCCGGGTGTTGTATAAGTATGGTTGTTGTCTCTGTCTGAATATACAATCCAATATCTGTTAAGGGTTTTATAAGAGGAGTTGATATCGGCTTGATAAACCGGTATGAAGTAAATATCAGGTTTACCAACAGCTTTTATCGAATTTAACGACTGGGAATAAACAGTATGTTGACTCAGTATTAATAATGATATTAATATACCATGCAAGCGATTAATTGTCATTTTTTTATCCTTAGTATGGTGTAAATGAATAATTATAGCCCGTCCAGTTATTTTTAGCCAATTGATTCTTACGTTCAATAAATGCTTCAGAATCGTTTCTACCAAATAATAAGTCAATATTTATTTTTGTCGGGTCTATATGTTTTTTTGTAAGGTTCTTAATGAGAAGAAACCTGTCAATAAGCTCAATCTCTTGTATCCTAAATAGTTCTGATGATATGAAAAAATGAAGATAAACTGATTTATACTTTAATTCCAGATTGCCGTTGTTTTTGATGCTTATGATATCATTTTTATCCCAGATACTTAATATTGTATCTTTATCAAACATGATTACCGGAGAACTGGTATTTAAAGTCTGCAATGATGATGCTAAATTTTGAACATGAATATTTTGTATGTCATGAGAATGCAATATTTCTGGTTTATAACCATTGCTTAGATAAATCAAAAAATCATCCTTACCAGTCCTGATTTCATCAATTAATCTTATTAATCTATCAGTCAGGTCTTTTCTTTCTTTGCTACGGCTAACATCAATATATACCAGATGATAAGACTTATTATTCTTTTCATCATTTGTCTGGGGCAAAATTGCATCCATGTTGAAAAGAACAACTAGTACACATACAATAAATCTATGGATCATATTTACAAGTTTTCCTTTAGTAAAAATATTACAACCAGATCTCCTCCTGTTACAGTACTTTTATGTAACGATCTGGTATTTGAATTCCAATGCACTACCTCATACAGAATTTCTCCCTCAGGTGTAGTGACAGAGGAAGAAGTCAGAAAATCACAATCATTTTCAAACCACCGGCTTTCAGCTAAATTACCATGGTCCTTTTTTCTTTGAAGCTGATAACTAATCTTATCAAGCAGTTTAATTATCTGGTCCAGCGATGGCAGCCTGGTTAATTTGTCTGTATTATTCAGCTTAAAACGATAATATGTTGTTGGATTATCTTCAAAAAACTCCCAGATATATTCTGATTCAGGATCAATTATTACATTGTCCTGATATACAACAAATTCACTGTCATTTATCTTTTCACTGATATTTCCACTTTTACTGGCGGATGCGCAACCTGTAAGTATCAATATTGAAACCAGTACGGTTATGCAGACAAGAGTATGTAATTTTTGTTTCATTCTTCTTCAATCAATTAGTTAACAATACTCTGGTTTCCATAATTTTTAATTTGTTTATGCGGTTCATATTATCGTAACCTATATCAAGTACCTGAATTCTTTTTGATCCTGGCTGTCCTTCGTAACGCCTCTGGAGAAACTGAAAAAGTTGATACGGAGTGTTTGGAGGAATTCCTATCAATTCGCAATCCACATTCATTGTCTGATTAGCAAAAAAACTTTGTAATGAGTCCCGTAGAATTTTATTATCGGGATCTGAAAACAGCCTGTTGAGCAAGTTTTCAACGTGGTTTCGCGATGGAGCTTGTGATTTTTCTGTTTCAGCAACTCCCTGATTTATCAGAACAGGATCAGTCCATTTGTCAATATGAGAAGCTTCATCAACTACTGAGATAGAGTAACTATCAGGTTCAAGGTTGCTAAAAATACTGTCGGATGAAAATGAGAACCCTCCGTCTATAGAATACCTGATTGGTTTGTCACCATGAACTGTATGGATAATTATCTGCCCATCATTTAAGCCTTGAATACTTTCATTTATAGTTTCAACCCCTGTTATCTGAGGCGGATAATTAAAAGAAGCAGCAGCTATTGATTGCGTATTATCTGTATCAAAATCTTCATCATTAAAAGTTACAGGTATCTCCCATTCATTCTTCCTGTTCTTGTCATCTCTCACCACTATTATATATGTACCTGGTTTCTGAACTTTATAACTATTATTATTCTGATATGTTTTTCCATTATCAAAAGAGTATTCAAGTCTCCTTTTTGAGAAAGAAGATTTTACAGTGACATTGATAGAATGATCTTCTTTATCTGTTTCTACTTTAATAATTCTGGGGCCATCAAAACTGAATAAAGAAATTGCAGCCACAATAAACGCTATAAGTAATATTTCTGATAAGATGAGCTTCTTGAGCAAGGGAGTGGATACGAAATAATCACTTGATCTTTTTGAAACATTTATTGACCCGCAGACAGGACATATATGATTTGATTCAGATTTCCTGACTGTAAAACAATGATGACATACATTGCATATTAAACTAATGCTCATAATTGTTTCTTTAGGTTAATTGAATTAAAATTATACTTGATGCCAAATTCCATTGTCACATATTGGACCTTACTTATGGTATAGGTATTCAGAATATTGTTAAGCTTTTTATCAGAGGAGAGAATTTCGTTTGAGGATTTCTCATTTTCTAACCAGTTTCTGTTGTAAAAGAATACCGTTGGTCCAGCATAGATTTTCAATGAAGGAAATATTTCTTTACTTATTGTTACTCCCAATTGATAGGTCATGAACTTATTTTCCGAGTGAAAGTTGTAAAAATCTGCTGTAAGTACTTCAGCGTCTTCATATAGTCCATTGACTGCATAGTCGGATTTTAGTGAACAGCTGCTTTTGTTCAATCTGGAAAACCGGATTCCGGAAATTGCATTTATTTCGAAATTCTTGAATTTTTTAAAATCAAGAGATATTAAAAGAGGCAGATCGGCAAAATTCAGTGTAAGCTTTTGTTTAAAATTATAAAGATCTTCAACTACGAGTGGGAGTCTTTCAATTCGACATGTATCGAATTTATAAGATGCTCTGATATAGTAGTTTTCAATGCCCGTGTTTAATGATAAATCAATATTTCTTGTTTTTAACATGATTATTCCAAACCGAATCCCGAATCTCGGACTAAGATTTCCGCACTCCCTTAAGCCTTCAAACTTTAGCTCACTACTACAACCCTCACTTACAATGGTTTTCAAACCCGGAACTCCAAAAGATATAAGCGGTGTAAGAGTGAAGTTTAAGGTATTCATGATAAAGATGGATTCATTCTGATCATAATACTTTAGTTTTAACTTATGATGGTACCTGTCAGTATTTCCTTCAATAAATTCATCAATATCAATTTTTGAGTATACAATAGGTCTATACGAATCATGGGAAATAATAAGATTATGCTTTTTGAGAGGATCAATATCATCAATTCGGGCAATGCCCCGGAAGTCAGTCCGAATAATTCTTGAATCAATTTTTATAAGAGAGTTTTCAATGGGTTTCAACGTAAGAAACTTCAAAACCCTTAGTTTCAAAAACCGCCCTTTAGGTTTTCCTGAAATTCCGAGTATTTTAATATCAGATATCTCATTGCCGGATATGCTGAAACCTAATTTCAATACAAGCGGGATGGTATCTCGATAAGATACATTTGTTCCAGTGTAACCATAAATTTCTTTGGATAATTCAGCATTTACTTCATATTTACCATTACCCAGATAAGAAGGTGCATCAAATAAAATATTGTGTAACCTTATCCCCACTCCGGAGGGATAGTATTTGTTAAATATGCTTATATATTGCAAAATACTGACAGGCTCGCTTACTTTGTTCGAAGGTACAATATCATTATATAAGGAGGCATTATCATCAAATAAACCTGAAAAAGAGGAAATATAAGATTCATTTATTCTCTTATTATCGGATGTGAACCTCGAATAACTCTCGTAATCGTTAATCACTTCAAGCAATGCCTGGTTAACTCTTCTGATCTGTGCCCCATCTAATGACTGGCTTAAAGATCTGTTTATTGGTAAAAAAAGGTAAATTGATAATAATATGATCGAGCTTCTATTCATATTTGTTTCTTTTACATATTCATGCCATTCTTTCGATGCGAACCGGGTTCAACTATTTTGTTAATTGTATAATTACATTAGTGTATTCCTTAAACGTCACTATATTAATGCCAAATAAATTCCAAGAATAACCAGGATTATAAATAGGATTATAAATATTGCTATATAAAATGGCCTGTGTTTATCAACAGTATTGCGATCAGTTCTTTGTCTTTTTTTAAGTTTTATAAATCTTCCTGAATCATTATTTCTATTTTCAATCCAGTTTGTATTAAGTTCATTTGTCTCGTTTAGAAACTCATTTGTTTTGTAGACAGGTATTTTCTTATTCCATAGTGCGTCGGCAAGCATGTAACCGTCGGGAATACGTAAAGAGCGGTCTTTTACCAGGCAGCAGGCAACTATTTCAGCTAACCATCCTGGAACCCGGTTGTTGAACTCTTTAACTTTTGGAGGATCTTCATGGATTATTTGGTGTAAAGTGGCAATATGGTTATCACTCCTGAAAGGCAGCTGGCCTGTTAAGCATTCGAACATAATTACTCCAAGGCTGTATATATCGCTTCTGCCATCTGCTTTGATCTTTCCTTCTGCCTGTTCGGGACTCATATACTCAGGTGTTCCTAAAATTGCTCCATACTGGCTTAGTGATTCAACACCTTTGGAGTACATAATACCAAAATCCATTAAAACAGGTCTACCATCAGTTGTAATAAATATATTTGAGCTTTTAACATCCCTGTGTACAACTCCTTTTTGATGGATATATCCCAAAGCTTGTGCTATAGGATGCAAATAAAGTATAGTATCATCAACCCCAATTGTTCCTCTTGATTTAATTTTTTCACGCAATGTTACACCTTCAAGATATTCCATTGACATGTAATGTACAGAATCTACTGATCCAAAATCATATACTGTGACTATATTCTGATGTTTAAACTGACCGCAAATCTGTGCCTCCCGCAGAAATCTTCCGATAAATTCCTTATCATGCACAAGATTCTGATGAATAACTTTAAGTGCTACAAGCCGGTTAAGACTGTTTTGAATGGCTTTGTATACTGTTGCCATGCCTCCGCGACCTATCACCGAAAGGATCTCGTATTTATCTCCTAAAGCTTCCCTGATTAATACTTCGGATTCCATTAGTCTCTTACATTTTAATTGCTTTCCTCAATAGTGAAAAAAATATGATGTTCATATTATATAGGAAAAGTAGAATAAACCTCTGTTTGAACCATAATTAATGTCAGTTTTAAATTCAGTGATTTAAAACTTATTAAAATCTTCTTCATGTGTGTTTACATTTATTCCACTGCTCAACATGTATTGCCTTCTTTATCACCAGAAGTCTCTCGAATTAAATAATTAAACATTTGTTTCGCGGCTAATAATCTCTCCTTAAAACCTGAAAATGAATCCCAGGCCACCTGCAATAGTAAAATCCTTGTAAACATTAAGATCATAACTTCCTCCAATTGCTACATTTAGACCAAAATGGTCTGAAAAATACCAGTCGTAACCAATCAACAGACTGGGTCCGTACATCAAACTATATTCACTAAAGGAACTACCAAATGGGTTAATATAGACTTCCCCATAAACACCAAAAGTGCCATATTGAAGGTCTGAATAGAGGTAATCCCAGAAATATAATTTTACACCACCTGAATATAAAAATGAAGGGTCACCTCCAAATGGTAAATAGCCTGCACCTCCATGTATTCCAAGTCTCATTTTACCCGGAGTCATGTATTGTAATTCCAGACCAAGACCTCCATAATTGGTCCCCCCTCCTAACCCTATAGAAAAATAATTACCCTCTTTCCGAATTTGTTTTATTTGCTGCTTATTTAATTTTGTAGGCTTCTGAGTAACTGATTTCTGATCTCCGGAAGATGAAACTGTTCTTTCAGTTCTTGTTACCGGTTTATACACTGTCTTTTCCTCTGGTCTGGAAAATATTTCACTTGTACCATTCTTATATATGATCATATTAACTTCAGAAATATTTATTTCTCTGGCAATGTTATCGGCCCGGCTATAATCAATATATATAATTAGATCTGGAGTTATTTCAAGTACTTTTGATTTTATTTCCTCACCATTTCGCTTAAAAATTATATCTTGAGTAACTTTAGATTCTTCTTCATGTTTCCCAATAGAAGTGACTTCAGTTTCTTTGATTCTGTTTTTAGAGGTTACATCTTGTTTAATACTTTCTTCCTGATAGTTTTTTTCTTTAATATCAGTTGACTTAGTCTCGGTAACAGCCAATTTTTCTTTATCTGCTGTAGTTTCCTGAATTGACTTTTTCTCTGACTGTGTCTTGGATGCAATATTTACAGGTACTATGCTGTAAACTTCAAAAGGTCTTTCATATCTTCTTATATCATTGCTGGTATGGGTTCTATATTCAATAACCATTTTATATCGTCCTTCTTTATCAAGTTTTGGTACAGTAATCTCATTAATATCTCTATTGATCCATGGAGTCCAGCTTAATAATGATTTGTTAACTGATCCTCCACCACCCTGGGGAACTTCAAGCCGGTACCTGTATTGAAAAACAATTGACTGATTGACATAGAAACTCAGGTTCACTTTCTCCATGATACGAATCCTTTCAGGAATAGGACTTGTAAAATTAAAAGGGGTCTGTTCAGAAAAACTTGTCTCTGAGAAAGACAGATCATAATAAGGCTGAGGTATACCTAAGCCATAAGAATTACTTCCGGCAGAGAGTAATATAAAAAATACAAAATTCTTTAAACTGTTCATATTAAAGACTGATATTAAGTTTCGATATAAAGTGTTTTTCTTTAATCATTAGCTCATCATAATGCATATATGTTCTTTTATCATTCCTGATCATTCTTATTTATAGTCAAATCTGATCCGGTTTTATCCATTGGCAGTATTCTTATGGTATTGTCATCTTCTAATGATTTTTGTCTCTTAATAGGACCAAATCGTCCTATAACAACACTGATATTGTCATCTGAGCCATTATTTAACGCCCAGGTTATTAGTTCTTTAGTTATCTTTTTCAGGGATTTTCCATTGAATATAATCTCTTCTAATAATTCTGAATAATCCTTTGTTTTGTCAATTATCAGTCCATCAGAACAAAGCAAGAATATATCCCCTTTGTTTAAAACTTCATAATCTCCCAATTCCGGGAAAATATCAGGTTTATCTGAACCGCCATCAATAATCTTTGTTACAATGTTTTTATATTGATTAATAATCGTGGTATTAGCATCATATTTATAATTTTTAAGATAATCCTGAATGTAACTGTGGTCTTCTGTTATTAGTTTTACAACACCATCACTAATCAGGTAAATCCTGCTATCACCCAAATTTCCCCACACATATTTTCCATCTTTTATAAGAACTGCAGCTAATGTTGAGCCCATACCTTTGAGTTGCGGATTAGCAGCGATTTTATCAGCGATACATGTTTGTGCAACAAGGAATGATTTTTCAAGTAAATCTTTGAGAATGATTTGTGAATTATTCTTCTTTATCTCCTTTTTAATAAAATCAGTTACAGATGACAGTACACTTTTACTTGCAAGATCTCCTCCGATCATACCTCCCATTCCATCGGCCACAGCCAGGAAATAGGTACGTCTGGCAAGTTTTATGTCTGTGAGATTATCCTCATTGTTGTTTCTTAAACCCTTATGTGATAATATTTCAGTTTTAAACCTCGTCATCTTTAATATATGTTGGTTGTTGTTGAATATAAGACAGATACATGCACTTTATCAGGCGTTGATTTCGTATCTTCATTCAAAGCTTTTATATCTTATATTTCATTTCAACCTCCCCAAATGTCAATACTGAACCGGCATTGAGCTCAGCAGATGTATTTGGAGGTAAGTCTTTGCCATCCAGTTTTGTATAATTTGTTTCACTGAGGTTTTTAATATAGAGTTTAGCATCTTTCAGGATAACTTCTGCCTGCTTGCGCGAAATAGTCCTTTCTTTTAATTGAATATGTGCAAAATCACGTGGCCCGATAACACGTTCACGTCCAATAGTAACTATACTTCCTTCTTCGGTCGGGTATCCACCTATCTTAATAATTCGTCCTTTATCGTCACCTGTCAGTACCTCGAATTCTCCAGGGATGAATTTCATCGTTTTGGGAACTGATACAGGAATGACCATAGTTTTAAGGTTGTCTTTTTGTACAGACAGATCTATTCCATTTAATGGAGATTTCATTCCGGTTTCAGGGGACACGGGAATTTCATCTTTTTTCCGTTTACTCAGTAAAACAATGATTAAAATAAGAACCAGAGCAGATACTCCTACAATTAATATCAATAACCAATTATTTTGCAACCAGGAAATAGGAGGTTCTGAAAATGATTCCGGTACAGGTAAATCAACCTTGGTTTTTGATCTTTCACTAATAAATGGCAGATCGGTTGCAGAATCTATGTATAAAATCCCATTAACTATATATTTTACATTTGTCTCCGGTTTACTCCCAGCAGTGTGAACTTTAATAATAGCTCCATAATCATCTTTAAGATAATAATAGGATGTTGTTTTTTCAGTGGCCTCTACATACTGAATTGCAAGTCCGGTAACTTCAATTTCTTCCTGATCATAGGCAGCAGGGTCTTTTAGTATGTCTTTTAACTCGATCAATTGTTTGCCCTGAGCAGCTATGCACAGGAAAGAAATGATACAGATACTAACCAATAATCGGAATGGCTTCTTGTTCATAATAGTTCCTCCATCTGTTTGATAATCAGTAATAATAAAAATATTTTAGGTTTTATTTAACAACAACTTGTGAGGACTAAAAATAGCTTATAGTTAACTCGATTAGAATCACTACTATTAAGTATATACAGTCATTACCGTTAAGTATTTTATCCTTTCAAGATATTGTGTAATATAGACTTGAATAAGTTTTACCTTATTCTTAACTGCAGGGCATTAATAATTTTAAGAGTTAATTTGTCTATTCAGATGCCGAAATTATAATAAGTGCTGCTGCGACATTTATTCCCACGCCTATACCAAAACTTCTCCATACTCTTCTGGATTTGATACTTTTTGCTTCCTGAGAATAACACTGATAATATGTTGAATTTTTAAGAAGCTCAGGGTCAGGCATTGTAAAAGTGTGGGATTGGGGTTCAGCGGTTGAACACGCAATTGCAGGTATTACTCCGATAATTGCACCGCCCAATAATGTTGCAGCAATAGTCCAGCTTGCAGCTTCCTTGTATCCTTTATAGTATCTGAAAGCATCCTGTTGTCCCTGAAAACATAGATCCTGATTGCTTGTCTTTCCAATATATAATTCAGCTGGCTCTTTGTAATGCTGAAAATTGTCTTGTTTTTGCGTTTGAATGGCAGGTTTATCTTCCAGCTTCATCGTCTCTCGAGTTCCATCTTCATAAATGATCATTAATACCTCAGGTAACAGTATATTCCTTAAAGGACCATCTAATTGATCATATCTCTTATATTTTATGGTTTCATTCGTCAGTTCAATTATCTTGGCTTTTATTTCTGAACCATCTTTCAGATAGATAACATCCTGACAGAAAAGTGTTTGCATACACACTAATATTGCTGAAGTAAGCAGTAGTTTTTTCATAAATTTTAATGTGATTAACTATTAATATGTCTGTTTCAGTGATAGTATTATTACCCGTTAAGCCCTGATTAACTTATTGCTGATTGTTTAAATCATGTTTGGCAGAATACAGTTTCAAATTTCAATAAAGAATGCCAAACCATCAATCATTAGCACTAGGTATATTGACTAATGATCGATAGGTATTAATAGCTGTACAACTAAATTATTCAGATATTTACATCAGGATTTTAGAACGGGAAGCTCAATTACAGCCCTGGCGCCTAAGACTTCTCCGTTCTGACCGGTGATATTGTTCATGGAAGTGCTTATCCTGATCTTTTCAAGCTTGTGAAATAAATCAATTAGTTGTTTT